>WBZX01000230.1_pt1 | contig 52929 bp, 52 predicted proteins | sample 5204211 | NCBI WGS metagenome assembly WBZX01 (sample SAMN12344362, study PRJNA552823) | activated sludge metagenome | biome: Activated sludge suspended growth; feature: Nitrification reactor; material: Wastewater; isolation source: activated sludge from nitrification reactor of wastewater...
CTGAGGGGATGCAGACGTTCCAGTACCCGCTGCATTTCAGGCAACAAATAGGGATAATAGCAGGAACAGAGCTTGGTTAATTCAGTAGCGATCTCATACGCTCGAGCTTTATCCAGCGAAGACAGGGTCCAATGTTTGAGAGCAGGCATGCAACACCTCAACAGCGTGTGGCCAGCCCTGGTATCCACTACGGACCTGGCCACGGGATGAATAGTCGTTTATCCTTCTGACACTGAGTATACCGAACGGCTGAATAGGCACATAGTGTACAGATACAATTTCAGAAGACAGGAGACAGAACTCAGGAGCCAAGAGCCAGAAGTCAGAAGCCAGAATACAGGAGCCAGCATGCAGATAGGGCTCCTGACTCCTGACTGCTGACTTCTTGCTTCTGACTACTGGCTTCTGGCTTCTGACTACTGTACGCTTCACCTTCCTCTCATCGGAACTAGTGTAAGCTGAGCGGGTTCAATGCAGACAGGAGAACTTATCATGCATCTTCGTCGTTGGTTGGCAGCACTCAGTTTGGTGGGAGCCGGTTGGCTCTCGATGGCCTGTGCAGAAGATTGGCCGGGCTTTCGTGGGCCAGGCAGTACCGGGCAGGCAGAAGGGAAGAGCGTTCCACTCGAATGGAGCAAGGACAAGAACATCCTCTGGAAGGTGACCGTGCCTGGCGTGGCCTGGTCGTCCCCCATCGTGGTAGGTGACAAGATCTTCATTAGCACAGCCATCACCGAGAACCAGCGCAAGCCTGGTGGCGGAGGTGGTGGCGGTCGACCCGGCGGCGGACGACCACCAGGTGGTGGTGGAGGTGGAGGTGGTGGTGGAGGCGCAGGTGGTCTACCGGGTGGCGGTGGTGGACAAGGGGGCGGCTTTGGTCGTAACCCAGCACCACCGAACGCTACCTATCAATGGGAACTGCACTGCCTCGACAAAGCGACTGGCAAAACGCTCTGGAAGCAGACTGCCCTCGAAGCCAAGCCGCGCATCCCCACGCATGGCTCCAACACCTTTGCTACCGAAACCCCCGTCACTGATGGCGAACGTATCTACGTCTACTTCGGCATGATGGGTGTCTTCTGTTATGACCTCGAAGGCAAACAACTTTGGAAGAAGGACCTGGGTGCATTCCCCATGCAGATGGGTTGGGGCACTTCCAGCTCGCCTGTCCTCGAAGGCGATAAGCTGATCCTCCAGATCGATAACGAACAGAAGTCGTTCCTCGTCGCTCTCAACAAGAAGACGGGCGAGGAAGTCTGGAAGGTGGATCGAGCAGAGAAGACCAACTGGGGTTCGCCCATCATCTGGAAGAACAGCAAGCGAACCGAAGTGGTGACGCTTGGTGCCAAGAAAGTACGGGCCTATGCACCTGCCGATGGCAAGCTGCTTTGGGAACTGACCACTGGTGGTGGCCGCTGCTGTTCCACTCCTGTGGCTGAAGGGGACATGCTCTACCTCGGCTCCGAACGCCGCGAAGGTGGTGGTGGCATGCGGGGAGGCTTCGGCAAAGACGCACCTCCCGGCGAGAAGGCTCCTCAAAAGGGTGGCGGTGGTGAAAGCCCCGGTGGAGCTTTCTATGCCATCAAGGCTGGTGGCAATGGCGACATCAGTCTGAAGCCAGGCGAGACCTCGAACGATAGCATTGCCTGGACGGTTGCCCGTGGTGGCGTTGAGATGGCATCCCCCATCGTCTGCCAAGGCCACGTCTACATCCTCAGTCGCAACGGTGGCGTGGTGAATTGCCTCGATGCCAAGACTGGTAAAGAAGTCTACAAGCAACGCCTGCCAGGTGCCAAGAGCTTCTGGGCTTCCCCCTGGGCCAGCGGCGGAAAGATCTACTGTCTCGATGACGGTGGCACCACCCACGTCATCCAGGCAGGCCCCGAGTTCAAGGTCCTCAGCAAGAACAACCTCGATGAGATGTTCTGGGCATCCGCCGCTGTCACTGATGGTTCGGTGATCCTGCGAAGCGTTGAGCATGTGTTCTGCGTGAAGCAGTAACGGATAGTAGTCATCACGCTCCGTCGTGATGACCACGGGGAATGAGATTTCTACTCAAGGGATACCAGCCCGACGCGCTAGCGAGGGAACGCCTCGCGACATGGATATGTCAATCACTATCGCCAGGAGATGATGTCATACGAAAGCACGACGTATACTCTTGGCGATTGTTTTTGCAGTGATGGTCTTGCACAGCTTCCCTCGCTCACGCTTCGGGTTAGTATGGCACTCTCACCGTCGCTGTCATCACGACGGAGCGTGATGACTACAATCTACTTGTTCGCCAGGATGTTCATGATATCCCCATCATGAACGATGTAGGTCTTGCCTTCCAGCCTCAGCACGCCCTTGGTCTTGGCTTCCTTGAACGAACCCACTTTCTGAAAGTCTTCAAAGCTGATCACTTCGGCCCGTACGAAGCCTGCGGTCAGGTCGCTGTGAATGGCTCCAGCAGCCAGCGGTGCTGTCACCCCCTTGGTAATCGCCCAGGTGCGGCACTCGTCTTCGCCTGCCGTGAGGAACACTATACGGCCCATGCCGTAGAAGATGCCTCGTAGAATCTTGTCCTTGGAGAGTTCGGTCATCCCTAGGTCGCTCATGAAGCTCGTGCGATCTGCTTCGGAGAGATCGATCAACTCTTGTTCTAGTTTGACGGGTGCAGCCAAAGCACCGGGTGACATCTCTAACACTTTCGCCGGGATGCTCTGCCCTGCATCGCCTTGATTGACCAATGCCAACTCAGGCTTCAAGGTGAGTAGCTGAAAAGCTTTAATCGTCTTGGCTTCCGCTTCGTTCAGTTCGAGTTGTCCCAGTGGCTTGCTCGATTCCAGCACCGCCACCACCTTGCGAAGAGTAGCCAACTCTGCTTCGTCTGCCTCCCGCTCTTTCGCCGGCTTGGCTTTCTTGAGTTGGGCTTCCACCTTAGGAATGCGGTTACTGACGATTTCGAGATCAGCCAGGATGCAATCGGCCCGGAAGTTTTCCAGGTCCTTGGCCGGGTCGCCTCCGAAGCCATTGAGAACGACCAGCAGCCCATCTGCTTCGCGGAGGATGCCGAGACGACGGGGGTTGTCTTTGGTGTCGCCGACGAGCAGGCCGGGAGTATCGAGCACTTCGAGAGTGGCGTTCGTGGTCTTCTTCGGCTTGAAGTGATCGCTGAGCCAGGTGAGTCGGCTGTCGGGTATCTTCGATACTCCAGTCTGGCCTCGTTGTGAAGCAGCAGGGTCAGGGGTGACGCCTGTCAGCCAGGTGAAAACGGTGCTCTTGCCCGAACCCGAGTAACCGACGAGGCCGACTTTCATTTGAATAGTCCTGAGTGCTGAGTCCTGAGTGCTGAGTATAGCATGGAGTTCACCAGTGTCATGAACAAAGCTGTAAGCAATCGTATCTATACTGTAACTATTGTCATGTGAGCACTTCTGTACGATGAGCATGTTTCCACTCAGCACTCAGGACTCAGGACCCAGCACTTTGCCTGCGATTGGCAAGACGCTTTCTATTGGCGGTCATCGCCTGGTCAGCCGCTACGCTCTGGCTCCGCTGGCGGGCTATACCAATGTCGCTTTCCGTATGGCAGTGCGTTCTTGTGCTGGTGTGGGCTGGGTGACCAGTGATCTCGTCAATGCTCGTGCCTTGCTCAAGGGTACGCAGAAGACAATGGAACTGCTGGCTACCGTGCCGGAAGATCGGCCGCTGGCTATTCAGCTCTATGGACAGGAACCTGCCATCGTTCGTGCTGCGGCTCAGTGGTGCGAAGGGTATGGCGTGACAGCTATCGATATCAATATGGGCTGTCCGGTACACAAAGTTACCCGGGGTGGGGGCGGATCAGCCATGATGTGCAACCCCGAAGCAACCGTGGCACTGGTCGATCACGTCGTCAAAGGCGTTCGCATTCCGGTGACGGTGAAGATGCGGCTGGGCTGGGATGCCGAGAACCTGAGTGCCCCCTACTTTGCCCAAGCCTTCGAAGGTGTTGGGGTAGCTGCTCTCACCATTCATGGTCGAACTCGAGCCCAGGGGTTTCGAGGTACGGTGGATCGGGTAGGCATCCGCAAGGTTGTCGAAGCGGTCAAGCACGTCCCAATCCTCGGGAACGGCGATGTACGTACCCTGGCTGATGCCCAGGAGATGTTCAACGAAACGGGCTGCGCCGGCATTGCCATCGGTAGGGGGGCGTTACTCAACCCGTGGATCTTCAAGCAACTTTCACATCACGACCAAACGGGTCAACCCCTCCCTGTCGCCACCAATGGCGAACACCTGCTGTTCATGGCCATCCACTTCCGCAGCCTGGTGAAACTCCGGGGCGAACGGTTCGGCTGCCTGTCATTCCGGAAGATGTCAGGATGGTATGGCCGAGCGATTCCAATGGGAAAACCCCTGCAGATTCGGCTTGGAATGGTCAGTACGACAGCGGAATTTGACACGTTGGTATTTGAAATCGAGGCTCTTCTGGGCGATCAGCTGCACGAACGCTCGAAACTGGAATTGCAGATCAAAGTGCCAGCTGGCCCCAATGAACGGTGGTAGGGGATAGGCCGAATGTGGGATCGGATAAATTGCTGCAAGAATATTGACACATCAGCACATCAATCCGTACCTTATACCTATCACCGATAGACTTTCACCACGATGTACATCATGCGCAGACTATCCACCTTACTATACGTGTTGATGACGTTCTCTGTTGCACAGGCACAGGCCGTCTTTGTCCTGGATACATTCAATAACACTAACGGCAGTGCTGCTGACCCGGTACTGAATGGTGCGGGTGTTTGGAGTGGCTTTGGGCCCGGTGTAACCGGCGTGATCGGTGGTAACCGAGTCCTCGGTAACTATCTGACAGAAGTAACTCCTGGTGATCCTGGCCCCTTTACCAATGCCACCAACGTCTCTTCTGGTGTATTTAGCGTAGACAATCCGTTCAACACACGTTCCGCTGGTCAGGTTATCTGGCAGGGTGCAGCCACCACGCCAGGAACCAATCCAATCGTCTCTCACCCCGCAGCTTTCGGTTTGGGCAATATCAACTTTGACACGCTGCTCTCCACTACAGGTTTCTATTTCCAGTGGTCGGTGATCAATGCTGATAACCGCGATTGGACCTACACCGTTCGTGCCTACACCAACAATGCCAGCAATTACTTTGAAGGTACTATCACTTCTAATGCTTCGGGGCTTCTGCTCAACATCGCCAAGGCAAACATGACTGCGGTTGGCACGCCTTCCTGGACCGATATCGATGCTGTCAGCTTCTCAGCCAACTACACTGGTGGCTTGCTGGGTGGCGATTTGGCCATCGACTTCATGCAACTTGCCGTTCCCGAAATGAGCACCTACCTGATGCTCGGCCTGATGCTGGTCCTCTACGGTTCCTATCGAGCCTATTTCGCCAAGTCCACCAAGGAAGTGAAGAAGGACGAGACTGAAGCAATGGCAGAAGAAGCCACTCCCGTAGTGGCTCTCGCCTAGTAATTCATACCGAATAGCCTGACAGGGTCGTGTTGCATGCAGCACGACCCTGTTTGCATTCCTACCACGTAAATCGTTCCTTCACCTCTCGATTGACAATGAGATGGCCAGGCCACTTGCCTTGTGACAGTTCGACAATCGACCGAGCAGCGAATTCAGCCATATCAAGTCGTGACTGCAAATCAGTGCCTCCCGTGTGGGGCGTCATCACCACATTATCCAATGCAAAAAACGCATGATCCTGTGGTGGCGGCTCTTGAGCAAACACATCCAGACCAGCCCCAGCGATCTTGTTTGCCTTGAGTGCAGCAACGAGCGCTGGCTCATCAACCAACCCACCCCGTGCGGTATTGATCAGAAAGGCGTTCGGCTTCATCATCGCCAATGTTTTCTCATTGATCATGTGCTTCGTTTCCGGTGTGGCAGGTGCATGCAGGCTCACCACATCGGAATGCTTCAGCAGTTCATCCAGTGATACCAGCGTTACCTTGCCTTTTCCTTCACGAGCCATCCACATCGGATCCGGGTTGATTTCGTAAGCAATCACTTTCATGCCAAATGCCACTGCGCGATGCATCATAGCCACACCAATCCGCCCCAGGCCCACAATGCCCAGCGTCTGCCCGCGAATGGGGATGGTCACATGGCGAATCCACTTCCCCTGGCGAACCGTGCGATCGTCCACCACTACCTGCTTGGCCAAGGCGAACAGCAGCGAGAAAGCATGTTCCGCCACAGTGTCATGATTGGCACCCGCTGTAATCGTGACCACCACGCCTTGCTTGGTAGCTGCTGGCATATCCACTGCATCGTAACCGACACCAACCCGTGCGATCACTTTCAGCTGCGGATGAGCAGCCAGCACCTTGGCGTTGTAGGGTTCCATACCTGCAATCGTGGCATCTATACCTTTCAGTTGCTCCAGTATTTCCTCTTCGCGCAGTTGATGATCCCAAGGTTCGGGTGGGGTGACAATCTCCATCCCTGCCTGGCGAAGCAACGTCAGATAGTTGCCTTCGATACCCTTGAGCGTGGTAGGCGTGATCAAAATACGGGGCATACATCACCTGGAGAAACAGAGACTGGCAGCAGCAATCGCTGCCGTTTCGTGACGCAGAATGGCTGGTCCCAACTTGACCATTTTCCAGCTGGCTGAACGCGCTTCATGGCGTTCCTCATCGGTCCAGCCACCTTCTGGTCCCAGCACAATAATCATCTCACCTGCTGGAACCTCATGGATCGTCGAGACATCGGTGCCGCTGGCGTCAGCAATCCACTTCACCGGTTTCGGCATCGTGACAAGCTCTTCCCAGTAGCACATGGGTTCGATCTGCATCAGCACGTTTCTACCACACTGCTTGCTGGCTTCAATGACATATCGCTGCAGCTTGTCCATTTTCCCTTCGCCAGGGTGTACCACACTGCGACGGGTTTTGATGGGAATGTAGGTATGCACACCCAGTTCCGTCAGTTTCTCGATGAGGAACATCGCCCGATCCCCCTTGGGCAGCGGGCAGGCTATCGTCACTCGCCGGGCTCGTTCAGTCTGCGTGGTGAGTTCTCCGGTGATCTGTACTTCCACCTGCGTCTTATGCACCGATTCAATCCGTGCCGGATACTCATGACCGTTGCCATTAAAGAGGGTGATGCAATCACCAGTCTTCAGGCGAAGCACATTGGCCATGTGATGGGCTTCCGGCCCCGTAATGGAGAAAGGCCCAGGGATCAGTTCGTCGGGTAAATAAAAGCGTTCGGACATGTAAGTAACATAGCAGACTCCGGATAGTAGTCATCACGCTCCGTCGTGATGACCACGATGGTGAGAGTACATCATATTTTGATACCAGCCCGCCGCGCTAGCAAGGGAAGACCGCGCGATGGCAAGATGAGTTGCATGGCGAAGGATATTGACGTACCCCTGTCGCGAGGCGTCCCTCGCTAGCGCGTCGGGCTGGTATCATGTCATCACGACGGAGCGTGATGACTACCTTCTACTTGAACCGGTTCAGCAGCAACTGAAACAACAGCGGCAACAGCGTCTGCAGGGCAATGAGCAACAACGGATTGCTCACAATCATCTGCTGATCACTCTCACTGAATCGTTGCAGCCGTCGAATCAGCCGGGGATTCTCACGCAGGAACTCTCGACAAGCATCCGACATCGCCGGGAATCGGGCGAGATACTGGCTCACCTCCTGCATGCTCACTGGCAACTCACCTGCCATCAGCATGGCTCCATCGGTGCCGACGATCATCGCACCATCTTGAGAACTGATGCTGTCGATGATCCGTTGAAACAGGCCATCAAGCTGATCAAACAGGAACTGGTCGATGTTCCCAGGGGTGATGATCGCGGGCTCCAGCAGTTTGGCCCCAGCGACGAGCCATTGGCGAAGCTGGGTCTTGTCGATCTTGCTGGCGTCGAACTGAATGAGCGAACCGAAACGGAAAGACATGGTGCACCTCAAATCAAGAAGAGAGGACGACGTTGAGTGAAGCCGAGCGGGCCGGTCATTGCGTAGGTCTCGCGGCCGGAACGGCACATGCGATCCACTACTTCCAGTGGAACGAGGAATTGATTCCCATTGAGAGGGATGGGGCCAAATCGCCCCGGAACGGTGATGGCGGAGCCGAGGTAGCCAGTGCCATCGGCCTGGCCTTCCCAGGAGTTGTCGTAACGGAGCACGCGGGTGCCGGAGTTGAGGGTGAACCGCCCCGACCAGCCAGCACAGTGAGCCCAACTACCCACAGCAGAACACAAGCCATCGCGTTGCCGCTGCATGCTGAAACCCTGGTTCGAGCAATGCACCAGCGGATGGAGTTGGCCGATGAGTCGCCAGGCTTCTTCACCGGTTTCACAGAGTGCCATCTGCTGAATGGGATGGAGCCGGGCATCGTCTTCAATGCTGTCGTCCACGCCCGCTTGCCCATAGAGGGCACAGCGTTCCAGGCTGTAACGCGACAGATCGACGTTGCCGTAAGGCTTCTTCAGCAGCACGCCATACTCAAGCAGCCACTCCGCTGCCCATGAACCGACCGAACCATCATCACCCAGATGCAGGGACGAGCGATGCTTGAGCTTGCCGATCTCAAACCGCGAGCCACCATAGATCGGCTCCACTGCCACATCAGCCCCAGGCCACTCGATCTCGCGAGCATGGGCCATCATGGCGATGGAAAGCGTACACATCTTGGCGTTGCCGAAGCCGACACAGAAGCCTCGCGGGTTCTGGTTCAGACTGCTCCACCGCGCACCGGTCGTTTGTTCGTAGATGGCACAGAGATCGACATCGGCATTGTCATCCTGCTCCAGCAGTGCGGGAGCAGCCTGGCGAATGGTGGGGTGAGGCTGAGCGGCAAAGAAGGCTTCGGTGTGATGTGGGTCTTCCCAACGGCCGAACTGCGGGACAAAGGAACTCATGGCAGTACCTCCAGGGCTTGGGCGATGCGGGCGAGTGTCTGTCGGGCCCGTTGCTTCATCTCAGCCGAGAGTGGCTGGAGTGCATCCGCATCGGTGAGGTTGAGTTGGTTCAGCAGTTCTTGCCGCAATCGTTGCCGAACGTTGGGCAGCATCTTCTCCGGTTCGGGGATTCCCGCCTGCTGTCGAGCGTTGATGAGCAGCGTATCGAGATCGCTGGCTGTTTTGATCGTGGTCAGTGAATTCTGGGAAGCGGTAGCGTAGATGCCTGCGAGTGAAGTCAGCCAGCGCTGCTCCGCCTGCCCCAGTTGCTTGTCCTTCTGATAAGCAGAGCGAAGTGACTTGGTGAACTCATCTTCTACTGGCGATGGAAGCGGTGTGCTTCCCACGGTGATGACGAGCGTATCGACCACTGCCGGAGCAGAGTTATTCTCCCCGTTACGGATGATGGTGATGTTTGCGATGCCAGGCTTGGCGCCGATCAGGATCACCCAGGCCACAGGCTTCGCGGGGAACTGATGCAACTTGGGTGATGGCTCACCACGACGTTTCATCCACAAGCCGAGCGGCTGGTTGGCAGCCACATCAATGCGTTGCAGAATGGTGTCGTCACTCGTTAGCCACAGTAACGGTTGAGCCAGCGTCTTCGCTGGTTCGATGATCTCGAACTCGCCCGGTTCGAGGGGTAGTGTTTTCGGGGTAGCCCGTGCCAAGGTGGCCCGAGCGTGGGCAATATCGTTTGATGAGACTGCATCACCCACGATGACCTGGGCATAAGTCACCAGCGGTGCGCATAACAAAAGCAGCAGCGCAACAAGGCGCATGGGGGTTCTCCTTTCGAATGAGATAGTAGTCAACACGCTCCGTCGTGATGACAGCGGTGGTGAGAGTACAAAGCTTGCTCCCCTCTCCCTCTCGGGGAGAGGGGTCGGGGGTGAGGGGTTCAAACTCGTGTTGAACCCTTTTGTTGATGGCGGTGGTGAGAGTCAGATGCAACCAAACCATCATCGACGAGAACACAGTCGCGAAGGACTCTCCTCGTCGCCGTCATCACGACGGAGCGTGATGACTACATTCCAGATGGGTCACTTCTCTCCCTCGCGCGGACTATCGTGGCGGGCTGGTATCAATTCTTCCTTAATCCCTGCCCAGCCGCGTTCCTTCACTGCATGCTTCAGTCGCTTCGCGAGAATGCCCAGCACTTCCCACAGCAGCCAGGCGACAACTGCTGCAAGGAATCCCAAGCCGAAGCAGGCTTCAGCACCCAGCGACCGGGCGAAGTAGGTGACCAGCAGATAGGGAGCGAGGGCGACGGCGGTCACCACCGAAACAGCAAAACACTTCACGATGTGCATCAGCCCAGTGATGTTCCGCAGCGCCACTGCCACGTAACCACCAAGGATGGCTCCGCCTGCCACCCAGAGGAAGTGAAGCTGATCACGCAGCACTGTTGGTTGATCTGCAGCAAAGAGTACCTGGGCCGCGACGAGGAAACGGGTTTGTTCTTCGAGCTTGGAAGTCACCCCCGCCCCAACCAGCGAGACGAGGACGACGATGTAGGTGAGGAGGATGTGGGGTTGCATGATGAGTCTCACAGAGTTGAGAGTTGGGAGCTGTGGCAGGGTCATCCGGTACTCCGCATGACCCTGTGGATGTGCAAATGTTTCGCGTGGTCTGCAGGGTCGAGTTGAATACAACACGACCCTGCCACGGCTGTCGTTACTGCCTGCCGGCGTCGTTGATTCCCCAGTAGGTGGATTGGAATCGCAGCATCACCGTATCCCGAGCTGTCGGATCACGTCGCATGCAGCGGGCACAGGCGCCCGCAGCGGTGGAAGTCTTCTTCACCTGGTTGGGTACCAGGGCATTGCCCGAGTCTTTGATGGGTGCCAGCATGTCGCCGATCTCGTGAGTTTCGGAATCGCAGTCCATCTCGTAGACAGACGTCGGCGAGATGTCGACCGGGAAGTCGAGCACTGCTCCGCTATTCGCTGCATGATCGGCCTGAGCGATGCCGAGGAAGTGGTTGTTGAATGCAGCCTGTGTGCCCGGAAGGTCAGAAGACCACGTTTCGCTGCTGGCAGGCTTGGCATCATCGGTGTCGAGGTAGACCAGATCGCCCATTGCAATCGCTGTCGCCGAATCGACAGCCACGCGGACGATACACTGTTGGCCATAACGATGTCGCATACTCATGCTCTCTCCTAGATGTTGGTTGTTTGTTGTTGGTTGTTGGTTAGTGGTCATCACGCTCCGCCGTGATGACAGCGATGATGAGAGTCCAGGCCTTGCCCCTCTCCCCTGGAGGGAGAGGGGGCTGCAATCGCTGGTGTTCCTTAACTCTCCCCCTCCGCCGTCGTATACAGCGTCTTGTCACTCGTGGTCGCGCACAGCACATAGGTCACCCCCAGCGGGTCGGCCCAGTTGCTTCGTAGCAGCACCGTCGTCATCGACTGGTACTTGCGATAGAACGCCGAGCCACCCGGCAGATAGTGAGTGAAAAACTCGTAGCCATCGCTGGCCAGCAGTTCACGCAAGTCGTTCCAGGTGTCATGCATCTCGCTGGCGGTCAGTACCACCGGTTCACCCGCTGCTGATGTAGGGAAGTACCCTTCCACCCAGATCGTGATGCCGTCAGCAATCAATGGATCGCCGAAGCGGGCACTGAGTGCAGGCAAATCCAGGCTGCTGCCAAAGCTCTCCACCACCTGCAGGCGGCGAACGATGCCCGGTAGCGTTAGCGTGGTGGCCGGGCTGCTCTGATGCACCGCCAGCTTGTCACCCAGCACGGGAGTATCGATGGCTGTCCAGATGCTTGGCATCGTTCACCTCAGTTCGGTAAGAGAACCGTGCTCTCCCAGGCGGGTTGCCTGGCCAGTTCACGGACATAGGTTCGCCGACACTCCAGCAGCCAGCGCAGGTACTCGGTTCGCTGCACAGCACGGTCGCCAATGCGAAAGCTCGCTCCCGCATCAGGGTTCTCGTCGCTGAGCAGCGACAGAATCTGCAGGTCAATCTTCTCGATCAATCCATGCAGTTGGGCAGCAGAGCGTGAGTTGCCAGTCAGGGTGTCCAGGTCGGTAGGCATGGAACTACTCCCCTTCCATCTTCATCACGAAGCGATGGTCGAGAGCGTTGATGCCACCGAAGTAGCGCACCTTGAAGCGGGCAACGACATCGCGGTCGAAGTTGTCTCCTTCTGTGCTGGCTTGGCGGAACACCTGCACCGGCCAGATCTCCTTCCAGATGAACTGGCGTGCGAAGTCACCCAAGTACCAGTCGATGGTGCTGAGCTGATCGAGATGAGGCGAAGCCAGCACGGTGAAGGCACCACGCAGCGGATTGCCTCCAAACGCGGTGCCACCTGAGGTCGCAGGCACCAGCGTCGCATTGACAATCTGTAACGCCTTGATTTCAAGAGACTTCGGTACCAGAAGAATGCGAGGCTGCCAGGCGAGCGGTTCGCCATCATCCGGTGCATGTCGATCATCTTTCACGTACAGAGCATGGAACTTGAGTGGCGCGGCCAGCGATGTCCAATCACTCAGAGGCACCGCAGCATCGAAGTCATCGAACGGGTTTGAGGTACCAATCACATTGCGATTGGTCGCATCGCTCTGGTACAGGCTGGTAAGTGTGCCACTGGGGCGATAGACGCCGGTGCCATTGGTGGCGTTGTAGTCAGCGTCAGCCACGCCACGAACGATGGTCTTCTCCCGTTCCATGCGGGTGGCTTCGCCCAGTCGAGCAGCCCGGCGAAGCAGTTCGTTGGTCTGATCGAAATGCACTGCTTCCTCGGTGATGGACAGCAAGCGACCCTTCTTGCTCTCGACCGTGCTGACATACTTGTCGCCAAAGCTGCTCTCTTCGTAAGGCGAACCTTCCTTCACTTCCTTCGGGCCTTGCAGTGCAGTGAAGCCTGGGATGCGTTCGTTCCGTACCGAAGAGCGTTCGATGGTGACCAGTTGATCGCCAATGCCTGCCGTCTGGTCATACGCATCCATCACGCGGCGAGCGATGACTGCACCGGTTACGGTCTGGAACAGGTTGATGCCGAGATCCGCTTCACTGAGGTTGTCTCCCAGTTGATCGATCTCACTGACATACACCCGTTGCCGGGCTGCCAGCGTGGGCAACGTCTGTGCCGTCGGGCCGACGCACGCTTCCCACAGTTGACGGATGCTAAAGTCATCAGGCTTCAGTTCCTTGCTCTCGAGCAGGTTCTGCAGGCACTCGTAAAACCGACGAGGCCCCATCGACTGACGCAGTTGCTTCAAATCTTGACGAATCATGGTGACTCCTGGTTGAGAGTTGAGGGTTGAGAGTTGAGAGAATGTTGGTCTGGTTCCCCTCTCCCCTGGCGGGAGAGGGGTTAGGGGTGAGGGGGTGCAATCGCTGGTGTTCTTGTAGCCCATCGAGAAGTACTCACTCCGTCGCTGTCATCACGACGGAGCGTGATGACTACAATCCTCGAATGGCCTGCATCACCGAATGCTTGAGGGCATTGCTCTCCGTCGCTACCGCTCGCACTACCGATTGGGGCGACTCTTTCTGCAGCAGCGTTGCCCACTGTTCCAGGAGTGCCAGCAGACGTTCGGGTTCAGGATGGGTAGCCAGCGCTTCCTGAGCAGTGCGGTGCAAGGTCACAGGCAAAGACGACTGTTCCACCAGTTCCGTCATCCAGTTGGTGATCGCACCTTCCTGAAACGACTGCGTGGTGGCAGGGAAGGCCACGATGTCCACCGAGATCACCCGTTCGATCTGTTCAACGAGTTGCCCTTGCGATGACCGTCTGCCCAGCACCACGTGGCTCATGCCAATGTCATGCGGTGCTGCTTCGATGAGGTCGAACAGCCACTCAGCATGGGGGCCGAGCAGTCGCAAGTCACCTCGCAGCCGTTCGCCCTCGTAGCGTGGGGCCAGCACCTGGCCGGCGAAGTCGCGCAGCTTGCGACGAGTCGGGCTGTTCTGTTCATCCGCATGATCAAGGAAGATGGGACGGTTTTCGTACAAGGGCAGGGCAGCCTGCATCGCTGCGGGGGCATAGCGATAGCCATTCTTGCTCTGCGGCCCCAGCAGTACGACATTCCGCACCAGCCGCGTCGCACGTTCAGGTGTGGCTTCCGCCAGGATTTCAAACGATGAGTGCCGCAAGGCTTCCAGCCGTGGGACAGGTTTCTGGGACATGGGGTCTCCTTAGGTTGTGGGGTAAGAGGGTGGTGAATCGCCAGGCAGCGTCGGTCGGCGAAGGATGCGATAGCCACCACCAGCAGGCTGGTACTGGAAGCCTGCAGAACCGAATCGACGGCACTTCTTGCGCTGAATGGCATCCTGCAAGGCATCGGTGGAAAGGAACAACAAGCGAGGCTGGGCGCGTACACGCCGAGGTGAGTACAGACTCATAGCGGGCTCCTGTGATAGGGAGTGGGGAATGGGGAATAGGGAGTAAGGGAGTAGGGAAGCAGTTAAAGAGCCGAGGGCTTTATGCCCTCGGTGCGGGTACGTTAATCTGTCACGGCCGTCTCCGCAGCACGTTCACGTTCCATCGTCGTGGGGTCTGCATGATCTCGCCGGGCCATCTCGCGCTTCGAGAGAGCGCCCCGGTCAAAGTAGATCGCATCCGCTTCAGCATCTTCCTTACGGTTCCGCACCGCTACCGCTGGCGGTGTGATGCGTACCTTCAGTTGCAACAGTGCTGCCGCAGGTAACAGTCCCAGGCGAACCGCTTCCTGCATCACCATGCGGAACAGCGACTGCCATTGGCCAATGAAGAATGCCTGCCAACTGGTGAAGAGCCGAACTGCAGGGCCTTCAGAAACGAGCGTACTGCTGTAGTTGGCGTTGGCTGCATCGGCGGTCAGCATGAACTCCGGAAGGCCCGTACCCGCTGCCACAGCGAGCAGTAGCCGACGACCAAGGATGCTGGCATCATCGAAGTGAGAATCAGGCGAGAGGTACTGAAGATCGTACCCCTGGGCATCGATCATCGTTCCAGGCTGCAACAGTGCCCGGCGTTGTTGTGGTGAGAGTGGATTGGTGGTTGGTGCTGCGGAAGCAGCCGACCAGTCAGCGAACGAAGCGAGATTACTGGGGTTCGTGCCCGCATGTTTGCGAACCAGCACGATAGAGCTGGCTACCTTGCGATGGATGAGCTCAATATCAAGCCAACTCTGGTACTTCTGCAACGCATCGATCACCGGGGCGAAGATCGAGATGCCTCGCTTGACGTTGGCATCCACGCTGATCTTGCAGTGGAGGATGCGGTCAGCAGGCACCAGTTCCACCGCAGCATCATCCCGCTGCACCCGATACCAGATGGGCAACTCCACGTTGTCAGGCTCGGTGGCGATGCCTTCACTGGGCAAACCACTGGCTGCATCAGGCACGATCCGTTCAGGATCAACGAAGTGAACTCGAGGTGGCCAGGCTGGCTGACGGAACAGTCGAAGGAAACATTCCCCATCGCGCCAGGTACGCAGGCAAAACTCCCAGTCTCGACGGGGGCCGGTCTCCCAATGATTCACATCGAGGAACTGTTGCCAGAGGTGGGCTGCCACGGTGAGCCAGTCAGAGGTCTCTTGTTCAAAGGCGGGTTCAATCACGTCAGCCACTTCACTCTGATGCACTTCGTACTGCATACCGGTGCCGACGACATAGTTGCGATAGAGGGTGAGAGCATTGCGGGCGAAGGGATTGATCTCGACCAGGTGCCTGACCCGGTCGCGAAGCTCGGTCACATCCCGTGCTTCCCGGCTGGCGCTGACCAGTTTCCAACTCGCTTCGTCTGCATCATCAGTGACCAGAGCAGGGCTGCTCTCCAGTAGTCTTGTGGCTTGTTCATACTGCAAACGTTCGAATCGTTTACGGCTCCAGTAGGCAGCCAGGGGTTCCAGTAGCTTCATCGTTCACCTCGGCGATAATGTTTGACACGCGGTTGTCACACCACTGTCCTAGCATTTCGCCGGGCCCTTTGTAAACAACCAACTGAACCTCAAAGGCCTGTAGAAAGGCCATCTTGTCGCATGTTGGTGCGCTACACTGTCTCAATGTGTCTCATAGCGTCTCATGGTGTCTCATCCTGAGACAGCAACTATTTGGCACAAAATGGATTGCAGTTTCGCAGTACAGAGATGCGCTCCATGCTCCCCCTCTCCCTCCCGGGGGAGAGGGGGTAGGGGTGAGGGGTTGGTACCGTACTAAACCCGATTGGTATTTAGCCCCTGGCGAGTCGCCGGGGGACGTCTCGCAACTGTGAGAGTACCACACGATGGCAGCCCGCGGCGCAAGCAAGGGGAAATCTCGCGATGCTGAATGCTTCTACTGGACGAAGGATATTGACATATAGGTGTCGTCAGGAGTTAGTCAATATTCTTCGTCATGAAGTGATATACTGCGATCTCGCGGCCTCCCCTTGCTCGCGCCGCGGGCTGCCTTGGCATCAACTCTCACTCTGGCCAACGCCCTCCACCCGAAGGCGGTACTCCAACAAAACTATCACACATGCTCTGCTGATTCATCCAGCTCATCCCCTATCGTCTGTTCTGCATGGATGCGCTCGTGTTGATCCTGTTTCCACAATCTCCACGCAATCACCAGGCTCCAGAAGTTGAAGGCGAGCGGGGTCAGGAACATGAGCGCGGTCGGTAAGCTGAACCAGAGTAACGACTGATAGAGTGCCCAGCCTAATGGGGGCATCGTCATGCCACGCAGGCCTTGGAAAACGGAACTGATGCTCTCGTAGAGCGCAGCCCGTTCGGGTTTGTCAGCAAAGTAGAGGTTGCCTGTCGTCGTCGAGACCTCCGCTGCACCCAACACCATATTTTGCAAGGCTGCTCCGAGGAATGCCAGGAACAGCCAGTCGAAGTAGAAGCTCGCGAAGAGAGCGAAGTAGGCGGGGATGCCCATGAGGGCGAACGCTACCCGACCAGCCACGGGGGAGGTGCGATCAATCAGCCATCCCCAGAACGGCGAGGTGATACCTCCCAGAATCACTGGGAAGATCATCACCAGCAGCGTGATGGAAAACTGTGACAGGTGAAAGTGCTCCCTCAGCAGATAGAGCCAGACCCCGCGGCTGAGCAGAAACCCCGCACCCGTCAGAAAGATCGTGGCCTGGAAGAGACCGAACGACACATCTTTTCGGATGACTTCTTGCATGCCACTCCAGGTAGCAGGCTCGCTTCGTTCGCGTCGCTGTTCGGGACTATCGCTTGGGATCTTGCGTAAGCTGTAGACCATCACCCCCAGCAGCCCGATCACACCACCAATGGGGTAAGCGATCTGATACGCACTCGGCTCCACATCACACCAGAGGGAGACCCCCACCAGCACCGGTACGGTCAGCCCGTTCTGCACCAGTCGCAGGATGCCTATCATCTTGCCCCGGTGTTCATCCGGGTAGGCATACTTGTAGAGGGCCGGGATTGCCAGTGTCGCTGGGCCACCGAAGAGATAGTAGCCAATAACGACTGCAGTCAGTTGCCAGGGTTCATCAATCCAGGCAACCGCGAGCATGGGCAGGCATCGCAGTGCAGCCCCGATGATGGCGAGATCGAACAGGCGATAGGTACGGGCAGCCTGGGCCCAGAAAGGAAGGAGCAGCGCCAACGATGGCTGAGCCGCTACCATCACGGTGGCATACAGGCTGCGATCACCGAGAGAACCGACAGCTACCACCTGGGCGACGAGTACTAACCCACTGACGATGCCTGCACCGATGCAGTAAACGATTTCCAGCAGGAAGTTCCTTCGAGTCACAGCATCGAGTGCATTCCACCAGGCAGGCAAGTGCATCACTTCATCGAATCCAACTGGTCCACCAGCACCTTATCAAAGTAGTCTTCGCGGATTATCCCGGCTCGTGGATATTCGATATCCAGAATCACATAGATGACAATCGACATGATAAGTGCAAACCAGATTTGATGAATCTTGTTTCGCGCCCGGTTAATGGCCATTCCGTATCCGGCCAGCAGCGAACAACCGAGGGCCAAGGCAAAGAGCAAAGCAAAGATGATGACAGGCTGATGCATCAGCGATTGTCTGGTGCGGCTGGTCGTCATGTCGATCATCGCATTGGTGGCATTCACCACCGCAGAGGTGACAGCCGGGTCTTTCAGCGTCTTGCAAGCTGCGACGGATTGGGTCCAGATATCACTCAGGAGATCCTGATTCTTACGATACGTCTCCTTGACCAGATCCAGATCGGGGAAGTGGTGGAAGGTCTCGAGTCGTAACTTCACATGCTGGCGGTACTTCTCCTTCAGTATTGCTTGTGTTTCCGCAGGGAGAAAATCCAATCGCAGGTAAGCGGTACCAATGCAGTTAGCCTCATCAATGACCATCTTCTTGCGAGACTCCAACCGGCTGGCAGCCCCACTGAAAGAGAAGGCAATCAGCAGACCCAGCAGACCGAAGACCGCTGCTTCCAGCGAGCCATACGGCGAACGTTCCTTATCAGGCCGCTTCATCAACTGCTGTGTGCCCAGGTTCTTGCCCAGGCTCATCATGAGCATCATGCCCACAAACAAGGCTATCGATACCACGGGAATGAGTAGGTGATGAAGCATGTCTGCTATCCTGAACTTCAGTTGACCAGAGTAGACACGGAAACGCTGACAAATGCAATCACGTTATCAAGGTGACGCGTGATAAGTCTGGCATCGGTGCATCTTCTCATCGTAATATGGCAGATGTCTGTCACCTTTCTCCGGCGAACTGCCACTACAGGCATCGCGAAGGAGAGAACCATGTCCGCTCTGCTTACACATGAAACGACGTACCTCTGGCAACAGGTATGCCAAGGGAGCGTCGCTGCTTTCGAAACGCTGGTCAGCCAGTACCAGGCGATGGTGAGTGCGGTGGCCTATAACGCTTGTGGCGACCTGGCCCTCAGTGAAGACATCGCTCAGGAAACCTTCCTGACCGCCTGGAAGTCGCGAAGCCAACTACGGGAAGTACACAAGCTCAGCGGCTGGCTCTGTGGCATCGCTCGCAACCTTGCCCATAACGTCAACCGCAAGCAGTCATCCCTGAACGTCAGGCTGGATCAAGTGGCCGAGCCAGCTACGGAAGCCGTAGACCCCAGCGAGGCAGCGGTGACACAGGAAGAAGAGTCGCTGGTCTGGCAATCGCTAGAAGGCATTCCCGATAACTATCGCGAGCCGTTGATCCTTTTCTATCGAGAGAATCAATCGGTAGCAGAGGTGGCACAGGCACTCGACCTTTCCGAAGACGCGGTCAAGCAACGACTGAGCCGGGGCAGGACCATGCTTCGTGATCAGATTGCTGAACTCGTCGAAGGCACCCTCCGTCGCACTCGCCCCGGCAAGGCCTTCACCGTCGCGGTCATCAGCAGCATCACCACGCTGGCCACGAACAGTACCGCCAGTGCCGCGGGTGTGGCAGTAGGTGTCGCAGCGAAAGCGGCTGTACCCGCTGCGATGAACACGACAGCAGCCCTTGCTGGGGGCTTGCTAGGTACCGCAGGTGGATTGGCTGGAGCCTGGGTGGGTTCCACGCTGCCAGCTGAACTAGCACCCACCATCATCGAGCGAGACTACATGCGGAAGGCTGGACGACGCTTCTTCGTCACCTCGTCACTTCTCTGCCTGGGGTTTGTAGTGCCGATGGTCTTCCTGCAGCAGCATCTCCCCTGGCAATGGCTCGTGGGCCTGTGGATCAGTTGGGCTGTGGGCTTCACCCTCTACATCATCACCGCCACACTACGCATGAACCGTCAACTGCAACAGTTGCGGCGTGATCATCCCCAGGCAGCACCGAACCCGAACGCCATGCGGCAATGGGCGAACCAGTGGGAACCCCGCAACTACACTTCATCATTCAAACTGCTGGGCATCCCCCTGATCGACATCCACCTGAACACACATCACTTCAACAAAGAGCCGGAGGGCGTCAGCCCCCGGAGTAACCCCCGGAGTGCCTACGGCTGGATCGCCATTGGCGACGTAGCGTATGGTATTTTGCTCGCCTTCGGTGGCCGTGCCTTCGGAACCATCGCCCTCGGTGGTATGACCTGTGGCATCCTCTCCCTCGGCGGCATGGCTGTCGGCCTCATCTCTCTCGGTGGTGTGGCCTTCGGTGGCATCGCCATCGGCGGCTTGGCCATCGGCTACCAGGCCGCCGGTGGCGGAGCGATTGCCTTCAATGTGGCAGTAGGCGGCGGAGCCATCGCCTGGCACGCTGCCTATGGTGGAGGTGCCCTTGCTCATGATTTCGCAGTAGGCGGAGCAGCCCTCGCTGCTGAAGTGAACACCCCTGCTGCCAAGGCCATGATGAACGAACACCCCATGGTGCAGGGCATGAACTGGTACGCCCAGAATAGAACACTGGGCTTGGTGATGATGATCGGGCTTACTCTGCTGTTGCTGTTGCCACAGATGTTGCTGTACAAGCGAGTGGATAGTAGTCATCACGCTCCGTCGTGATGACAGCGAAGAAGAGATGCGTACCGTGCTCCCCTCTCCCTCCCGGGGAGAGGGGCTGGGGGTGAGGGGTTAAAACTGGTGTTCAACCAATATGAATACCAGCCCGAAGCGCTAGTAAGGGAACGTCTCGCGACAGGGGTACGTCAATATCCATCGCTAATAGAATCTTCTTGCCATCGCGCGGTCCACCCTTGCTAGCGCGGCGGGCTGATATGGTTTCATTCAGACGTCAACCGACGTTCACTCAACCCCTCACTGGCCTGCCAGGGGGACCATACCAGTCCGAGGGATTCCCGATTCATGTTACGTCCACAGTCAGGGCATTTACCTTGCTGCGCTCCATCTACTACTGCACTTGTTTCGAGTTCACCATTGCACCACGGACAGACTCCAGTTTCGACCAGTCCGCGAGCAGGTTGTTGATATTTCGTAGTTCGCCAGGATGAAGGCAAGAGGCTACCAAGCAGCGAAGCCACTCCCAGGAGCAGCATCATACCCAGCCCGAGAACAAAGAGCACCAGCATCACTACCAGACCGATAGACATCAGCAGCCAGCGTTGCCACCAGGGCAACTGCAGGATGGTGTTCAGTTTGTTCGTTTCCAGCACGATCATGGACAAGACTCCCCCCACCGCTTGAGTCATTATAACGGAGTGCCAGCCTGTGCAGGGGAGTGTCTTCGAGAACTACGGTTGATTCAGCCAGGCCCAGGCTGCATCTACCTGACCTGCATCGAAGTACTGGATTTTAGCCATCGTGAAGGGCTTGCAAACCACGCTCATCCACTTCTCCCACGCCTTTTCACCAACGAGGGCGATGCGGTCGATCTTGGTGCAGTGCGTGGTCGAGAACTTGATGTCGTCCCAGAGAGCTTTCATATCCCAGCCCTGGAAATCATGAAACTGAGCCAGGAGTCTGACCTTGGGATGCTTAGCAAGTGCCGCATCAATCACCGGCACGAAATGCTGATAGTCCGCATCGTGCAACTTCCCCGACAGTTTGAACCCGAGATGACTCTCAGTGCTTTGTGGCAACTTCTCAATCATGGCTGCTACTCCAGAAGAAATTTCATGGTTCCTTTGTTGTATGGCTTCGTTAGCCGAACGTGCCCCCTGGGCTCTCATACAAAGAGCCACCGAGTTACCCGGTGGCTCTTGACGTGAGTGTCCTACTCGCGATTTACTTCACTTCCTTCACCGGTGGAATGCGCCAGGATCCATTGATGATGGACGGGTCGCGTTCGTGTGGCCAGTACATTCTGAGCATCAGGATGAACTTGCCGCTCGGAGCGGGGAGCCAGTTGGCTTCCTTGTCGGCACCGGGGGATTCGTTCTGGATGTACAGATCGAGTGACCCATCCGAGTTATACTTGAGGTTATTGCGGGGGCTTACCGTGTACTTGTTCAGCGGGTTCTTCACGAAGAAGTAGTCGTCATCGTACATGGTGATCGACCAGAACGCATTGGCTGGTGGTGTCATACCACGGTCAAAGTGCATGACATACTTGTTGGCACCATTGTAAGGCTTGCCGGAAGCAGCTACTTCGCCGGTGGGATAGACCGCATCCTGAGGGCGGTTCGCACCCAGGCCGATAGCGGTGATCAAGGCACGCTGCAGGTAGTTAGTCCCATACAGGCCGGTATTGGTAGTGAAGACCCAACCGTTCTGATCAACGCCTGCTTGCTTAAAGTGAGCCATGATCTGTTCAAAACCCTGCTTGGGAACGTCCTTCAGTGCAGCAGCAACAACAGGATCAGCCTTGCTGATATCGAAGTCCTGACCACGAACGATGCCGAGCCGTTTGAGCTTGGCTTCCATCAAGCCATCATTGATGCTGGGAGGATTGTCCTTCATGAGCTTAGCCAGTAGCGTGAAGTACTCACCTGCGCTCAGGCGGTTGACCTGTTCGCGAACAGCAGTCTTGGTGTCGATGCTGGAATCGACCTTGCCTTCAGGTGCAGTGTAAGGCTTGCCATAGGAGCTGAGTGGCACGAGGGTGCAACCATCCTGCATGGCGTGAACAGCCTTGTAGTCTTCAGGGGTGCCGGTGCAGTAGATGCGACCCAGCAGCCAGACCATGCTGGTCGGTGAACGATATTCGACAACACCTTCAGGCAAAGTGCCTTGCCAGTAGGGGCCGACGATGGCGTACTTCTGAGCCTTGGTGCCGGTGGTGCGTTTGCCGGGAACCTGGAAGACATCAGTCCAGCCGCTCAGCATCGGGAAGAGATAGTAGCGATCCTTGGAATCGGGGATCGAGAGGATGTACGGTTCCTTGGCAACATCGACCCATGCTGTGGTGTAGAGGGTATCGGCATTGGGTGCCGTCACATCACGAAACTCAGCAGTGGGATACGACTGCATGCGGACGAAGTGTCCCATCGGTGCATGCGTTCCTTCGGGCTTGGCGACGTTGGTCATCACCCGACGGGTGTATTCCATGGTCACTAGCGGGTAGCCATAAATGTAGGCTTCCAGGCCGAGTTGCTTAGCTTCTGCTTCGGTGACGGGGCCTGTGTTGATCTGTGCTTCAGCAGGCAGCACTTCTACATATCGATCACGCTGACGCTGTGGGAAGAGTGGCGGCAACAGCTTACGTCGTTGCCCTTCCTGTGCATTGACTGCTGGTACCAGGCTGGTCAACAGCAAACCTGCAGCCAGCATCCACATCGTATACCGACGATGCCTACTCATACGGTGCCTCCTCAAGAGAAATGTTGTGCAGCGATACGTCTTGGGGAGCATTTTATTGAGCCAGGCGCTTAAATCTCAGGTGTCTGAGAAAATCTCTATATTACATCCAACATGTAATGAATGAAGTAGCAGGTAGGGTGGGTCGGCGAAACGCTTGCCCGTTACAGTAAAGCACGCGAATCAGAGCGCGGACCCGCCACACGTCTAATCAGCAAGCACCCAAGTTCCTTTGTTGGAATCATAGCGACCTGAATCTCCAGTATCGTCATCCAAAAACAATAGCCGGAATGAAGTCAGTGTAGATTCATACAGCCATACTTTCCCGATAGAGGGAGCTTGTATGCTGGGAAGAAAATCAGGTACCAGTACGCTGAGATTTTGGGGGTAACTGCCTTTTATCTTTCTGTACTGGCCGATCGCAGCTACGATTTTATCCCCGTTCTCTTTTGATCGTTGAAAGGAGCGTTCTCGGGAATCGCCAAGCATTATGGACAAGAGGATTGCTACGGCTAGTACAGTCAACAGTTTGAAATGCCAGGACACATGAACACCATTTTAGGATCATTCCATATTCGCTATTCCAAAATCGTGTGTCAAGAAGCTACAGCTAAAGGTGAGGACGAACTGGGGCGGAATAAGAACTCTCACGCCATGCAACTGCGGGTTGAGTTGTTGAACCAGTAGGCTCTTTTGAAACAAACCGTGTCTCGGTATACTACATAAGAGTTTGATGGAGATGAATCATGTCCTTGACTGAAGTTTTGCCCGAGGTTCAGACCTTGTCTCGGCTGGAGAAAATCAGCTTGATGGAGTTTCTGACACAGGAACTGGAACGAGACAAGGATAATCTGATCGAACCTGGCCGATCCTACCCAGTCTGGTCGCCTGATCAAGCTTACTCCGCCGCCGCTACTCTTCTGGAGGTTCTGGAAGAGGACAAAGTCAAACCATGAGTGCCGCTTCGGCAAAGGCTATCGCTTGCCGCCTGAAGGCGGTACACCAACGCTCTTATTCACCTCCAGAAACCCCATGACCGCTTTGCCGAACTCGGGCTTGGTGAGCGTCGTCATGTGATCGCCACCTTCTACCAGTTTCACTTCGCCACGGCCAAGTATCTGATGCACCATCTTCACTCGGCTCTTCACGTGGGCTGATTCGTTGCCGCCGTGGAGGAAGAGGATGGGAGCTTGCGACTTCTGTAGTTGCTCGACGGGCACAGCCAGGGCCTTGAACGTGGTGCCGGCGAGGGCGTAGGCTTTCACGTCTTTTCCGCCGTAGAGAACCTTACCCATCGAGTTGGCCTGCTGATCGGTCATCTTCGCGTTAGGCATGATCGCCTGGATATACGGCCCGAGGCCAGTGCCATCCTCGACAGCTTTGGCGAAGATATCGCATTCGGAGAAATCGGTGTCTTTCACTTTGCCCGTGATGACCGGAGCCTGCCCGCCATAGATGACACTGATGACCCGCTCAGGGTGGTTGGCCACCACATTCCCCGCGATGAACGACCCCGACGAGTAGCCGATGAGGTGGGCCTTCTTGATCTTGAGGTGGTCGAGCAGTCGCACCACGTCTTCCGCCTGCTCGATGCCATACGCTGCCGCATCGTGAGGCTTATCACTCTTGCCATGCCCCCGGCAATCGAGAGCGATGGACTGGAAACCCGGCGCTGCTTTCAACCTGGTGTTACCTGCGATGTCACGCCCCCACATGCTCGAATCGCCCATCCAGCCGTGGATGAGAACGACCGCTTCCCCCTTCCCCTCGGTGGCATAACGAATCTTCACACCCTTGGAATCGAAGTACCCATCCTCGGCATGGATGGGATGAACCAGAGTGGTGATAGCAAGAACGAGTAACAGTGACTTCATACGCAAGGGTTCCGCTTGGGGAGTGATGCTGAGTGATTCGCTGGGGAGAGGGAGATATTGTCTGTGCACCTGATATTGTGCAACAGTCGAAACAACCTATGATGGTGCAAACTCCCAATGGATAACGACGATGCATCAATTCATCTGGCCTGCATTACAAGTGGTGTTCGCGGTCGTGCTCGCTTCTGGCGCCATCATGGTGCAACTGCAACAGTTGCCGGTGCTGGAGTGTGATGAATCGCAAGTCGTGCTGGAGTTCTCGTTCGATGGCAAATACCTGGCCACCAGTACGCCTGTTGAGCATCGGTATTCTATCTCTCCTTCACCACCACCTTCACCGAATCCGCTTTGTACCCGCATTCAAGTTTGGGACGTTGCCAGCAGGAAGTGCCTCCTCACGATCAAGGAGAATGGAGCACGCATCAGACATCTGGGGTTCACTCCCACAGGTCAATACCTTGCCGAGACCATAGATTCTCAAGCCGACAAGCAAACGATCACCCGACATGATTTGACAAACGGAACATCGAAAGAAGTGTGCCAGTTGCCAGCATCTGATCGTGGTGTCTATTCTCCTCTTACCTTTCGATTAAGTCCGGATCACACTACCCTCTATGTTTCGGAACGGCACCGATACTATTCAGAAAAACGCCTGATGCTATGGAATGCGGACAGCGGAGAACTTCTACTAACGCACTATAACCTTGAAGGTGAGTTTTGGTTCTCTCCTAGTCGAAAATCTTTCGATATCCCGTTGTGCATCCCGATGCAGAAAACTCACCACTTTGTGATTCGTTCATTCGATCTCAACAGCAAAGAAACCACCCATAGTCCAAAACCCGATGATGACACTCTGAAGAAGATGATGCCGCCCTGGAGCTTCCCCCGTTGGGTGTGTTCGCCTGATGAACGTTTCCTGGTATTTAGTTGCGTTGGCTGGTCTGGAGTCGTTGATCGAACGAAAGACGGTGCTGAAGGATACCTGACAACTATTCGCTCGGGTGAACATGACACGTATCACTTCTCAGCCGACAGCAAGTACCTCTTCTTGTATGGTCAGCGGACGCCTAGACCAAAAACGTATGCCCGATGCCTGGATGTCTACTCGTTACCCGATGTCAAGAAGATCGCCAGCCATGAGTTGGCATGGCACGGCTCTCTCGTAGGGCCTTGGCTGATCGAATGGCAGGACATTGTTGGCGATGTGAGGAAGAATGAGAATTCCGAGTTGCTAATCGTCTATGATGCAGTGACCGGCAAGGAACAAACCCGGTTCCTGCGGAATGATCGAGCCGGGCACCGCCTCGTCAAAGGGCCCATTCTGCAGATACCAGGACGCAGTTCCGACTGGCTGGCTTACTATCACTTTGAACCAGGTACGGCTTTCCTCGTATTCAGGAACGTTGTCACCGGAGAAGTGGAACGCCTGCCTGCTGAACCATCATGCACCGACAGTATTGCGTTTTCACGTGATGGGACGAAGGTAGCTGTCCCGATGCCAGTGAAGGAGAAGGTTCCACCCAGGATAGCTATACACTCTGTTTCCAAGCGTTGATAACAGTGGCTTTCAACTCATCGCTTACCCTTCTCATACCGTGGCTGATACAACTGCACAGTGAACCCACCGGGCACACGGAAGTGGGTGACCAGGCCGTACCCGTGGTCAGTGACCGGGCTGACGAATTCCACGCCTCGCGCTGTCAACTCAGTAACCGTTGCAGCAACGTCATCGCAGTAGAAGGATATGTGGGGTGTCCCTGAAGGAGCGCCTTCGCGTTCGTCTGCCGGGTGGCAGCCCAGGTCAGCTTCGGGCAGGTCAAAGATCAACCAGCCTCCACCCACATCATGGGCAGGAAAGCCAAGCTTGTCGCGAAAGAACTCCCGCGTTGCTTCTGGCTCCGACGAGTAGAACATCGTGTGTACACCGCGAATCATGACTATCTCCATCACCTATTGTCGAAAGTCGTAGACGCTTCACTTGAAGTACCTCGCCGAAACAACAGAAGTGCCAGACCCACGACTATCACTCCCAGCACGCATGCCCACACCACAGCGATGTATGACTTACGTGGCGGAATTTCCCAGAGATACATGGAGCCTGCGATGGTACCAAAGGCTGCCTGGTTGCCTTCGGGAGAGAAGATAGCGCTCGACAGAATGCTGTCATGGTGGATGGCTATCGACTGACGCTGACCCGAGGGGCCATCAATGAACGTGACCTCGTGTACGCCAAAGGTGTTGAGTTTGAGCTTCTCCGCCAGCCACCGGAGGTAGCGCGATTGCGTTGTCGAATAGTAATTGGAGACCATCACGATAGGCTTGCCCGGGATGGCAACAGGCTCTGGTGAGATATCTGACCCGTTCTCCCAGTGTCTTCCCAGTTTGAATTCACTCTTGCCCTGCAGCGTCCAGTTCGTGGTATTCCATCGCTGCACGTCGTTATTCTTGACCGTGATCAGCGTCTTGCCATCCGCTAGCAGATGAGGCGACCAGGCGTCTTGCTGGAACACTCGTTTCCCTGTGGTGGTCTCAAACACCTCTACCCACTGATTGCCATTGGTGTCGCGTGAACTTGCGGCCAGCAGTTTGCCGTCCGGCGAGAACGATGACCAGGGACGCCACCCTTCGGAGGTTCCCTGCAAAGGCAGCGTCTGCCGCAGAGTGCCGGTGCGAATGTCCCACAGTTGCACCGCAAACGGTTCCTTCCCCAGTGTCCGGTTAAACTGTGTGGTGGCTATCAACGTGCTATCAGGCGAAATCACCGGATAACACACTTTCGGGAGCGTGTATGCCTCTTTCTTGCTGGTCAGATCCCACACTTTGATGGAACGCTCGGGAAACGGGTATTCCACCCAGAGCAACCACTTGCTGTCCGGAGAGAATAGATGGTGGGGAATAGCGTTGTGCTTGTCAGCAGCATTCACGGGATACGGAATGGCGACACTGAGAAGGCGTTCTCGGGTATCCCGGGCGAAGACGATCAACTCGATTTCTTCCCGGCGTTTGAACTCATGATGGTCCTGAAGGATGGCCAGCATCTTACCATCGGGAGAGAACTCGGCACGGTGAATCTGCCTGGGGACAGCAGGTTTCTCTTCCGGTGGAGCAACGAATGTTTCCAGGGGCGGCTCTGCTTCGCTGCCATCGGCACTACGCAGGAACCGCACGGGGCTGACGGTCAGAATGGCCAACCCGTCTTCCACCAGCGTTCCCGCCAGCAGCACATCGCCTTTCGGCGTGAACGCCAACGGTCCCAGCTTCTTTTTCTCAAGTCGTAGCTGCGGTTCATACCCTGCCATTGCCCACGCCAACCCACCGATGGCGAGAATACCCACCAGGGCGAATAACCAGGGATAGCGTGGCCTTTTGGTTGGCATGGGGTACTCATTTCCGTTGTTGATGAGTCACACTGTAGCACATCGTTGGTGTGGTACAATGATGCTACCTGTCACTTCGACCCAAACCGCTGCGCGATCAGCGGTATCAGATACAGTATCGCCAACGCCAAGAGGGTACTCAACACTGCAGTAGCTTCGCGGCCCATGCCTGCGGCGATACCGATAGCGGCGGTCAGCCAGATGCCTGCGGCAGTGGTCAGCCCTTTGATGCTTTCCTCGTCGTTGCCTTTGATAATGGTACCCGCGCCGAGGAAGCCGATGCCTGCAGCTAAGCCTTGAATGATGCGAGTTAGTTCAACATCCGACACGCCCGCCTGCTTTGGGATATAGACGAAGAGTGCCGACCCGATGGCCACCAGCATATGTGTCTTGATCCCCGCCGACTTGCCCTTCTGCTCGCGCTCGTATCCCAGTATCCCGCCCAGGATAGCTGCGATCAACAAGCGTACGGTGATACGAGTCACCCCCGCTGCATCGGGGAGATCGGAGAACTCCTGACTGATGGTATTGGTTACTTGCTGCCACCACGTGCTGAATATCATGTAAGACTTCCCGGGGAGGTTGCAGTGATTTCAAGCACAAACCGTGCCACCAATACACCGAACAAACCATGCTTCTAACCCGCACGTCGGGCCAGGTACAGCTCATGCTTCGCCAGATCGAAGATGAGGTTGAACTGCTTGATCACTTCGCAGCCGAGGACGCTGATTTTCTGGTTCCCGATTGCACCAGCAAAGAACCCTGCGGGTACATCTTTCAATCTGGAACTGCCCAGTACGAACGCAGGCATGATGCCTTTCTTGATCTTGATCGTGTGGCCGAATGAATCCTTCAAACTCGATTCGTCGTTGATTTTGATTTTGCCGTCAACTCCCACACGGGCCGCGAAAGCATCGTCGAGCAGGATGCCTCCCGAATAGCCGGTGTGCAGGAGGAACTGGTGGGAGTAGGTCTTGCCCTCGATCACGCAACTACCTTCTACCAGCAACTGCCCATCCTGATTGACTAGTTTCATTCTTTCGTAGTGGCTCACCTTCTCGGGAAGCTTCTGGTGCAAGACCAGGCTGCTTCGGTCGAAGTCTATCTCCACAATCTTGTCTGGAAAGAGATCCAGCCCGAACTTGCCATCGGTGTCGGTGCCGGAGTTCTTGTTCTCCCAGATGGTGATGTTCTGACGCGACCAGTCGCCCAGTTGCACCCGGTTCCCTGGGCTGATTCGTGAATCCGCTTCACCTCCCCACGATTGTACCTTCGTCGATTTCGTGAATGCAACACTTTTGGATTTCTTTGCTCCGTCTTCAGTGAGCGTCACCTCCCGTGCGGCTGTGTGCAGCATCAGGTTCACCGTGTCCGTCTTGTTGAGGACAGCGTGCACGACAATGTTGTTGTGTTTGTTCAGCGTGAACGGGATGCTGACCTCACCATGATCAGTTGGTGTCCTCCCCGCTGCTACCAGCAAGGCAACTGCGAACATCATGACCCATTGCTGCATTCGAGACATGCGGGCTGTCCATGGTAGAGAGCACTACAGTAACGTAGCCGAGATGCTCACACCAGAGCAAGGGAGATTTTCACTATCACGTATGACGACACCAGCTCCTGATAAGGGGTGGCCGGGAAGTAGCTGGCAGCGTTAGCAAGACTCGATAAAGACTACGCTGTTATCAATCAAGTTGATTTGCAGGATCGCCGGGCCGTCGATCATCGTTCCACGTTTGGAATACTGAACGGTGACTATCCACTTAGTCGCGATCTTGTGCTCATTGTGGCAAGGGTCAAACGAGTGTGGAATAGCGTGGCCAAGTGCCCAATCCCAACCGCGGGTATCCTGCTTTCGCATGAACGCAGTCGCGAGTTCCAGAGCACGCTCTGCTGCTTTCGCTTTGGAGATGTGCATCTAAAGCCCTCAGTCGATTTTCGGCCTCGAAAGAATGTTGGATACCTTTGACTGAAGCTTCGAAAGATCAATCCCGTCGAGTTCGTGGGTGCCACGAGACAACAATCGCTCCGTTGCTGTTTGCTGCGATTCGAGGGCGATCCTGTCTTCCTCATTTGGCGGCTCACTCTCATTCAAGTAATTGTCCGCGATGCAGACGAAATCCTTCACAACACCACCGTACATTTGCGATGCACGTGCGGTGTTCTCAAGTCGATCGTGACAATCGGCATTCGCTATCATTGCAGGGCCAACCATATGATGGTAGTGCGAACAAACGGCAAGAATGGCCTTGGCCCACAATGCACTGGCATTCTCTTCACGTTTCAGCCATCCAGCGGCACGGAAATGTTCTGTTAATGCACATGCGAGATTTCCATAACCTGCCCCATTCATCCACACGTGCGCCGAAATAGGATTAGCCGGATAACCATTCGCCTGCTTGCTCACGTTTTCGATCTCTGCATCAAGCCGCCTCAGAACGTTGAGTACCCTTTCGTCATTAGCTTCCCGTGCGGCGTCAGACACCAGATCTAGTCGCAATAGCTGCTCTACCTCTGACTTGAGAGACTCAAAGTCAACGGAACTGCCACTAGGCGTGGGTCCTATGAAAAGAGATCGTATCCAGTTCCACATCAAGTTACGCCTTTCATTTCCTCATCTCGCTGGCAGCACTAGCTGGTAAGGTGTTGCATCCAGCACTACTTCACCTCCCACAGCAACCGATCCACAATCTCACCCAGCGCTTCGTGATGTACCTGCTTGGCTCGGATGATGCCATGCTGATCGAGTACATAGTTGCTGGGATACACACGAACATTCCAGGCCTTGGCAATGGGGCCGTTGCGTTCGCCGTCGTCCCACCATTGGGGCCAGGTCAGCTGGCGATCTTTCAGGAAAGTCCGCGTCTTCTCCAGATCGGTATCGCTGATGATCCCCAGCAGTGCAAACGGCTTGCCTGCCAACCGCGTGACCAACGCCTTTTCTGTGGGGATTTGCTCCAGGCAGGGTTTGCACCAGGTGCCCCAGAAGTAGATCACGACGACCTTGCCCCGATAGTCGCTCAGCTTCAGTGGTTTGCCATCAACATCGTTGCCCACGATATCCTGTGCGGGCTTACCCAAGGCGAAATGCCTTAGCTCATGCAGGTTACGCTGGGCCAGACTGCCAATGGTCTCGTTGTTCATCATGGGCAGTTTGACATCAGGATGCTGGTTCAGCAGTTCTTCGAAGAGTTTGGTTGCCTGTGCCTCCATTTGCTTGGAGTCCAGGCTCTTGTACCAGTCCAGCGTTTCGGTGCCTACTTGCTTGCTCACCTGCTCCCGTTCTTTCGCAGGCATCAGTCTGCAGTAAGCCGCCTTCTCCATCAACTGCAGGTACATCTCAGCCTGGATGGCTTTGATCCGGGCTTTCGCTTCAGGCTGTGGCAAGCGATCGAGCGTCTTGTTGAGAAAGGTCATCACCCACGGGGAAGCATTACGAGACAGGTACAGGCACGTATATCCGAATTGCTCGTGCTCTGGATGATGCTGCAGCAGGAGTTCTGCAGCTTCATGTCCTTCCCCACTGTTAGGCTCGGTGCCAACCACTCGCCAGAGCCCAAACGGCGCTCCGCTATGGCCCGGCTCCTTCCGAATCATCGGCATGAGGTTGGTGATCAACGTACGATCATTCTGCTTAAGTTGCTTCTGGGCTTCGTCTGCAAGAGTCTTCTTCTCGTCCTCGGTTTTGGCAGCAGACCACTTGGGCCCCCATTCGCGCATGAGCCTCTGCCGCTCCGTGCCCCATCGCATCACTACGTCCTGCATGCCAGGCATCATCTCAGGCAAAGCGGCTTCGGTCTTGCCTGCAGGTGGTTTCTTGTCGCCCTGCTGGGGAAGGAGCAGCGTGCAGCAGAGAAGCAGTGTGATATAGCCAGACATGAAGGACACCTTTCAGAGTGCCTCCAGAGTAACAGTCCGGTGAGGTGCTAACAATAGGCTGGTCTGAATAGAAATTTCCTTGACAGACAACCAGCGAAGAACAATCATGTGGCCATGTCCACCCATGCCGAAATAGCTTCTCGTCGGCAACGACTCTCTGACCAGCAGGAACCTCGCTCCGTGCTCGCGCAAGCGATCATACTGGGCTTGGTAGTGTTGATCGCTATTGCGTTGCTACTGACCTGGTGAGCTGCCATACCTGACTCGTTGTACTCTCACGCGAAGTGCCTGCGGGTTGAACCGCAGGCTCTTGTTGTTTTTTGAACGCCTTACTTGTTTTTATCCAGCGTCATCTCCAGAAACTGGCGCCATTGTTTGCCATCCTGGCTGAACTCGCCGATCTCATTCCATTGGCCTTTGTTGTTCTGATGGATGGTGAAACGCACTTTGCCTCCCTGCGGTGAATCGAAACCCCAGACGAACTTACCATCCTTCATCTCACCTCGTGCATCGACGTAACCGCCATCCTTGCGGAAGGCCTTGATGCGAAACTCCTTGGCTTGCTTGTCGTAGTGGAAGAACGCCAAGGCATGGTGGGCGATGTGACCATCGCTGGCTTTGCCGATGCCTTCGACGAGGAAGACGCTGCCATCGAGCTTGAGTTCCACCTTCTCGCGGATGGTGAAGTCGGCTTTCCCTTCACGGGTCAAAGCCCAACCCGTCCCTTGCCAGGAACCGACGAGGAACGCGATAGGCTTCAGGTCGGCAGTGGGGGCCGGGGGTGCATCATCAACGAATACAGGCAAAACCAGTAGAGCAAGCGTGAGCATCGGAGTCTCCAATCAGAGCGAGAAGAAGCGGAACCGATGCTATCATAAACTGGCTACTCCGATGGGTATTGGACATTTCGGACATCCACTTCGGAATCGTGCAAGATCTGGGAGTGATCAATCCGCTGGACATGCCGATGAAACGACGTGGGCCGATCACCACTGAGCGACCGGAACTCGTTGACCAGATGGGCCTGGTCGGCAAAGCCTGCCTGGTACGAAAGCTTCCCCCAGTTGACGTGGGGCTGCAGCATATGCTCGCGGACGAACGACTGCATCCGAACCACCCGCATGAACGCCTTCGGAGAGAGGCCCACCGCATCCAGAAAGCGACGACGAAACTGCCTTTCACTCAGCCCCACTTCGCTGCTCCACTGCTGTAAGCTGACCGCATCCTCCTGACGACGATACCAGGCAGCAGCGTCGATCATCAGGGTATCCGCAGGTGGCGCCACTGCTGCCCGTTGGCGAAGCTCATCGATCACAACCTCCAATGCATCTGCTTCGGTATGAACGCTACGCAGCAGACCAGCCAACCGCTGGGCCCACTCCGGCTGCACCATATGTATGGGCTGAATGATTGAAGTAAGCTGGCTGCCGGGGCAGTCGAGAAAAGCAGGCCCAGCACCAGCGCGGAAGCGAACGCCGAGGTAGGCTTCACCCGGAGTGGCAGGCTTGCGGAACTCCTTCACCGTGGGGCCACTGAGTACCGGCGGAATCATCAACTCCGGATGCTGCCAACCCCGAGGCAGCCAGAAGACGAGGTTCACACTCGCTTCGGGAAGCACCCAATGTTCTGCTTGTTGTTCAGGCGAAGCAAACGTCTGGATCAACCAGAACGACTCCACCCACCCAGCCAGATCAGCAGGCGGTGCCTCCTCCCGATACTGCAACAACGGCTGCGACATGGAGCCTCCTCACAAGGTGAGTATAGGCTTATTCGTTGCAGAGGGGGATGGATTGCAAGTCTCCTCTTCCTCCCGGGGAGAGGGGTGAGGGGTACATCTACTGTGTTAAACCGTGTAGAAAATAGGGGCCTTATCGCCCGCCCCACATTACCTTGCTCATTCCTCGTTTCCGCACTCTGTCTCCATTGCCCGACGACGTGCTGTTCGCTGTTTCCACAACCACACACTGGCGGACCCTGCCAGGAGTGTCAGAAATGCCACGGTTGCCGGCTCGGGGACAGAGGCGATGGAGGAACTGAAGACCCCACTCGACCCATCGGTAAAACCAAGTTGATAGGCCAGGAATCCACTGTCCGTGAAGGTGGTGCCCAGGCCATCTTGACCGCCACTCGTCGATCCAAACTGTCCTACAAAACCAATGGCGGAAACGGTTCGCAAGTCAATGCCGGGGCCAGGGTTCACGTCCACGATATCACCTTCGCGGACTACTTTCTGCAATGCACCTACACCACCCGCATAGAGGCCCACATCATTGGTGGTATTGACGCCTGCACCAGTCAGTGTGGCAAGGAAGGCGACTTGTCCACTTGCATTGATGTCGGAGGGAATGGAGAAAGTATTAAACGTTCCGCCACCCGGAGCCCCGGTACCCAGTAAGGCAGCAGCCTGAAGCGATCCAGGCGTTCCCACGAAAATGCCGCCCGTGGATGATCCGCCTGTGAGAGTTGCAGTGAATGTTACCATCCCGGTGCCATTGATATTGTGGGCGACAAAGCTTGCATAATTGCCACCCGCTGGTGCAGCAGTGCCCTGGAGTGCCACCGTTTGCAGCGAACCAGTAGTACCTGAAAACAGGCCGGAGGTGGCGCTACCGCCAGTCAAGGAGGAGCGGAATAACACTTGCCCAGCATTGTTGCCGACGAGACGGGTAAAGAACTGGTAATTCCCACCTGCTGGCGCCACATTGCCTTGCAAGGCTACACTCTGCAAGCTTCCTGGTGCTCCTGCAAAAAGCCCATTCGTAACACCCGGCAGCCCGGCAATGCCCGCAGTCAAAAAGACCTGTCCATTATCATTCAGCACAGAACTGAGGTTGGTGTCATAGGTGCCACCTCCGGGCGTGGCTGATCCTTGCAGAGCCACCGCCTGCACGGACCCGGGGATGCCGGCAAAGAGTCCACGGGACGCGGTTCCACCGGTCAAGTTAGCGGAGAAGCTTACTCTTCCCGCTGCATTGAGAAGGGGACTGGAAAAGAGCGAGTTAAAGTTGCCTCCACCGCCCGGCGAAGCTGTGCCATCCACAACAACCGTTTGTAGCGCCCCCGGAAGACCTGCGAACACCGCTTGTGTACCATTGGCCAGTGTGGTGGAAAAAGCCACCTGACCAGCGTTATTCAACCGATTCGCGCTGAAGGAATCAGTGAAGTTGCTTCCCGTGGGCGATGCTGAACCTTGCAAGGCAATAGCCTGGACCGAACCAGTGGTGCCAATGAACAACCCCGCTTGCGAGCTACCACCGGTTAGCCTGCTGTAAAATTCTACCTGTCCACTATTGTTGATCACCGGAAGAAACGTTGACGATCCGGTAATATCAAACGCCGCATAGGTGCCTCCCGCCGGAGCCGCCGTGCCTGATAGAGCGATAGCTGTCGGGAGCGATTGTGCAACAGTTTTGTTATGTGCAACGTCACTACCCACTACAGCCAGCAGACATGCCATCAAACGTCGAGAGGACTTTCGAGTACTCCATTCAAACTAGTTGATGTGATCACTCTCGATGACAAGTTCGTGGAGTGTAACGCTCTCATTTCTGCTGGTCAAGGCTACTCCGCGGCTGGCACTCTTTAGACTACCTCCACCTGTACCACCACGCCCCCTCTCACAATCCCTCACCTTTCGATCTACCCTCTTGACTCCCGTTTCTAGCCCGGCGAAGATGGGTCAGCTTCTTGTTGTTCATCTGGATGTTCCCCCATGATTGCCCCGCCGCTTCGAACAGCCATTGCTTTGCTGGCCACGTTATTACTCTGTACGGCAGCGCTGCCTCAGCAGGAGGCTGGAAAAGCTGCGTCTCAGGAGACCAAGCCTGCCGCCAAGCCGGACACCAAACCTGCCGCCAAGGATGACAAGGCATCTCCCAAGAAGGACGACAAGGCACCTGTCAAGGAAGAGAAGCCTAAGCTTCCTCCCGTCTCGGTGACCGAAGGTTCGCTCATCATCGCTGGCCAGAAGGTCGAGTATCGGGCGACCGCGGGCACGCTCTCCATCGCTGACAAGACAGGCAAAGCCAAGGCCAACATGTTCTACATGGCCTACCACCGCAAGACCGGTGAAAGCCCCACTACCCGTCGGCTCACCTTCTGCTTCAACGGTGGCCCCGGCTCCGCGTCGGCCTATGTCCACCTCGGCTTCTTCGGCCCACGTCGCATCCTCATGGGCGATGATGGCCTGAGTGCCCCGACACCTGCACAAATGGTCGAGAACGATTGCTCCATTCTGGATGTGACCGACATGGTCTTCATCGATCCCGTCAGCACCGGCTACAGCCGGGCCGAGAATTCCAGCGAAGCTGCACTGTTCCACGGCCTCGAGGAAGACACCCAGTCGGTAGGCGACTTCATCCGCGAGTATGTGAACAAGTTCGACCGCAAGGAATCACCCGTCTACCTTGCTGGCGAAAGCTACGGCACCACTCGTTCTGCTTCCCTTTCCACCTACCTCCAAGGCAAGAAGGATGTCAAGCTCGCAGGCATCGTACTGATCTCCTGCGTGCTTGATTTCCAGACCATCCGCTTCGGACCAGGGAACGAACTGCCCTATGCTCTGCACCTGCCAACCTACACTGCTACCGCCTACCATCATGGGAAGCTCGACAAGCGATGGGCGACTGATCTGCAGACCGCGCTCAAGGAATCACAGAAGTATGCTGATGGCCCGTACCTCGAAGTGCTGCACAAAGGCAACCTCCTGACCGACTACGAACGCCAGGCTGCAGCCAAGCAGTTGGCCATGCTTACTGGCTTATCCGAAGACTTCGTGCTGAAGAACGATCTGCGGATCGAAGCCACCCGCTTCCGTATGGAACTGCTTCGGGATAAGGAAGTGGTCGTGGGTCGTCTCGATTCTCGCGTCGCTTCCAAGCCACCCACACGGGCAACCACAACAGCCGCGAATACGACCAGCACCACCACTACGACCAATGTCACCGGTGCGGGGACCACCACTACCGGTAGTACAGCAACCGGTCCTGGAACTGCTCCAGCCACAGGTGGCACTGCTGCTGCAACCCCTGGCAATGGCCGTGGGGAAAACAGACCTCGTGGTGGTGGTGGTGGCGACCCGAGCCAGACGCTCCTCTCGAATCTCTTCACCGAAGCGGTAAAGACTTATCTGCCTGATGGCTTAGGGTACAAGACCGAAGCCCGCTACACCCTCACCGCCCAGGTACAACCCTGGAGTTACGGCCAGGCCGGGACGAACCGCTACGCCAACGTCGCCCCTCGCCTTCGCGCTGCCCTCGAGAAGGATAAGTCACTGCGAGTACTGGTGTGCAATGGTTACTGCGACTTGGCGACACCACATGCCGCTACCGTGTATACCTTCGCCCACATGGGCCCCCGCGAACTCATGAACCAGATCACCATGGCCTATTACGACGCAGGCCACATGATGTACACCCACGAACCCTCCCGCCGCAAACTGCGGGAGGATATCGTGAAGTTCATGACGACCCCTGCGACAACAGTGGCAGAGAAGAAGTAACACACACACGAGTTCAATCCAATAACTCTCCCGGAGAACGTGCGATGCAATGGAATCCATACCTGGCATTTAATGGCCAGTGCGAGACAGCGTTCAAGTTTTATGAGCGATGTCTGGGTGGCAAGATTGTGGCCATGATACCGTATGGCGACACGCCATCGGGTGCACATGTGCCAGCCGGCAGCGAGAAACGTATCATGCACGCCCGTCTGGTGGCGGGCAGTCAGGTGTTGATGGGCGGTGATGCTCATCCCGGGATGCCTTACGATGGTGTCAAAGGCTGCTCCGTAGCAGTGCAGGTTGATACCCCGGAGGAAGCGGAGCGTCTGTTCACAGCTTTGTCTGAGAACGGTACGGTCACGATGCCTTTGACGCAGACCTTCTGGGCTGTCCGCTTCGGCATGCTCACCGATCAGTTTGGGGTGCCATGGATGGTCAACTGCGAGCAAGCTGCCTGATGCTGGTCGCGTACTTAGCGTGAGTGTCCTACTTCTTCCGCTGCTCCTGAAAGAACTTCACGATGAGCCTGGGAGTGGGTTCAGGGTACTTGTGCCCCTCATCGTGGAGGTAGATCACCACCGGGCTGTCATTCTTCGATGGGTACCGCAGGCATCCCTTGGCCCACGGTTCTCCCTGGTCTTGGCAGCCGTTCAGCTTCTTGACACGGTCCAGCGTGCGCGACTGCATGGCAAAGGTGACGAGCGGGTCTTTCTCGCTGGCCGCATGGAACACCGGCTTAGGCTTGGCATCAACGAAATAGATCCCCGCAGAGGCTGCTACCGGGGCGAACGCAGCAAAGATGTCGCCCCGCTTGGCCCACAGAAGATAGGTGAACGCTCCGCCATTCGAGTGGCCGGTCGCATAGATGCGGTTCACATCCACCGGGTAGTCCTTCTTAATCGAAGCCAGCACCGCATCGAAGAAGTGCAGGTCCCGATCATTCTGACTACCAGGGCCCGACTGCCAACCCGTCTTCTTGCCTTCGGGATCTGTGAGCCTGCCTGGAGTGTTGAGCCCCTGCATATAGACGACGATGGCTTCAGGCCAGGCCTCATGCAGATGATGCGCCCGGGCCGCATGCCTGGCTGTTCCGCCATGTCCGTGGAAGTCGAAGACGAGTGGAGTTTTGCCTTCGCTCTTTTTCGAAGGTGCGTAGATGATCGCTTCCCGTTTAACGCCATCCACTTCCCAGGTGCGTGTCAGTGGATCCTGTGCCGGGGGAAACAGTAACAACAGCGTAGTAAGATAGTGAAACATGAGTATCGCCTGCAAGGGGAATAGGACTTCAACCCCGGCAATGCAGGAACGTTACGTGGATTTCTCTAGGCTAGAAGCGGACTCACATGCAAAGAACCACCGAGTTTACCTCGGTGGTTCTTAGCGTGAACGTCCATCTCTTTAACGTTTGAAGAGTCGTGACAGAATACCACGACGAGGTTGTTCGGGCATCGGTTGTGTGGTTGTTGTCGTGGGAGTAACCACCTTCGTCTCGGTTTTCTCAACCTTGGTTTCGGTGTTGCTGGCCTGGGTGACGGGGTTAGTCGTTTCCGTGGTCTTGGTCACCGTTGTTGCAGGCGTGGTCATCGTGCGATAACCAGTGATACGGCCACGGCTGTTGACGACGGGTTCCATCGTCACCGGTTCACCCTTCACTACGGTCGTGGTGGTTGTGCTGGTAGCAGGTGTGACTGTCACCATGTCGCCACTGCGGCGAGTGTACTTGCGGGTGAACGGACTGGTACGGGTGACAGCGTTCGGGGCAACCGTGACAGTGGGAGCAGTCGCAGGGGCTGGCACTGGTTCCTGAGCAGTGACAGGAGCCAGGATGGCACAAGCAGCCAGGCAAACGAGAGTGCGACGCATGCAAGAATCCTCCATGTCGCCTTTCCTTGCAGTCACTCCATGAGGGCGACGCTCCGTAGTGACGTACTGGTGTCATCGTAGGCAACGGAGGGAATAGGGAGTAGGGAATAGGGAGTAGCGGCGCACATTTCTGGTTTGTAGTCATCACGCTCCGTCGTGATGACAGCGAAGATGAGCGTACGTCACAATGGCAGCCCGCAGCGCAAGCAAGGGAAGACCTCGCGATGGCAGGATGAATTGCCTAGCCAAGGATATTGACATACCACTGTCGCAAGGCGTTCCCTCGCTGGCGCGTCGGCTGGTATTATGATGCTTCGTCAATTCACTTTCTGAATCGCCGGGGGCGACCAGCTTCCCTGGCCTGGAGGCAGGATCGAGGGAGGAGTGGTCTTCGGCCAATAGAGACGCAACACCAGGTAGATCGGGCCATTGGGGGCGGGCAGCCAGTTCGATTCCTTCTCCTTACCCGGTGAATCCTTCTGCAGGTAGATCGTCAGCGATCCGTCGGCATTCTTCTTCATGCCAGGCAGCATCGGCGAGTTGATGAGATAGCGGTTGATCGGATTCTCGATGAGCAGTTGAGTTTTGCCATCGTACATGGTCACCGACCAGAAGGCGTTAACGGGGGGGAGCTGCCCGGCGGGGAAGGTAAGCGTGTAGTTGTGCTTGCTGCCATCCAGCGGTTCGCCGTTGGCGAGTGTTTTGGCCATGGGGTACATGGCTTCTTCAGCATCGTTGCCAAAGATGCCAGCTTTGGCAGCAGCAGCACGCAGCAGCCAGTCGCCATGATAAAACTGGCGGTCGCCGAAGGCTGCTCCTACATGCCAGCCATTGATATTCTTGCCCATGCTGAGCAACTTCGCCTCCAGCTTCTTCTCGGCCTCTTTGACTCCAGCAATGATCTCTTTCTTGAACTCTTCAGGAATCGCCTGGTGATGCTGCCCCCTGCCGGTACCGATCCCCAGGCGGGCCAGCTTAGCACGAATGGCCATTTCTTCTGGTCCGGGTGGGGCGAACTGCAAGGCGAAGTCGAGATAGTCGAAGAACTTCTCTTTCACCAGTTCATTGTTGATCTTGGGGAAATCAACAACGGCAGCAGACGAAGGGGCAGGCTGATGAAGATAACTGGAGAGGGGCTGAACCTTGTAGCCTGACTGTACCTTGACCACGTTGGGCATGTCATCAGCATTGAAGAGTTGGGTGCGGAAGATGGTCAGGCCATACTGGGTAGTTGCCCGGAAGACCTTCTTGATACCTGGCGGAACCGTGCCATGCCAGTCGGGACCAACGACAAGATAATCTCCTGCTTCATTGCCGGTGGCTCTACTGCCGATGTAGCCGTAGTTGAACGTGTTGCCATCGCACAGCATCACTGAATAGTAACGGTTCTTGTCAACAGCAGGCACGGAGATGACGACTGGCTCCGTTCGCAGATCGAGCCACAGCATCGAGTAGGGGGTATCGCTGTTCGGAGTGACAACCGTGGTGTCTTTGTAGGTGAAGACCCGAGCTTCATTGGCAATGGTGTTAAATGGTCCCTTGTACTGGCCGGAGTTCTTATCAACACAGAACTCATACTGCACCGCATAGTTCATCACGATAGGCAGGCCATAGATAAACCCTTCCTCCGCCGTTTGACGAACCTCTGCTGCTGTCAGTGGCCCCGTGGGCACCGTCTCTTCGATGAAGACGTAGTGACGCTGACGTTTTCGGGGGAACAAGGGCGGAAGCAATCGCCGACGACCTTCGTCCTGCCCGGAACTGGCAGGTAGCAGCCCTGTGACAACCACGACACCAGCAAGCAACCATCGGAACCACTTCACTGGAAGCATGACAGATACCTTTCTGTGAGAAGCACTTCGGTGGCTGTTGGCCACCTTAAGCGTTGTTATTGTATTTCGTTTATCGTGGTAAGGAATAAGTCGTGTGCTCACCCACCGGAGCCACCGGGAGTGGCCGGTGTGGCACCACTATACCAGCCCGCCGCGCTAGCAAGGATGGGCCGCGCGATGCCAGGATGAATCACATAGCGAAGGATATTGACGTACCCCTGTCGCGAGACGTTCCCTCGCTAGCGCGTCGGGCTGGTATCGAATCGAACATATCTATTCGTCGCTGTCATCACGGCGGAGCGTGATGACTACTAACCACCATCGCTGCCTGCTTCCCCAGTAACCCCAGCGCCAGCAGGCTGTAGTTCATCGCATGGGCGTAGTGATCCGGGCCACTCGATTCGAGGTAATCGACTCTCGGCATACTCCGGCGATCTTGTCTCACCACCCTCGCAGGTGATTGCAGTTGGTCGTGGAAGTCGTTCGGAAGGTTGATCGGGGCGATGACTTTGCCCGTGTTCCAGGCACGGTACAGGCTGTCGAGCGATTCACTTCGTGGCACCCGCAGGATGTGCTGGGCGCCATCGTACACGGGTTGGGCCTGCATGTCGCTGCGGTAGTAGCACATCCAGCCGCCGGTGCGTTCGTGAACCAGTCGGCGGGCTTCGTGGGTTTCGGGTTGGGCATCGATCACGTAGCTGACCACGCTATAGGTGTTCAGCAGCTTGCGGAGTTCGTCCCAACTGATGACGACACCCGCCCAGATGATCTGACACATGCCTTGCACTGCCTTGGTGATGACGACATGCAGGAACCGGGGGCCGACATCAATCCCTGCTGCGGTGTGTTCACCACTGCTCGCCATCAGCTTGCCTTCACTGCGAGTGATGGCACTCTCGATATTCTCCTGCGTTAGTCTGGCTCCTTCAGCAAGGTAGGGTAAGCCGAGCACGGCATTGTGGAAGATCTGCAGAGCGGACGGATCGCCCTGGGCATCCTGCCATTGCTGCACCAAGCGTCGTGCCGGCACAACGGGGGACAGTATCTGCGAGAGATGAAACCCGGTGGCATGGCCTTCCACGGTGCTTCCCGTCCAACTACCGTGCTCAATCACTTGGCGGCGAGCATCCTTCGTCCACGGGCGTCTACACTGTGGGCAACCAAACTGTGCCCGTTGCGGTACACCATCAATGCCGATGATGGCATCAGGCCAGGCGAGTGACACTGGCTTGTCACAGAGTGGACAATGCACTACAAACAGTCGCTGGTGACTCTTCGCATACTCCGCCGCGATGCCGTAACCGGGGATGGTGGGGGTGGAGAGACTCACTTCCCACGACTCTGCCTGCCCCGCCAACCGCTGACGTGCGAGATCGACCGCAGACCAGGGCGTGTTCTCCAGCCCTGCGGCCCGGTAGAGTTCATCCCGTTCATCCAGCGTCAGATACGCCACAGGCACCGACATCAACTCCACCCTGCTTCTCGCCCCATGACAGTAGAACTGAGCAGTGCCTACCCGCAGTTGACCCGGAGCGCCGGTGGGTTTGACGATGCCCTTGAAGAATGGACTGCGCTGCACCATCACACTGAACCGTCCCTGGCGGAAACGAGCCGCCGACCGGTGCGTGGGGAACAGGTACATGCTCGACTTCTGATGATACTGCAGAAACCACATGGTGCGGAGCATGGCCATCACCGTCGCCCCCACCTGGGCCGCTTTCATGATGACGATCCGTGGCGAACTGCAGTTCATCACCCCGGTCAGGTATTCGTACCCCGCGAACGAGTAAGGCTTACCCGTATCTGGGTTCACACCGTGGCGGAGAGCGTATTCGGAAATGAGGGAGTGCATGAGGGATTCCGCGAGAAAGCAAGGTGTAGTGATGCTGAAGGAGCCAGAAGTCAGAAGTCAGGAGTCAGAATGAAAGACAAAAGGTTGGTTGCTTCACTCTCTATTCCTCCTGTCTCCTGACTTCTGGCTCCTGTCTCCTTGATTCCGCAACACGTAGTACACCGGTTCCCCGTGCCGACTCTTGCGTATTGTCTCGTCGGTGAGCGTCTTGCCGCCATAGAGTTGGGCGTAGGCTTGGGGGGAGAGAGGCTTGTCCTTGCGGATGGTGCCGACACGGTGGAAGCCTGCCTTCTCGAAGAAGGGGTTCAGGTGCCCCATCACCGAGAGGGTTTCGATCCAGGGCACTGGGCATGAGGCACAACTGGCCCGCACGAAATCACTCGCGAGGCCTGCACCTCGATAGGTGGGATGAATCACGATGCGCGAGAGGCACCAAAGCTCTCGGTTCAACTTCTTGAGAGCGAGCGAACTGCTGCGTCCGGTGATGCCGAAGTATTGGTTGCGAAGCCGCAGGGAACGAGCGGGTGCAGCAAAGACGCAGATGCCGATGGGGCGTGTGCCGTGCCAGAGGAGGGTGATGCGTTTGACGAAGCCGAGCGTGTGGCTGCGATAGTGCCAACGGGCGAAGTAGGGCCAGTCAGCACGGGTGCCCGCCCCGAACTGACAGGCGGAAAAAACGAGATGCGTCGTCGGCCCGGCTGCTTCTCGACATAGTCAACATGGATGATGCCGTCGAGATCGGGTTGCACCAGCACATCGGGGGCAAGGTCAGCAGCAACGTCGTTGTGCGTGGTGGCCAGCAGGCAGCCGATCTGTTGTCGTGCAGCGAGTTTGCTGAGGTTGTACGCCAGCACTTGGGCTAGGGTGCGATCGAGAGTCGCGGTGAACTCATCGGCGATGAGCCAGCCGTAGGTGTGGGGCGGACGTTGCTGGAGGAGAGCAAGGCCGAGCGCCAACCGAAAGCGATACCGTTGTCCTTCACTCAGTTCGGATGGCGTTCGCAGCAGCAGTTGAGCTTCACTCAGTCCACAAGTCGCGAGTAGATCGAGCCCTGCTTTCACGCTTAGAGGCAACGCATCGACCAGCGGTTGCTGAGGGAGTGGTAGTTCGTGAATGTCGATGAGGGTGTGCTGCTCATCTGTTCGCAGCTCGTTGACCACCGCCTGCAGCAGACTGCTCTTCCCCGAACCACTCGGCCCGGAGAAGAGCACCCGCTGCGCTGGTTCGAGCTTGAGTTCCAGATTCTCGCAAACGACATGGTCGCCTGTATCCATCCCGATGCCGAAGGCATCCATGACGAGACTGGTTCCCAGCGATTTCGCTTTGGGCAACAGCGGATAGCGTATGGTGAGGTGCATGTTCTTCTCCTGGCACACCAGCGTGCGAGAGAAGACCGTAGAGAAAATGACAGAGGCATGTCAACAGGACGAAACTGAGCGTGAGGCGCAGTGAGACAGTGATGCCACGGTGAAGAAAATGAACGATGGGCTGGAATTGCAGGGGTGATCTGATGCATACAAACCGTAGGATGTTGATGTCTCGCACAACATTCGTGAAAAAACTTGGAATGTATTTAGCCCCCGGCGATTCACGCCGGGGGTGGTTCATGCGAGGTAAATATACACATTGCAAGAACCCAATCGTATATGCCTCGCGACAGAAGTAATCCAATTGCACGTCCCGCCCCCGGCCTGAATGGCCGGGGGCTAAATGCTACTCCATCTTCGCACCTTCAGGCACCACCACATCGGCTTTGCCAATCTTCCCGCCGAGCCAGATGTCGACGCGGGTTTGCCCGTTGCCCGTGAAGCTCTTCGCGTTGCTGGCCATCGGGCCGGTGGTGATCGACCAATCGACATCGATCGCGCGGTCAGCCTTATCCCACGGCGAACGGGCTTTCTTCGTGCCGGTGTGATAGACCACCTGCAACTTGGCTGCAGGTATCCTGGCCAACTGCTGGTTCAGCGCCTTGGCATCGCCGGCATGGAAATAGACATCCGACTGGTTGATCCAGTAGCCATGCACACAGGTTTTACCCTGTTCCGCCAGCTGATCCTGACTGTGATCACCACCCAAGGCCTGGGCCTCCCTCGCCGTCCAACTGGCCACACTGAGGACCAGAGCAAACAACAACATCTGACGCATCACGAAACTCCATCACGGTTGCACCCCTACAAATGCGACGAGGATGGGGGTGGGTTGGTTTGATGGCGAGTGACAGATACTGTGTGTCTGTTATGGGCTGTCTAGGATGGTAGGATGCTGACAGCTTTCTTCATCCTGGTGCGGACTATTGCCAACCCGTTCTCCAATGTCTTCAGAAACAGTTGACCCAGCGAACAGCCCCTGTCTATATAATCGGTGCCACTCATGTCATGCTAACGCTGGCAGCGATTCCTCTCCTTTTCGATCTGACATGCCGCTCCAACATGAGATATTCTGTGGTTATTGCAACCATATGAAGAATATCAGGTTATACTCTGCGAATAGCATCAGTGTTTGCTATTGCAACCAAAAACGGTGATGAGCATGAGTCGTAAACTTCTCCTTGGATTCGTTGTCTTCGGTCTGGTACTGGCAGTTGGCGCAGGTGCTGCGTATTGGTGGTTTGCACAGCAACAGCAACAACCGATAAAAATTACCATTCTAGGATCCAAGACATCCGATCAATATTGCAGTATCACCAGTGGACACCTGGTGGTGAATGCACCTCAGCCCGGCATGGTCATAGGCACCGTCACCAAGCCAGGCAACTCGGAGCAGATCACATATGTGATTCTCTTTCGCTACAGCCTGGCTCAAGGTGCTGTTGCCTCGCAAGGCTACAACTGTTACTGCAACATGGATGGCAAGACGGCTGTGGGGAAAAACAGCATTGAACTCGGTGACAAACGTCTCTCTGCCGAGTTCCGCATGGAGTTGAACGAGACAAAAACAGCAGTGGTCAGCGAACAATTGACGATCGGAGGCAAGCCGAGAGACATGAACGAAGGCCAGGTGTTTCTGATCGATCTCGCTGCAGAGGGGTCGGAGTATCAGCAACAGAAGGTCGAACTCGATGCAATTCCCTTCAAACTGGACTCAACGAATACTGTGGAACAATTTGCCGAGACCCTCCGCCAGAATCTGGCCAGCAAGAACCCGGAGATTAAAGCGTTCCTGCACAAATAATGAATGGATACCAAGCCCGAGGCGTTGGCAGGTAATGTCTAGCGACGGGTATCATCATGCAATTCTTTACCAAAGCATGGCTCACCGGCGAACTGAGTGATGAAGCTTTTGAAGCTGCACCTATCGAATATCGTCTTCGTCTTTCCAGATTGCGACTTCCGGCAGACGTGCTTGCCCTGGCGGAAGCAGATACTCATGACAGCTTGCTTCTTGAGATGCACTACGATGATCGGGCCGCAATACTCATATTGCGCCTACGCTGTGGCGATCGACAGCGAGGCTATTTCGATTTGGTCATCAACTATTCCGGTGCATTCCTTGATGACCATTCTCTCGTTGTTCTCCGTCACTTTCTCCGCAATCCCCGGGTGCAATTTCTCTACGACGAGGTTGATCGTGAAGGCGAAGGATATGTGCATCGATTGATTCTGTCCTCGCACCAGGAAATCTGCGTCAAGTTTGCCAGTGTGTCGCAGCATACCAGCCCGACGCGCTAGCGAGGGAACGCCTCGCGACAGGGGTACGTCAATATCCTTCGCTAGGTAATATTTCTTGCCATCGCGTGGTCTTCCCTTGCTAGCGCGGCGGGCTGGTATGCCAGAGCTTGAGAGTCCTGACCATGCTCCCCTCTCCCTCTCGGGGAGAGGGGCCGGGGGTGAGGGGTTGTAACTCGTGTTCACCCCGATTTTCAACAGGGTTCAATACAAGTCAAAGCCCCTCACCCCTAACCCCTCTCCCCGGGAGGGAGAGGGGAATATGCGATGGCTCTCTCAACTCTCAACCATCAACTAAAAATTAATCAGCACCGTGTACTGGTACTTCACCGTCTTCTCTTCGCTCGGCTTCATGGTGAATGTCCAGACCAACTCGTTCCGCTTGTTCACGGTCCAGGCACCTTCTTCTCTGAGGTCGATCTTGGGGTTGCCTTCAGCTGTCACCAGGTCGCCGGAGAAATGGCGTTTGATGATGAGTTTCGCATCGGCGCCACGGTGGTTGCACAGACGCAGTTCGGCATTGAGCGTGACTTTGCGGAAGCGGCGACCGGCGAGCCAGATCACATCGCGCTCGGCATTGCCTGCTCCACCGACCTGGTTTTCGTATTCAACATGGCGGGCACGAATGCTGAGGGCTTTGTTGATTCGCAGTGTCGATTCTTCACCCTTATTCGTCCAGAGCACCTGACGCTGGCCACTGAAGTTGCCTGCGGTCGTCACCGTCGCTGGGGCAGTCGTCATCGGGAAAGGCAGCGGGTTCTTGAACTTGAGGGCATCCCAGACATCATCCTGCAGCGGATCGCCAGTGTTGGGATCGACGGCACGGTTGCGGTTGCTGGGGTTGCCCCACTCATCGCGGGTATCGGGGATGATCCAATCCACGATGCGTTCATACTCGGTGGAAGCCTGGGCGGTGGTGAGGGAGATGGATGCCCCTTTACGGAGGTTGCGCTTGCCAATGGAGTGGTAGTTGAGATCAATGGTATCGCCGATGTTGGGGGCCACGGCGGGGGCTGCTTCAACAAATCGGGCGCTATTGCTATACACAGAACTCTGCTGGCTGATCATGCCATTGTCGAACTGACTGCCCATACCTCGGCTATTGAGTTGCTGAAAAAACCTTGCCCAGGTTTGTGTCGCCACCAGCGGCGAAGTGACGTTGGCAAACTGTACGCTCGGGTAGCCTGAGATCAGTTGGATATCGGTATCAGCCAGGTCGGTGAGTTCGTTGCGAATCACGGCTTGCTGCTCGATGCTGAGTTTCTTCGCATCGGTCAGATCGACTCGGTAACTCGGTGCCCATGACAGGCCATGTTCCAGACAACTGATCTGGGCCAGCTTGGCATTGCCTTCCTTCGTCGTCAGCAGCAACACCGGCTTCTTCTCAGTGCGTACCATCGGCTTGGGTTTACCATCAATCTCCATCGCTGCGATTTCACCGAGGTCGATGTAGGAGGTGCCTTTCTCGGTCTCCAGAATCAGGAAGCGACTATTCGGTTCAGGGGTAGGCCGGTAGCCTCGGTAGTCGGGGGGCGTGTCGGGGTCGTCCGCTTCCACCTTGGTCGCAGCCTTCACGGTGCCGACAATGGGTGTCTTGGTGTTGCGGCCATGGATGGTGACTTTGAGCCCCGCCAGTTCTTCCTGCAGCGAGACACCAAGCGGGGTCGGCTTATCAACGGGCCGTTGCCTCAGCGTCATCTGGGCATCCATTGCCCCCTGGCTTTCGATATGGAAGGTGCCATGCACCGGCTCAGGCACATCCTTGATGACGTAGCTGCCCGGGCCGTTCAGATCGATCTGCCTCTTGACGACCGCCAGCCCGTTCTTGAAGAGAGACACGGAGACGATTCGTGGCTTAACCTCTTTCTCGCCTTCTTGCCAGGCTGATGCCCACGACAAGCTGGCCAGACAACAGACCACACCCAACACAATCCACATGCGTCGCATGATAATATCCCCAAGTGATGCTGCCAGTAGACCCCGAAAGTGCAGGGAAGGCAACCGTAGTTACGACGAGGCTGGTGGGGGTGGGGATTGCATACTAAATCGCGAGCATGTCTGTCTCCCCTCTCCCTCCCGGAGTCGGGAGGGAGAGGGAACCGTTGCTTGAAACATTATACCCCATCAAACCGTTTGCATCCTCGGCACCATCTGCCTTGGCCCAGAGTTGCCCATACCAGTAGATATCCGCCGGTGAGTACCAGGATGATGGCTGGCATCCAGAGCACAGACCAGAGAAACCCCAGGGCCATCGCAGCCAGCATCACGACACCGGTAAGCAGCAGCCGCAGGCGGTTTTTTTGAACCACCTCTCCTGCGCATCGCTTACAAGGAGCTAAGGGGGCATTCATGGACATACGCGCTACTTGCTCAACTCCAGCATGAGCGGCACGGGTTTCTTGGATGTTTTGAAATTGCCTGCCGAATCACTTTCTCTCACGGTGATACGTAGTGCTTTGAGCTTCTCAATCATCGCTGCCTGTTTCTTCGTGACGCGCAGGCCCACTTTGACAGCTTCTTCGGGTGATTTTGGCTTATCTGTGACGTCGACCGAATCGACTACCAGACTCTGAGCAATGACTGTTGTCGTGACAGCAACTTGGCCCGACCCCGTCACACTTCTTGCATCGATCCTCTTCAAGTCGACCTTGGCTCCGGGCTTCAGATTGCTGGGCACGTTCTCCACCGCAAAGGAGACCTCTACTTTGGTTTCATCCTCGGCATACGTCACATGAACAGTGGGATGCAGAGCCAGGGTCAAAGCGATGAAGACGGAGTGCAACATGGCGGAACCTCTGAGATGACACGGACTTCATTTTCAATCGAAGCCCATGAACTGTCAATCATGAAGGCAAAGAATCTGGTGCTGGTCAGCTAGTATGGCAAGTCTGTTGGACAATGCTGATCAACGACATCGCGAGCGACCGCAAAGATCAGGGCTTCCTCGGGAACCGATTTCGCTGTCCATTCGAGCCAGAGATACTGCCCATTCATATGGCGGTAGCGGTTGCGGAAGCGGACCACGGGCAAGCCCTTGGTCAGGTCCTTCATGATCTCCAGCGTGGACTGGCGATCTTCCGGATAGACGAACTCGAGGAACGGCTTCGAGAGCAGTTCATCGCTGCTGTACCCCAGCACTCGGCTGAAGTTGGAGTTCACCCGCAGGAAGAAGCCATCCATGCTGGCCAGGCAGAAGAGGTCGAGGCTCAACTCGAAGAAGCGGACCAGATCCCGTTCTGCCCGTCGCAAATCCGATTCGAGATATCGGGCCAGTGCATGAACCACTTCCCCCGCATCCCGTGGCCGATCTTTCACGCGTACAGCCATGCAGTTCTTGGCCAACTGCACCAGTTCCCGCTCTGCAAAGCTGGACTCCAATCGGGCGAAGGCTGTGGTGAGTTCCCCTGCAGATGCTTTGCGGAGTACTTCAATCGGCGTCTTCCCTTCGTAGGGTGGTTTGCCTGTCAGAATTTCACAGAGTATTGCCCCCAGGCTGAACACATCGGCCCGTTCATCCAGCCGTTTCCAATCGCATCTGGCCTGTTCGGGTGGCATGTATTCAGGCGTACCCAGGATGCTGCCCACTTCCGTCACGGCCTTGGTGCGTTCTTCTACTGAAGGTGTCTGTTCTGGTGGCCCGGTTTCTTCGGGCGGTTGGGTCACTTCAAACTCAGGGATATCGAAATTCGATGGCTTGATGACCTTCGCAATACCCCAATCGAGCACTTTGACGACACCAAACGGTGCGATCATAACGTTCGACGGTTTCAGATCCCGATGAATGACACCTTCGTAATGGGCATAAGCAACCGTCTGGCAGATCTGATCGAAGATCTTCAGATACCGAGGAAGTTCATGACGTGGGTTCTTGCGACTGGTCAGCAGTTGCTTGAAGTTCATTCCCTTCACTAGCCGCATCGTGAAGTAGGGACGATCATCCGGGAACCGACCAGATTCAAAGATTGGCACTATCCCGGGATGCTGGAGCCTGGCAGTAATACGTGCTTCGGTGATGAACCGTTGCTGATACTTCGGATTGTTGAACTGCTCCTGCAGCACCTTGACGGCAATCTCCCGATCGAAGACGGAATCGATGGCCCGCAGAACCACCCCCATGCCACCTCGGGCGATTTCCGAGATCAACTTCGTGGTGCCTACGCTCTCAGGAGTGTTGGTGGGCAGACAAATGGAGGGCAATGTACCGAGTTCAAACGGTAACGTATCAGAGCCGTGCTCTGGAGCAGGCACGAAAGACTCACCTGCCACGAGTGCTTGTCGATTCCCTGACAAAGGCGAGCTCATAGGGTCCAGCGACATGCCTGGCTCCTAAAAAGTCGTGGGATCCTGAGAGGAATCCCGGTGAGATACCCACCGTTGCCTGACTAGCCAGGCATGCGGTGATGGGTAGTAGAGTAAGCGGTTATCTGGTGGACGGTGTTCGAAGCAGGCACATAAATGAATGTCTTCTGAAGTTCGTCGCGGTGTTGCAGTATCCTACACCACTGGTTCAGTTATTGCAACAAAAGAGATAAATTTATTGTTGGAGTACCGCCTTCAGGCGGCAAGCGTGTGCAAGAACGGAAAGCCCGATGTAACGGAAAACCTAGCCGCCTAAAGGCGGCACCTCCTGTCCAATCCACAAGCGATTGCCATCAGGATCGTTGATGCGGAACTCGGTCAGACCGTAGAACGTGGTTTCCAGTTCCGGTATCGCCAGGCCATTCTCGCGTACCTGTCGGTGGTACTCCACGATATCGTCCGGGTAGAGATAGAGGATGCCATCACGATCCTGACTTGGATGAGCATTGATCGATTGATCCACCATCAAACGGCACTCGCCAAAGCGAAGCATGGCCCAGCCCCATTCATCGTTCCGCTTCTCTACCTCGAAGCACAGCATGTCACAGTAGAAGTCCACACTCGCGGACATACTCATGACAGGCAACATGGGAATGATTCTGGTCATCTTCATGAGTGTGCCCCTATTCAGTAAACACCGTCGCTGCAATCGCCACCATGCCCAGCACACCAATCAAGACGGTCACAACAAGAGCGAGGGAAAACGGAGCATTAGTGTAATGCACTCGTAGCTGTTTCATCTGTTGTCGATGCTGCCAGGCTGCCAAGGCAAGAGTTACCATGCCGATGAGGATCATGAGTATACCGAAGACTCGTGCTCCGAGTGGCTGCTCAGGGTGCTTGACCGGATCGTTCTGGTGCAGGTAGTAGAAGGTCTTGTAGAGGGTGAAGCCGAAGGCGATGAGTGACGTGGCAGTACGAACCCAGGCCATCATGGTGCGTTCATGGGCCAGGTAGGTTCGCTCCAGGGCGAGTTGAAGCTGGTCGGGAGGGGGAACATCTATTGGATCAGCCACGTTACATACCCTGCTGAAGTCTATGCCACCATTCTGGTCAGGAACAAGTGGAAGTACAACTGCATTGTGGGCGTGTTTACCTGCCTTCGGCGAGAGGTGCGGGGGATGTCTTGGCGTGAACGCCATCTCAACTAATCGCTCTTCTTGATGACCATCTGTGTCACCTTCTCCAGTGCCTTGCGGGTGGGGTACTTCACGGTGGCGGTGTACTTCTCTCCCTTGGTCGTCTGCTTGCCGCCGTGGTCGAACTCGAGTTTCACGGCTTTGACTTCCTTGTCATCAGCATCCTGGAAGCTGACATCGAAATGGCAGGCATCATCGGAAGTCACCTTGGCTTCGAGTAGCAGAATGTACTGCCGTTTGCCTGCATCGTAACGCTGCTTGGTGATCTTGAAGCGTTCTTCGAGAGCTTTGGTGTTTGGCTTGAGGTCTGCCTCGTCACCACGCACGGACGTGGTCATGGCGAGGAGGTAGAGGGTTGTCAGTAGGATGGCGTATCGCATGGGTGGATCTCTATTGAATCTTACGGGCCTGCATGTTGTACTTTGGATCATCCCCTGTCAAAGAGAATCCGGTTCCCCTCTCCCTCCCGAGGCAAAGGTATACCCACGGTTTGATGAATCGTGGGTTATGAGGAGTTGAAGAGTTTAGGCAAAACAGATCGAGCTAGTGCCACGATAT
>WBZX01000231.1_pt1 | contig 52927 bp, 32 predicted proteins | sample 5204211 | NCBI WGS metagenome assembly WBZX01 (sample SAMN12344362, study PRJNA552823) | activated sludge metagenome | biome: Activated sludge suspended growth; feature: Nitrification reactor; material: Wastewater; isolation source: activated sludge from nitrification reactor of wastewater...
CCCGAATCAGGCACTCGTTGACCCAGACCCGTTCGCCGCCGCTCATCAGACCGACGCTCTTGCTCTCGCCCGACTCGCCGTCGTGCACCAGGATGTCGAATCCTTCCTTCTGTTCGCCCTTGCCGGTCTCCACCAACGTCTGGAGGGAGACTGTGAAACGAGGACCGTAGCAGGCCAGCAGGAGGTCGTTGGCGAGCCCCGACAAGGCCGGACCGGCGTCATCGATGGCCAGCGCAATCAGACCGTCGTTGCTCATGCACTTAGCGAACAGGTTCCAGTTGCCCAACTCGGTTTCGACCTTGGCGATGCGGTTGGTCACTTGGGCTTGGCGACCGGCCAGGGCTGTTGCCTGCTGCACGAGGGCGCTCAGGGCTTCGGCATCGCGCACTGCGCCCAGATGGGCCTGCTCGGCGGCAGTGGCCGACTGCGCCGCCTGTTCCATCGAGGTCTGGGCATCGATTAGCCGCTGCCCGTCGTAAGGTGCCGGCAAGGCCGCCAGCGCCTGCTTGAGCCGATCCAGGGTGGCGCGGTAGTGCTTGGCTTGCTGTTCGTGCTGGGCAGCGATGGCCTGCCGTGCCGCATGGATCTGTTGGCGCTCGGCGGCCTCCTCGGGCGTCTCAATTCGCTGCTGACCAGCAGCGGCATCCGCTCCCTGGGCGGCCGGCAGTTCCGTCCGCAGTTCTGTCAACTCCTGCTCGATCGCGGCCAGTGTGCTCCGCACCCGCGCCATTTCACCGGCCTGGGCCGCCAGCAGCGCCAACCGCGAAGCCCGCGCCCGGCAAAACTCGGCCCGGTGCTCGGCCCAGGCCAACGCCTGGGGCGCCCCTGCGAGCTCGTCATGCTGCCCGCACAAGGCGTCCAGTGCCCGCTGTGCCGCCGCCTTCTCGCGCCCCAGCCGCTGGATGGTCCCCTGCGCGCTGGGAATCAGGGCCTTGGCGTCCCGCGCGTCGCCCAGGAGCTGGCATTGCCCCTGTAGGTCGGTGCCGGCACACGGCACCTCGCCAGTAAGACCGAAGCGCCGCGCCAGTTCCTCGGCCTTCAGCGCCGCTTGGCCGGCCTCGCGTTCGATCCCGGACAACTTCTGCTGGACCATACGCTTCGCCGCTTGGCACTGCGTCAGGCTTTGGACCTGTTGGCGCCATGCCCCGACCTGAGCCGAACGCAGCGACAATACCCGCTCGGCCATGGGCAGACGGCACTCGGCATGCCGCACGGCTTGCACACCCGCCAACACAGCGAGGCATTGTCGACGCTGGTTCTGCAACACTTGCCGGCGGTTGCACTCCTGGGCGAGGCGCAGTGCGATACGCTGTTCCAGCCGTTCCAGCCGCTGAACCTCGCCCTGGTCTTGGGCTTTCAAGGCATCAATGGCCTGGGTGCCGGCCTGGATCACGGCATGGCATTCGCCCTGAAGTTGCCCCCGGCGCGCCTCCACACCCCGCGACTGCTCGCATTCGGCCATCAATTGCGCGTGCCGGGTTCGGGCCAACTCCTGCGCGGCCTGGGCCGCCTGGCGACCCGCAAGGCGCTGCGCGACGCGGGCTTGCGCGCCGTCGAGCCGGCGCTGCTCGGCCTCGATACGCTGCGCTTCCGCATCCAGTCCCGCCTGTTCCTGGCGGATCGCCGCAAGGCCGGCCTTGAGCAGGCGGGCCGTTTCGCTCGCCTTCTGGCCCAGCACCCGGATTTCTTCCTGTCCGAGCAGGTCGGCCAGCAAGGTCTTGATCTCGGCATTTCGGTAGGCGCTCAACTGCCGCTTGCCCTGCGCCGAGAACACCGACGTGAAAAAGGTGTCGGCGCTGCCGCAGAGTGCTTCGACGCAACGGGTATAGGTGTCCACCTTGCCGTCTGACACGGTGCCGTCGTCCAGCACCACAGGCTTCCATGCGCCATCGTCGGCAAGCATAAGCAGAAAGGCTTCGGTCTTGCGCCTGCCGTTCACGCGGATCACGACCTGCGAGCGATAGCTGCGGCCGTCGTGAGCCCAGATCAGGTCTTTCTCGTTCTCTGGCAGGCAAACATGGTCGTAGTAGGAGAAACCGCCCGGACCGGCCATCGCAGCACGCGATGGCATCGTCAGGTACGGGTGCATGTTGTCCATCACGGTGGTCTTGCCGCGCCCGTTGGCGCCGGCGATGGCGACCAGGTCGGCGCCATCGGCCAGTCGCTCGAAATCCAGGGTCAGTACATCGCGTCCCAGGCCATCGCGAATGCCGCGAAAGCCCTTGAGAGTGAGTGAAAGCGGTTGCATGGCGGTACTCCAGCGGGATGACCAGGTCAGTCTCCCGCACGAAAAATGGTGTGCAAGTCCGTCCCCAAGGGACAGGCCACGGCCAGGTCAAAACGACAGCGCGGGCTCAACTTCGGCCCTGGGGGGCGACCGGGTGACAGCGGTGTCGATGCATTCCCCGCCATCAGGGACTTCCTGCCCAAGCAGTACACGCTCAGCAATGGCCTCCGGTTCCTGACTTGACAGCGCCTGGAGGCACTCGAGCAAGGGTTCCGCCCGCGCCTCGGTCACCTGCGCCCAGGCCCGTACCTTATCCGCCAGATTCGCCAGTTGCGAAATCCCCGCCGCCCGCGTGCGCACCACTGGCACGATACGTCCCTCCAGCTTGGTTTCCGCCGCCCCGTCGAGTAGCCGCTCGATCGCCGCGCGGTCGATCTGATGGCGGTCTTCATCGGCGACGGTCCAGCGCACGCGCACGAACGCGCCGGCGATGTTCTGCTGCGCGACGGCTGTGCGCAGGGCGTCGAGGTCGGGTTTACCCTCGAACACGATATCGACAGTCCGGCACGCGGGCGTGGGCTCCAGGGTGAAGCGCGCCTGGTCGGCGTCGACTTCCCAGAACAGAAACCCCTTCTCCCCTTCCTCGCCGTAATGAAAACGACCGATCGAGCCGGGATAGGCGATGCACTGCCGCCCTAACCTGCTCTGCTGCTCCCATGCCTGATGCCGATGAATGTGCCCGAGCATGAAGGCCTGGGCCTCGGCGGCGAACAGCGCGCCGGTGGTGAACTCGTGATCGAAGCCGGCCATCGGCACGCCGTGCTCGCTCACACAGCCGAACACCGTGCCATGGGATACGCCGATGGTGGGCACGCCCTGCCGGCGGGCCGCGCGATGGAGCGGGGCGTAGCCGCGCAGCAGCAGGGCCAGGTGCTCGCCCACGGCCTGGGCAGCGTCCGCCGCACCGACCGTTGCAGCCACCACCGCCTTGTTCACCGTGGGGATGCAGGTAAACAGGGCGCGAGCACCGGCCGGCATCCCATCGAAACACCAACTCGTCGAAGCGAGCCATTCGTCCTGGGCCGTGAGGGCGACCTGCGCGATACGGCTGGCCACATGCACCGGATGCCGTCCGCCCAGCAGCCGGAAGATCGCCAGGGTGCCCGGGGGCTCATGTGAGAATGTCCCTTGCAGCATCAACACCGGGCAGTGGTCGGCCAGTCGCCGCACCTGCGCGACCAGCCGTTCGGCGGCTGGGGCATGTAAGTCCAGGCCATGGTCGGTGGCATCGCCCGAGATAACTGCCGCCTCTGCACCCAACGCGATGGCCCGGTCGATGGCGGCGCCGAAGCAACGGTCGGCTTCCGCCAGGTTCTTGGTGCCGTAGTGCAGGTCGGAGAAGTGCGCGATGCGGATCATGCTGTCCTCCCCCGCGAAGCCAGTTGCATCTCGCACTCGATCTTGTCGAGGTAGCCTTGCGGATCGTTGCCGTAACGTTCCAATTCATTCCAGGCCTGGGCGCGGCCGTTCGGGTTGATCTTCCAGCCCCGGCCCCAGCGCCGGTCGGCGTAGGCCTGGTACCGTTCCGGCACGATCCCGTAGGCCTGCACGCGGGCCATCAATTGCTCGAAGCTGGGACGACCCTCACGTAGCGGCGGCGCCTCGACGGATGTCGCGTCGGTCACCGCCACCACCAGGAGGTCGGCCGCCTCCGGCTGCAGCGGCTCGGCGCTCACCTCGGCCGGACCGCCCTGTAGCACCTGGGTCGCCAGTTGCGCCTGCACCAGAGCCGTCTCGGTGTCTTCGTTGTCGCGCAGCAGTGCCGTCACATCCACCGGCGCCTCCAGGTCGATGATCCACTGCGGTACGCGCACCGCCCGCCCCTGCTCGTCGATGTGGGCCACCTCCATCAGTTTCTTGGTCAGGTAGAACGGCGTGCGCTGCCGGTCGAGGAAACCCGAGATGCGCCCGCCGCGCAGGAAGCCGACCGTCTCGAACTTCTGGATCGCTGCATTCATCGCGTAGAAGCTGTTGGTATGCAGCTCGAACGCGCTGATAGAGCGGATGCCGGGGATGAAGAACAGAAAGCGCCCGGTCAGGTTGCATTGACGCTGCTGGTACTCGCGGCAGGCCTCGGGCTCGCAGAGTCCGCCGTTGTCCTCGCGGATCATGGTCTTGCGCCCGCCGAAGAGGCGGATCGTGCGCCGGCCTGTCTCGTCGACCGGCACCGGGGCATGGCACATGCAGTGGCGCACCCGTCCATCGGCCGAGTATTGCGACCAGTAGTGCTTTTCGTGCGTACCCCAGGCCGCTAATTCGTGCGGCATCACGGTCTGCCAGTAGTCGGAGGGGAATACGACCGGAAAGCGGTACAGGCGCCGGCCTTCGCCCCGATCCTCGCCGTAGGCGTCCAGAATCTCCCGGGCGATCTCGGGATTGGGGAAGTCCTGCGCCCGCACGGTGAACCACGGCACGTTGCGCGGCACCAGCGGCGTCTTGAGATCGGGCAAAGCCTCGGTGATGGCGCGCTCGATCTGCTCGAAGGACTGGCCCGCGGCCACTCCCTGCTCGTAGATCGCCCTGGCCTTGGGCTCTCCTGCGGCCTTCTTCGTGAGCACCTTGATGCCGGCGCGGATCTTGCCGCCGGTGGGAATGCGGGCGGGGCCTTGCCCCAGCAGGGTCGGCGCAGCGGTCGCGCCACCGCCCTGCACGGCGATGACGGGGTGTGCGTTGGGATGGGCCATGACGGCGCTCCTCCATGAGTATCGGGACATTCCGACGATTCATGCTCTCGCGACTTCCCCGCGCTTCAACCCCGCGCCGTACGGCAGGCGTTTACGTACGCCATGCCTAATAGTTAGAATGGAGCCCGGCGCCCGCCTTGCTTGCACACGAGCAAAAGAAGGCATTCCTACCGATCCTCATGTTCAGCGACACCTCGACACCGGGTGCGTCGGCATTAAACGTGTGCGCATAGTCCGACCCGCCTCGGTTACTGAGGAGTTACTGCCATGAGCATCAAGCAACTGTGCTTCGACGCACACGCCCAACTTCGCGACCAGCACGGGATCGCCGTCCGTCGCACCCACCTCTACGAACTGCTCGCCGCGCTGCTGGGCTTCAACTCCCATGCGGCGCTCGCGGCTAACGCCGTTATCGGTCAGGTACGACAGGCGCGGAAGTTCACCAGCGATGATTTGTCCCGGCTATCCAAGCGCTGCCTGGCCTTGGGCTATCCCACCATGGAGAGCCAACGCATCGCCGAGGCCATCACCGCGCTGGCCGAGACCCACCGGTTGGTCGCCGTCGAAATCAAATACCTGGTGACGCTGGTCGCAGGCAATGCAGACGGGTGGGATGGCGACGACGAAGAGATGCCAGACGACGTTGGCATCGACCAAGCCTCCCCTTGGCAAGACGTTCCGGACCTCGATCTCGACTCGCCCCTGTTGATCGACGCGCTGGAGCAGTTGGCGGCCAAGGAGCATGCCGATGCACACTATGCCCTGGCCTTGCTGCTGCAATGCGAAAGTCCGGAAGATCGGGACGGCCACTGGTACCGGCAGCAACTCGCTGGTCGCCGACTCGATGGCCCCGAGAAGGAATGGGCCGACGACTACGCCGCCGCCCTCGCGCAGTTCGATCAATACCGTCAGCACCTGGCCGCCGCAGCCCGGCTCGGGCGATCGGATGCGGCGCTGGAGTGGGCAGAACTCACCGGCGACGAAGCGGACTTCCGACACGCTCTATCCTTGGCGGCGCCAGAAGATGCCACCCGCCTGCTCGATGTGGCTGACCGCTTCGGGGCCAGTGCCACAGTGGTTCCCCTGCTGAGACAGGCCGCCCTCGCCGGCGATGTCGAAGCCATGCGCCAGCTGGCTGAAGACTTCGAACCCGACCCCGTCGAGGCATGGGCTTGGGTCCATCTCGCACAACTGTGCGGCACCGACCTGACCCGGATGGAAGCGATTTACGAAGACGGATCGCCGGCGGACGACGACCTTCCGGGCAACATCTTCGCGGTCGGTGGCATCGACGTTCCGGATATCAGCGTGGAACAACAAGCCCTGTCCAAACGGGAAGCGGCACGCCGGTATGAGGCCATTCGAGTCACCGAGCGATAGCCACTGGCCAACGAACCGACAAGCAGCCTGTGGTGCACTGGCGCCGTCCCAGACGGCACCAGACCCGCGCCGTCACCTCACATCTTCGCGCCGACTTCAGGCGCCGGTTTTGATGGTAATCAAAACCCGGCTGATAACGCATCCGAAAGAACATATATACACACTCTAATGCAACCCATATACAATTCGGGAAAATTCCAACAGCACATTCACGTCACCGGACAGCCAGGATGTCGAACGAAGAGCTTGCAGATCTGACCCAACCCCAGCGCGACAGGCTCGCGTTCGTGGAGTTGCGGGTGCGCTTCATTGGGGAGATTCGCCGTCAGGACTTGGTGTCGCGTTTCGGCATCCAGTCGGCCGCCGCGACCCGGGATTTGGCGCTCTACAAAGATCTGGCGCCAGGCAACATCGACTACGACTCCAAGGGCAAGTCTTACGTCCTGGGATCGGATTTCCGGTCGGTTTTCGACTTCCCGCCGGAGCGGGTGCTGTCGTGGCTGACTCAGGGGTTCGGCGATGGTGAGCCGGTACGGCTGAAAGCCTGGGTCGCGTCCGAAAGCCCCTCCCGACTGACACGCCCAGAGTTGGACACGCTGGCCAGCGTGACCAGAGCGATCCACCAGGCATGCCCACTCAAGATCGAGTACCACTCGATCTCAAGCGGCCGCACCGAGCGGGAGATCGTCCCCTTTGCGCTGATCGACAACGGACTGCGGTGGCATGTCCGTGCTTTCGACCGGAAGACGCAGGATTTCAGGGACTTTGTCATAACCCGGATCAAGCATCCGGTGGTGTTGAAGGGGGCAATCGTCGAGCCGCACGAGGCAAGCGATCAGGACATCCAGTGGACCCGCATCGTGGAGTTGGACCTCGTGCCGCATCCCGATCAGCCTCGGTCAGAGATCACAGAAATGGACTACGGCATGCAGGACGGTGTGCTGCGGATGAAGCTGCGCGCAGCTACCGCCGGCTACATCCTGCGTCAGTGGAGCGTGGACTGCTCACCCGATCACAGCCTGCGGGGACCCGAGTACCGGCTGTGGCTGAAGGACTCGCTGGCCCTCTATGGCGCGAAGAACGCCGTGCTGGCCCCTGGCTACGAGACCCCTGACGCTACGCACATGCGGACCGAACCGACCAAGGCGAACGCGCGGATGAGTTCAGCCTCAACAAGCAAAGATTGAGCGATGACAGAACAAATGAAGGAATCCTACCTACCGACATTGCTGCAGATGAGGCTGGTTGTCGGCTTCCTTGGCGAGCGCGCTCAGTTCGCCTGGTGGCCGACGGCGTTCTATGAAGCATCGAGCCGGCTCTTCCTGGAGCCTGTCTTCTCGAAAACGTCCCGGCTCGCCCAGTACCACGGTGTGCTCGAAGCAGCCCGACGACTGCACGACGAGCATTTGAGCGTAGGCAGCTACCACCTGTTCCGTTTGCCGGAAGAGGTCGAGCAGGACCTTCACTCGATCGTGCAAAGCAGCGTGGGCGAAGAACTCGCCAGCCGGGCTCCGCAAAGCAAGGAGGCTGCCTTGGATGCGCTAACGCGCTTGGCCGCGACGAGCGCCACGTCCAGCGTTGGACCAACGGCTGTCGGAAGTATCAAGGATCTCGACTCCACCGATACCCTGAAGGCCATCGCAGCTGCCTACCTATTGGCGTTCACTCAGAACGCCAAAACCTATCCGTATCTGGTGGGGTAGCCGTGGCCGACAACAAGCCCTACACGAGCCAACTGGGGGCAGGACTCGGCTTGGTCAACGAGACCAAAACGCTGCTCGACCTGTGGTCGCCTGGCATGTCGGCAAATCAGTTGCAACAGGTCGCTCTGGAGTCGGGGCGATTCCCCACTGTCACCGCGCGCCGGCTGCGCAACATCGTCGTTGAATGCTTCGCTCCGCGCTACTTGGTGGCAGGCGGCGCCCCGGTGGCCCACCTCAAGCGACTATCAGCGACGATTTCTACTGCAGATCTGACGCAGCTCATGCTCCTGTTTACGAGTCGAGCTAATCCAATACTTGGCGACTTCATCCGACAGGTTTATTGGGCTCGGTACGCTGGGGGATACACACAGATCACTAATGACGATGCCCGCATGTTTGTTGAGCGCGCCATCGACGATGGCTTGACGACCAAACGCTGGTCAGAATCGATGGTTCAGAACGTATCGGGATACCTGACCGGTTGCTGTGCGGACTATGGGATGCTCGAACGAGGCCGACGAACGAGCCGCCGCATCATTCCGTTTCGGATCTCTCCGGTGGTAGCGGCATATCTAGCGTATGAGCTGCACTTTTCCAGCGTCGGCGACAACGCCCTACTTACACACAAAGACTGGCAGCTGTTTGGTCTGGCGCGCGAAGACGTGCTGGAAGAGATCAAGCGGCTTTCGCTGAAGGGGCTTCTCATCGTCCAGGCGGCTGGCGATGTGATCCGGATCAGCTGGAAACAACAAGACATGGAGGCGCTCTGCGATGTCCTCACTCAAAGCTGATTTCGACGAGCTGCGCGAGCGCATCCGACATGGGCGTGAGCTCGGTCATGCGGGCTTCGAGCCGATTTACTACCTCGTCTTCCCCCCCGAACAAATCCTCGAGGTGAAGCGGCAGACGCCCGCCTGGGTGGCCAAGCTCCACCAGGAAGGATGGGATGTGCACATGTTCTCCATTGCGGAACAGACTTGGGCGTTGCTCAAAGACGATCCGTTCTGGTCGCTCTGCGTGGTGGAAGATAAGTCCGCGCCACTCGACTGGCCGCGCACCAACAAGGCATTGGCGGACATCCTCACGGCGGATAACGGCCTGCTGAAACGTCTCGAGGATGCGCTACAGCCACTTGAATGCCAGCAGAACGCGCTGCTCTTGGTGACGGACCTTGAGGCACTGCATCCGTTCTTGCGCATTGGAGCCATCGAAAGCCAGCTCCAAGGCAAGTTTCACGTGCCGACGATTTTTCTGTACCCCGGCGTGCGAACCGGCAAGACGCGCCTGAAGTTTCTCGGCTTCTACCCGGAAGACGGCAACTACCGCTCCGTCCACGTCGGCGGCTAAACAGATAAAAGAACCCTGGGAAAACCTATGACCATTCGATCACTCTTCGACCCAAGCAAGGACATCTACCGGACCATCGAGAAGGTCATTACCTATGGCGCCTCGCAAGAAGGCCGCCTTAAGACCGAAATCTCCGAGTACGTGGTCACCGAGAGTATCGAGGAGCAGTTCCGCAAGCTCCTCGATCGCATGCAGTTGGCGATGGAGTCGGGTGGGGAAAACGAGGTCGGCGTCTGGGTTTCAGGCTTCTACGGGTCAGGTAAGAGCTCATTCACCAAGTACCTCGGCCTGGCCTTCGATGACCAGCGCACCATCGACGGAACGCCGTTCATTAAGTACCTGCAGGACCGCCTGCACAAGCCACAGACCAAGGCGCTGCTGAACACCGTAGCGCAACGGTTCCCTGCAGCCGTGGTCATGCTGGACCTCGCCAGCGAAATGCTCGCTGGCGCCACGATGGAAGATGTCTCCACCGTCCTCTACTTCAAAGTGCTCCAGTGGGCCGGCTACTCACGAAATCTCAAGGTTGCTGCCTTCGAACGCATGATCGAAAAGGATAGCCGCACCCCCGAGCTGCATGAGCGCATCGCCAAGGCGTTGCCTGGCGCGACCTGGGCTCGCGTTCAAAACAACCCCCTTGCCATCGACGGGCTGGTTCCTAAGATCGCTCACGAAATGTACCCGGCGCTCTTCCCGGAAACCAAATCCTTCTCGTCCAGCACCGAGGGCTTCTTCCAGTTTGAAGATCAACGTGTGCAAGAGATGATCGACATCGTCCGCGAGAAGAGCGGCAAGCAGAACATCATCTTTATCGTCGATGAAGTGGGCCAGTACGTTGCGTCGCGTGACAACCTGATCCTCAACCTCGATGGCCTGGCCAAGAACCTCAAGCGCCTGGGCGACGGCAAGGCCTGGATCATCTCCACTGCGCAGCAGACGCTCACCGAAGACGATCCGCGCGCGGCGCTGAACTCGGACAAACTCTACAAGCTGAAGGATCGCTTCCCGATCCAGATCGACCTCGAATCGAGCGACATCAAAGAGATCTGCTACCGCCGTCTGCTCGGCAAATCTCCGGCCGCCGAAACCGAACTCGGCAAGCTGTTCGATGCCCACGGCCAGGCGCTGCGGCACAACACCAAACTGCAGGACGCCAAGTATTACGACGCGGACTTCAGCAAGGAGGGTTTCACCAATCTCTACCCGTTCCTGCCGGCCCACTTTGACATCTTGCTGCACCTGCTGGGTGCGCTGGCCAAGTCCACCGGTGGTATTGGCCTGCGTTCTGCGATCAAAGTGATCCAGGACGTCCTGAAGGGTGAAGGCGGCTCCAAGGCGATGGCCGATCAGCCCGTGGGCTGGCTCGCCACCACCGTCACGTTGTACGACGAGCTGGAGAAGGACATCCGCCGTGCCTTCACGTCCATTCACCAGGCTGTCGGCAAGGTTCAGATTCGCTTCCCGGATTCGCAGCTCCATCAGGACATCGCCAAATCCGTCGCCGTGTTGCAGACCCTCGGCAACTTGCCTGTATCGGTACAGAACGTCGCCAGCCTGATGCACCCTTCCATCACTGCGCCCTCGCAGCTCGACACGGTGCGCAAGGCCGTGGAAGAGATGCTGGGTGACGTTCATGTGCCGCTCGGTGAGAAGGATGGCAGTCTCGTCTTCCTCAGTGAGAAGCTGCGCGACATCGAACAAGAACGGGGTGCCATTGCGCTGCGCACCGTCGATGTGAAGCGCATCTTCAACGATGCGCTGCGCGAATCCTTCGACCCACTGCCCCGCGTCAGCCTCCACGGCACGATGGCCGTCGCTACTGGCTTGAAGGTCCAAGCCGGCAGCGCCATCACCAGCCTGACCGGTGATCAGAGCACCATCCAGACCGTCGTGGAGCTGGTACCTGCCAGCGACTACGAAGCCGGCAAGAACCGGATGCTGGACGACTCTCGCAGCCGCGCAGGTCGCAACATCATTGGGCTATTGGCCAGGTACAACCCCGAGCTGGATGACCTGGCAAACGAAATCTATCGCTGCCAGCGCATCGCAGAACTGCACCGCAACGAGCCCGACCAGGAGGTCAAGGACTACTGCACCGGCCAGCTCGACCGTGCCGCCAAGCTCGCGACCCAACTCCAGAGCAAGATCAAGCAAACTCTGCAGGCCGGCTCGTTTGTTTTCCGTGGCCAGGCCACGGCGGTATCGGCACTGGATGCTGATCTGTTGGAGGCGGCCAAGAAGCTGCTCACCGATGTGGCGGACCAGGTGTTCGACCGCTACGTCGAAGCCCCGGTGCGCGCCGGCACCGACACCGCCGAGAAATTCCTGAAAGTCGCCAACCCCGCCGCCATCGGCAGCAGCCTTGACCCGCTCGGCCTAGTGCAGACGGTCGCGGGTCGCGCCTCTTTCAAGACCGATCACAAGGCGATGATCAGCATCCGCGACTACATCGACAGGCGCGGCACGGTCGATGGCAAGCGCCTGCTCGACGATTTCAGCAGCGACCCGTTCGGCTGGTCGCCCGATACGACGCGCTACATTGTGGCCGCCATGCTGATGGCCGGTGAAATCAAGCTCAAGGTCTCGGGACGAGAAGTCACTGCTGCAGGCCAGCAGGCGATCGATACCCTGAAGACCAACAACTCCTTCAAACAGATCGGCGTTGCGCTGCGCGACGAGCGCCCTTCCATCGAAACCCTCGGTCGGGCGGCAGAGCGGCTCACCGAGCTGGTTGGCGACATGGTCATTCCGTTGGAGCAGGAGATCAGCAAAGCAGCGGCCAAGCACTTCCCTCGCTTCCAGCATGACTACGGCTCCCTGGCAGAGAAGCTCAGTGGCCTCGGGCTGGCGGGCAGCGACCGCATCCGTACATTGAACCAGGACATTGCTGACGTTCTGTTTACCGATGCCTCGGACGCACCCCAGCGCCTGGGTGCCGAAACCTCGGCCATTTACGACAACCTCAAGTGGGCACTCGAAGTAAAGCGCGTGCTCGACAATGGCCTGGATGCCACCCTGCGGGACCTTCAAGCCCATCGCCGCGACATCGAGGCCTTGCCCGATACCGGCGTGCCGGGTGAGCTGCGCCGCGAACTCGCCGAAGACATGGGAACCCTGTCAGAGCGCCTGGGCAAAGAGGACTTCTACAAACACACCGCTGACTTCAATTCGCAGCTCACACACCTGAAGGGCCGCGTTCGTGGCGCCGTTGCCACGCTGTCTGACCAGCAAAAGCTGCGCTTGAAGGAAGGCGTCGAGGACTTGCAGCGCATTCCCGAATGGGAAGAACTCACCCAAGAAGAGCGCGGCAATGCTGTCAACCGGCTGGATGGACTCGCCCTCGCAGCCACCCAGGACCTGGCCGGACTTAAGAAGCTCCTGGCCCGTGACTACGACATCAACAGCACCCTGGAAGAGCTCAAGCGCTCCATCCAGCGCCAGGGCCAGGAACGTCTGCGGCAGCGCATGGAGGAAGAGCGTGCGAAGACCGGTGAAAAAGGTCCGGCCAAGCTCTCCAGGTCGATCTCGGTGCCCGTGAAAATGACATCGGCTGCAGACATCGACTCGCTGATCCAGCAGCTCCACGAAATCAAGGTACAGCTCTGCCTCTATGCCGAGATCGAAGTGTCGTTTTCACTGAAGGGGGAATAACCATGCTTACTGCGATCACCCTTGAAAATTTCAAGAGTTATCGACAAGCGACGCTCCCGCTATCGCCGCTGACGGTACTAATCGGTGCCAATGCTTCAGGCAAGAGTAATGTCATCGAAGGGATGCGCTTATTGTCCTGGCTCGCTCAAGGACAGCGGCTATCGGCCATTCAATACGCCGTGCAAAGTGGTGACCGAGTGGTGCGCGGCACGGTGGACGACTTGGCGTACCAGCGGGGTGAGTTCTTCGGTTTGGGCGTACAAACCAACTCCAGCGAATGGAATCGGCTAACCATGCGTCTTGCTCGGCGGGCGGATGGACTGCACATCACGGCGGAAACGCTAACGCATGAGGGTGCCACCGTTCCTCTCTACAGCCTCGACCAGCCGTCTGGTGGGCAAGGTACCGACGCTGGCGTGGCTTATAACAACTTTGCCAAGGGTCGCAACAAACCCCATGTGACATGCACCGACCAAGCGGGCATTTTCACCCAGCTCACCAGCCCGGCCAGTTTCGAAGCAGGACACAAGGTTTCGCGTGAGCGCATACCGCCAGTCACGAAGCAACTGGAAAAATGGCTGGCGGCCATGCTATTCCTCGATCCGGTGCCGGCCGAAATGCGCGACTACGCCTTTCCCTCAGACGCCATCTTGCAGGGAAATGGCGGCCCGGGTGGCTTCGAGCTTCCTTTCGAGCGGCCAGTCGGTATCGATCTCGACGCAGGTGCCGGCCCCTTCCTTCAGGGTCGCGAAGAACCGCTCCTCGTGCTCGTAGCCCTTGTCCTGGACGAGCTTGGCCTGGTCGTCGTCCTCGGCCTTCTCCATCGGATTGTCCAAGTGATGGCGGTCGAGCCAGGTCCGATGGGCGCATTCCGCGAAGAACGACAGGTCGCTCGCGGATAGGACAATTTCTCCGGCCGGCTTTTGCATCCGTTTACCCCTATGCCATAAAGGTAGCGACGGTACCACGAGACGTAGCTCACGGAATGAGCCAGCATTTGTATTTCATAGCCACATTATGTAGCTCATCACATGAGCCACTTCCGGCGTCAAACTCCTTCCATCGCCACATCACGACGGGAGGTTGGTATGCAGCTCAGCAATCACGCGGTCGCCCAGATGCAGCAAAGGGCCATTTGCGAAACGACGGTCGACTACTTGATCGAATGGGGACGCAAGGCGTACGACCACAGAGGCGCTGTCATCCGATACTTCGATAAGGCATCACGGACCCAATTGCTCAGGCAAATCGGCGAGAGTCGGGCAAAGGAACTCGAAAGTCAGTTGGACGCCTACGTCGTCGTGTCGACCAGCGGGCAGGTCATCACGGTCGGCCACCGCTACAAACGCATCAATCGCAACTAGGAGGGAACGTATGGGGATTTTGCTCGAGGGGTACAGCCTGGTCTTCCAGATCGAAGCGGTCGACCAAAAATACCCGGGCGGGACGCACGGGCTCGTGTACGACTGGAACAACGGTTCCTGGTGTGCGGATGGCACCATCGGGCGCCTCTCGTACTACGGGAAGGACGACGCGTTCTGCTGCTACGTCGCCCTGGCCGACCGGGGGCTCGAGATCGGGACGACTCACGCCGAGGACGTGACCCTTTTCCTGCACGGCGGGCGTCCCTGGGCACCCTGTCTCTGGGCGGAAACCGAAACCACACCAGCTGGCTTCGTGTATTGCAGCCACTTCACCGACGACTCGGAGCGGGTCGTCCTGCCGAAGTACTTCCGGCACGAATGGTCGCTGGCACACTATGCGGCTCAAGACGAGGCCGTCCTGGCGCGGGACGTCGTTCCCCTCATCAGGTCAGTGGGAGGCGCCACGTACCGCGACGAGCGGCTGAACAAAACGTTCCGTGGTCCTGGTTTCCTAGCTCGGCACTAAATATTGATCCACGATAGTGAACGTCGGCTACCCGGGTGACAACCTGAAGGCCGAACAGCCGCAGCACTCCTTGCTTTGATGAAGGATGCTTTCCTGCCGCTCTGTCGAAGGTGACGCTAAACGGGATCTCTATGGATCATTCTAAATATCTGGTCATTGTCTTCTCCTCCCTATTCTTGACAAACCCTTTATTTCAGCCAACAGGCTCACGATTTGCGCCTGATGCTGCGAGCTCAGCCGCCGGGATAACGATCTGCCCAATAGGCCCGTTCCAGCCTTCCTTCCGCATCCTCCGGTCGGTAGTCACCGACCGCCCACTGCGGCCAGCTCAGCAAGTCGTCTGCCACCGCCATGATCACCGCCCGAAGCTCCAGAGGCTCCAGCCAGCGTTGCGGGATGGCTTCCACCCCGTACAGCGCCCCCAGCAGATTGCCGGCAATCGCCCCAGTTGAATCGCTATCACCAGTCAGGTTGACCGCAAACGTCACTCCTTCCTCGAAACTGTCGCTGCGCAACGCGCAATAGATGGCGATTGCCAGTGCCTCCTCGGCCACCCAGCCCTGCCCCAGCTGGCGCAGGTGGTTTTCACTGTCTCCGGAATCCTCTGCCAGCCGCACGGCCAGGTTGATCGCTGCCAAGGTCTCCTCGTGGCCATCCCGTGTTTTCAGGAAGGTCTTGACCTCGTCGAGTGTCACCGGCAGCGATGCTCCTTGAAGCACGCGCGCGATGAGTGCCGCCAGCACCCCGGCCGCATGCTGCCCAGCCGGATGGCCGTGAGTAATGCCGGCCAGTTGGCAACCGAGATCGAACGCCCTGCGTGCAGGCGCCGTTGCAGCTTCGTCCCAGCCACGGACAAAGAGTCCGACCGGCGCCATGCGCATCACGCCGCCACAACCCTTGCTATCGTTGCTGGCCGGTTCATCGTGCCGCACCATCTTGCACAGAGTGGTCAGGCAGGTGATCCCCGGTGCCCGACGGGCAAAGAGCGCGTCATTGCGAATCAGCCAGCCGGAGTGGGCATCCGGCGTCAGCCGCGACTTGTCTCCTTGCGTGACCAGCCAACGCTGATAGGACTGCGCCACGACCGACTGGTAGTCTGGAGCAATGCCATTCATTCTTTCCCGGTTGGCGGCACGTAGCAGGCCCTCCGCCGTGAACAAGGTCATCTGGGTGTCGTCAGTGATGGCACCCAGCTTGCCCGCATAGGGTACGAAGTCGCGGATGCCGGCAGCACCGAACCGTTTGCGGATAGCCGCGAGGTCCATGAACTCGACGGGCGCTCCCAATGCATCGCCGACCGCGCCCCCGAGCAGGCACCCACGATAGCGGGATGCCAGCAGCGGATCGACCGCATAGCCAGGCCTTGGGAGGATCGATTCAAGGGGTTTCTGGCGCAGCACGTACTCCTCCTGGCGGCGGTTCTCGATGGCCCCTGGGCGGGCAGCGCGAACCCGGCGCATCGCTATCGCCGGCACTTCACCAAACTCAACCAGCAGGCGTGCGGCCACCATGCCGGTCCGTCCCAGACCACCCCGGCAGTGGATGACGATGCGCTCACCGAGTGCAAGCCGTTCGCGAATCTGCGGACCGGCATCGGCCCAGGCACGCTCCCAGGTGCCACTGGGTACCGCGCCATCGACAATCGGCAGGATGAAATGTTCGATGGCGGCCGGCAAGCTATGCTTCATGTGCGCGACACCAAGACTCTCGAATTCGTGCGGCTCGATCAGGCTAAGCAGCACCGTGGCACCCCAGTCGGCGATGACCGCCAGGTCGGTGTCGAGATCGCGATCCCATTCGTCTGAGGCACTGCTGCTGACCTTTCTGCCCGGACACAGGGTCATGCCGATCGCCCCGCCGAGGGAATTGACCTGGACGCTGTCGATGCGCAGGGGATCGGTCTGGCTGGTTTGTTTCATGGTGAACTCCCAATCTGTTCTTGTTCTGAGCAGGGCAGTGTGCCGGATCGCAGGCTCAGGAAATGCGCCTGAGGACAGAATGCATTAAGCTGCCTGTCATTCGTTTCATGCAGGATGCCCCATGGCCCGCATCATCCCCGACGGCTGGCGCGAACTTTCCGTTACCGGCGCCGCACAGCGCGAGATCGAGACCCTCGCCGTCCTCGCCGACAACCTACCCGACGACTATGCCGTCTATCACGCAGTGCACTGGACCAGCATGGATGGGCGCTATGCCATCTACGGGGAAATCGACTTCGCCGTGGTCAATCGCGCCGGCGACCTGCTGCTGATCGAACAGAAAAGCGGCTTTCTCGACGAAACACCAGAGGGTCTGGTCAAGCAGTACCCCGGCCGGTCGAAGAGCGTGCCGGTGCAGATGTCGCGCATGGTCAGTAACCTGCGCGGCAAGCTGGCGGTGCGCGGTGACATTCCTTCCGTACACACTGACGCCCTGCTCTATTGCCCGGACTACACGGTCAGGAACCCGGAGACCGCCGGCCTCGTTCCCGAACGCATCGTCGATGCAGCCCGCCGCGACCAGCTCTGCCAGACCATTCAGCGCCTGCTGCCGGTCCGCGACGAAACGTCGGCCACCGCGAAGATTCACGCCTTCCTGCGCGACTTGATCCAGCTCGACACCGATGTCAGCGCCCTGATGGGCCATGCCCGCAATATGGTCACCCGGGTTTCCGGTGGTCTTGCGCATTGGGCGCGTCGGCTCGACTTCGAACCCTTCCGCCTGCGCATCACCGGCACCGCCGGTTCGGGCAAGACGCAACTGGCGCTGGCCGAGTATCGCGCCACGCTGGAAGCCGGCAAGCGGCCCCTCTATGTCTGCTTCAACCGCCCGCTGGCGGATCACTTCAACCGCATCGCGCCGGGTGGCGGGCTGGTCTGCACTTACCACCAGCTCTGTGACCAGCGCGTGCGCCATGCCGGCGAGACGCCCGATTTCACCCTGCCCGATGCCTTCGACCGACTGCAGAAGCGCGCTGCCGAACTGCCGGTCGGCGCCGCCTTCCTGTTCGATACCGTGATCGTCGACGAAGGCCAGGACATCTCCGAGAAGTGGCGCGACTTCATCTTCCGCCACGCGCGTGCCGATGCGCGCCTGCTGTGGCTGGAAGACCCGCTGCAGAACCTCTACATGCGCCCGCCGACACCTCTGCCCGGCTGGGTGACACTGCATGCGAAGAGCAACTACCGCAGCCCGCGGCCGATCGTCGAACTGTTGCGCCGTCTGCTGCCCGGCGACCTCGACATCGAGGCCGCCTCGCCAATCGCCGCGGACGAGATCGAGATCCTCGACTATGCCGACACCGCCGGCATGTTCGCCCGCGTCAAGGAAGCGATCCGCCTCTGCTACTCGGCGGGCTTCAAGAAGCACGACCTTGCCATCGTCAGCTACCACGGCCGCGAGCAGTCGCACCTGATGACCCTGGACAAGCTCGGCCCGACCAACTTGCGTCACTTCACTGGCGAGTACGACCTGTTCGGACAGCCGGTCTACACCGACGGCGACGTATTGGTCGAATCGGTCTACCGCTTCAAGGGCCAGGCCGCGCCGGCGGTGATCCTGACCGAGATCGATTTCGAGGTGCTGGACGACAAGGCGGTGCGCAAGCTCTTCGTCGGCGCCACGCGCAGTTCGATGAAGCTGATCCTCGTCATTCACCAGAATTCTGCCGCCAGGCTGCTCGAACGCATGGGCTGAGCAGCCATTCCCGGGTGGCTCATTCTGCGAGCCTGCCGATTGCTATCCTGATCTCACTCGCCGGCAATGGTGCCGGAGGAACAGGAGATCACATGTCCAATAACAACATTCCCCAGATCCTCATTCAGCCGCTCAAGCCGGCGCTCATTGCCGGTGTCGCCCAGAAGCTGCCGGTCCTGATCCGTGTCCAGGCACCTGACCCGGTAGAAACCGAGAAGAAGGCGCGCAAGCCTTATCACCTGGCCCTGGTCATCGATCGTTCCGGTTCGATGTCCGGCCCGCCGCTGGCCGAAGCCGTGCGCTGCGCGAAACACATCACCGATCAATTGGCGCCAACCGATACCGCCTCGTTGGTCGTCTTCGATGACCGCGTGCAAACCCTCGTTCCGGCCCGCCCGGTCGGTGACCGCAAGGCGCTGCATCTGGCCCTGTCGCGGGTTCATAGCGGTGGTTCGACCAACCTGCATGGTGGCTGGCAGGCCGGTGCCGATGGCCTGTTGCCGGGTGCTGCCGAGGCGGCTCTCGCTCGCGTCATCCTGCTTTCCGACGGCAACGCCAATGTCGGTGAGATCACGGACACCACCAGGATCGCCGCCCTTTGCGCCCAGGCGGCCGAACGCGGCGTCACCACCTCGACCTATGGCCTCGGACGCGATTTCAACGAGGACCTGATGGTCGAGATGGCCAAGCGGGGCAGCGGCAACCATTACTACGGGGATACCGCCGCCGACCTCTTCGAGCCCTTCGCCGAGGAGTTCGATTTCATCTCGGCGCTCTGTGCCCGCCATGTCCGTCTGTCGCTGGCTGCTGCGCCCGGCGTCAGCATTCGTCTGCTCAACGACTATCCGGTTGAGGGCGACGCCGGTATTCCGGTGATTCGTCTGCCCGATATTGCCTTCGGGGCGGAAGCCTGGGCGCTGGTCGAACTGGAGATTCCGGCCGGTCTTGCCGTTGAAGGTGGGAGACAACTGCTGCAGGCGGCCGTCACGGCTTCAACGCCGGAGGGCGAACCGTTGGTCTTTGCCGATGCACTGCTGACGCTGCCGGCGATGCCGGTTTCGGCCTGGGAAACCGTGCTCAACGATCCGCTGGTGGTCACCCGTCAGGCCGAACTGGCTGCGGCAAAACTGCTTGAGCAGGCACGCAACGCTGCCGAGCATGGTGACTGGACTACCGTCGAGCGCCTGCTGGCCGAGGCCCGCCAGCGCTTTGCCGACCAGCCCTGGGTGATCGAGGTGCTGGAAAATATGGGGAAACTGGCCAATTCGATAGATGTGGCTTGCTTCCGGAAAGAGGCGCTGTATTCTTCCCGCAAGATGAATTCGCGTCTTTCGGCGAAGGATGAAGCCATCGCCATGTCGCATTACGAGGAATCGGCCAGCCCCAGCTTCCTGCGGCGCAAGACCGCGCAGGGCAAGGCGCAATTCGACAAGCCGGACGATTCGCAGAAATAAGCCACTGGTCAATCGCCACAATTTGAAACGATAAAGTTACTGCTGCCAATATTGGCAGCAGTGACACATACAAATGTATTACCTGAAGCGATAATCAGGCATTTGCAGCATCAGGCTCCGGCAGGGTCGGAACACCCAAAATACAAGCCGCTATTCGCTCATCCAACGAATCCACGACCGGAACATTGGCAAATCTGGCTTCCGCATCGCACAGCGCAAAAGGATTCTTGAGCAGATCGGCGCGAAGATCGCGAAGTAGCAATGGCCTTTTTCGGCTGCGGCGGTCGGCAAGCTTCGAAAACCAAAGCGGTCGTATCAAGTCCAGCCAGTTTTCCGCAACCGTTTCGAGATCAGGCCTTGTGCCATCGGCAATCGGTTCGGCTGCCTTGGCCAAGGCATCCCAGCGGGCAGCCACTTCCAGATCACCGTGTTTTTGAGCCTGTTTGCTGTATTGACCCAAGACATCGCGCATTTGCTCAAGAGCTCGTTGTTTTCTGCGCGGCAGAAGCAGTGGTTCGGCCTGGCCTAATGCGCGGAGAAATTTTTCAAGCCAACTGCTCGCATTTGCATCCATAGGCATGTTCTCTACGCCATCCCCCAGCGAGTCCCTCAAGCGGCCACAGATTGTTTCCAGCCGAACCTGTGGCGCACTGCTCAAATCATCAAACCAAACCCACTTTGGCGCACCATGCTTGACGCCGGCGACGGCAAAAAACACCCATGGCTTCGCCGAGCGAACGACGCCAACCCGTGACAGAACTCGAACAGAAACCCCCAGATACTCCTGATAGATTGCGGCCGGGATGAGATTCCGTTCGCCAAACACCAGATCCCGTACAGGACTGAAGGCATCTTGGATCCCGTCCCACGGCTCGCTGGCCGCCGCCTCTGCTTCCCGGATCATCTCATCGGGGGTCAATGCGGATTCAGGCCGCACAGCCCCAAATTCTTCGGGAAGCGGCATGTTCGAACCAAGCAGGGTTTCTACCGTCTGGTAGCGCTGCACAAAACGTTCGTCCGCACGAATGGCGAATTCAGGAGAATCGTTTGGCCACCACGCTTCTATGGAGCTATGGGGGCTATCCATCCGATCAACACGCCCCACGCGCTGCTCGGCGATCCGGACAACACTGGGCATATCAAGATGAACCACCGCCGATGCACCCTGAAGGTTCAGGCCCTCGGACATGCTATCCGAACAAAGCGCTATCCCTCGGCTGGAAGACTCCCTGGCGAAGTTTTGCATGACCCTTTTCTTGCCGGTCTGATTACCGCCGGTGGCCACAAAAACTGGCGCATTGACCTTCGCGCCAGCCAGTTCATTGTTGATCACCTCCAAGGTGATCAGATGACTGTCGAATGCGATGATGAGATCGTGCTGCTCTATGAGCATGCAGAGCATCTGCGCCTTGGTCTTCTCTCTTCCTGGGGACATTTTTCCAAGCAGCTTCAGCATTTCCGTGTATCGGGCAATTTCTTCCTCGCAAGCGGCTCGGTAAGCTGCCTGATCAACCAGCCAGACCGGTAGTTCGCAAGTCAGGTTGGTATCCGGTGGCGACCCTCCGAGTCGTGCCATCAGTTTGCCGATCAGATTTCCGGTTTCACCGCTCTTGATCCGGTCGTGAATTCCATAAACCTGCAAAGCCTCCGCCGTGCCCTTCAAATGCTCGTAAAGCGCGGCCCTCGATGATCTGAGGCGCGACATGACGTTGTAGATGGAGAGATGCTGGATGGCTGAAAGTCGGCCTCGCAAGTACATCTCATCACTCCAGCCTTCCTTGCGGAACTGCTCGGGAATTTCAATATATTCTTCAAGCAGCGCCAGACCTTTCAGCTTTTTTGCCAAGCCGCGAATCTGATCTGCCAGATCACGATCCCCGGCGGTCTCGTCCGTTTCATATACCTGTGACTTGTGGATCGGGTAGCGACATGGCTTTCCCTTGGCATCGACGTATTTGTCCGGAGCCCGATCAACCAGTGTGTTGAGCATTCCTTTGGTGCGGCGCAAAGTGAAACGCTGGATTTCTTTCCTGAGGGATGTCACCTCGTGAGGCGTCAAATTCTTCTCACTGGCACCTTTTCGCCTTGCCAGACCCTCGAGGACTCTGAGTGTCTCGTCCTCCATATTGTCGGCACCGAGCATATCAACCAGGCTCAATAGATCCATCGCTCCGCGATTGATCGGTGTCGCGGTGAACAGGACAACGCTGTCGGCAATATTGGCAAGAATTTCTTGGGTTCGCTTTGACCCGAGATTGAGAAAGTTGTGGGCTTCATCAATGGAAAGTATCTGGGCGCGGCGCACTGCGGCCACCGTTTCCTCATAGCCCTCGCTATCCTGACGGCTTAGTACGCCATGCGAACGAATCTGGAGAGGGAGGCCGCAGTTCGTCGCTTCATTCCGCCAGGTGGGCTCGACCGCCGGAGGACAAACCAGCACGGATATGTCTCGCCTGGCCCTGTGGCGCGCCCTGCCCTTGCTCCACATCCGATCAACCAGTGCGCGAACCAGATGGGCCCCCATGCGGGTTTTTCCGGAGCCTGTGGGGTCAGCGACCAAGACGCTGCCGATATTTTCTATGACCCACAGGGCCTGGGCGATACCCAGCTGTTGCGATGGCCACAGTCGTGTGTCGCCAAGTTCCAGCTGATGCTCGAGGTAACGCGCCGCCCATTCACCTTCAAGCAACTCGGCGCAGGCCCGTGCGAGAGCCTCCTGCCAGGTGACGACTCTCAATAACTGATCGAGTAGCGCAAGAAGTTCCTGGGTGTAGTCAGTCCCGATTTGCCAGTAGTTTTCAGCGATCTGACTGGCTTCTCGGTAACGCTTCTTATCATGCTCACGATGGAATCGCGTGTTGCACTCCAACTGCCGATCCAGCCCGTTCGCTGTGAAATTGCTGGAACCCAAGGTGATCGCGTCAGCACCACAGTAGATCTTTGCGTGAAGCCGACGGGACTCACAATCCACAAACCGCGCCTCCAAGCGGCCGGTCCGAATGAGATCCATGGCAGCAATGATCTTGGCGCTGAAAAACAGGGAAATGCCGCGTTCGAGCCAGTAATCCCGAATCTCGTTCGGAAATGCTCTCCCCCTGAATGTGAAGTTCTTGGTATTTGATTCGAAGGGCTCGTTTCCAAGTACCAGGCGAACCGAGGCACTACCCTCTATCGCCACATCCGAAAGGAAGCCAATGATGCGATCGATGGATGCATAACCTGTCACAATCAAGGGCGACGGCGATCTTTTCAGATCATCCAAAACAATTCGGCCGACACTTTCACCTGGACGATTGACAGGAAACCTTTCCGGCTCCGGCCAATAGGGCAGCATCCGTAGCCTCGACTCGGCGTCGAGGAAACCAATATTGTCAAACAGACCTGCCTGTTCAGTTGAACTCAAACCAACCTCACCCAGTCACCCATTAAGCCATTGGAAAAGCAATCCGTTCTCAGCACTGACTTCGGCTGACCGTCTTGTGTTCGCCCATACCTACAAAACATGCGCCATCGTTAAAACGTATGTCATGATACCCGGAGAAAGGCTCACCTATCGAGCCTGAACTTCAGACATCGACATCAGGAGATATCCGCATGAGTGGTATGGAGCGCATCTACCAGATCGATCAGATCCTCAGTTCGCGGCAATCCATCAGTCGTAAGGAATTGCAAGATCGCCTCGGCATTTCTTGGGCAACGCTCAAGCGTGATATCGCCTACATGCGTGACCGGCTGAATGCACCACTGATCTTCGACCGAGAGCTGGGTGGCTACCGATTCGAAAAGGCCGGTCAACGTATCGGCCCGCAGTATGAACTGCCGGGCCTGTGGTTCTCCGCCGAGGAAATCCATGCACTGCTGACTATGCAACACCTGCTCTCGAATCTCGACACCGGTGGCCTGCTCGGCTCGCAGATCCAGCCCCTACTCGCCCGCCTGACTGGGCTGCTCGGTAGCGCCGACAACCCCGCCGAGGAGGTTCAGCGCCGGATCCGTATTCAGACTGTTGGTGCCCGCGAATTCCACCTCGATCATTTTCAGGCTGTTGGCTCCGCCCTGCTCCGCCGCAAGCGCCTAATCATCCGCTATCACGCCCGCGGTACCGACGAACTCACTGAGCGCGAGGTATCGCCGCAGCGCCTCAACCATTACCGTGACAATTGGTATTTGGATGCCTGGTGCCACTTGCGCGATGGCCTGCGCGCTTTCTCAGTCGATGCGATTGAACACGCCGAAATCCTCGACACGAAGGCCAAGGACGTAGCCGACAAGCGGCTCGATGAAGTGCTGGGATCTGGCTACGGCGTCTTCTCAGGAGACCGAATCTCCTGGGCCATATTGCGCTTTACGCCGGAAAGGGCACGATGGGTCGCCTCCGAGCGCTGGCATCGGAATCAAAAGGGCAAGTTTCTCGCAGATGGCAGCTACGAGCTACGAGTACCCTACGCCGACGACCGGGAGTTGATCATGGACATCATGAAGTACGGCAGCGACTGTGAGGTCATCGAACCCGAAGGGCTCAAAGCACGTGTGGCGGCAGAGTTCGAATCTGGATTGGCGAGGTATCGGAATTGCGAAGCAATTGCCGGGCTCAATCCATGAGCCTTGTCGCGGGCATCATGGTCACATCGAGAACAACACGGGAGCCCGGTAATGATGCAGCGTATCCAATCGATCTTTAACCGCCTTGTAGGCATTGCGAGTCTTGAAGCTGAGCGGTTGGCGAGAGCCCACGCCATTTTCTCCGAAGCCGATCGACGCTTCGGGGAATTCGAGACACCTACCTATCTACGCCGTCGAGCCCGAGTGAGAACTGTTCACTGACCAACCGTTTCGCACTGGCGTAAACAGGATGGATGCGAATGCAACTATCTAGGGCAAATCGCGAAGTCAGCAAAAAACCCGTTGCCCCGAAAATCAACTTACATTCGCCAAGTGAAGCGTTGAAAATCTAATTATCAACACCTCACTGGGCTGTTTCAATCCTAGGGATCAGGGCGTCGTGTGTATTCATCGCGCACATAGAAGACCCTGGGCGCACCAGCGAGTCGCTGCCAGGTGCGTTCAATGGTTCTCTCTGAGGCCGTGCCGATTCGATTTCCGTATTTAACTGCCGCAGCGTCTCCACGACAATACGGCGCATGTTATGCGTCATTTTGTGTGGGAGATGCGAGCCTTCGGTCAAGGCGCAAAGATTTTCCACCAAGCGACGCGTATCGTCTTCGATGTTCCCGAGATACTGCTCCAGGTGATCGACCCGGCTATAAAGTGCTGTCATGCTCCGACTCCCAAATGAATAATTGTCCGCTGCCGTTTTCGGCACAGGCCCTGCTCCTGTCTGCGGCTGATCACGCTAAGTATTCAGCAGCCTTTCGAGCGCAGCAATTCGCTGACCCAAGTTTTGAGTCTCCAAAGCCTTTCGTCGTGCTTCGGTAATCGCCGACAGCGTCGCCGCCTCGCCCGGCGTCAGGTCGCCGCTGGCCACCGATTCGAGAATGATCTGCGACGCCTGGTTGACTCCCGAAATGCTGTTCGTATCCGGAAAGTCAGGCAGGCTTACCGGCCGCTCTCTTAATGGCGGCGCCAGGCGATCGACCACCATCTTCGCCGCAGCAAGATCTCCAGCCAAGGCCGCCCTGATAACAGACTGCACGATCTGCTCCCCAGCCCCTTCCATTAGCGCAAGCACGGTCTGCGTGGCCTTGTTGCGGCAGCCTTTGGGGCGTCCCGCAGGATTGCCGGACTGTCCCGGTTTGAATGCGGTTGAAGGTACTTTTCTCATCTCTGTTCTCCGTCTGCGATATCAGACATCTCGGTCGGTGACTCGGCAAACTTACCCCCGGAAAGCGAACGTTCCGTATCTCCACTTACGTAGTTGCGCCGCCGAGAAGTTGCCCTCAAATTCGCAAAATCACCGTCAAGTCCGGGAGTAACAAGAACCTCCACCACCGGCCGCCCTCCGGCTCTCCGCGAAACCCCAATCAACCCAGCAGCCTGCAAGCTGACGAGCGCCTTGTAGAGCGCCTTCCTGCCACAACCTGCGACACGCTCTACCTCTCCCGTCAGTTTGACGACCCTCCCCCGCTGTACCCCAACCAGGAACCACAAAGCAATTGCCACGGCACCCGCCTTGCCCGGCAGAGAGTTCGCGTGAATCAGCCAGTTCAAAGGAATTGGCCCCTTGATGAACAGATCATTACTAGACCGCTCTTCATAGGTTCCGGATGCATGGTTGTAGGCCAGGCGTTTGGCCCCAATGCACTGTTCAACCAGAATTTCAGGAAGGCACTTAGTCATTGTTCTCTAAACATTCAATAAGACTGTACGGGTGTCCATGGCGGGGACAGGTGCCTGTCCCATCATGACCCAGTTTCCCTAGCCAGCATCACTGACCAGCTGATGCTGAAGGCCGAGCAAGCCCATGACGGTGTTCCACATCGTCACCCCACGTTCGTCCATGTAGCGACCCGGCGCACGCACCACCTTGGCATCGCTGGTGAGCATGAACCCGTTTAGGACCGCGGCGCTCGCGGCAGACATCACGGCCTGCGTATGTACCACCACGGCGTCGAGATCAGCCAAGGGCGCCTCGATAAGAAGCGCATCGTGCACCGGCGCACAGACACGAACGCCATCTGCAACCAGACGACAACAGGCGAGGCGCAACATTTCCGCGCCATTGGCCTGCATCGGGAAATTGCAAAGGCTGCGAGCGTTCGGTGAGTCGTCCACAAATAGTTGCCATCCATAGGTAGTCCAGATGCGACCACCGAGCAGCGCCTGGTGCAGCACACCGTCTGACCATGCCCAAAAGCGCTTGTAAGTTCGGTGGTGCAGGTCAAGCAGTTCGCGCGCCCGCGCCACCGGCTGGTTGATGCGGTACGCCAGACTCTCTGCCCCCATCCCGTACTGAACGGCCAGCACGCAGGCCTTGAACTGGTCACGGATCGTCTTATGACTGTACTTTGTGGCATTCTGCGGCGCCGCACCGGCCTGCTTGGCGAAGGCAAGATAGGGATCCCCGGAATCGTAGGCGGCCATCATAGCCGTGTCATTGGACAGCGCCGCGGCGATACCGAATTCCTGCTGGCTCCAATCCACGTAGGCCACCCCCCAACCCTCCCGAGGCCGGATCAGCCCGCGCAGCCAGACCGATGGACCGAAAATGAATCGGGTATTCGACGGCTGGTTGCGCCCAGTTTTGGAACGGAACATGGACAGCATGCAGCGATTCCGCCCATCGTCTCCAACGGCAAGGTCAGACAAGCGCATTTGCGACAGCGCCCCGCGTAGCTCGCGCACTGGCGACAGCTGCGGGTGCATACGCGCCATGTCCTTGAAGGTGTCGTCCCGCAAGTCGAGCCCGCCAGATGGCAGGCGCGGCCACGCGATGCGTTGGGCTGCCAAGTAGCGCTCGAATTGCTCCAGCTTGAATGTTGTGCCCTCATACACCCCGAAATCTGAATCTACGGCGGCAATCAGACGGTGCTGAATGCCCTGCCAACCTCTTTTGAGCGTCGCCAGCGTGTCGGTGTCAATGGGTACACCATTGGTCTCGATCTGCGCCAAGGCAGCAGCGTAGTGCCCTTGCAGTGCGGCGCGCGGCCAGTCGATGTCCCCCTGCATGGCGGGCAACAGCTTCGCTAACGCCAGCACGTCGGATTCGCAGTATTCGAGAATTGCCCGCTGTTCGGCGGCGTCCCACGGACCGCAACGCAGCACGAGGTCGCGCATTGCATCCTTGTCGTCGGCAGCAAGGGCGTCTAGGCCGAAGTAAGCCAGCGCGCCTAGCAGTCCATTACCGGCTGGAATCCGCTTGCCGTTGGTGTGGCGACGGAAAACAATGAACAGGTCGAGCATATTTGCCGGCATCGGCCACCCCAGCGCAACGAAACAACTCATTTCGGCCGGCGCGTAATAAGCAACGAACAGCGCGGACCCGTCCGTCGGGAACGGCGCGCACGCGAGGCGCGCCAGTTCGCGTTGCCAGAGACGCAACGTCCGGCCGGTGGCAAACTCGCGCGCCACCATGCACACCGGTAAGGGAGGATTCCCCTCCCGGCCATGTGCTGGGTGAAACTCGAAGTCCACCAGCCAGACCCCGCCCGGATAGTGTGGGAGTGACATTACGATGCTCCGCGCAGTTGCTGAATAACTGGATGTTCCGGACTGTCGATAAGGCGCCCGCGGAACGCGATCTCGACATATTCTTGGAGGCTGGTATCGGGCCATTCTGGCTCAGCCAGTTCGCCCTCCGCGACGAACATGTCGTAGGCACCGACATGCTTGTTCGCCACGCTGCGCACCCACTTGCTCTCAGCCATCGAGACAACTTCGGCCAGTGATTGATGCCAAGGGTTGCGGCGCCCATCCTCGCCCGGCAGCGGAATGGGGATCAGGAATACATTGTTGCGGCGGTCGATGGCCAGATGCAGCGTGGCCGGACGTAACAGCTCGGAGATGGCATCCCACACCGCCGGCAAAACCAGGAAGGTTTCACTTTCCTCCTTCAGTTCCAGAATCATTGTCGGTACCCGCCACGCCTCGCCGGAGCGGACGCGGAAGAACTCCGTTTTCAGGGGCTTACGCACCGGCACGCGGGTGATGAGGCGCTTGACGCCGAGGGATTCACCGAAGTTCTGTGGCAGACGCAAGGCGTTGAGGTCAAAGCCTGGGATCAGGGGATTGATGTTGTCGCTCATGATCGCCCCCTCACGCCGTCTTGATCATTGGTTTGCGGCTCTCTTCCACACGGGAAGCGATCCACTCGTCAATGTCCGACTCCAGCCAACCGATGGCACGAGCGCCCAGCCTTACCGGCTTCGGGAAAGAGCCATCAGCAACGCGGCTGTAAATGGAGGAACGGGAATATCCGACGCGTGAACAGACAATCGGAAGCCTCAGGATAGAGTTGGCCATGGTGCCTTCTCCTCAGCGCATATCGGCGCTTGTTGATCGAGGCTCCATTGCAACAACTGTCTTGACTTCAGAAAACCGGGAAAATTGGGGAAGATATCGGAAAGCCTCGATTCACAAGGCTTCCCAAGAGTGCCATTTCTCCTATTTGAAGTATTCGGGAAAAAGTTTCCTGTAGTAGTCGCTGGAACGGCTTCCACGCTTGAATTTGATCAGCGGCTTGATATAGGTCTCGAAGGTTGGAAGCGCGCACTCCAGATCTTCAAACTTGATAGCGAGTGCATGAAAATCCGCCTTGGTCCCGGGCATCTGGGAGCAATTCAAGGAGGGGTCCATTTTGGCGATCTTGACCAGCAGGCTGATCAATGCAGCGACGAACTTGTCCGGCGCCTTTCGCTTTGCCGGCGCGCCTTCAGCAACCGACATTTCGATCTGTCCCAGTGAAATGGCCTCAAAATCCGGCAGCCTGTCGATCGGCCAGCCGTAGCTGCCAAAAGGCCCGTTTGAATCCTCGGACAGTTCAAGCGGCGAGCGTGGATCTTCGTCCGATCCGACCAGAGGGTCTCCCTCCCAGTCAAGTTGCTTAGCCAGTAAGTCAAGCGCACGCTTTTTCGAAGACTCATCGGCCGGCCCAATGCGCCCATACCGATCCCAACCATAGATGCCGGCATATTCGATCGCCGTCGCCAGGGTTGCCACGGAAACTTTCTCCCGGAGCAATTCCCCAAGTGTCCGGACGAGCGGGTCGTCCGCATCGTTCAATAGTTCGCCTGCATCGCTATTCATTTCATCACACCCTCAACCATGAAAAATTACGTTATCCCGCCAGCAGAAAAAGTCCCCGGCTATCTTGGGGTCTCCGTACTGGCCGTTGTGCAACCGGGAAATTTTGGCACGCGGCGGGCGGACTCTGACGGTCAACGATATCCAAGTACCCCTAATGCTCCGTCCAGAGCACGTTTGCGGACAAATTTAGCGTACGTTGGTGTCGCCTGATGTCCGGTAACTGCCGGGTCGAGGAAGCTGAACTAGCTACGGAATACCTTGTCGCGGTGCCAGGTCAAGTAGCGTCGTTGCCTGTCGGCCACTTCTGTCAAACCCCAATCGGCACGCAAGCCGAGCAGTACCCGCGCCGACTCCGGGAGGCTGTCGCTGACCATTAGCCGGCCGTCGTCAGCGAAGCTAATCCAGCCGCCATCGAACAAGGCGTCCACCTGTGGCGCCAGCAGCAGGCCATTGAATACGTCAAGCCGCTCGGCGTCGTTCGCGCAGTTGGCCCACGGCTTGATGTGCGAGGCACGCAGTAGCGGCACGAAGTCGAGCCCGGTCACCGCGCAACGGCCCTGCCAGTAGTCGATCAGCGACTGGCGGAAAATATCCTGCCCAACGCGTTGGACGACCAGTCGCTCGGCCTCGGTCGTCGACGGCAGCGCTACGACCGCCTGCCGGAATACGGCCGCCCCCTCCCCGGCTAGCAGACGCGCCACGGCACCGGTCCGCTGCAGCAGCGCGTACAGCGCCTCGTAGCCCGATACCGGATCAAAAATTGCCGGCCAATCGCCGGTCGACCGCAGCAGGGCGAGACCGCAATCGGCCGACAACTTCTCCGCACAAGCTATGTTCTCCATGCCGACCCGGAACACATCCGCTACTGACACCTGCACCGCCAGCGCATCGGCAAATGCACTTGAGTGGAACACCAGCCAGCCGCCACGCCACTCTGGCGTTCGGTCGAAGCCGGCATCCTGTGCTGCTTTCTCGATACGCGTCACCACCAGCGCATCGGGCGCCGCGTCGCCCGCACTGTGGGGTACCACCCCGCCGTTCCGGAAATCCGCCCACGCGGCGAGGAAGGCCACCAGTTCTCGGCGCGAGGCAAAGGCCAGCCCGGCCGGATAGCTGCCCCGCTGCCCCGAACGGGTGCGCTCGCGGCGAGCGGCGTCCGGCTTACTCAGCCAGTCGGCCAGCTCGCGTTCCGGTCGCCCGAGGATCGGTGCCAGCGCCTTGGGCGATAAGCCGATTTCCACTGCATTGCCGGGCGCATTTCCGGAAAAATACACCGCGCAGGTCTGCCCGCTCGGCGCCTGCAGGCGGAAGCCGCTGGCCAACGCCACATAGCTGCCGAGTCCCGCGAAAGCCTCGCGCAAAAGCGCTTCGTATTCTCTGCTCACGCACATGCCTCCTCTTTGAGGACGACGCCTGCCTGCTCCAGCAAGTCGCGCAACCGTGCTCCAACGTCGGACAGGTTCTCCAGCGAAAGCTCGCCGATCGTCACTGTCGCCTGCTTGCCGCCCTCGAACGCAAGCTGTTTGCGCAGGCTGGCATGCTCGCCACCGGCCGGATTCCACGGGTAGATCAGCAGAATCGCCCCGCAGTCGTAGCCTTCCGCATAGGCCAGCATCTGGTAAAGATCGCCTTGGGCGATGCCCAGCTTGCGCTCCTCCGGGGAAAGGCGCTTCCACTTCGTATCAGCCACGCACAACGTCTTGCCGTCCTTGCGGATGACAATGTCCGGTCTCAACCGGAACAGGCGCTGCGACGACTTCGTGTCGTGTACCAGATGGTGCCGTGCATCCTGGATCGACACCTCGCACCCCGAATGGCGCAACTCGCGCCGCAGGGTCCTTGCGACGAAACGCTCGAACAGGTCGTTCATGTCGAACAGCAGCGCGAAGGAATTCTGGTCGCCGGCGTACAGTCCGGTCGTCGTGCCCTGCAGGAAGAGCCGGGCCATGCCCAAGCACAGGCCGTAGCGCTCGCTGATCCGGTCCAACGTCACGCGGGCCAGCCAGTCCGCCGTCGGCACAACGCCGGACACGCCCTCGAACGCTGGTAGCAACTCGCGCAGCGCCTGCTGGGTCGTGTTGTTCGAGGCCACGCGCAGCATCCGCACGATGGCCGCGCGGAACAGCTGGTTCAGTGCATGATCCTCGTCGAACTCGTCAAAGGCACAGGCCGTGCGTTCGCGATGCACGAGATTGCAGCGGATCTGCTCCTCGATCTGCAGTCGACCACGGATTGTCGGCAAGTCATCCGACTCATCACGATAGCGGCGGATCAGGCCACGCCGCAGCTGGTCGGCCATCGCCCTACAGAACAGACGCAGCAGCAGATCGAGCCAGCCGTCGTCGCTCTTCTCCAGCGCCGCCTTGCCAGGCGTGGCGCCCTCCAGGTCGTAGGCGACAAGCAGCATTTGCAGCAGGTTGTGGCGCACGGCCGGCAGATCGTTGCCGCCCTCCGCATCCTCGATCTTGGGCAGGAACTCAACCGTGCGGTTCGCCAACTGGATCGACCCCACGTACTGCACCGGACGCACCCGCGTCCGCGACAGGTGCTCGATGACGGGAATGCGCAGGCGCGCCGCCAGTCCTTCGAGCTGAATCACCTCGGCCACCGAGAGCGCGCGATCGGCCGGCAACGACAGGGCGTCGACGACCTGGATCCGCTCGTATTCCCGGAAACTGACGACAGTCATTCGTAAATGGCCCTGACCATGTCCGCGTTCAGCTTCGTCGCGACCTTGTATTCGACACGACCATCGCTGACCTCCGCATCACTGCCGAAAAGTGCGGTCGCATCAAGCGCCTTCTTGGAAATGATCGGCGCGACATCCGTCTTCTTGCCGTACCCCAGCACGAGGCCGATTTTTGACCAATCCTCGAAGTAATACTCCTGCAGCAACGGAATCACCTTGCGCAGCAGGCAATGCTCCAGATCGGCGAAGGTCTTGATGTTGATGAAGTAGGCGTGCCCAAGCGTATGGTCGCGGTCGAACAGGTAGGCGATGCGCTGGTTCAGCTTCTCCACCAATTTCGGCAGTTCCACGCCGTCGACCGCAACAGCCGGCAGCGCAGTGACGTCCGGCATCAGTTCGTCGAACACGAAGCGGCGGCGCAGGGCCGTGTCGAGCAGGGCAATCGAACGGTCGGCCGTGTTCATCGTCCCGACGATGTACAGGTTCGGCGGGAGGCCGAAGGCCGGTTCTACCTCCGGGTCCACATACGGCAGGCAGCAGGTCAGCTCGTTGACCGCACCCAGGCGCTTGTCGTCCTCGATCAAGGTAATCAGCTCGCCGAAAATCTTGGCGATGTTGCCGCGGTTGATCTCGTCAATCACCAGCACGTAGTTCTTCAAAGGCTCCGGCGCCTTCTCCTCCGGCGCGCCGAGCTCGCTGTCGATGGCGACGAGGTGCTTGAGCACCGCGAAGAAAAACGACTTGTTGTAGCTGCACGATTCCATGTCGCCCGGCGCGTTGAACGACGCCCGCAGCGGCCACAAGGCCGCCAGCCCCTTGCGCGCGACATTGTAAGGAATGCTCCCCTCCTCTTTGCTGAGGATCACTCCCTTGGCCTGCGTGCCCGCGCGCGCCTGAGTCTTCTTGCCACCATGCAACGTCATCTCGACATACTGCTCCGGCGCATTCGAGATCTCCTTGAGCAATTGGGCAAAGGCTCGGTCGAAGCGCTGCATGTCGCTCAGCGCGCTGCCCGCCTGCAGCCGTGACGCGCGCCAGTTCTCCTCCGCCAGATCGGCAAGGCGCTTCAGCGGCCCGGGTTCGACGGAATAGACCACATTCGTCCCCTCGGTCGAAGGCCGGATGCCGACGACGAAATCCTGGTAGGTGTAGGACGGGTGGAAGGTCACGAACTCGATCTGTCCACTTGCACGACAAGCATCGAATTTCTGCTTGGCCGCCAGATAGCTCTCCGGCGTCGCCATCAGCATCTGCACCGGCAGCCCGTCGATGATCGCCACCGCCTCCGCCACCGAGCGATAGGTCTTGCCGGTGCCCGGCGGGCCGTAGAGGATACGGTTGAGCGGGCTGCTGCCAGTTTTGGGCACCGTGATGCCGGGTTGCGGGTCGAGATCCATGATCTGCTCCAGCTTGATGTCAAAGTAGGGTTCAAGCAGCGTTTTCTCAAACAGCATCAGCTCGCCCTTGGGCACATGCCAAAAGGTCGATACCCCCGCCGGCATCCACTTCTTCTTGCCGTCCTGATAGGGCTTGGCGGAAAGGCTCTCGCGAAGAACCGTGTAAGGCCGCTGCAACCAGTCCGCCCCCTTTTCCGCAACCACGGCAGGCCCGCTAAAGCGCGCGAGCCTGCGCACTTCGCTGCCATAACAAAGATAGAACAGCGAATCGTCGGCCACCTTCAGAAAGTTCTCGCCCTGCCCCACGCCGGTATCCTTGTGCATGACCGCCAGCTGCCTCTTCGCCAGCTCCTCGCGCTCGCCCGGCCCGAAGCTGCCATCATTGCCATGGGAAAGTTTCCAGACAACGAGGGCCTTGTCCTCCCACGCTTTCCAGACACGCGAACCGAACTCCAGAATGCCCTCGTCGGGCCTCCTGCTTGCCAGCGTCGCCGCCTGCAATGCGGCCATCGTCTGCCCGCTATCCGAAACCCCCAGAAAAGCCAGCAACGGCGCCTTGGTGAAAATATCCACGATGCACGGATTAGTTCGCTCCTGGTAATGGAAGGCAATCTTCCACTTCACCGCAGGGCCGAAGTCAGCAGCCTCGATCGCAGCAAGATCGCCACGCGCCGCGGCAGCCGCCACCTCGGCCACGATGCCGCGCACCCGCGCGAAGACCGCTTGCTCGCTGGCACCATACTTGGAATACCAGCCGTACTTGGCCGTGTAGCTGATGCCCTCGCCGCCGGCTTTCTCGCTCTTGTCCTTGCGCGAATAAATGCCGAACTTGAAGGCCGATCCGCCCCAGATGCTGCCCATGTCTTCCAGTCCGCCCTCAAGCCAGCTGGTGAAGGCATCGGGGTTGCCGGATTCCGTATAAGTTTCCAGCGACATCGTCGCCAGGTTCGCCAGCGGATATTTACTCAAAAAGCTGTCCCAGAGCGCATAAAGTGTCCGGTACTTGGCCGCAGTCAGATCTGTGTTCATAGGCTACGTTCGTTTTGGAATGTTTCGTAGGGCGGCTGAGGCTGCTTAGCCGGCAATCGGGTTGTCGGCCAGCGCATCCCAGGCTTCGAGCACCAGGCGGCGGGTGCGGTATTCGCCGAAGGCGCGGGTTTCGTTGTTCTTGAGGACACGGAAGGTTTCGGAGGGGTAGTCGGCGCCCATGATGTCGGCTGGGTCGAGGATGTAGCGCAGTTCGTCGCGGGTCAGGCCGTAGAGGCGGGCGTAGTATGCGTCCAGCTCGGCGCGCAGAATGGCGCGGCGCTCTGGGTCCCAAGCGAAGGGCGGGCCGGCGTGGCCGAGGTCGGCGGCCCAGGGCTGCAGGTCGTGGGCGGTGTAGGTCAGTTCTAGGACGCGCGGGACGATGAAGGAGAGATCGGCTTCGTTGTAGTGGTCGGGTGGGAGGATGGAGAGCTGCTTGAGGTAGCCATAGGTAAGGTGCGTACCGCCGACTTTGACGCGGGCGATGAAGTCCAGCACCAGTGCGTCAAGGTTGGCAAGCAGCGCGGCAGCCTTGGCCGGTTCTTCGACGGTCATGAACAGCGGCAGCGTATGGCCAACTCCCACCCGCGCCACCACCGACGCAATCACCGTACGCTCGTTAGTGGCGTTGGTGATATCCCGCCAGCCCATCAGCCAACTGCGCCTCCAGCCCTTGTCGGAGAGGCGCTGTTCGACTTCCATGGCATCGACCCAGTAACGCGGGGTGACGCTAAAATTCGGGTCATTTTTGGCGGCGACCGCAACATCGCCGCTCAACCCGTCGGCGCCATAGGTCGCCCAGCAGTGGTCGAACTGGTGAATCATTTTCGCCTCAAAGAGCGGCAGACGGCCGGGCGCGGCGGTGTCGTGGAACAGGCCGCTGTCGCTGGCCATGTGGAACATGGTCATGAAGCGGATGCCCCACGGGTTGCGCTCCAGAGAACCTTCGGCGATCAGCACCGGCGCGGTGCGGTAGAGTTTCTTGGTCAGCTCGGCGTCACGCTCACTGCGGAAGACTGGACAGGTCAGCGTGTTGGGATTGATCAGGCGGAACTCATCCGGCGTCAGCGTGAAGCGGCGGCGAGGATCAGAGAGGTAAACAACCTGTCGTGCGAAGTGTACGAGAGACGAAGCAGAGCCGACTCCATCACAACCAGCAATAACCAATAGACAAAATTTCATCGCATGATGTACGGCTGGAAAGATGAACTCCTCATTCTCAAACGAGTACAAGGCAACCAGTCGCTGATTCTGTGCAACATCCTCAAAATACAGCTTGGTGCTGTCGTCGGTGGCGATGCCGGTCGGCACGATGAAACCGGCACGGCCGACCGGCGCCAGAAGTTGCGCGAAGGTTTCGGCGAACAGCGAATAGGTGTTCACGTCGCCGACGCCGGTCAGCGGGTAGCGGCCGGCGTCGTGCGCGAACAGGCTGGCCGCCTCGGCATTGCGGCGGGCGGTGAGGAACTCCGCGTAGAGCGCCATCTCCGCCGCGTTGGGCGGGCGCAGCCCCTGCGCCGCCTCGTCTTCCGGATACAACTCATGCAGCAGCATGCCGGCGGCGAGCAGATCGATGCGCCGGCCGCGCTCGGCCTTGTGCGGCGCTTCGGCGATCAGCGGGCTGCGGCTGGCGAAAAATTCCTCCTCCTGCAGCTTGATGCGCTCCCACGGCGGGTTGCCGAGCAACACGGCGAAACCGCCCCTGGCCTTGACCTGCGGGAAAGCCTGCCACCAGTGGAAGGCCTGCGCCGTATGCGCGGCACGGGCGGCGGCTGCGGCGACGCCGGGGCGCGGCTGGCCACCGTTGAGCACCAGCCAGAGGTCCTGACTGGTCGGCACGCTGGCCTGGTTTTCGGCGGTCTTGGGCAGGACGAAGGCAGCGACGAAGAGGTCGGCGGCCAGCCGGGCGCGCGAGGCAGCGCTCTTCGCCTCGGCTTCGATAAAGGCGGCGCGCTTGGCGTCGAGCGCGGCCAGCGTGTCGTCGGGCAAGGCGTCAAGGGCGGCGGCCTCGGGCGCGGCGTCGAGACCGAGCGTCAGGTTGAAGGCGGCGTGCGTTTTGGCCTTCGCGATGGCCTTGAGCGCGTCGCGGTTGGCCTTCTTGATTTCCTTGACGACGGCCTTGTCGTCGCCGGAAAGGGCGTTGAAGGCCTTGTCCGGGATGCCGGCTTCGAGGATGGCCGGGTCGAGGACGCCGAGCAGCGCGTCGCCGCAGCGCAGGTGGTGGTCAAGGAAGGTGAGCGGCCGGTCGGGCGTGTAGGCTTCGAGCCAGAGCGCGGTACGAGCGAGTTCAACGGCGAGTGGGTTCTTGTCCACGCCGTAGATGCAATGGGCGACAACGTCGCGCAGGGCGTGGCGGTAGTCGGCGGGCAGCGGGTTGCCGTCGGCGGCAACGAGGCGGGCCACTTCCTCGGCGATGCGGCGGGCGGCGGCGAGCAGGAAATGGCCGGAGCCGCAGGCCGGGTCGCAGACAGTGAGTTCGAGCAATGCGCGCACCGGCTGGTGCGGGTTGGCGGCGAGCGTCTGGGCGATGACCGGGTCGAGGGCGCTCTTGATGAGTTCCTGCACCAGGCTGTCGGGGGTGTAGTAGGAGCCGCTGAGCTTGCGGGCGTTGCCCTTGGTGCTGCCCTCTTCTTCGTCACCGATGAAGCCGAAGCGGCGGACGGTTGCGGTCAACGTCAAAAAAGGCACCAATTCCAGCAGGCTTTCGTAGACGCTGCCGAGTTCCTCGGAATCCATGTCGCGGTAGTTCACCCGCGAGAGCGCGGCGCCGTCGCGGAAGAAGCAGAGGCCGAAGAGCGCCGGCAGGAGGGACTGGTTATCCAGTTCGGCCGCGTCGAGGTCGAGGCATTGCGCGGCGTGGAAGAGCCCGCCGAGCGCCGGCAAACCGAGGGACGGCTGGCCGCCGGCGAGGCCGGCGAAGGTGATGCGCAGCGCCTGCCAGAGGTCGGCGTGGCGGTCGTAACTGCGCCGCCGGGCGGCCAGGCGGCGCAAGCGGGCGAGGCTGTAGCCGGCCTGGTAGCGGGCCTTGGTTTCGGTCGTCGCATCGGGCGCAAAGACGAGTTCGCGGTCCTCGATGGTGGCGAGGAAGATGAAGCGATAGACGAGGCGCAGCAGTTGCTCGAAGTAGGCCTGGGTGGTCAGTTCGCCGCTTTCGATGCGCTGGCGCAGCGGGCCGTTGGCCTGGTGGGCGAGAAAGCCGGTGCCGAGCACGCGCAGGGCGTCGGCGACGCCGTCGCGCAGGCGGTCGCGGACGCGAATGCCGTCTTCCTGCGCGGTGTTGCGCCAGCGTTCGAGCGGGCAGTCGGCCGGCTCGGCCCCAGCGTGGCCGAAGCGGCTGGCGTGGGCGAGCAGCCAGAGGGCGGCGAAATCGGGGTATAGACCTTCGCTGAAAATGGCTTCGAGGTCGGCCTCGATGTAGGCGGGCCGGGTCAGGCTGGCGTTGTCGCGCAGTACGCGCAGCTTGAGGCCGTTGCTGACGACGGCCCAGAGCGCGGCGTGGTTGGCGTTGAGGATTTCCTGCGCCAGCAGAAAGGGCGAGCGGCGGCGCGTGCCGTCGCCGTGGCGCGGGCCGGGCTTGTCGAGCGGTTGGTCGTGGCCGGCGAAGACGAGCGGGACGCGGCCGTCGGTGGCGGCATGGCCGATCGGGAAAATGCGCTCGCCGATGGCGACCTGACCGACGCGCTTGATGTCGGCAAAACCGAGGACGTGGCGGCAGAAGGACTCAAGAAATTCGTTGGCGGTGACCTTGTAGGGGTCGCGGTCGGCACGCGCGCGGCTGGCGGCGAAGTCCTGCCAGAGGTTCTGCGCGATTTTCCAGTAGCGGCCGATTTCGTCGCGCAGCTTGAGGCCGCGCGGAATGTCGTAGTCGGCCTCACCCTGCCCGGCGGCTTCGAGGTGGGCGACCTTGTTGAGAAAATCGGGCGCGAGCAGGCCGCCTTCGATGACGAGGGCGGTGAAGGCGAGTTCGGTGCTGGAGCGGCGGGCCATGTTGTTTTCTCTTTTAGGTTGCCGTGAATCAGGCCGGGACGAGTACGAAGACGCCCATCACGTCGACCGGCAGGCTGGGCGTGACGCGGTATTCGCCACTGCCCCGGGCGGCCTCGCGCACGCGGCGATGATCTTCGAGCAGCGCCTGGGCCCGCTCGCGGGCGAGCTGTTCCAGCGCCGGCTGCAGGCCCGGGAGCTGGTCGAGAAAACCCTTCAGATGATGGTCGCGGAGCGGCGGTTCCATGTTGCGGGTGGGTTCGGCGTCCATCAGGGCGCGGACATCATCACCAGTGAGCAGGCCGGCACCTGCCCCGCCCGCCAGCGCAACGGTCACGGTCTCTTCGCAGAGCAGCAGGCGCGAGTGGTTGCGGTGGGTGACGGTGAGCTGGTGGCGCAGGCGCAGCAGCAGAACGGCGGTGCGCGTCGCCACGGCCGCGGTAAAGATGGCCCCTGCGCGGGCAACGTCGGCGGTGTCGGCATCGATACCGTCGTCGAGCGCTTGCTCAAGCAGGTGGTCTGCCAGGCAGCCGACCAGCGGGTGGGTGCGATGGATGAACAGCGTTCCAGGCGCCGGCGGTTGGTGGAAATCGATGCGCAGCGTGCCGGAAAGCCCTTCCCCGGCCAGGCGCTCGCGCAGTGCGGCGGAACCCAGACTGCCGGCGTGAAGTTTCCAGTGGCCGGCCTGGGCGCCGGTGGTGGCTTCGAGCGGCGCGCCAAGGCGAGCGGCAGCCCGACGGACAAAGCGCTCGACGTCTTCTTCTCCGCCGAGCACGGCGAGCGTCTTGCGCCACTCGGGCAGAACATCCTCGGGCTTGAGGCGGCGCTGGGCGAACAATGTCCGATTGCGGGAGGCGCGATCGCGGGCGGATTGCCAGGCGGTCTCGATCTCCATCGCCGGCTGGCCGAAGTCCAGGGCCTGCTGGGGCGAGACGGTGGCGACGCTGCCTTTCCGGAGCAGCACGGCGCCGACCAGTGCCTGCGTGAGTTTGCCCTCGTCGTCCGGCATCGGCACAAGCACGCCGAGTTCCTTGCGGATACTCTCGGCCTTCCTGAGGATGACGTGAAGTACGGCGCCGTCGACCGGATTGTCACGTCCATAGAGCATGGTGGTGCGGACCTCGCGGGCCTTCTGGCCGAAACGGTCGACGCGGCCCTCACGTTGTTCGTGGCGGGTGGGGTTCCACGACAGGTCATAGTGAACGACTGCGGTGAACAGGTTCTGCAGGTTGATGCCTTCGGAAAGGCAGTCGGTGGCGACGAGAATGCGCTTTTCAGCCTCGCCCATGGCGTCGACCGCGGCTTCGCGCTCGGATGCGGCGAATTCGCCGGTAACAGCCTGCACAAGGTGGCTCTTGAACGCCTTGCGCAGCGCCTCGGCGACATAATGGGCGGTGGCGATGTAGCGGCAGAAGACGACCGGCTGGAATCCGGCGGCGGTGAGCTCATCAAGGTGTTCGAGCAGGCGCTTGAGCTTGGGATCCTGGCCCGGGCCGGCGAGCCCTTCGGCCTTCGCGACGAGTTCGCTCAGCAGCTGGCTGTCCTCGGTGCAGGCTGCGGGCTCGATATCCTGGGTGGTCAGGTCGTCCTCGGCACCGTCGAGTACGCGCTCGCGGCCCTGGGCTTCGGCTTCCGCGAGGCTTTGTGTCTCATCCTCGGCGCCATTCAACGATCCGCCAGCGAGCCGGGTGCGCAGCGCATTGACGGCGGCGGCCGGCGAGGAGGAAATGCAGCGCAGCAGTGCCAAAGCCGCCCACCAGCTCATGCGCTGGTGCAGGGCGCCCTGCCCCTCGGCGCGCTCGACCAGCGTGCGGGCATAGGTCAGCACTTCATCGAACAGCCGGCCCCAGGCGCCGGTTAGCTGATAGGTTATTTCGGCGGTGAGGCGCTCGGGAAACAACTGGTGATCCTGCCATTCCTCGATATCGGGCCGGCGGCGCTGGACGAAGTGGCGGGCGAGCTGCTCGCGCAACGGCTGGCGGCTATCGGCGGCGGCATCCTTGAGTTCGCGGAAGGTCGGATGCAGCAGGCCGAGCAGGTTGAAAAAGGCCTCTTCATCGCCGGAGTGCGGGGTAGCGGTGAGCATGATCATGTGCCGCTCGGGGTTTTCGGCAAGCCCCTTGAGCAGCGTGTAACGCTGCTGGCGCCCCTGGCCGCTGAACGTGCATGTATGCGCCTCGTCGACGATCACACACTCCGGGCAGGCGCGCTGAAACTCGTCGCGGCGACGGTCGGACTTGATGTAGTCGAGACTGACGACCGTGTACGGATAGGCTTCGAACACGGACTGATTAGCGGGCAGACCGCGCTCCAGTCGGGCGGCAGTACTGCTGCGCACGACAACGGCTTGGATATGGAAGCGTTCCTCCAATTCACGCTGCCACTGCTCGCACAGGTGCGGCGGGCATAACACCGTCAGGCGGCCGATCTCGCCACGGTCAATCAGCTCGCGGACGATTAGCGCGGCCTCGATGGTCTTGCCGATGCCGACGTCGTCGGCGATCAGCAGGCGCACGACCTCCTGCTTGAGCGCCATGAGCAACGGCACCAGCTGATAGGCGCGCGGCTCGACGGCGATGTTGCCAAAACTGCGGAACGGCCCGGCCCCAGTGCGCAGCTTGAGCTGGAGCGCATCGCGCAGCAGTTGGCCGGCGGCATGGTTGGACGCCTCGGCAACGGTGGGCCACGGAAAGCTGGCCGGTCTCACCGGCTGCCGCTCGATAGGCAGGTAAATCAGTGTCGCGTCGTCTTCGGCAGCGCCAAGCGGGCGCAGATGCAGGGTCTCGCTGTCCGACTGCGGCAGGACGATCCACTCACGGCCGCGGGCGGAAACAAGGCTGCCGGGCTGAAAACTGACTTGGGCGTTCATTGATTATTCTCGGTGATCGGTTCCGGCGCCGAAAAGACCGGCATGGGCAGTAAAGATTTCCGGCCAGCGCCCCTGCTCCTTCGGGAAACGCACTACATAGTGACCGGAGGCTTCGAGTGCCCGGGTGATGGCCTCGTCCCGCTCGCATTGCGCCGGTTCGTCATGGTGCGGCCCGTCGATATAGATCGCGGCCTTCCAGTCTTCGTAGAAGAAATCGGCACAGGTGTTGCACTCGGGGATGCTTTCCTGACCACGATCCGGACGACGGTAGCCGTAGGCATCGATGTGGCCCAGCCAGGCCTGCTCGAGGCTGCTGCCGGAAACGCGCCCCAGTTCACCGGCCTGCTGCTCCGGAGAACGGCCGAAACTGCCGGTAGTACCGCGGGCGCGGGTGAGGCGGCAGAGGATATCGAGCACTCTGCCCTCGTTTTCCGCGTCTTGGCGGTCGATGACCGTGTGGTCGGGCTGGTTGTAATAGGACATCAGGCACTTGTAGCAGCCAGCCTCGCAGAGCGGGTTATCGGATTCGTCGACTTCCTGCTCGAGATTCTCTTTCTTCCAGATTCCATCGGCGGGCTGCCGGAAGTGCATGATGCTCAGAGCCTCGTCGGCAACCTTGGCCAGTGCCTCCGGCTCAGTGGCGAGGCGGGTCAGCACTCCGGCCCCGCCTTCTGCCGATTCGTAGAACAGGATGGCCTGGCGGTTGTCACGGCCGGGCAGCGGTTCGGCCATCAGCTCGCTCTCCTCGAGCTGGTAGACCGCCTCGATGCCGCGCTTGAGCGCGTACTGCAGCGTGGCCATGGTGGCTTCCTCGAGCGTTTCCCGCGGGCGTATGATCAGTACATTGCGGCGGTCTTCAACGTAGGGAACGATGCGCTGCGGCGGCGTGCGGTCCGGCGGCACATCGGGGTCCGGCTCGCCGCTCTCCTCCGCTCCGCCGACCCAGTGGCCGGTGACGGGATTAATCATGAAACCGAGGACCGTCTTCTCCTTGCGCCTCCGCCAGCCGAAGTTCATGCGCCAGACGGTGGCCGCGGGACCATATTGCAGCGTAAGCACAGCGCCCTCGCCGTCGGCAAACGCCGTCTCGCTGCGCTGCAACTGGCCGTCCACTTCGGCGAACTGGATGGTGGTCTGCATCTCGTAGCCCTGGCGGGTGCGCTCCTCCTCGTTGGCGGTGATTCGCTCGGCGCGGCGGGTCGAGACGTTCTCGATTCGGTAGAGGTTCTGCACGGCCCTGGCGTCGGCCAGCGGCGCGCCGCAGGAGATGCAGCGATCGGCTTCGCGCTGGGTGCGGAAATGACCATAGCCGCAGGCCGGGCAGAGCCGTGCGACCTCGGTCGGCAGGATGGCGCCCTGCTTAACCTGGTCGTCGCCCGAGACCGCCAGCATGGCGCGGACGACACGGTACTGGCTGCCCTCGTGGTAGATCACGCTGTACGGGCCGAACTCGCTCAGGGCGAGGAAGCGCGGGCGGCTCAGGAAGTTCTCGCGGCCGATCTTGCCCTTGCGCGCCGGTATGTAAGCCATCAGCGGCAGGCGCGGGAAGTTGTAGCCGGGCAGGAAGCCCTGGCTGGCGAGGTAGCGATAGGTGTAGAAGTCCGAGTTGGCGCTGCCCGATTCCTGCAGCAGCAGCGACTGCTGGCGGAAAGCCTCGTCGTGGCGCTGCTTGGCGTCCCGCCGATCGCGCTCGCTGGCGGCCGGGTTGTTCATGACCCGCTGGTTGATCTCCATTTGCCGCTTGGTCGCGGCGAACAGGTCGCGCCAGCGGTTCAATGCCTTGTCGAAGGAGGCGAAGGCCGTCGCGAAGACGCGCCCGGCAAACTGCTCGTCGTACCAGGGCGCGCTTTGCGCCGTGAGCTCTCCGGCGAGCATGCCGAGAATGCGCAGGCCCCGCTCGTGCGCCCGGCGCTGCGGCGCGTCGGAATCCAGCCCGTCGCGCAGGTGCTGCGCCAGCGGGGCATCCTCGCTGTTCATGTCGAGCAGGCCGCGGATGCTGCTGTCGAGCTTGACGCCGGTTTCGGCCAGCCAGACCGCGTGCAGGTGGCTCTGGATCAGTTCGCGGTTGGCGAGGTCGAGGGTCGGCGGATTGACCTGGCCGTGGACCATGCGCACCGGGTCTCGGAAAAAATATTGATCGTGTGGCGACTGCGCAGCACAGTAGGTGATGACCAGCGCTGGCTGCCCGGCCCGCCCCGCCCGGCCACTACGTTGCGCGTAATTGGCCGGCGTCGGCGGGACGTTGCGCATATAGACCGTGTTCAGCGACGAAATATCGACGCCCAGTTCCATGGTCGGAGAGCAGAACAGCACGGGCAGCCATTCGAGCGGCTTGCCAGTCTTCTCCAGCCAGTCGTCGCGGTCCTTGCGCGTGAAGCGAAAGCGCGCCTCGCGTTCGAGGCGGTCATCCTGCTCGACCTGCGCCGTGTGCTCGCGCGCCTCGAAGTCGAACAGGCGATGCACCGGATTGGCAAGCATCCTGGCGACATTGCCGTAAAGACCGCGGAAGAAGGGATTGTCGTCAGCGCCGCGGGTACTCCTGCCGTCGCTGACCCGCCAGACGATGCCGGTACCGTTGAGCTGGTAACCGGTCATGCCGAACTCGGTTTCCTCGGCAACGACCAAGCCGTAGGTCTTGGCCGCCTTGAGCAGAGCCGTGATGATTTCCTGGTAGTGCTCGTCCTTGATCCGGGCGGCGTGGGGATTGTCCGCGCCGTTGTCCTCGCTCCAGGCGCCCGGCTGCTTGAGCAGGCGGCCGAGCTTAGAACGGGCGCTGCCCGACACCAGGTACTCGACGTTGCGGCGATCCTCGTCGCGCGGTTTGCTGACCGTGATGAACCAGTTGGCCGCGACTGGAAGTTCGTCTTCGCTGAAACCCCAAGGCTCGCGCAGGTTAGCGTAGCTGGCAGTCTTCAGCCGGTCGAGCTCGGCGCGGTCGAGGTAGCGCGAGGCGAGGCAGAGCCCCTGGCGCAAGGCCTCAAAGACCTTTTCGAGAACCCGCTGGCGCACCGCCGGCGATGCCGCCTGAAGAATGAGGGGGGCGTCCTGCCACATGTCCGGTGCCGCGGCGAGCTCTTCGATGTCACGGTAGGCGATGCGCACCAGCCCGAGCTGTTCCAGGTTCGGATTATTGAAGCGCCAGCCGCGGCGCAGGTCGTAATAGATCCGGTAGCCGAGGATACTGCGCATGGTGTCCTGCACCTGGCGTCGCGCATTGCCGCGCACTTCCGGGTCCTGCATGTACTCGGCACGCACGCCGGGGTCGTCGCGGTCGAAACCGAGCGCCGAGAACACTGCGCCGGCAATCGCACTCTCGTCGATTTCACCGCCGGCACCTCCTTGCACGGCCGCCAGCAGCGCAGCCCGCTGCAGCAGTATCTGCAGGAAGTCGTTGAAATGGCCGACCTGGAGCGCTGCGTCCTGCCGGTTGTCTGAAAAGCCGAGAACCTTCTTGGCTTCCGGGCTCAGCTGGGCATCCTGCTCGTAGAGGTAGCGCAGCGAAGCCAGCGTCAACATGGTGGTCGCCGAGCTGCGGCCCTCGCCGGAGAGGCCAGCGAGGCGCAAGTAATCCCGGCCCGATGTGTTGTGCACAACGCCGCAGTTCAGACAGAAAGCGAAAGTGCCCGGGAGGTACCAGCCGCGCACGCCGCCATTGTCGAGTGCCCCTTCGCCATTGAGCGTGACATGGACCGGTTGGCGCTTGCGGTAGTTCGACTTGAGACGATAGTCGTCGCCACTACGCTCGAGCCAGACTTCGGGGTATCGGTCGAACGTGTCTTCCCAGACGCCGGCGGTATCCGGCATAAAGAAGCCATTGCGAACCTCCTCGTTCTCGTGCGCGCGGTCCTCGATATTGCGCGGGGTGAATTGGCGCCCGGCTGAGGTGTTTTCGTCCCAGACCGGAAGGTACTCCTGGCCGCAGTCGCGGCAGAAATGGACCGAATAAAGTTTGCGCGCCCGGTCGCCGGGGACGTACTGGCTGCCATCGAGGGTCAGGTAGCGCTTGCCGGCTGCCTCGAGCGTCGAGAACACCTTGCCGCCACCGGAGATGAACTGGTGGAGCTTGAAGGCAAAGAGGCTGCGTCCGCCATCCGTGGCGGGCTTGTCTGTCGTACGGTAAGCAAGCAGCAGGAAGTCAGCCAGCGCCTTGCGGGCTTCGCCTTCGGACAGGCCCGAGTCCTCGGCCAGACGAGCCGCTGCGGCTTCCAGGGTGACCGGGCGGGCGCGGCGCCATTTGCCTTCGTCCCGGGTCAGGCCCAGCGTCAGCTCGGTCCATACAGCCAGCGGGTGTCGGGCAAGTTCGCCAAAACCGGGAGCTTCGGGCAGGCCGGCACGGATGGCGTCCGCCAGTTGGCCACGGACGTGCTCGACCAGCGTCGCCTCCGGGGTCACCCGCTGCAGGGTTTCGGTGATGACATTGGCCGGCGGGATGACAGCCCCGAACAGCCGCGAGGCAACGCCGGCGACCACCGCGTTGCGGGCAGCTTCCGAACCGCCCGTAGCCATCGTGGCCGACGTGCCAATGCATTGCAGGTTGTCGGCGAGGGCCTCGCGCACACGGCGGATCAGCAGCGCCACATCGGCGCCCTGGCGGCCGCGGTAGGTGTGCAGCTCGTCGAGCACAAGGAAGCGCAGGCCCTTGGCGTTGCGCATGACGGCCTTGTCCTTGTCGTCCTGACGGGTCATCAGGAGCTCGAGCATCATGAAGTTGGTAAGCAGAATATCTGGCGGGTTGGCGGCCAGGCGCTGGCGCTCCTCGTCGTTTTCCTGGCCGGTGTAGCGGCCGAAGGTGACCGGTTGATGATCGCCGTAATCACCAAGAAACTTGCCGAGCTCCTCGAGCTGGCTGTTGGCCAGTGCATTCATCGGGTAGATGACGATAGCCCGGGTACATGCCGCGAGATCTTTTTCCTTTGCCTTCAGGATTGCATCAACGATCGGGATGAAATAGGCGAGCGATTTGCCAGAGCCAGTGCCGGTAGTCAGGACATAGCTGGCACCTGTCCGCGCGAAGCTGATCGCCTCTTCCTGATGGCGAAAGAGGCGAAGCGAGACACCGGGGAACTCAGCAGCCTTACCTGCACGGAAAATACGAGTGCATTCTCGGTGCAGACTGCCAGCCTGAACGAGTTCTTCGACCGTATGCCCAGCCTTGAAATTGGGATTAACTTGGACCAGCGGCTCCGGCCAGTAACGCTGCGACGCGTAGGCGGCGGCAACATAAGCGGCGATGTCGTCGCTCTTGATGCGTGTAAAGCTGCGGGTGAACTCCGAGTATTCGGCGACTAGCCGCTCCCTGAACTCGAAAACGTCCATTTGTGCCTCCCCTTCTTGCTTTTCTAATCGTCACCGATGTTGAATAGAGTGGACCATGGCACACGATATCCAACAAAGCAGTAACTTTAAGTCATTCGCATGAACGGGCAAACGGCTTCAGCGCAAATAGGTGATAATCCTAGCGGTCAATACAAGAATTTTTCGAGTCTGCAGTCAAAAACGGATTTCCCGTCAGGCCGCCTTACAGCGGCAACCGACATGGTGGGCTGAGCGGTGGGCTACATACGAACAAAAATAAAAAGCCGCTATAAATCAGCGGCTTATTAAGTGTTGCTGGCGGAGAGGGTGGTATTCGAAAACTGAATCAGCGTCACCAGTCCTCTCCTCAATACACCTATATGTCAACTGGTTTGATAATGGAGCCGAGATAAAGGCCTATCACGTTGGAAACGGCCACTCTGCGTCAAAGTACGTAATGTCTGAGTCAATGTACTTCAGGCCCGGCTTCAGCTACATGCTTCGCTCAAGTCGCTTGGTACCCTACATCGTGCCTTTGGGGGTTATTCCGACAGCGGGCAGAAGCCAGGTGTACCCCAAAGAAGGCTCTGAAATCTGGCTTGCGGCCCTCTTGTCATCCAATCTTGCCACTGCTGTTGCTCGGTTTCGCGGCGAAGCGTTTTGGCAGCCAAAGTTCCAAAACTCAATGGTTTCGGCAATTCCGTACGTCAAGCCGGAATCCAATGACTTGGATGAGGCATCACGCATTATTTCAAATGTCCGTGAACGGATGGCTGAAACGTTTAAGCGTGATGAAACTGAGATTCTATTCACATCCCCCTCACTCAACGGTGCAGGTGATACGCGTCAGCCATTCAGCCGAGACTCTTTGATCGGCTCAACTTTCGATGAACGTATAGCTCAGCTGTGCGGACTCACATCAGACGAGTTTCGTGCTCTACAGCGTGACCATAGCGAGGCGTTGGTGCGGCCGTCTGGCACGCTGGAGGTCGATGGAGATGATGGCGAACAGAGCGACGAAAACATAGGTGATGACGACTCGAAGGTTGATGAGGCGTCGTCAGGTCAATCATGGGCCGTCGGCGTGGCCTTTGGTCGCTTCGACTGGCGCTTGGCCACCAGAGAACGCGCAGCAGCTGCCGAACCGGAACCTTTCGACCCACTGCCGGGGAAAAGCCCCGGCATGTTGCCGGACGGTGCCGATCCCTTCCATTCCCACTCCGGTATCCTGGTTGACGACCATGGTCATCCGCATGACCTCGCACATCTCGTTGAGGAGGTGCTAGCGCGCGTTGAGGAGGTGGTGCCGGAAGACGTACGCCGCTGGCTGCAGCGTGATTTCTTTGCTTTCCATCTGCAGCGCTATTCCAAGAGCCGTCGCAAGGCCCCCATCTACTGGCCGCTGGCCACCGCGTCCGGCAGCTACTCGCTGTGGATTTACTACCCGAGCCTGACCAGCCAGACGCTGTACACGGCAATCAATGATTTCATCGAGCCCAAGCTCAAGCAAGTCGGCGCCGACGTGACGGCGCTACGCAACAAGGGGGCGGCCCGCACGCGCGAAGACGAAAAGCAGTTCGAGGCCCTGCAAGCTTTCGAACTGGAGCTGATCGAGCTGCGCGACACCCTGCTCAAGCTCGCGCCCACCTACAAGCCCAATCACGACGACGGGGTGCAGATCAGTGCCGCCCCGCTGTGGCCGTTGTTCCGCCACAAGCCCTGGCAAAAACTGCTCAAGGACACCTGGTCCAAGCTGGAAAAAGGCGACTACGACTGGGCGATACTCGCCATGAACTACTGGCCCGAGCGCGTGCGTGAAAAGTGCAAGACCGACAAGTCGCTGGCCATCGCACACGGCTTGGAGGATTTGTATGTTGAGCCCGAGGCCAAACCGAAAAAGGCGCGCGGCAAGAAGAAGGCCGGAGGTGATGAATGAGTATTGCTGAATTTATCCGTGAGAGCGTGCTGCGGCCGCGCTTGAAACAAGCCGGCTGCCTGGTGGTGTATGACGCCGATAAGCGCTACCGCGAACAGTGTTTCGATCTGGCGGCCGACAAGGTGCGAGTGGTCGATGCATCAGAAAGCAGCATTGAAAGCCGCGAGGCGGCGCTGCTGGCACTGAGAGACGTGGGGCAGCCCAAGGCCCCACTCGAAGGGGTGTTGATCTATGTGCCAACCAAGCGGCCAGAGACCGATGAGCAAAAGCAGGCGGACCCGTTCGCGCTATACGCCGAATGCGGGGCTGTGTTCCCTCAAGACGATGGCGACGAGTACCTGAGCCTTTGCCTGCGCGCCAGGCCGGATCACGCCACCGTGATCCGCCAGGTGTTTGCCGGATCGCCTGCAGGGCCAACATTTGCGGTAATCGATGCCATCGGTGGCGGCGTTAGCTGGCCGCAACTGCGAGCGACCTTGGGGGTCGAATCCGGCCGCGAGATTCTGGCGGCGCTGCTGTCGCCAAGTACCAGCCAAACCGAAGCGCTGAAGGGGCAGGAAGGCTGGGTGCAAGAAGCGCGCGACTTCCTCCGCGCCACCTTAGGCCTAAGCGTAAAGACGCGCGGCAAGACCTGGTCCGCCTTAGCGGATGAACTTTGGCGCTACGTACTGTTCAGCGAGTTCGTTTTTGATTTGCCCGTGGCGCTGCCAGAAACCTTGAAGGGGGTGCCGCATGCGCCGATGGAAGCCAGGCCCATTGTCGAGGATGTGTGCGAACGCCTGCGTAGCGATCCAAAGTCACGCGCGGTCTACGTCGAGCGGGCCGAGGCCACCGAAGCAGAGCTCAATCTGCCTGATCAGTGTGGGGCGATTGAAGACCTGGGCGAGCGCGATACCTTCCCCTTCGAAGAGCGGACCTTCCTGCGCACGGCGATCAAGGGCATCGTGACCGGCGACACCGATGCCACACGCCGTGTGCTGACTCGCCAAAAGAGCTCAGTGTGGCTGGGCAAGGGCGAAAGCCAGGCGCAGTGGGAATTGGTGCGGGCTGGCCTGAGTCTGGTCGAGGCCTGCGAAGACTATGAACGTCAGCTACCAGACTACTCCCGCTCCCAGGCTGACCTGCTCGACTTCTACCTGGGCAGCCTGCGTGAAGCAGACCGCCTGCAGCGCGAGTTTGAGCAAGCCGCAGGCGACTTCCTCGACCAGCACGGTTTGATGCACGAAGTAATCAGCCAAGCCCGGGCTCGCTATCGGCGCCTGACCGAAAAGGTTCAGGGCGTGTTTGTGAAGCACGTCGAAACCGCTGGTTGGCCGCCCACCGGACGCCTGGCAAACGCCGATGCATTTGATCGGCTGGTGGCAGATCGGCTCAAGGAAAATGGGAGCAAGGTTGCCTACCTGATGGTGGACGCCCTGCGTTACGAGTTGGGCGTGGCCCTTGAAAAGCTGCTGGCAGAGGACGGGCCAGTCGAGCTACAAGCGGCCTATGCGCAGCTGCCGGCCATCACGCTGGTGGGCATGGCGAGCTTGCTGCCTGGCGCACACATTGGTTTGACCTTGTCGTTGGAAAACGAAGCACTTGTGCCCAAGCTGGCTGGAGCGCCGGTGGGCAATGTCCCGCAGCGCATGAATGTGCTGACCAAGCGTTACGGGGATCGCTTCTCGGAGATGTTGCTCAACGATTTCGTGCGTGGCAAACCGAAAATTGCAGAGACCGTCGACCTGCTGGTGCTGCGTTCGACGGAAATCGACAGCCAACTGGAGAGCACCCCTGAGACAACGCTGGGCTTGATCCCTGGCACGCTCAAGCTAATCCGCGTCGCACTGCACAAGCTGCGTGGCATGGGCTTCAAGGAAGCCGTCATCGTGACCGACCACGGCTTCTTCCTCAATGCGCAAGCGGAGGCTGGGGATGTGTGCGTCAAACCCCAGGGTAAATGGCCGGTGAATGCGCATGACCGCATGCTGCTGGGCGATGGGTCTGCAGATGGTCACAGCCTGGTCGTCGGCGCGGAGAAGGTCGGCATTCGGGGGGATTTCTCCCAAGTGGCCTTGCCCCGCAGCATGGCGCCCTATCGCTCTGGGCATTTGTATTTCCACGGCGGGGCGTCCTTGGCTGAGGCCATCGTGCCGGTGCTGGTGGCGCGCTTGGATACCGCCGGCCAGACGGAACTGCGCAAAGTGGTCGTGGAGTTGAGTTACAAGAACGGCGCCAAACGAATCACCACGAGACTGCCCGTCATCGAAGTCATACTGGTTTCCGACGATATGTTCTCGCAAGAGATGAGCGTCGAGATTCTGATGGAAGCGCAGGACAGCAAAGGCAATGTGGTCGGTGACCTGATCGCACGCATCAAGCTGTGCTACGGCATCGACCGGGACAGTTTCGAGCGCGATGTCCTAATGCTGGTGCGCCGCTACGCCGCCTGCGTGCATCTGCTGCCGGCGACCGCCGACAACTACTTCAGCAAGCCGGGCGGCCTCTTGCGGCTCGGCCTGGAGACCGCTTTCTTCAGCCTGCAAGGCACCGACGCACACATTTTTTCGGGGCGGATGAGCATCTCGGCACGCCGCCAACTGGAACCGCGCTGGCGCCATGCAACCTTCATCGCCGGGCTGTGCTGCGAATTGCACCGGCTGATGAGCCATATCATCGTCACCGATGCCGCCGGCGAGGCGTGGCCGGCCTTCCTGCGGCCGCTGGCCGACTGGCTGGCAACCCGCGGCAGCGAGCGCTATTTCCTGCGCTGGCGGCCCCAAGCCGTCGAGGCGCGCGGCCTGGGCCTGTTCGCCCTGCCCCATGTGGTGCCGCCCGCGGTGATGGCCGACCTGTCCGAGGGCAACGCGGTTATCGTGCCGCACCTGCTGGCCAGTATCGGCGGCATCCCGGTCTATCGCGATCACAATATCCTCGACGAACTTGTCCGCCGCTCGCTGGCGCTGGTCATCGACCGCAACCTGGTCGCCAGCGCCGACCGCTACGGTTCGCCGCAATACGGCTCGCACCTGGAGCGCTACCTGGTCGACGCCCTGCGGCGGCTCACAAGCGGCAACTCGGCCTGGATAGCCAATCGCGAGAAGTCGCGCCTGTGGTTCGGACAGGACGGTCTGTTCCTGGTCTGGCCCGGCGCCGCCGAGGATGTCCACCAACTACTCGAAGCCGACCAACTGGCCGGCATCCCCAAGGCGCCCGAGACGATGCTAGAACTGCTGCTGGCCGCTGGCGTGTTCGAAGCGGCAGCAGCGGGCCGCACGACTTGGTCCATCCAGCCGCCCGGCGCCAAGGCACCGCTGGAAGCCGTCAAGCTCTCGACCCCGGCCATTCTCCTCGCGGGAATCGAACCGCCCCCCGTCGCCTTGCCCCAAGCACTGGAATTCAAGCCGGCGCCGGCGTCTGCGCCAGTTGCGCCGCAGACGCCTCCATCCATGCCACCGCCGGCACCGGTGAAAAGCGGCACCCAGTTGTCGCTCATTCCGCCGCCCGAGCCGCCCGCCGAGAGTGACGTCCGCGTGGCGCCGGTCCCCGAAACACCAGGATCACCCTCGTTGGAACCGGCGACGACACCGCCACCGGCAACATTCGCCCTGCAAGCCCCGATGCGTCTGAACCCGGTCGTGCGCGACGCCCTGGCCGAGGCCGTTCGCACGCTCAACGATGGCATGGGGCCGTCCACCGTGTGCACCGTCGCCCAGGGAATATTCGTACCGCTGGAGGAATTCGGGCGGCGCGGCGTCCAGCCATCCCTTGCCATGCGTGCCCTCACCGAGGCGAACATGCTGGTGAAACCCAAGCGCAATGGCCCGCCGACGCTGTCGCGTGAATTCAACGGCAAACCCACCGTCGGCATCGTGCTCGATCCGCGGTGCGTAAGCGGACTCGATCTGGCGGGCTTTGCCGCACCACCGGCGGAGGGAAGCTGAGATGCTGGTACGCCGCTACGAGATGCCCTGGCGCC
>WBZX01000232.1_pt1 | contig 52883 bp, 36 predicted proteins | sample 5204211 | NCBI WGS metagenome assembly WBZX01 (sample SAMN12344362, study PRJNA552823) | activated sludge metagenome | biome: Activated sludge suspended growth; feature: Nitrification reactor; material: Wastewater; isolation source: activated sludge from nitrification reactor of wastewater...
CTGGCGTATTTGAAACTCCAGTATCTCTGTCACGCGGGCCCCACTGAAGTTGGGGCCTTTGCTATTTCATCCACCCAGCGGCCCCTCTATATCGAGGAGTTGCATACCCTTCCGCAAATGACCACACCGGTCTCAGTGGAGTTTGATGATACCGCTGTGGCTGATTACTTTGATCGCTGCGTCGATCAGGGCTATCATCCCAGTCAATTCTCTCGACTCTGGCTTCACACGCATCCTGGAACTTGTCCACGGCCCAGTGGTACCGACGAAGAGACTTTTCACCGAGTCTTTCAGTCTTCTGACTGGGCAGTGATGGCCATCCTCAGTCGCACCGGCAACACCTATGCACGATTGCAACTCAACCAGGGACCTGGTGCCCGTTGCAACCTCAGTTGGCGAGTTGATTGGTCTACCTGGCCCCAGTTGCTTCAGCAGCATTCACTGCTGGATCTCGAAGCCCGGTGGCAGGAAGAGTATCAGTTGAACATCCACCCACAAGTAATCCCGCCACTGAAGCTGCCCTTCTGGACAGAACTCGATCAGTGGCACGCCCATCAAGGAGACTACTACGATGCATATCTCTGAGCGAGATACTCGCCAACGGACTCTGGTACCACCCGACCGACTGGCTCAGTTACATGTTTTGGTGATTGGAGTTGGTGCGATAGGAAGGCAAGTAGCCCTGCAGCTGGCTTGTCTGGGAGTTTCACACCTGACCTTGATGGATCATGACACCGTAGGGGTAGAGAATCTGGCAGTGCAGGGGTACTGGCCCAGTGATCTGCAGAAGCCCAAAGTGCAGGCCACGGGAAGTCTCTGCAAGCAGATTCTTCCGGAACTCCAGCTGACACTGTCGGCTGAAAGATACCGGCGCTTTCCAGGTTGGAGAGCAAATCCTGGCATGAAGCCCGTCGTGATGGCCTGTGTTGATAGCATCACAACTCGCAAGCTCATCTGGGAATCCCAACAAGACCATGCTGCACTCTTCCTGGATGGCAGAATGCAGGCTGAAGTGATGCGGATTCTAGCTCATGACGAACGGATGGATCCACAGCGTTATGCTGCCAGCCTGTTCAGTGAAGCAGAAGCTCAAGGTGGTCCCTGTACCGCCCGATCCACCATCTACACCGCCTCGATCACGGCAGGCCTCATGATGTCCCAACTCGTACGCTGGTTACGCCACCTGCCGTTGATACCCGATCAAACCTTCAATCTACTCAGTGGCGAACTGATCGTTACTGAGTAGCAGACAGTCTTCATTCCATTGTTACCCCTGCCTGGTCTTCAGGCAGGGGTATTTTCGTAAAGGAGCAAACTGTGTTAACACCAGGCAATCGCAAGCTCGGGCTAGGAAACATCTGGGCATTTTCACTTCCATCTGGAAGTGATGGCACCTGTCCGGGACGAACCATTCAGTGTTCCCGGTATTGCTACGCTCGGCGGATGGAGATCCTCCGCCCAAATGTGCATCGAGCCTATCGACGTAATCTGCAACTGACGAAACAACGGCATTTTATTCGTCGCATGTACCACTACATTCGGGCCATGCGGATCCGAACAGTACGCATTCACGTGGGCGGAGACTTCTACTCGGAAGAATACGCTCGGAAGTGGCTCCGCATCATCAAGCTGAATCCCAGGACACGGTTTTACTTCTACAGTCGTTCCTGGAAGGATCCGCCGATACGAGCCATTTTGGAGCAGATGTCCGAACAGTCCAACTGCCAAGCCTGGTTCTCCTGTGATCAGGAGACAGGAATACCTGAGGGTATGAAGCCATCTGTCAGGCTCGCATGGCTTCAGGTGGATCGCGTTGAATCCATCTCGACTGAAGTGGACTTAGTGTTTCGTCGGCATGGGTTGCGGAAGCTGATGCTTCCGGTGATCGATTCTAAAGTCTGCCCGGAACAAGATGGGGTCGTTCGATCCAAGCCAGTGACTTGTGATCAATGTCAATTGTGTATTCGGCATGACATGAAGTCACTTACTGTGACTCACTGCTGATGTTGCAACCTTGCTTGTGTGGAGGGCAGGGGGTTTTACTTAGTGCAAAGGAGATTGCAAATGGGAGCGAAGAACGATCTCAATGAGATCTACGTTAAGGGAAGTCTGATTCTGGCAATAATGATTGGAATTTCAGCTCAGTCCTTGGGAGCGTTCGTTGTTGCAGCTGTAGTGCTTTTAGGAATCAGTGTCGCTACTTCCAAGATTCGATAACTATTTGGGCCAAGGGGAAACCCTTGGCCTCGTTTCTTTTTTTTAGCTATATCGCCAACTTCCATTCCTTGATTGTCCGATCTGCCGAGGGCTCGCAACCTCTGCGTGTCTGCATGATCGAATCACTAGTGAACTGCTCCGACACCTCCGCAACGACCTACCCATGCCCATCGCGATCGCCGCCCTCGGCACCGATGGCCCGCCTACCAAACGCAGCGAAGGACGCTATCGCTTCCTCTGCCCCCATTGCCAGGAAATGCTCGCCACGATACGCCGTACCGGCTGAGTCTGCTCCGCAGCATAGACCGAGCCCATGCCCCCTTCGCCTAACTCAGCCAGTAGTTTGTATTTGCCTGCGATAATCGAACCGATCCTGGCTACGCGGGTCGCCCGGTTCTCCTCGATGAACAATTGCTCCACCTGCTTCCCCAGGATGGAGTGATAGTCCGCCTGGTATTTCTGCAGGATTGGCTGAATGCCCAACTGCCGCAGGCACCGTATCTCGGTTTTCAAGAGCGAAGCGAGTTCATGGGGGTGCTGGGCTAATTCTGGATGTTGGTGGAATAGTCCAGGACCCGGAGAGATTGCCCCGCTCTGATGCGCAGTTCCAGATTGCTGTGAAGCAACTCGACGAGCAGCCGATGACGCGAATCGCCTTCACCCTGGAGGTAGTCATTGACCTGAGGATTCTTCCCTTCGTGAAAGTCCTTCTCAAAGCGGTAGAGGATTTCGTGATTCCTCTCCGAATCGTCTTTCCAATTTACGGTTGTCCCAGCCATCGTTGTAGACTCCGCACTCGGCACGATCTAGCATTTGAAACTGATATTACTTCGGAGTTTTGAAAGCTTCCAGCACTGTTTCAGCCAATAGCTAGTTTTGGTAAAGCTGCCAGGTTGATTCCCTGGCAGCAGCTTGGAGTTCCAGTGATGAGTCCTTATATATCGCCTTCATTTATGATGCATTACTCTCAGCCGATATTGATCCTCATCTGAGATGTCGAGCTCTTCGCACCACCTTGTCCGCTGGCGCCAAGGTCATTGGCCAGTATGTTGAGAAAAGCAGCACCCCGATAACCGCTCTTCGCTTTGAAGGTAATCCTCTGCAGTGCGGCATTGATGGAACTGACAGTTCCCGTGAGTGTCATGGATGATGTGTTATTACCTGAAACCGAATTCAGGCTCCCGCGACTTGATATCTTCAATGTGCCCCGGCTCGATCCTCCCTGCACCGACACGGTAACTCGTATCAGACTGTTACCTGCATCAACATCGGAAACGGTAATAGCTTGTGCATTAGTAAAGGTCACACTGCCATTGCGTTTGATGCTGAGGGTAGGCTTAGCTAATTGAATTACGGGGGAATCGTTCACGGCAACGATGGTCATTACAGCATTAGCCTTGCTAGCGCTGAATGCACTTTCATTGCTGTAGTTCAGTGTGCTGGCCAAGCCGCCCGGGGTGCCACTGCTCCTATCCCAGCCACGATAAGCAAAGGAGACGTCTCCAAAGAAATCGCGGTTGGGGGTAAAACGAACCATTGTGTTATTCCCATCGGCAGCCAGGAGCCGTGCATTGCTGTCAGACAAATTCTCGAGATTGCTCCAGGTGGAACCTGCATTCTGGGAGTATTGCCACTTGCCACCCGATTGAGGAGCAGACGTAATGGCAATGCCCAGTTGATCTGCGAGATCAGCATCGGAAATACCTGCAGATTGGACCAATTGCAGAACCGACACACCAGTAGCGGATAGGACATCTTCAAGGATCGAAGGCAAGGTGACAGAAGTTGTGCTCAGCTTTGGTGCATGGTTGATGCTTGTGCCACCTTGCATTTGAACATTCACTATCGCGGAGCGAGTCTCCGTCTGGTTCTGTACTTCATATGCTCTTACTTCGATACTGTGTGAACCAGCACTCCACCGGTTAGTATCGAGATTGAAGTTAAAGGGCCCGATATCGTCGCTCGACTGATATACCCCATCCACGTACAGATCCATTCGTCCGACCACGCCATCGATTAAGGAATCTCCACCGATGGAGACCATTCCTGACAACGTTGCACCGTCATTGACACCTGTTATCCACGCTCGACCTGTGCCATCCGTGCCGTACAGCGACCGACCTGTATTCTTGAAGGCATCGACGTTGCCGATGTACTGCCACCAGTTATTCAGACGGTAGTCCGCGTTCCGTCCTGCAACATGTGGCAGATGATCATACCACCAGTTAAGGTACTCACGTTGTGAATCCTGATGATTCGGCGACCAGGTTCGGGCGTTGACCGACTGTTTGGCACCAGTCAGGTTCGGGTAGTTGTACCAGTCAGCTGCATTACTCTGAACCGTTCGGCTATTATCGTAGTCGTAATCCCCTGTACCATTCACGGGGAAATGCACATTGCCCACGCCGCCCTGGCCCGGAGCATCCTTGTCCAACCTGGTGAATTTGCGCCAGTTATTGTTCGGATCGGAACTGATCGATTCATATGCATGGCTGACCGAGCTTTCAGCACGATGGCCGAACGAGTGGATGGCTTCTCCGACGCCACGTTCATAGTTCAAGCCCATAATAGGGAAGGCACGATTGCCAGCCGCCTGGGTAGGCCCGTTAATCCAGTAGGCCCCATTGCCTGCCATCGAGGATTCCCACAACCCTGCAATAGGTGGCGCATAGATCCAGACTTCGTCGATTTCACCTCGGTCAACTCGGCCAGCCAGATCGTTCTCGCGGATGAAACGGTTGTAGTCAAACATGAAGCCAGCATGGAAATCGCGATTCGCCCATGCCTGCACGAAGCTGGAATCGGTATGTTGAAAGCCATCGGTAAAGTACGGTTGTTGATCTGCAATAACCGTCTCTACAATCTGCGGGCGATACATGCCGTGACTGCTGGCTGTCAGATCAGCGATGGACTGTTGGGTTAGAGTAACAGGGTCTTGCCAGCCATATGCAGTATTGAGACGCTGCCCCCCGAGGTTCTCCATGATGGGGTTAAAGGCATAGAGCAGAATACGCGGAGTTACCGATCCTGGAATCGCACCCGTTGGAGCTGCAGGACCAGCCACTGGTGCCTCCGAGGTGGCACGAGTACTGAACTGCATCCCGTCGTAGAAAATGGTGAAGCCATAATCCCAGGTATCTTGATGTATTTCAACGGCATTAATATTGGCGAGGTCAGGTGTTCCAATGGTTTGACGCTGCCAATAGGCATCGCCACTCAACGGGATGTGGTGTTTCTGCCAGCCGTGGTTCAACATGTCCTGATTGGTTGGCGTATACCGATAGCTTCCCGTTGCACTACTGAGCACCACCACGGGTTGATTGCCTTGGAAGCCGATGGGAGTGTCGTTGACGGAGCAGGTCCAGAATGCCAGTTGCTTAAAGCTGGTGATGTCCCAGGTATCGTTTCCTGATGGCAAGCGTACGCCGGTATCGAATCCGGAAAGGGTATCGAACCGCAGTGACTGCAACCCACTGGCCACCTTCGTAATATCATTGCTCACATTGGCCGATGCTCCATCCGAAGCAAACGTCTGCCAGTCAGCAGCGTTCCCTTCGGTCAGTTCACCCAGTGGAACGACAGTCAACAGGCAACGATCTTCGAGGGCTTCTAAATTCAGCAATGAACGCAGTTTACGGGACATTGGAAACTCCCAGAAATGGATGGACGGCAACCGTACAGGAGTAAAATCACCGTTCACCGCGCAGGGCGACATTATTATTGAGGAAATGAAGACTTGGCAGATTCGAGGACTGCTTCTGCCAGGAGCCAGTTCTGGTGAAAGAGGGCGGCGGGGAGGTTGCGTTCCTTGCAGCAGTCTGCGATCTGCTGAAGCCGCCAGCGACGGATGTCTTCGTACTTGGGAATGAACTCCTCCGGATACTTGGCTTTCATTTCGTGATACCAGGGGATGAGTTCTTTTTCGACATCGAGAGGTTGGAGGCCGCCTGTGTCGTCGATCTTGTGACCGGCGTAGACTTGGGCGAGTTTGAGGAGGTCTGCGGTTGGGCGGGTTTCGAGGGGGAGGTTCCAGATGCGGGCTGTGTTGTCCCATGATGATGTGACTACACGGCGACCATCAGGACTAAACGAAGCGTCAACTACCCAATTGTGATGTGACATCGGTGGAGTGATTGGTTGTCCAGAACTAGCGTCCCATACTCGAGCTGTACTATCATGAGACGCTGTCACAACTCTACGCCCATCTGGGCTAAAAGACGCCTTATTTACCCTATCAAAGTGTTGCATAGGCAAGGAAATCGGTTGTCCAGTCCCAAGATCCCAAATACGAGCTGTGTGATCGTCTGAGGGCGTGACTGCATGGTTTTCATCGAAACTTATCGTAAAATCACGCACATAGTCAATGTGTCTTAGTGCGTGTGTCAACTTTAGCCCTGTCCTGATATTCCACACCAACAAGGCACTGTTGCTATGATCAATTGTCATAACTCGTTGTCCATCTAAACTGAAGAAAACGCTACTTACAGGGCCAGGATGATGTAAAGGTTGTTCTAGTTGAGATTTTCCATTATGTATATTCCATATCTGAACTGTATTATCGCCAGATGCAGTAGCTACTGAATTTCCATCAGGACTAAATAATGCATAATTTACACGAGCGTTATGCTTAAGCGGCGTAGTGATACGCTTTCCAGTTCGGGAATCCCACACACACGCTGTATTATCATCTGACGCCGAGACTATTAATCGGCTATCTGGGCTGAATGACACATGATTTATTCTACCTGTGTGTAAGTGCAGTGCGACTGGCTTTCCAGTCAAGGTCTCCCAGACTCTAGCAGTCCAATCGCTGGAAGCAGTTGCAACGCGGGAGCCATCATGACTGAAGGAAACGTGATTTACGGTGTTAAAGTGTTTTAGCGAAGGAGCAATCGGTCTGCCTGTAGTTACATCCCATACCTGGGCAGTTTTGTCATCTGATGCTGTAACAACTAGGCTGCTGTCGGCATTAAAGAATGCACGATTTACAAGTGCCTGATGATGGAGGGTCTTGTTGATTTGTAACAATGAACCAATACTCCACACTCGAATCACATTACCAGACATTGTCACTATTTGACGACAATCAGGACTAAATGTAGCGTGATCTACTCTGCTATCATGTTGAAGTGGGGGAGTTAGCTTTTGACCAGTTGCAGCATTCCACACTTGGGCTGTATAATCCCAAGAGGATGTCACCACGTGTCGCCCATCTGGACTGAATACGACATGCTTCACTTCATATTGATGTTGAAGTGGAGGTGTAATTGGATTGCCAGTAGATGCGTCCCAGACCCGTGCTGTTTTATCATCTGATGCTGTTGCAACTTTATACCCATCCGGGCTAAACGCAGCATGTACTACCATGTACTTATGGTGAAGAGGAGGTGTAATTGGATTGCCAGTAGTCGCGTCCCAAACCCGTGCTGTATGGTCGCCAGAAGATGTAACCAACCTTCGACCATCAGGACTAAATGAGATATGCAATATCCAGAAATCATGTTTGAGTATTGAGCCGAGAGGCTGACCTGTATTGGCATCCCAAATACGAGCTGTTCTATCTAATGATGCCGTTGCAACACGTCGACCATCGGGAGAAAATACTGCGTGTCTAACTATGTCTAGATGATCCAATGGAGGAGTGATTGGCTGTTCTGTACTGACATCCCACACACGGGCCGATTTATCTGAAGCGGTCACTTTGTAGCGTCCATCAGCGCTGATCGAGGCCTTGTCTAAAATGGATCCCTCTTGTGTGGTGAGTTGCAGTAGCCGGATCGGATTAACTGATAATGATCGATACGCTCCTAATCGCTCTCGGGTCATGCGTTCCAATTCGAGTTGATCGCCAGCGAGCAGGAGGGGTTGGGTAAACCAAAGAATCCCTGCAGAGAAGTTGCCTAGCTCCATTGCCCGTAGCCCCTCCCGATTTGCTTGCAGAGCCAACAGCCGTTCCGCTCGTTGTTTTTCTTTCAACGTCTGTTCAGCCTGAATCTTTGCCTTTGTTTCTTCTAACTGGGCTAACACGGCATTTTGATCGGCTCGATCTTTTTCCAAGAGCGCTATTGCGTATAGTCCACTCGTAATCGCAGTCGCCGCCAGCAACAATGCCGCAATCCCGGCCGTTAGCCCCGCTACCATCGGATGCCTTTTGCACCACCTCCAGGTCTTCTCCACACGTCCAACAGGCCGTGCATGAATCGGTTCGTTGTTGCCAAACCGCCTCAGTTCCTCTTCCAGGACTTTTGCATCGGCATACCGTCTCCCCTGTTCCTTACTCAAACACTTCAAACAAATCGTCTCCAGGTCAAGTGGCACTTCTTTCCGTTGCTCACGAATGGGAAGCACGTTTTCAGTGCGCACCTTCTCCATCGTTACCAGCAACGATTCTCTGGGGAAGGGGGCGTGGCCAGTCAGAGCGCAGTAGAGGGTAGCACCCAGGCCGTAGATATCCACCAGGGGAGTGATCTTTTCATCCTTCAGCGATGCCTGTTCAGGAGACATGTAGGCCGGGGTGCCCACGGGCGTGCCAGCTGCGGTTTCATGACTGGCGCCTTCCAGCGGTCTGGCCAAGCCGAAGTCGCTGATCTTCGGTTCCAGTTGTTCGTTGAGAAGAATATTCTCTGGCTTTAGATCACGATGGATGATCTGCTTATCGTGAACCGCCTGCAAGCCCATGGCCAACTTGATGAACATGGCTGCAGCAGCCTGGGGCGACATCACTCCATCAGTGTCAATGTGCTTCTGCAGGCTTTGGCCCTTCACCAGTTCCATCGCCAGGAAGAGAGTGCCATCGTAGTCGCCGGTCTCGTAGATCTGTACTACGTGAGGATGGTTGATCGAAGCAACGCTCTCGGCCTCTCTGCGGAAACGGGCTTTGAAGCTGGCGGTGGTCACTTCATCGCGCATCTTCTCGGGGCGGATCAGCTTGAGCGCGACCTCACGGTTGAGCAAGAGATGCCTGGCACGATAGACCACCCCCATGCCGCCATGACCAATGGTATCGAGGATTTCGTATCCAGGAATGGTAGGCAGTGAACCACGGACTCGGCTGAAGAGGTCTTTCACCCGGTCGCCGAGCAGGCTGCCAAACTGCTCTTCATACGCTTGGGGGTTCGGCTGTTTTCCCAATTGCTTCAGCAGGCGTATCTCAGTTTCGAGCAGGACGATCACTTCATTGGGAAACTTGGCGAGTTCCGGATAGCGGGCGAGGTAGTCAGCCACCTTGACCGGTTGCCCAGCCCGCAGTCGTAGTTCCAGGTCGCTGTGCAGCAGTTCCATAAGCAGCCGCCAGCGGGTTAGCCCTTCTCCTTTGAGGTAATCATCGGGGTTAGGGTTCTTTCCTTCCTTGAACACTTTTTCGAATTGATAGATGACTTTATCGACCAGGTTCGAATCAACATTCCAGGCAACGGTTGTCTCAGCCATACTTCTTCACCCAGGCATTGTCACAAAAAATTGCTATTCAGCTTCGAGAAGTTTCATCAGCCGTTCGCGGAACTGCTTGATCACCCGCTGTACCATGCGAGTGGAGAAGCCTGTTTCCTGTGCAACTTTATCAAGAGTATTGCCATCCAGATAGAGTTTTATCATCTGCAGGTGATCAGCATCGTATTCGGCCATGGCTTTGTCCAGTAGCTCCTTGACCATGGCTTCGTCCTCTGGACTGGGGCCACCGCCTGCTTTTTGCCAATCTTCGAAAGTGACGTGCCCAGTTTCATCACGTTTCTGACGCCGAAGATCACGGTTACGGTTCAGGCACTTCTTGAGGGTGATATGGGTAAGCAAACCATAGACCTGTCCCCAGTTATGTAATGAAAACTCATCACGATATTGCCGGCTAAAGAACGACTGAAAAACCGATTGCGCCACACTTTCCGGGTCCGCCTGAGCCCCGAGTTTAGGATCGAGCTTGCTGGAGGCATAGCGAATCAGGCCGTCAATGAAGCGGTAGTAGATCTTCCCGGCAGCCTCCTGCTGGCCTGCTTCCAGTCCCGTGAAAATCTGGTCAAACGAGCCTGAATGGATGGAAAGCGACATGAGGTGCCTCTGGTGGAGAACGGTACATCTATACCATCACCGTTCTCAAGGTGCCAGCGACAAACTTTTCCTAAAAGATGCATCGATGGATTTTTTGGAAATGCATGTCGTCAGGTACATTGGATGGTGATTTCTCAGGTGCAACATCATACCCACTGCCTTCACTGGTGGTGTACCTGGAGAATATCATGCCTCGCACAGCCAAATCCCGTTTTCAACTTGGTTTTGATCATCTGGAAGATCGTTCTGTTCCAGCTACCGGGCTTTCAGCATCGCTGGCCAACGGACAGCTTTCGATCCTGGGAACGGAAGGCGACGATGTCATCACGGTTCGCCATCTTCCAGCTCAATTTCGAACACCAGTACAACTGAGAATCGATGGTATCAATCAGACATTTGATCCGACCAAGATCAGCAAGATCGTCGTCCAGAGCGGCGAGGGGAACGATACCATCAGCATGATAGCACCTCGGGCAGCTATGGGGCGAGCCAATTACTCTTTGGAACTGTGGGGAGGCGCCGGAGACGATACGTTGACAGGGTCTCTCAATGCTGACAGGCTGTTTGGTGGTGCAGGTAATGATGTTCTTCGTGGTGGCAGCGGCAATGACTTATTGGACGGTGGGGAAGGGGATGACCAACTCTATGGCGAAGCAGGTGCCGATACGCTGTTCGGCGATGCCGGCAACGACCGGATGTATGGTGGTGACGGAGGTGATAACTTGGTCGGCGGATCGGGTGATGACTACTACCAAGGCAACTATGGTCTCGACTATTACATCGAATCGATGCCGGGCAACGAGACGATAGACGACAATCCTCAGGACCGGTTCAATCGAGTCTACCAGTGGGCCGGTGCTAACCACCCACTAGCTGCTTACGACATGCTGCAGGATGGCGAAATGCGTGCCTCCGTTCGAGCGTTTGCCCTTGATGGCCAGTTCAGCAGACAGGATGTGATGAATCTCTTTGCCCAGGTGTATGCCGACGGCGTTGTATCCGAGAATGAATACGCCGACTTGCAGACTCTTTCGCAAAGCAACTGGTTGCGTATGCCTGAACATGTCTTCCAGCTGCATGGTAGTGTAGTTCAAACAGACATGGGCAATCTGCATTTCCAGGGAGAAGAGCTGGGCCAACTGCATGCAGGCTCCTCCGCCGAGCACCTAGATAAGCTCATCAGGAAGTGGTTCCTGGGGCAGGATCATCCGGAAACGCTGAATGCTTCCCATACCTATCAGTATGCACAAGGCTCGCTCTTTGGTAGCAAGAACGTCATCAGCCCCATGGATATCAGGGCAGGTTACCCCAACATTATGAACACCAACATGTTTGCTAGCATGATGACAGTAGCTCAGAATGACCCCAATGCCATTCGCAATCTCTTCATCAACAATGGCGACGGCACCTTTACCGTCAAGTTGTTCGATGGCTCGCAGACGAAGTTTGTGACAGTGGATCGCTATCTGCCTGCCGACGCCCAGGGAAAGCTGGTCTACGGTCAGCAGGGAGTAGCAGTCAACAACGCATCCAATATCCTGTGGCCGGCCCTGCTTGAAAAGGCAATCGCCCAGGCTGCGGAATCAGGCTGGCTGCCAGCGAAAGCCAGCAACACCAGCAATGCCTACAGCAGCATCGATGGGAACAGTGGCAACAGTCTATGGGCAGGACAAATCGCTGGCATCTTGACCGGACGATCGACCAGCGTCGGTAACCAGATTACCCCTGATTCCCTCGCTGATCTACTGGATGCGTATCAATCGAAGGAGATGGTCACCGTCGCTTCCAATTATCCACCCAATTGTGGAGTAGTCAGCAACGCCAATGTCGCCATCGGTCGATACTACACGATCCTGTCGTACAGCCCCGCCAAGGGAGGTTCGTTCAAGCTGATTGCTGCCACAGGCAGTGGGATCTCCAACGATGTCACGGGTCGGACGGTACCTGGCATCATCACCCTGACCACTGCCGATTTCCTGGCGAACATGCAGTACTACGACACAACGCTGAGTGCTGGATGGTAGCCGCGATGTATCACACAAGCCTCTTCCTATTTCGAAGAGGCTTGTTACTATTGGGTGCACAATCAAGAAATGGTGGAAACAATGCCTGACACAACCGCTGCCTGGGCACGATTTTCGATATTCAATGATATTCTTTATCAATTTGAGAAAGACTATCGTGCCGGAAAGAACCCCGAGCCGGAAGCATATTTAACGGGTGAAGGTGAGAATCGTTGGAGACTGCTGCTGGAACTTCTGCACAGCAATCTCGAGCTGAGACTGCGAGCTGGGGAGATACTATGTGTTAAAGATTATCTGCTGAAGTACCCGGAACTTGTTCAACGGTCTGGCGATATTCTCTCTCTTCTCGCAGTCGAGCTTCGCTTTCTCAAGGAGCAGGGGCACCAGCCAAAACTGGAGGACTACGAGCAGGACTATGGCAACCTGATTCCTTCCAGCTTAAAGCCCCTTTTTGAACAACCCTCGCCAAAGCAAACCGATCACAACCTTGGCAAACTGATCGCCAACCGCTATAGGCTCATCAACGTTCTGGGACAGGGCGGCATGGGTACCGTGTACCTGGCAGAGCAGAGTGAACCGGTGAAACGCCAGGTGGCGCTAAAGCTGATCAAGGCCGGAATCGATTCCCGCAGTTACATCACCCGCTTTGAAGCAGAACGCCAGGCTCTGGCCGTGATGGATCACCCGAATATCGCTCGGGTTTATGATGGTGGCACCACGGAACTGCAGCAGCCTTACTTCGTGATGGAGTTAGTTCAAGGTATTCCCATCACGCAATACTGCGATCAGCAGCGGCTTAATCCCAAAGCACGTCTCGAACTATTTGTGTTGATTTGCCAGGCGGTTCAACATGCCCACCAGAAGGGTATCATTCACCGCGATCTGAAGCCAGGCAATGTCCTAGTGACATCGGTCGATGGCAAGCCGGTACCCAAGGTGATTGATTTTGGCTTGGCCAAAGCCACGGAACAGCCACTGACTGATGAGACAATTGAAGAGCGCGGAGCGGTAGGCACGCCTGCTTACATGTCACCTGAGCAAGCTGATCCCGAAAACATGGATGTGGATACCCGCACCGATCTTTACGCGCTTGGTGTGATCCTTTACGAACTCCTGACCGGTTCAACTCCCATCGATGTCAAGCAGTTTCGCCGCGGCGCGTTGCTGGAAATGCTGCGGATGGTGCGTGAAGTCGATCCGCCCAAGCCGAGCACTAAGCTCAGCTCAGCGGAAGAACTACCCAGCATTGCCGCCAATCGTGATCTAGAACCGAAGCAGCTCCTAGCCTGGATACGCGGTGACATCGACTGGATTGTGATGAAGTCGCTGGAGAAGGACCGCAACCGGCGGTACGAGACGGCGAACGGGTTTGCTGGCGATGTACAGAGGTATTTGAATGGTGAAGCAGTCTTGGCTCATCCACCAGGCAGGTGGTATCGGTTGAAGAAGTTTGTGAAGCGGAATAAGGTGCAGGTGGTCGCGGCTGGGTTAGTTTTCATTGCTCTGCTCACTGGCCTTGTAGGGACTGCTTATGGCATAATTAAAAATGAAGGTGAACGAACAGCCAATTCCTTGCGTGAAGTAGCGGAGAATCAGAGTGAAATTGCAAAGAGGGAGAGAGATGAGAAGGAGAATCAGCGTAAAATGGCGTCGAATGCTCGTGCTGATGCAGAAAAAGCACGAGATGGAGAGAAAACAGCGCGGCAACAAGTAGAGAGGGAACGTGAGAAACTAACAAGATTTGAATATGGCCGGACGATTCAGGTAGCACAACAGGAATGGCGGGACAACAATCTAACTGCAACATTGGCGTTACTAGCGGGTACAAGGCCTGATTTGCGTGGATGGGAATGGCGGTATGTTAATAAATTATGTCATCAAGAAATCCTTACACTTAAGGGGCACGCTGGTCCTTTGCTTTCTGCAACATTCAGTCTAGACGGATCGCGTCTGGTCACTGGTAGTTCTGACATGACAGCTAAAGTATGGGATGTAGAGTCAGGTACCGAGCTCCTCACCCTTAAAGGACACCAACATGTGATAAGCTCCGCTTCATTTAGCCCGGATGGTTTACGCGTGGTGACATCCAGTCCAGATAAAACGGCTAAATTGTGGGACTTGAAAACAGGAGCTGAGCTTCTCACATTCAAAGGGCATACTGGCGAGGTCATGTTCGCCTCGTTTAGCCCAGATGGCTCACAGCTTGTAACGGGAAGTTATGATAAGACAGCGAAGATTTGGGACACTAAGACGGGTAAAGAAGTTCTCACGCTAGTAGGGCACGATTACGTTGTATCTTCTGGGTCATTCAGTCCAGACGGGTCGAGTGTGCTGACAGGAAGCTATGATATGTCTTCGATAATCTGGGACACGAACACCGGTGCCAAGCGACTCACCCTCAAAGGGCATACCAGTCCCGTGTTATCCGCATCGTTCAGCCGAGACGGAACACGAGTGGTAACAGGGAGCTATGACAAGACAGCAAGGGTGTGGGACTCGAAAACTGGAACGGAAAAGCAAATATTCATAGGCCATGCCGATGGTGTTAACTCCGCATCGTATAGCCCAGACGGATTGCGAGTGGTAACGGGGAGTTTTGACAAAACAGCAAAAGTGTGGGACACAAAAACTGGTGCCGAGTTGCATACGTATAGAGCCAACGGCGTCAGATCCGTATCGTTCAGTCCTGATGGATCACAAGTGGTGACAGCGGGCAGCAGTGACACTGCGGCGAAGTTCTGGGACGCAAAATCAAGTTCCGAGTTTACAACTCTTCTGACGGTGCACCCCTACAACGTCAACTCCGCGTCCTTCAGCCCGGACGGATCACGAATAGTAACTTCAGGGGGTAACGACAAAACTGCAAGAGTGTGGGACGCGGTGACAGGAGCTGAACTTCTAACCTTCAAGGGTCACAGTAGTGGAATCTTCCAGTCATCCTTCAGCTTGGACGGAACGCGGGTTGTAACAGCGGGGGGAGCTGACAAGACTGTGAAAGTGTGGGACGCAAAGTCGGGAAACGAACTCTTAAATTTCAAATGGCATGGACTATACGTGACTTCCGCCAAGTTGAGTCCTGATGGATCGCGAGTAGTCATAGCAGGGTACGACAAGATAGCAAAAGTTTGGGATACGAAGACGGGAGCTGAATTGCTTACTCTTAAGGGTCACAAAGGAAATATCACATCAGTATCGTATAGTCCGGATGGTTTACGGATCGTGACGATAAGTCAAGACAGCACAGCAATTCTATGGGATGCTAGAACAGGTGCTGTGATTCTCGTAATTAGTAGACCAATTAACTCAGACAATACATATTTTTTTACATCTGTTTCATACAGCCCAGATGGATCTCAGATCTTGACTGGTAATAACAACAAGACTGCAAATGTCTGGGATGTCAAAACAGGGGCTGAACTGCTGACTCTCCGAGGTCATACTGGAAGTGTCACTTCCGCAGTATTCAGTCCTGATGGGTTGCGAGTGTTGACAGCGGGAAGAGAAGACAAGACAATAAAAGTGTGGGATGCAAAAACAGGGGCTGAGCTTCTCGCCCTCAAGGGACAATCTAGTATAGGTTCTGCGTTATTTAGTCCCGACGGGTCACGAATAGTAGGAATGGGAATGAATGACGGCGTATTAAGAATATGGGATGCGCGGCCCATAAACCAGAAATGGCAGATGGTAAAACACAAGCTTGATACGAAGCTAGACCTCTCGAAAACGAACTGGACGTTTAAGTTTGATAAAGACAACATTAGTGCCGCTCAAACGTGGAGCACGATACCATTAGACACTTCATGGTTGCCTATTAACATTGGTTTGTCATGGAATGATCAAGGATTTGACTTCAAGCGCGGCTCTATCTGGTATAGATTGCAAATACTTCTTCCAGACAATTGGAAACAAGGCCACTACTTTCTCCAATGCGATGGCATCGACGACTATGGCGAATTGTACCTGGACGGCAGCTATCTTGGAACCATGGGTGATCTGTTCCTTGGCCGTTCGGCCTATGTATGGCCTGGACAATTTACGCTTCATGGCCTTAAACCTGGTATCAAGTATCAATTAGCTATTCGAGTTGTTAACTTGGGTGGAGGTGGTGGAATTCATCGGCCAATCGTGCTCAGTCAACAACCTCTGGATCTTATCGCTACATACCGTCGTATGCTGCCGGAACATGAACGGCACCTCAATAATGAACTCAAAATGGCTAAGCCCATTGAGGGTAACATCTACGCATCTCGTGAGATTTTGGCATTTGTTCACGAAGAACTGAACGAACTCCAAAAAGCCGAAACATTGCTTAGAATTAATCTAGACGCTGTAAAACAGGGCAAATGCCGCGAGCGTATTCTTTCTTCAGCCGCATTGGCATTAGCTGCCAATCTTAACAAACAGAAAAAGTGGTCGGAGGCAGAAGCTCTTTTCCGTGAATGCCATGCAGTTCAGCAAAAGTCGCAACCATCGAGTTGGAGGACACATTTGACGACTGACTTCTTGGGTGAAGTGCAACTATCTCAGAAAAAGTACTCCGAAGCCGAGCAGCATCTACTCAAAGGCTACCAAGGCATGAAGAAGAATGAAACTTCAATCCCTCCACAATACAAATCACGCCTTACCGAATCCCTCGACCGCCTCATCCAACTCTACACCGAAACCAATAAGCCTGACGAAGTGAAGAAGTGGCAAGCGGAGAAGGCCAAGCTCACTGTCGAACTTGATAAATCCAAGAAGTAATGTCGCCGCTGGTGCGTGCAAAGATCAATAACTGTTGCAATCAACGCATCCTTCCTGTTGCCTTCTTTCACCAGCACTGGCTGCTCGCTGAAGCGGTACTCGAAGCAGTCAAAGTTAACAGATTGCCAAAATAACACTGGCTCCATTGTTGGAAAATGCCATATCCTGTGTCGCCCACCCCGGCTCTCCGGTGATTCTCCTGCTGAGACCTGATGTAGCTGCAATGAAGCAAACTGCATCAAACCCTTCTCTCAAACAAGGAGTTCACCATGTATCGTCGCATTGCCCTGGCACTGGTTCTGGCTCAGCTTATCATCCCTATGGAGTGGTTGCATGCAGCACCACCAACAACGGCTACTATCGTAATCTCGCTGAAATATCGTTATCCCAACTTCGGTATTGTGCAACCCGCCACTGTCACAGTCAGCGGCCCAGGTTATTACAAGATCATCCAGAGCAAAGAGGGAATCAGGCTGACGGTCAATAGAACAGGCTACTACTTCATACAAGGAGAATACCGCTATAACGGCATCACCATGAAAGCTTCGACCAATGTTCAGGTCAAGAAATTTGGGGTACAACTCGGAGCAACCTTGCTCTTTAGACCCTGATCACTTCCCTATCACTACGCAGGCCGGTGACTGCCTGGTTCATCCTGTCGAGAATGACCGTTTCTTGGGATTTCTCGACGCCATAGACGAAGACATCCCAGGCAGCACTGCAATGAAGGTCTTTCCGATGCTTGGCAATGAACTGGGCCGACTGCACGACGAGATCACCGGGAACGACACCTGCCCCGATCTCGATATAGTCCTGAATCTTGTTACCGCTGGCTGCCCAGAAAAGAGAATATCATTGGCGTAGGCTCGGCGTTGGTAGCAATCGTCGGATCTTTCGATGAATCGAAAATAGCCGTGCATTGGATGGTCCGCCAAACAAGCCTACTTGGTTGGGGATTTCTGCATTTGGTATGTGTACAGTGTGCCCCATTACTTGCTGTTTGATGCCGCATCAATAATTGCCAATATCCCTAGCTTCATTGGGACTGACAAAGCAGACCAAGCTGAGATAATACGAACTAATTCCAAATCATCGGGGGATGCTAGGGTGATGCTCGATGCATCATGTTTCCTAAATCGATACTGAATAGCAACTTGCGTCGATGCATCAACTGCCTCATAATCCCTTGGTGCAGGTTCGAATCCTGCTGTGCCCACTCGCCTTTTTACTCTCAGTTTCCCGCGTTTCCTCGGGGATTATGGCACATTTTAGTGTGTCGTCGACATGGTTATCGTTGGCTTGTACAGTGTCAGTTGATGGCTGTAAATAGCCCAAAAGCGCAGGAGTCTGTGCAAACCTCGTGCAAACATTTCCTTCCTGATCACCTGTAAGCATGGGTAGCTTTGTCACGGCTGTGGCTAAATCACCTAGTCTGCGGTGGCTATATCGGGCCGTCAGAGGGAGAGAAGAATGCCCGGCTAGTACCTGGGCAGTTCTCAAGTCTACCCCAGATTTGCATAGCAACGTAAGGTAAGTGTGGCGTAGACCATGGAAATCGGCGTATTCAGGACCATGGGGTCCTTCGATCACGTAAGGAATGTTGGCGGCCACGAGATCATTTCTAATCATTTCAGCTGCACGCCCGAGCCAGCTCGTTCCCCTGATGGTTTGTGACACTGATTTCTGTAAAAGATAAATTCTGAGCTGCGTCTGGAGGGAGCGGTTGTACCTTGGACTTCTTGGACTTATTAAATCTGGCAGACAAGGTTACCGTTGGAATGGGGCCACTGAAATTGAAATCTGCAGTGGTTAGATGTGCAAGTGCTCGAGCTCGAAATCCAGTGACGGTTGCAGCTAGATACAACATAGAGCGATCAAGCCCTGAAAGTCCTCGAAAGTATCTTTTGCTTTGTTGTGTGGCTGCTAGTAAATCGCGTAGCTCATCTGTGGTCAATTCTCTTTTGGCGTGTCGAACGTCAATCTGTGAATTAAGAAGCGAGAGAGATTTGAGAGGGTTGCGACGTATCCTATCTGCGCGTTCCAGCCAGCCGCAAAAACTTCGAATGGCTGGGATGTGATGATTGAGTGTCTCGGGAGATTTGCCCTTGGCGGTTTTTTCAGCAATGGCTTCAAGAGTTGCTCTTGGTAACCTTCTCGCCTTGCCATTGCCTGAGGCCGCTAGTCCATGACGTTTCACAAACATGTTCAATCCAGTCATACTCATTCCGAGAATTACTGCAGCTTTGCCAGACGATATTCTCAACGACTCAAGCCAAAACTTTGGCCACACGTTCTAACCCTGCGCGAATCACATCGTGATCGAAAGCAGTGAAACCGAACACCAGTCCCGGTTTAGTTTTCTTCATCGAGTAATAGTCACTGGAAGGCACCAGGAGGCCCTGTTGACGTAGGTGTTCTGAAATGTCCCGAGCATTAGCATCGGCATCTTGAAAGAAGCCCATCTGGTTCATTCCACCGTCAGTATTTGGGAAATCTAATGGTAATCGATGTTTCTTGGCAGAGTCCAGAAACGTGGCAAGTTTCGATGCATAGCTTCTACGGCAACGACGGATGTGGGTGTAGAATGCGCCAGAGTGAACAAACTCTGCGAGTGTGGCTTGATCGATCAATGGGCCGTGGTCTTCCAGGATGAGACGGAGCGTTTCAAAAGGTTGAATAAGTTCTTGAGGCAACACTACATAGCCAATGCGAAGGGAGGGGAAGAGCACTTTGCTCATCGTGCCCAGGTAAATGACCCGGCTAGCATTATCAAGGCTATGCAGACTTGGCATTGGGGGGCGGGTGTAACGGAATTCGGAATCGTAGTCGTCTTCGAGCAGCCAGGCTTTTGCTTTTCGCGAAAACTCAAGCAAAGCCATTCGGCGAGCCACGGGCTGACAGGCACCAGTGGGAAACTGGCGTGAAGGCGTCGTGTAAATCAGTTTTACTGCACCGACCTTCTTTGGAGGAAGGGCCCCCTGAGCATCCACGGAAAGAGGCCGAATCAATGCTCGTGCCTGGTGAAATGCCTGTCGTGCCCCTGGATATCCAGGATTCTCTAGCAACACGTGATCGCCGGGTTTGAGCAGTATCTGGCTCAGCAGATAGATGGCTTGCTGAGAACCTGTGGTTATGGCGATTTGCTCCCAGTTGCAGTTCACCCCTCGACTTTCGTTGAGGTACACAGCTAATGCTTGCCGGAGAATCGGGAGGCCCAGCGCATGGACTGATTGATAATGCAAGATCCCTGTGCTGAACTTTTTCAAGGCACGACGCCTCAGACGGTTCCAGAGCGTGAGCGGGAAGAGATGAACATCAGGCTGACAAGGACGAAAGGGAATCGGATCATGCAGAACGGTGTGAGAAGTCTTGAAATGAAGTCTGTTTTCTCTGTCTGCAGCGTTCGGCCGTGTAGCGTATCCTTCTACAATTGCCGGTGTAATGTAGATGCCGGAACGGGGTCTGGTCTCCAGATAACCTTCACCTGAGAGTCGCTCATAGGCAGCAATGACCGTGTTTCTTGATACACCCAGGTCGCGTGCCAGATCGCGACTGGATGGGAGAGAACTGCCTGTGACAAGGAGCCCTGATTGAATCCGCTGTTTCAATCCCAAGAAAAGCTGATCCTGCAACGAGGCAGCAAGAGTAGGATTGAGAGTGATGGAAAGTAACGGCTTACGACTCATGCTATTCTCTATCTGGTACCATGATAATTCATAATTCTGGAGCTTTACTAGATCCAGATATTCTTCTTATATTTGGGGTATCTCATTTCACCAACTTGCTCTTGAGAAAGACAGTCCATGATCAACGTACCACGTCGCCAGTTGTTACAGACAGTAATGGGGTCGCTTGCAGCTAGCTTGGCTGTACAAGCTTGTTCTGCCTGCTCGCCGATGGAAGCGCTGTTGGAAGGCAAACCAGAAGGAAAGCCTGGAGACTTTGATTTCCTTACTGGCGAGTGGAAGATCAAGAACCGTCGCTTGAAGACGCCTGGCGGGAAAGAATGGGATGAGTTCGACGGAGAAGCCACGTGCTTTAGTATCCTCAAGGGAGTCGGCAGCATAGAGGAATTGCGAATACCTGCTCGCCATTTCGCTGGCATGGGCTTGCGGCTTCTTGATGTTCAGAAGAAAGTATGGAACGACTATTGGGTGAATGCCAAGAGTGGTGTACTTACCACACCAGGGCTCGCCGGAAACTTCGAAAAGGGTGTTGGTACCTTTTCAGCCGAGGAGATGGAAAACGGAAAGAAAGTGATTTCCAAAGGCGTGTGGGATGGAATCACTCCGAATTCCTGCCGATGGTATCAAGCTAGTTCCAACGATGGGGGTAAAACCTGGGAGGAAAGTTGGTTCATGGACTGGGCTCGGGTGAAGTAGAGATCCGTAGCTTACATGTGAAGCACGTATGGGGGTACTCTCGATGATTGCAAAACCTCTCACAGTAATTCATGGCGCATGTGGACATGATTGCCCTGACACCTGTTCATGGAAGGTTGAAGTTCACGAAGGCAAAGCAGAGCGGATGTATGGTGATCCTGACCATCCCTTCACTCGGGGTACGCTCTGCGGCAAGGTGAATCATTATCTCGAACGAGTTTACCATTCTGATCGAGTACTCTATCCGCTCAAACGCATTGGGGCAAAAGGCGAGGGCCGATTCATTCGTGTGAGTTGGGACGAGGCGTTGAAGGACATTGTTGCCCGCCACTGGAGAGATACGCCAGGCTTCAGGAGAGCAACTGTAGTTGATCACCGGCAAGACCTTGCATTTCCTGAATTCCAGCTATGCTCATATTGAGCATCATCGCCAAAAGGAAGGCGTTCTCTTTATCGAGCTTCATGCAGACGATGCGAAAGCGCGACAGCTAAGTCATGGTGAAACATTGAAGGTAGCCAATGAGCAAGGATCCATCACAGCCGAGTGTCGCATCTCGGATCGGGTACGACCGGGCGTGGCGTGGATGCCCTTTGGAGGATTTGGTGATGTGAAAGGCCAGGCCTGTTCAGTCAATGTGCTCACACCTGTAGAGCCGACCGATTGGGGTGGAGGCAGTGGCTTTTATGACGCATTTGTTCAAGTTGAAAAATGCTGAACGATCATCCGGTAATAGCTTCGTTTGTGAATAGCTATGAAAGACATCCACAAAGGAGAGACCATGTCCCATCAGCCAGATAACACACGTCGTCCACAAGCCGATGAGTACTTCGAGTACTACCAGAACTACATTAGTTGCGTACCTGCAGGCGACTTCTTTAGTTTGCTGGAGGGGCAGATCGGGGAACTCCGTTCTGTCTTAGGGAAAGTCGGTGAGCAGGAGGCGATGCAATTGCATCCCCCCTATACCTGGACATTAAAGCAAGTAGTCGGCCATCTCATTGATGCCGAACGAATCTTCGCTGAGAGACTTCATCGCTTTGCTTCTGGCGATTTGCAACCAATTCCTGGAATGGATCAAGACCCCTATATTGTCAATAATGATTACGTGAAACCATCGTTGCCAGCCCTGCTCGATGAACTTATTTACCTTCGCCAGGCAAACATGTTACTTCTCCGTCGCATCAAGCCGGAAGCCTGGGATAATCGAGGTGTGGCTTCCGATCATCCTATCACGGTCAGAGCCCTTGCTTACATCCTGGTAGGCCACATCAACCATCACATCAAGATCGTTCGCAAACGCTTAGGTCATAGTGGTTGAGCCACCCAGGTTATTACATCGTTGGCCTGAGTCACTATCAAACTCAAACTGTACATCCTGGCCTTGCATAGCTGATAACCAGGATGAAATCGGCATCGCACCAGAGATAATAACGAAGAAGACATAATGTCGTGATACTCAGGCTGATTCTACGTCGATGGTATGGATTCGAGATCCGTGGCTGTACTTGTCTACCGCCCCCGTTGATTTGAGTTAGCCCAATCACAGGAAAACCATTCCTCCGACTTTGTTAAAAACTCAATACATGGAAAATGACAGCACCCAATCATCCTCTATCGAGGGCTCCTAACTCTGAGTGTGCCAAGATAGACCGCAACAGCTCACGGATGGCTTTGACTTGTGCTCGAGCTTCCCGAACCGAAAACTCTCCTTTCTGCCGCACCTTCCCATTGATGACACTCTGGGATTTACCGGATGGTGTCTTAGGGCCTGTAGAATGCTGCCACGGCTTAGCGGCCATAGCAGTTTCTCGCAGTCGCTTCCTGCCCTCTTCCGTGAGACCCTTGCGCTTGGCTCTATTCCGTTTCGCCACTTCAGAACGTCTGGGGCTGGGTAACATCCATGGTTGAGAGCACATTTCCTCACCTTTTATTCATGATGGTTCCTAATTCGGTGTCAGAATTAGCCAGTCTTTTTTCTGTTACCTTTTTTGGGAAGGTCGAGAATTGTCCTATCGCGATGTTCCTTGGATGCAGAACGTTCGGCTAGCTCAAAGAGAATATCCCGAAGTTGATTCGTAGCCCGCTCAAAATCCTCTGCCATCCGATGTGCAGCTGAAAAGAATACTTTGGCAGCATCCATCGAAGGTGCCTCTAATGCACGTCGACTTAACACAGGTAGTAATTCATGGTATAGCACAATTTGCTGTATCCGCATCTTAGTGATCGGGTCTTCAGGACACTTATACTCCTGATAGATCTCACCCATGATGTTGATAATGGCACGAATAGTGTCATTCCCTAAATAGGGCTTCAACATCGTTTCTAGGTGCAAAGCATAAGTGGTTTGACGTAATAGTTGGGCCGTATAAACCGATCCACCTTTCTTCTTAGGCTGTTCCTTCGGATGAGCAGAGGTGGTTGGCGGTTCTGACTGAGTCGGCTCAGGAGGTGGCGGGGTACTTGTGGTCGATTTTTCTTGTGCCATTTTCTCCAAATGCTGCTGCAAGATAGAGTTAGGCTGTTCTGCTTCTGGTGGAAGAAAACGCCGCAGATTTGCGTAATGGGCTGAATCATCTAAATCATGGTCTAGCATCACGAAGACTCCAATAGTGAACAAGTTGTGATTAATCGCTCAGGACTTCAGCAGATTGTCGACGACGTTGACCTGTCTGAACGTTGAAGGATTCGAAGGAGGTACGTGCCACGATGGCTTTCTTTTCCGGTTGCCCAGGCAAAGAAAGATAGAGATTCCGCAGATCCTCGATGGTTCGTTTGGAATTCGGCTTCATGCGGCTCTCTATCACTCTTAGAACAGCACTGGAAGTTTTCGCTGAACCTAGATAGTCCTTCATGGCAGGCCGTATCAACTTCATGTCTTGATTTGAACACATAAGTTCTTTCCTGTTCCCACCGGCTCGAAGAACCAGCATTCGTTCAAATCCACCCAGGAATGCGCATTCCACCCAAAGTCCATTCACGTTGTCTTGTAGGCCTTCCTTGGGATTAGTGCGGATAACCTGATTCCAAATGAACGCTTTGTCTTCCAGCCTCTCTTCAACATCGAAGAAGATACGATTGAGAATTTTGATGAATTCTTCGCTTACACCCAATAGTTGAATCATGACATGCAGGGGAGCTCGCCCTAACATCAGCGATTGGTAGAGCCAGTTGTCAGCGGGAACAGAGAACCCTGAGATAAGTCTGTGGGCTTTCAAAACCAACTCAACTCTTTCGGGATAAATCAGCGACAGATTGTGAAAACCTTGGTGAAATCGGCGTTTCTCGTTGCAAATGGCAACTTGACCCTGCAGGGATAAGCGGAAGTACGAGTCAGAATTCAGCTTTCCCTGAAAGTAACTAGCTTCCGTTGATCCCTTTCTGGCAGACAGGGCTTCTTTGGCAGAGTTCCATCGACTTGCTGGCGATCTCTGAGGGTCAGTAGCATGAAACACCATGATGCGCGCTCCAGTGATAGTACATCTCCATCGTGCACGCCTATGTCAATGAAACGCAATATCACTTTAAGGCTATTTTGGATCCGCCTGTAATTAGGCCCTTTTTGCAAAGTGAAGTGCCTTTCTCGATCACCGAAAACGCGCACTCACACTCCAGTTCCCAGGATTGGCTGAATTCCATTCATTTGGCGGAGGCTAAGAAAGTTGTTGTTGGGCAGAAAGATAGGATTGGTAACGCTCGCTGAGAAAAGCGCTTTTCTCGGTTGTCTTCTCGGCCGCTATGGTGGGTCAACATTGGATTTAGATGGATTGGTCAAAGCTGGCAGCAAGCGCTGTCCTGAATCTACAGTAGCTTCAACAGCAAATGATTCTATTTAGTCTGGATAATGCAGCATAAATCCAAGCACTTGATGGCCAGCGATAGTGTTTGAAATGTTTCATCCCCAATGGCACTCTGGGAGTTTCTTAGAGCGAATCGGACCAGGTTACCAAGGATAGCATCGAGCAAGCGCTTCCCTCGCTTCGTCATCTAGTTCAACATGCAGGATCGTCTCACGTCATTTGCTGAGTAACTGAGCTGGCAGTCGTCGGCGTTGTCCCAATTGATCATCGACGATTGCGAAACACGTGCTGACCTGGTCACAGTCCCATGGCGTCTGTGTCTTTCTTGAAGTCGACGTACCGGTGTCACCACCGTAGACTGGTATGGACTCGTAGAGCTTCCGTAAGTCGTCGATTGTCCTTCCTTCTTCAGGTAGCAAACGTTTCTCAATCACCTCACGCACCAGCTTACTAACCTTGCTGGTCCCACAATAGCTGCCAAGTATCGGGCACGAAGTCCACAAGCGGTTCTGTGAATATCCAGGAAAGTTCTGCATGACAGAGCCGAGTAGGACAAGAAACCGCTGCCAACCTCCGAGATAGGCACATTCCAATAACACGCTTGGGGCATTGCCAGTAGTCAGTCCCTGCTTGGGATCGGTATTGATTCCATGGTTCCAGATGTAAGTCTCATCCTCCAATCGATCAGCAACATCATAAAAGAGCGCTAGATGAATATCAAAGTACAGCTCATCCCGTCCTAGCAGGGCTGTTCTTACCTCTGAAGGGGCATCAGCGAGTGCCATTGCTTGAACAACCCAGTTCATCAGAGTTTTCTTCCTATGAATACCATACGCCATCACAGCATACTCCAGTTCTTTGGATACTTTCTTACGCTGTACAGCGTGAATCAATCGAAGTTCGTCGCGTGTAAGCAAGCAGATAAGCTCATGGGCCAGTCTGAGGTATGGTTCTGAATTGATGAAATCGATGGCAAAACAGGAATCGACCGTGATGGCAGAACGCAATCTCATTTCCTGAGCTTGCTTCCATCGCCAATCAACAGCCCTATGGTATTCAGACCAACACATTGACATGTTGCAGCACTCCAGAAGATAGCTAGAAAATGTGACTCAAGATGTAGAGCAGAGTTAGGGCTGCGATCAGCACCCATAGATGAACTGGCTGATAATCAGGTCCTTGGGGACTGTGTGTCCAGCCTTCGTAAATGCAAATATTTGACGCCAACATGGCTACGAAGCCTCATAGATTGACCGATGAAACAGGCAGGCACTAGCTATTACCGGCTGGGTGAATAATGATCGACTGGACATTGAAGGAAGAGTTAGCCGGTGCCTTCTGCCAGGATGAGCAACCTTGGTAGCAATTAAGGAGCCCTGACGAACCATCTCGCCTGGAGAAAGAACTGAACGGGCCACCAGAATGTAATCGCATGGTGCTTTCCTCATAGTGAAGTAGCACCATTTTGCCTGACTTGTGCTAAAAATCACAAGAGCAACTTGAGTATGCATTATTCGACGTGGAAATAGGCTCGTAGTTGCAACGCTGCATTACACCAATGCGATTTCGAGTGACCTTGATGTGAGTGGTACTCTCGATCAGTTTGCCAGGCACACGTTTTTCATGATAACAATCAAAAAAAGGCTCGTAACCAAATGCCAAGCAATTCGATTTCGAGCCAATCTCCGCAGTCTATTTATCAAGGCAACTAAGAGCTTCTAACAGTTTCATGAAGCCTTCCCCGTTTCGATAAACTGGGAATAGTGAGGCTTAAACTCGTAGTTCAAAATCCCCTGTGAACCGTTCCGGTTCTTCATGATCTTCATGTCAACTTGCCGACTCTCAGGGGGCATATTCCCATTCGAGTCAGAGCTGCACATTACGATGACAACATCAGCACCGTACTCGATACCTCCCGATTCTTTTAAGGATTCTAGAGATGGATTATTGTACCCTTCTCGGTTAAGTGAGCTTATCGCCAGCACTGGCGAGTCCAGTTCACGAGCCACGCGACGTAGATTCGATAAGTTTCGGTCAACACGCTCTCTGATTTCTACCTTGGAATCCTCTGGGGGTAGTCTCAACAGCTGCAGATAGTCGATTGCAATCAAACAGCGATTGCTATTCAGTTCAGCCATTTTTGCAAGCGAAATATCTCTGATGACATCTACGGTTGTAGTGTTGTCACCCTCCACAATGGTGAGATACTGACTGAGCTTGAGATAACGCTCAACTGCATTTCCAAGTAATTCGCTTCGGGCTGGATCGCCTAAACCGAGATTGTTGCGATGCAGCTCTGAGCAATTCATCGGTGCCAATCTTGAAATAGCTTTAAGTCGGAGTTCTTTGGCAGACTGCTCCAGTGATACTATTATCACTGGGCACTTGTTGATCTCGGCCACTTGTTGACACAACTGCATTGCAAAGGTCGTTTTTCCCAGAGATGGCTTAGCAGAAAGGATGTAGACACCAGTATCAAGACCATTCGTGACATCGTTCAACAGTGGGAATCCAGTATCTAATCCTGTTAGTTTGGAGTTTCCATCCAACAGTGCTTGCTTTGCAATGAACGGCAGGAACAGTTCCACTTCAGATGGATAGTCGGTAGCCATTGAATTGTCATAGCGAGGAAGACATTCAATCTCATCTTGCAGCTTTGATAGATCACCTCCATATTGCTCTGCCAGTTCTATAGCCTTCATTTTGGTCGCTTCTCGCCTCTTTGCGATTACCTGCTGTCGCAATATCTCTACGTACTGCTCAACGCCCATGTTGCTTGCGTCAGAGGCGAAGATGAGATTCATAACCTGCTGAAGGTCAAGATCTTCTTTTACACTGTCTTTATTGGAACGTGTTAATCGTTTACCAGCCAATGCCACTTGAACTGTCAGCTTATCGACATGCTTTCCTTCCTTTAGCATGGAGACAACTACACCAGCAGTCGTTCGGTAGGGCTCATCCATAGATGCCACAAGTTCAGGTAATGCACTTCTGACAGTGGCGTTTCCTGAGATGGCAGATGAAAGTAACTTCGACTGGAGAGTTTCGAGGTCTTCGAGTGGCAACAGGTGGTCGGTTAAAGAGTTCATTGGTGCTCCTTAGGCGATTGTTTGGAGGATTTCGTTGATGTCATTGACTTGTGCAGGGATCATGGCATTTGCCTTGATACCCTGCATTCGGAATTGAGCTTGAAGTTCAGCTGCGTTGCGGCGACCAGCTTCGTCATTGTCGAAAGCTATGGTTACATTAGTTCCCTTGCGGAACAGATTTATCCATTCACGTCTGAACGCCGTGGCACCAGCTACTCCAATTGCCTTGTTGCCAAGTTGGATGGCACTGAGGGTGTCGATATGGCCTTCACAGAGCATTACCTTTTCCGGTGAACCGTCAAGGAGCTCTACCATATAGGGCACTGGCGGCTTCACTGACATAAGTGCCAACTCCTTAGGAGTGTGTTGCTTCTTATCATCACCCTTCAATAAGGACTGGGCCTTTCTGATGTCTCTGGCAATCACATACTGTGGTCGCCCATCCTGCATGTAGAAGAAAAGCAACTGGTGGTAATAGAACAGAAAGTTGCCCTTACTGGATTTGAGTCCGGCAGCCTGTAGTTCGGTAGCAGTGAATTGCATTTCCAACTGCTGCCAAGCTGCACTAGGACTCTGCATCTCCCGAACATGACAGTTATGGGCTACATCCAGGCTTATCTTCCTGCCCGTTAGGTATTGGCCTCCTGGTGATGTCACCGATGGTGACGTAGAATGTTCAAAAAGACATCGATACACCTCCTTAGAACGTGGTGATGGTAAACTTACTTCCGAGTAAGACTGACTCGAAGCAGTTGGCCGTGGTGATGACGAAGCCATGGTCATCAGGAAGTTCACTGCTTGCTTAAACGAGAATCCTTTCATTTTCCTGACCAGGTCAATGGCATCACCACTGACTCGACAAGAGAAGCAGTAGTAGGAATCAGTGGCCGGGTAGAATGTCAAAGAGGGGTTGTTGTCAGAGCCATTCTTATGGGCGCTGAGGTTGTAGCAGCTGGCAGTTCGTCCCTTAATGGACAAACCTAGCTTTGCTGCTAGCTCCAGGATCGGTATACGTTGAGCAGCAAGGTATTGCGGCATCGTTGAGTCCTCACTGTTAGAGACTGGAGGGGCGGCCGATAGGTCGCCACCTCCTAGTCTATCTAGACTATCTAAGCGGGTTTTGAGGCCATAAGTCTCTTGCCTCATTGGACTTATGGGATAGAGGTGCGGGAACATTTGTGCTATAAAGCGGGAACTCTTGTGCTATAAAGCGGGAGTTGTTGTGCTATAAACCTCCTTTCTTGGTTGATGTGTGTACCAGTCCTTGTTGTGGTCAATGAAGAGACGATCAGTCTCCGGATCGATCTTGAAGTGATTTACGACCTGAACTTGAACCATCTGATAAAGGGTGTCTCTCAAGATTTGAATGGATCGGTTTTTGTGGCTCATGTCATAGCCAAGGTCGTTCAGCATTAGTGAGAGCACCCGCGTGAATGACGCATCTGTCTGCCTGAGGATAAGGATCAACAGCCTTATTGCTTTGGGATCCCTGGAGAGTCGCCTTAGAAGTGCAAAGACCATACGATCAAACAGGGTAAACTTGACAGAGCCCTTTAGCCCCTGCATCTCGTCAGCAAGCTTCTCATTCAACCTGAAGTAGATAGACTTGCTCGGCAGACGTTCCCTACCAGCAGGCGTTTGAATGTAGACAACCCATAACGGACGATTGTCGCTTCCGATATTTTCCCTTGCATAACCTGGCGGAAGGTGGTGAACATTGAGAACTTCGCCATCGATTTCATAGTGGTAACCAAATTCACGGAAGATGGGAACTCGAAATTTGCTCCACTGTTTTTGACCTTTCTCTTTCCTTTTGATGATCACCTCAAGGCCTGCCAAAAAGAGTAAAGCATTTTGCACAGGCTTGGTCTGTGCAGGACTATAGCGGACGCTCGAATACCGTTTCCGTCTGCTCTCTCCAGTATTTTTCTCCCAATGGCGAGTGAATGTAATTGAGCAGGCCTTGTAGAGCTCCATAGCAGCCAGGATTTCTGCAAACTTGACATTTACCTCCTTTCCAGGGGTGTCGCTAGCTACGAACGAAACCAACGCCATCAGCGTCACCGTCTCGACTGAAGTCAAGCGATTCAGTTGCGTTTCAGTGCTGGTGGTCAGACCTTGCACGATACTGTTGGGTATTCGGAAGCTAGGTGAGGATGATTGCGATTTCATGCCACACCTCCAGCGTAAGGCTTCAAGTCAGCCCAGTTCGGGCCAACTGAGACATTGACCTTCATGGGTACCTGAAACCCAAACTTCTCCATCCCCAGGTTGCACATCAGGTCTGGTAGTTCCTGGGCAAAGTGATCTACCAGGGCATCTGGAACTTCGAAGTGAAGCTCATCGTGCAATGTCAGCACCATCTTGATTTCAGGATGCTCTTTGGAGATGTGCTGAAAGCACCGAATCATGGCCAACTTGGTGATGGTGGCACTAGGGGCCTGCACCAGGTGGTTATGACCTGAACGCTTGGCAGCATCAAGTACACTGCGGTCACGGGTGGTAAGCACCTCTGGAAACCACCGGCGTCGACCAAAGACATCATCCAGGTAACCATCCCTCTGGAGTCTGCCGTGAGCATCATCGATGAAGGCCTTAATCCCAGGGAACTGCTCAAAGTACCTAGTCATTAGGTTGGCGGCTCTATCGGCATCGACATCCAGGGTTTGAGCGAGGCCATACGGGGTGGCCCCATAGATCAAGGCGAACTGAAATGCCTTGGCCTTCTGACGTTCAGCTGGATACTGCTCTTTGACTTTGCCAGGATCGCATGGCAGGTTGAATAGTGGCTTGGCGACCACTCCATGGAGATCGACGTCACCATCGAAGGCAGCTTGTAGCTTAGCATCGCCGCTTAACGCTCCCAGCACTCGTAGGTCCTGCTGGTCAAAATCAGCAGCAACTAGCTTGTACCCGGGCTTGGCAATGAAGCCTCGACGGATGCTGTAGCGGTCGTCTTTCGGTAATGTCTGGATGTGACTTTTTGAGGTAATACGGCCTGACTTGGTGCCCAGTTGGATATACGTTACGCGGTAGCGTCCATCCTTGTCTACCTTGGCGAGGACACTGGCAATAATTGCCTCGGCTCGGCCAACAGTCTGATACTCAAGGATGTCACCTACAATCGGATGGTTCTTCACGAACGGTAGTAATGCCGCTTCCTTCACAGACGGCTTGCCATGTGGTGTCCTTTCTTGGATGGGATTGTCAAGCTTGTCGTAGACGAAAGCAGCGACCTGATCGGCAGCGTCAGGATTAAACTCTGGCCCAGCAGTGCAGCGGATCTTCTCTAGCAGTACGGCTTGCTCTGATTGACATCGTTCACTCAGTTTCTGCATGTAGTCACAATCGACCTGGTAGCCATTGTCTTCGAGCTCAGCCACCGGTGCAACGAGTGGCATTTCGACATTCTTCATGAGGAACGAGTCTTTGCAGGATCGTTGGATCTCGAAGATTTCTAAAATGGTGTGGCACCTGTCGGCCATGATCTTCGCAGTTGCTTCAATTGATTGGTGTTGGGTGGATTCTAAAGACAGTTCTGGTACTTCAGACACCGCCTTGCCTAGGAGGCGGTTCATCAACGAAGTAAGATCAGTCTGTCCATTTGTTACCAGAAGTTCGGCAGCAATCTTGGTGTCGTGACTGAATGGAACATTGATTCCGACATGATGCCGAAGGAAGTGAACAACCGTCTTCGCTTCGTGGGTTATAAACTTCACCCCAGCCAAGGAGAACCTGTTCGCCAGTAGAGTGGGCGCCAGCTGATCTGGCAGGAGTTGACCACCAGGGAACTGGTGCCACAAAGGAATGTAATAGTCTTTGGTACCGAGGGTGATAGCGATACCGAGCAGCCTATCGGTGCTAGGATCATCACCTGTGGTGGCTAATGTGAATACAGCCTGGTTCATTTGCTGGATTTCAGTTTTCAGCTGGTCCACTTGCTCCGGTGTAGTAATAACCAGAAGAGAATGCTGGGCAGCCTGCTGTACAGAAGGTTGATTTAGATCCTTCTTAATGACTGCAAGCTGTTCAGAAAGCTTGGAACGGCAACGATCTGGTACTTGGGATACAACACTGCTTACCGACCGTTCGATCAGATGGATGATCTGTTCAGGGGAGGCTGCTTTAAGGGGTGGAGGCGAATCAAAAGTAGACTTTGGCTTAAGTGCTCTTGAACTGCGCGGAAATTTTCTGCTATCATTTCCCATAAGGAAACTCCTAAGTAAGACTGAGGGGGGGACCTAGACGCCTTTCGTGCTTGCTACACGGGAGGCGTTGACCTTTTAGTAAAGTCAACTGGCGTCTGACTCTGACTAATTCACTAAAGTTGTAACACATGCCTCCGACTGTTTGTTTGATGGATTTCCTGCGAGATGCTGTTGTTGAAGAGATCTCAATAGCTTGGCAATCTCGCATGAAAACTATCCACCATAGAATCAAGAGGTTCTCGGTTATAACAGAACCATGCTTCGTTTGAATTGGCCGCGTATCCTTCGCATGTCACATGATTCCACAACGCAGTTTTTTTGGAGCTAGTTTGCCTAGATCCCTACTTGATCCAGCTCAGCTTCCACCTCCTTACTTCGTTTGAGTGATGCTAATTGCTTGGTTTTTGGATTTGGTGCTACCACCTCATTGCGAGCGAGTGCAGTGCAAAAGGTCTGTATTGCATTTAAGCTCGTTACCCTTTGCCCTCCGATTTTGAGACTTTCGAGCTTGATTCCGCGTTGCCCATGAAGTGCCCAGCGGTAAATCGTAGATACATTGAGACGGCTACCAGAACGTCGTGCCGGGATAATGCCCAATTGCGGAACCTCACGTAAGGGGATCAAACGTTCTGTTTTGATGTCGATCATTGTTATGGTCCTCGTTATGGCAAGAACTAGCGATTTCATGCAACCCATGGCGTGCATGTGAATCTGCTAGTGCATGCAGGAATGATAACGCCGGAAGTTTATGTGGCAATGATATCTAGGTGTATATTATTTATAGTTATTTATATTTATTGATACATATATGATAAATGCTGATTGATGCTGATTGATTGCGACGGATCCCAGACGGACAGGGCAGCTTTAAATACGCTATTGTCGGGAAATGCTGGAGAATTGATCAATGAATCGCTGTGGGACTACTATTGCTGTGTATTAATTCTCGCCTGAAGCCAAAACGAAGAATGGAGAGATTGAACTGGCTCCATCGCCGCTCATTTTGGCTGGTCTGCGTCATGCCGACTTGGTTTTGAGGCTTATTTGAATACATGGGATAGCAGCAATGTACGGCTATCCCTCTGTTGAAGCGAGCGATTCATTTCGTCAACCATTACTCACCAAAATCAGACTGTTACTCTTTTTTATGCCTTCTCTTTTTTATGGGAAGATTCTTTCTCGCAGCATATCTATTAGCACATAATGACACTTGGGTTTCGTCGCTTAGTGCATGCCAGTCATGCTTATTGTGAACGCGTTTAAGCGAATTGAAAACAATGATCAGTGACTGATCTTTTTCATAGTATTCATTATAGATCCATTTATCGCGTTCTTCAGTTTTTTTATCGCGATATCTACTAGGATCAGGCTTGAGTCTATCAGTAAGATGTGGATAATCGTTTGGCTTTGAATTATCTGATAACGTTGAGTGTGATTGCCCGTGATCAGGTTTCTCTGAAGTGTTCACTGGAAGTATTGCAAGATCTGACTGAGAATGGGTTGCTTCATCTGTGGAATTATTGTCGTTGTTCTTTGTTGTGTCGTCAATGGAGACAGGACGTGATGAATCAGGCGGACTTTTGTCATTGAGCTCATTCTCAATCTTAGATATAACGTCGTTGAGAGACTCTTCTCTTTCTTGTAAAGTTCCTTTGAAACGAGGAAAATCGCCAGAGATTCCAATTAGTTTGCATAAGCTTTTAAGTCGGTTGATTTCACTGGCTGGAGGAGAATAAGGATCCAAGGCAGTGCGAATAACATCCAAGGGAGATACAAGATCAGTTTGCTCCGTATTGACCTTGAGAGAGCTCCAGGGCGGTATTGCGGAATCATTCGCCAAGATAAAAGCTGGTGCTGGCTTTCTCATATCGTCCCATTTCAGAATCAAAATTTTTAATTGGAGGTCATTTAATTGTGGCATAACAGCCATGTCGAGACCTGCCCCCAAATCGAACGATGCATGCCATAGCATCTCACTTGTATCATTGTGGTTCGTAGTCGAAGGCGTTGTGCGAAGCTGTTCCTTGATGCGATCAGCTATTTCAAATTCTTCACTGAAGAGAAGTCGAAGTGATTCGTATTCCGTATTTCCCTGCTGGGCAGCAATCCTTATCTCATCTATGGAACTCTGCCACTGTTCAAGAGCAGCTTCCGTGTCTGCATACATTATTAGCTTGTCACGCCAACTTCGAATTTGCTTTACTGGGCTTTCGCTTGAATCGCTAGGGTGAAGCTTCACCAACTCAGCGAGAAGCAATTCCAGATGATGCCAGACGGGGGCTCCTACAGAGAGATCAAATGTGAAAACACCCCACTTCAGATGCCACTGAAAGCGATTAAAGTGTTTGCCAAGGCGAAATGCCAAAACCAGCTCATTCACTTGACGAAATGTTGAATTGAAGCTGGATATGGATCCCTCGTGTTCCTGATTGGAAGTCTTAGCGTCTTCCATCTATCGTTCTCTCTTCATTAATCTTTGAGACGCGTTTGCAGTAGTAAGCCTATCCCTTGGGAAAGAGCCATGTTTGTTGTGAGAACACATGATAGCATTACACGATCATGTGCTCAAGAAAGTAATCCGATACCCTTGGTGTCTCCTCCAGCACCTGCAGTAGCCAGCGATTGAATGTCCTTATATCCGAAAGCACCTATAGCTTCCAATTTCCCAAAACATGCGAAGGAAAGTGGAATAGTGGCTGCATGCTGTGTCAACTCCTTATTCCGTAGGAGGATATTCACATTGCGTTAAACCCCGAGTTCCATTCTGCATTCAGGCATGAGTTCTCAAGTTACATCGGATCGATCCATGTCCTCCGGAATGCATGCTGTTTTGTTGCTATGACTCAGCCCGACTATCTATTACTGCAACTTTCTCATGCGAGACACTTCAGAAACATGCTATTCTTAATCGTTATCGTGCAATATATCATGGGCATCGTTTGTAATGACTATGTTGTCTGCCATTCAAAATCTGGTCATTACCCGATCCGATGCCTTTCGGTATCCCGTGCTGCGATCAGCAGCTTCTTTGGATGAGTACCTATTACACATCGCAGCTTTGGAATGGAGCCTGGATTGCCCAGTCACGATTCGCGGGGCAGAGGATATTCAGTCCAAACGGGAATGGGCTGGCCGACTCGAACCATTTGCCCACCAACTACGCAATCTCATCACCTTTTGTCGGAGAGCACCAGTAGCGCTCTTGGCAGATGATGTGGGCTTGGGAAAAACCATCAGTGCTGGCTTAATACTCAGCGAATTGATGGTACGGAAAAAAATATCGCGGACGCTAGTCGTTGCACCCAAGCTGCTGTTGCCACAATGGGCGGAGGAGCTAGGTGTCAAATTTGGGATTCCTGCAACCTCCGCTGTCGGTGCAGAATAGTCAACGCCCTCAAACGAATGATGCCCGTCGTTGTAACTACCTATCACAGCATTCGTAATTACCTCCAGGATCTGCGGCATGCTAACCTGGATATGATCATCCTCGATGAAGCACATAAACTGCGGAATCTACATGGGACAGCCAAAGCTCCTGAATTTGCTAAAGGAATCAGACAAGTTCTCGCTGATCGAGTCTTTCGATATGTTGTCATGCTGACAGAAACTCCGATCCAGAATCGATTGGGGGACTTTTACTCATTGATTGATCTGCTGACCGTTGCCAAAGGGCACTCGAATCCACTGGGTACTCCAGAGCTTTTTAGAGCAAACTACATCGAGGATGTGCGTGCCGTCAGGATCTAGCGTGGCAAACGTGAACAGTTTCGTGGTCACCTCAGCAATTACATTGTTCGCACGAGACGCTCGGATGCCAGACTGGTATTTCCGACTCGGCATGTGAAAACCTATCGTGTACCTGCTTCAAAGCAAGAGACTGCACTTCTCAAGCTGGTACAAGAGTTATTTACCGAGCATTCCCTCAATGGCTTAGCACAGGTATCCATTGGTCAGGCATTAATGAGCAGTCCTGAGGCCTTAGTTTCTCAATTGGAAGAAATGGGCAAGCAAGGAACCATTCCTCTACCAATCGCCCTGCGTGCTCGAGCATTCCATATATTACTACCCCCCTGGATGCTGGACACGTTCAGGGCATTATCCAAAGCTCTTCTGGCTAATAGACAGTTACTAGAAGTGATTTCAAAACCTCAGTTTATCTCTTTTCCGAGTGGAAAATCCCTTATTTCATCACATGAATCTCGATCGATGGAGACCATAAACAGGTTTTGTAATGGCTTCTACACACTTAAGCCCACAATACACACCAATTTTGCCTTTTACTGACATCACTTGCATTCATATACTCGACAAAACTAAAGAAGGCGAAATTGTGCTCCTGAGCCTCGGAGCGACAATCATCTAAACGCCAAGCAACTAAATACAGCAAGTTACTTAGTAGGAGCGTTTCTCGATAGTCGACTAGCCCATCCCTTAACGGCTACTGCTCTATCAACTTCTGCTGACATTGGATCATACTTTGATTCCTTGGCGTAATCTGGATATAACTTGATGAGCTTCCAGAGTGCAAGCTGCCGTATTTCCTTGTCTTGATGTCTCAACAATTCGACGTATTTAGTATGTTGGAGTCTGTTTTGGATATCACGATCACTGACTGGCTTGATTAGGCGAATGATCAGGTTGGTATTGTCTAATGAAAATGACTTCGTTAGTAGTTTGGCTCTGATAGTACTAATGTTCTGCGAGTCTTTGTACATCCAAACACTAAGTGCATCTACAGCAGCGGCTCGCACATACATGCTAGATTCACCTAGAGCTTCGATAATCAAATCCAGCTGGTCAATGGATGAAAAGTAAAATAGAGCAAGACCTCTGAACAATGGATCTGTGTTATTGCCATAGGATGAACGTATGTTGTTATCTGCATCGCTATTGCCTTGCTCAAGCTTATCACGCCATTCATACGAGCAAAGGACCAGGCGTTCAACCGCACTGTTTTGCTTGTCAATTGGATTCGTCAGCCATTTGGGAAGTTGTTGGAGAGTGTTCTGATGAACGCACCGTGACGTGTCGAAATCCCAAACCACACAGGTTGGGCTACTTGGCTTGAATACAGTGTTGCCTACGGTCAAGCCGACATGGCCTTTCGTAAATAGACCAAGTACTGATTTCAGTGCACAGGTTTCGGATGCTCCGGATGGCATTTGTTTTGGTTCCGACCAGAGTTCCATGGCCAGTTCACTTTGATTCTCTGCAAGTTCGATGGTGCAAATCTGATTGAGCACTGAGACTTTGAAACTGACAGCACCTTTCCCGGCATTGGAAACACGAATACGCCCACGTAACAGGCTCATACCCACATCGTTGGGTGAGTCGCAGGCATGGAACACTACCGCGCTTTCCAGGACTGGTGGAAAAGCCGAATACTCGGGGAGATTTCCCAAGAGATCGACTTGGATTCCTGAGTCCAAAACAACCGTGCTCCAGGTACCCGGTAGGCCCACAAGGGTTGATCCTGATTGCACACTGTCAGCGGAAGAAGCATTCTCTCCGGCGCGTAAACATACCCACGGTGAGAGTTCACCAGGCCTTTTTTGAAGTAAGATGCTGGGCGGGCCATTCACATGCTTAACGTACTTGCCTACAGGTTTTACTTCCATGTTGAGCCCAACTAACTCTTTATTGCCTTGAGGCGTGCCGCCTTCCTGGATGCTACCTATTGTTTTCGTCTCGTTCTTTGATGGTGGTCCATTGGCAACGCTTACTTCTTGCTTTGATGGTGCCGGTTTTTGCAAGGCCTTCGTTTCGATTGGAGTGATCTGGAGTGTGTCGTTGTCGTTAGCTTTTGAAGCTGTCGGGAGTGTCTGGTTCGTGACAGTTGGGATGGCTTGGGCATTTTCAGGTGATCGTCCAAGAATCATGTACCCGCAGATGCAGATTACCAAGGTTGCAGCAACTGCCAACGCTACCATGAGTCCGGGGTGCTTCGCTCTACTGGCTGGCACGCCAAGCAACTCCGCAGGCACCGTAAGTGCTTTATCGAGTTCAATCAATTCAACTCGGCACTGCAGACGATTCAAATGGAACGTATCACCTCGATTCAAGGCAATGCTTTCGTTTGCCTCCAGTCTTCGCTCACAGAGAAACGTGCCATTACTCGAACCCGCGTCTGAGAGGATGACTTTATCCCCCGTGTCCTGCAGTTTGGCATGAACCCACGACACACCTTTGGAGTAGGCCTCGGGTATGGGCATTTCGAGCGCAGGATCACGGCCCAGGCGCGCCGCTGGCCCTTGGAATTCCAGGGGGTGTGTTTCGAGTCCTTCCAGACTGATCAGCAATTTGATTCTCATCCCTGCACTTTCAGCAAGAACCGTTGTTCACCTAGTTGAAACTGGCATGAATTGGGGATCTGGATACGATCTACCTTGAGCCAGACACCATTCAATGCCTTATTATTTTCGATGTGCCAGGTGCATTTGGCGTCGCGAAACAGTTTCGCGTGTCGTGGAGAGACGAAGTTGTCATTGGCTCTCGGGATCTTACAAAACTGGCTGTCTCGGCCAATCCAGTACTCTGGATCGCTTAGCAGAAATCTTGCTCCCGAATCTTTACCTTTCACCAACTCGACCAGGGAAGGCACCAGAATTGAGACAGGTCCGCCTTGCCAGTTGATAGTCCCAGCCGATTCATGGTTCTCTGGAAGTGCGACTGTTGGGGCATCACCCAATGGGCTTTCAAATCGATAACGTCCTTTTCCAATCAGGAATTCGTTCCTATGGTGAAGTTCTGTCTTTGAAACACGAATGAAGGTGCCATTGGTGCTGTTGAGATCAACCAGGCACCAGCGGAAGCCCTGGGCGGTTCGTTCGCGTATCAGTTCAGCGTGCTTGCTTGACATCAGGCCATCATGGGGAACTTTGATATCTCCCTCTGATCGTCCTAGTACGATTCGGTCGTTTCTCAGTCGAAACCACTCTCCTTCGTCCTTGGCACCGTCATCTATCACGCAGAGCAAAGACGTTGCAGGTCTCAACATGGGGCGATAGGGGATAGCATCGTCACTTGGATTCTCTTCACGAACCGCAAGACTTCCCGCCGATGATCGATGGCGAATCTTCTGGACAGCCTGCCGAATATCATCGGGAGCCTCCAGGTAAGTAGGAGTGTATTGCGGAGCTTCGCCAGCTTTCGGCTGCTTGTGTAACAACATTGGCCACCTCCGTGATCTATTTGGAGCTTACACCGATGCGACGCATTTCCTCGGCAAAAGCATCGTACAGAGGTTTGTAAGCTAAGTTCTGGCCTTTCATGGCAGGTGCAAATTCGATCCCGTGTTCTTGCATGTAATGAACCACTTCAGCAACTGTCTTTCCCTCAATGGGGCGAAGATAGATGCTCAACTCCCGAGGATGCTCCTGAAGATCAGTCAAGGCCTTACGGAGATCTGTTAAGAAATGATTGGCTTCGTGGCCGTAAGGCGTCAGCATGAATCGTTCGATATGGTTTCGTTTGGTTTGCTCCAGTTGCCTGATGGAGTCAAGAACCGAAGCAGCTAAAGGAAAATTCGCCTGGCCGGAGAGGGCTTGTTGTTTGAGTTCCTTCACTCCCACTTCTACAATCTGACGGTCCTTTCTAAAGACTTCATCCTGAAACAGCATGGTCCAGGGTAGTTTCTCGTGCTTTAGTATCCCCAGGGAGCCACCTGTTTTGCTAATACTGCAAGTATTGATATGCTCCAGGCAGTTTGCCGGTATGGGCTGTGAATCACCAGAGTTCAGTTGTTCTTTACGTTCTTTGAAGAAATTGAATTGTATGTTGAGGGCATGACCGCTCAAGATGTCCTCTTGGGATGCACCCGGATGTGAGTATTGCTCTTCCTTTGAAGCCCGTTTTACATTTCGCTTGAAGTTCTCGAAGTTGACTTTGAAGGAGAATTCGTCCTTCATATGGTCGAGGTATTTCTTCCTCAGTTCTATCCTTTCACTGTCATTGCGGATTCGCTGTTTCTCAGCTTGCTGGTAAATGTAGTAGCTTTCCGCTAGGCTACGATTGGAATCATAGGTACGGTTGTCACATAAGCCAGGAATTGCGTAGTACCCCGGGTATTGTGCCTTGGTGGGTGTATTGCACAGAATGGCTATTACTAAGGCGGTCAGTCGAATGCGTTGCGAGGGCATGTTTAGGTTCCTTACGTTTCGCATAGATAAGAGAACATCAGTTGGGAAAAACTGTCAGGAAAGTTGAAAGATTGTCTATTTTTGCAATCTCAAGGCGACCGTTCCTTTTACTGCTTGGTTCGTACCGTCCTTCGTTACACCCGAGTAATTGAGTGTAATTGTATTTCCAGATATTTTTCCCAGATGATCGTGCCCTTCGTGGCCCTGGATTATGCGAACATCTTTTGCGTACCATCCAATGGTGCCGTTACTTTGGATGTATCCGTTTACTTCTCTGGTGTTATTTGCTGTTGTAAATATTCCTTTGAAACGATCACCGTTTCTTTCTGTAATGGAGAGCGTAACGTTGACTTGCGTGGTACCAGAGCGAATTGTGCGTGTCATTGGACCTTTCCACTGACTGTTTACAAGAAGGGAGTCATTCATTGGCTTAGAGATGTTTTTATCGCTTACTTTGATTGGAAGTTCTTTTATCTCCAATTTGCGAATCTTTAGTCCACCACCTGACTCAGCGTTCAATCGCAAACCGATAGCACCTTTAGCGAATCGTCTATTGGGATCGGTAAACTCGGACTCCAGTTTGCCGTCAACGTAGAATCGGAATCTGTAATCTTCCACGACTAGTTCAACGGTGTGCCAGGTATTTGTTTCAATCGGAGAATTGGCTGGCTCTTTAACAGCCGTAACGATACTTGAATTACCTTCAAATGGTGAGCTTCCCGGCATGACTGCCATTTTTCCAAGAAATACTGTTTTATCATTACCCCAGTCCAAACCTCCTGTAGGAGATACTTGGTAGCTGAACTGATTAGTGCCGTCATACCGTGCGCGAAAGAAGAGATGTTTGTTTTTCACACCAGCGTGGCTGATCTCGGCTCGCAAATGGAAGTTAGTGTATTCCTTGTCGGTCAGGATGCCGTCTTCCCCACGTGAATCGGATTTGCTCGAAAGGACGCCATTCTGCACAGTCCAACCACCGCCAGATGCAACCTTGTCAGGGTAAAAGTTCTTCCAGCCAGTGAGGTCTTTGCCGTTGAACAGTGAAGTAAACCCATCGCTTGGTTTGGTATCAGGTATGCCCCCCGATTGCCCACCGATGCTTGAGCCAAGTCCACCTGGGGGCAAGGCGCCACCATCAGTTTGTGGCTTGCTACCCGTTAAACCGCCAGTGGGCAAGTTGCCGCCAGGCAGACCGCCGGAGGCATGAGTTAGCTCTTGAATCTCGATGCTTTCATATTCAATTGTGGTCTTTGCTCTTGCTATGAGTCGGATTTGACCTGATTGATAGTAGCTTCCTCGATCTTCATACTCTGCTACTTTTTCATCATTGATGAACGTTGTGATTTTCCCACCCACAGCTCTTATCTGGAGCGTATACCATTTCCCTATTGGAAGATCGACGGATTTTGCAGGCACATCCCATGTGATCCTTCCCACGTGTGGACGATTTACAGCCTTGTTGATACTGCCAATCGCAATCGGTGTGCCCGCACCTGTAATGGTGCCTCCAAGAGAAACGCCATAGCTGTTTTGCGTGTCGATATCTGTCGTTGCTCGAAAGACGATTTGCTTGCTGTTGCCATCATTATTCTTCACTCGTAATCGCAAATGAAAATCACGGAAATCCGTTTTCTCCGATGCAATCATCGCAACGCCAAGAACTCCTTCAGCTCCGGTTCCGTGCAAGTGCCCTCCCATTACTTTCCAGGTGCCTTTGTTTTGGCTAGGAATGTGCCAGCCAGTAAGGTCTTTACCGTTGAACAGTGAAGTAAACCCATCGCTTGGTTTGTTGGTAGGTATGCCCCCTGGTTGCTCACCGATGTTTGAGCTAGTTCCACCAGGCGGTGAAGCTACACCTGACACTTCATTCAGTTCTACAATTTGAATCTTCCGAAACTGTACATTTTGCTTAACTGAAGCGTCGGTCAAGTTATGTATTGAAAAACCGACATCACCTGATGAATACTCGGTATCTGTGATCGAACCTTCGGTTAGAATTTCACCATCGGCTTTAACGATCACACGTTTTTCATTCACCACTACCTCAACGGTAAACCACTTGTCTGAGATAGACTTTTCTTTGAGCGCGAGTTCTTGCAGATTGACATTACCAGACATAAACGCCCATTTGAAAACATTTCCCATTCCAGCCAGTCCATTGCCTTTGCTTCCTAGCCCAATGGAATAACCTCTTTGACGATCACCAATGTGGGCAGAACGAAAGAACATCACAGCTTTCGATCCTGCAGCAATAAAAATCTCTGCTCGAAGACTGAAATTTCGAACTGGTTTATAGAAGGTGAAAAACTTATCTCCATTTCCGTCAGCGACGACCTTACCATCCTCTATTCGCAGATCAGTACCACCAGCACCTTTTTGCCGTCTCCACCCTCCGCGAAATGTCCCATCCTCAAAAATCGTAATCCATTTAATGTCATTGTCCTTAGGTGGCAGTATTTGTCCATCTGGTGTCTTCTTTTCACCTCCACCTGGCAGTGTGCCACCTCCTCCCACGCTCTCTGTAATTCCACCATCAGGAACTCCACCCCCCGGAATATCAGGTCCTCCGCCGGGTTTCAGCATTTCCTCCGCCAACTTCACCTTGATCGTTTCCTTCCCTCCACTCGCTAGTTCAACTTCCTTGCAACTGAATAGCACCTCATCTCCCTTTCGCACCTCCACCTTTTTATGACCAGGCTTTTGTGTGATGATCCAAGCCTCATTCTCACCCTTCACGTGAACAGTCACTCGTTCACCATTGATAAGGACGTAAGCATCCTCAGGCACATTTTCGATGATCAGTGTACCATCCTTGGTCTTCACACTGATGATGATGCCCACCACGAGTGCCATTGCCAGCAACCCCGCCAGAGTGATGGCTGTAATCCCTTGCCAGGATTTCCAGGAGAAGTCACGGAGCCATCCTGGGAGGGATTGTTTCAACTCGGATTTAATGTTCAGCTCACTCTTGGTCGCCATCCCTCTCAGAGTACTGGCTTTAGAAACGACCACTTTCCCTGGTTCAATAGGCGGACTCACCAACTTAGCCATTACCATCGGCTTCAAGAATGGTACTAGTGCCTGTGCCAACTCCACCGGCTTTTGAAATCGCACTTGCGGCTGCTTGGCCAGTAACTTCATAACGATGGCTTCCAAATCGGCTGGAACATCGGTGCGGAACTGGCTCAGGGGCGGCGGCGTGTCACTCTGATGTGCCACAATGATCTCAACTTGCGTATCGCGCACAAATGGTGCTCTGCCTGTTAACAAATAGAAGAGGGTGCAGCCCAGACTGTACAGGTCGGAACGGATATCAGCAGTCTTAGCGCTCTTTGCCTGTTCAGGCGACATGTAATCTAGTGTGCCCATGACTGCATTCTGCGAAGTTAATCCAGAGCTACTGGCTTGGGCAGCTTGAGCCACTTTCCCCAAGCCGAAGTCGATGATCTTGACTTGCCCTTTGCGGGTGAGCATCATGTTGTTCGGCTTAATGTCGCGGTGCAAGACTCCTTGTTCGAAAGCATGCTGCAGCCCAAGAGCTGCCTGCCGAATGAAGATGGCAGTCAAGTGGATGGCTGGAACGCCTTTCATGCGAACGAATTGTTCGAGGTTGACGCCATCGACGTATTCAAACACAAGAAGATGCAGGTCGCCGACTTTGTCTAACTGGTAGAGTTGGGCAATGTTGGGGTGGTTGAGTTTCGCAGCCGACTTGGCTTCCTGTAAGAAACGCTCTTGAGCAGCGGGATCGCATAGCAACTTGGGATTCATCACTTTGATGACGACAGGTCTATCGACGTGTTTGTCAATGGCCTGATACACCACACCCATTCCACCGCGTCCAAGTTCTTTGTTGATCAGATACTTGGGATGATTGGCCAATTCAGGAGGTAAGCCGGATGCTTCCTTGGCAACGGGCTTGATGCTGTTCAGCGTCTCTTCAAAACCAACGATGGTTTGGGTGGGAGCATCCGCTTCTTTTGCTTGTTTCACCTTGCCCTGGAAAGTATCAGCGGGCGAAGAAGCAACTTTGTTGCGACACAACGAGCAGCTTTCCAGATGGGTGGCAACGCTAACCATAGCCGTTTCGTCGAGTTTTCCTTGTCCGAAGGCAGCAAGTATTTCATTTGCAGGGTGAGCCACTGTAACAGCATTCATCGAATCACTCCATTTAGTCAGTTATTCAGACAGAGCAGCAAGGCTGGAAACCTGTCAGGAAATGGATTTGTCAGTCGATCAAACCTTCAGCCTCTTCCCGTAACCGTTTGAGGATTCTCGACTTAGCGAGCAAGACAGCATTGACAGAGATGCCCATTTCGTCTGCCACATCGACGGGCTTCCTTTCTTCGAAAACAACGAGTTGAAATGCCTTCCAGGTAGCGGGCTCATAGTCGCCTTCCAGCATCGACAGCAGTTTCTTCATCACATGTTGATCGTGTTCATCATCCCAGCGCTGACTCAAGGCACTCGTAGGATCTTCTAAGTCGGAAAGGAAAGACGGTGACGCTTCGCCTGCCTGTTTCTTGCGGGTACGCCAATACCCTTGAAGGCGATGGATGGTGACCGTTCGTAGCCATTTGCGGAATGAACCTATCCTTTGACGCTCGAACTGAGGCAATTCTCGCACCAAGGCCGTCATGACCTCCTGCACCAGATCGTCCGCTTCGCTTCGTAACGCAGGCTCGCGACGAAGCCAGTTGAGTATCAGAGGACGATAGAGCATATCGAGCCGCTGCCAGGATGCGTTATCGGGTTGTAGTCGCAAACGTTCCAGCAAGCTAATAGCGGTGGTTTGCATGGAATCCAGGATCAAGTTGAAGTCACATTATGTTGAAACACACGCTCACGAAGAATAACACGCCTGAAGACCCTGCATTCTGAAAGTGAATACGAGTGAATCTCAAAAAAAATCGTAGGCCTGTTCCGTACCTGGAAACTCTGCTACATGTAGTTAGGATCTACAGCACAAAAGGCGACGATTCTTCGATGAGCACGGGCGGTTCTATGGCCGGCGATTCAAAAGGATTTGTGTTCCCAAGCACTCAAACGTCATTACTAACCCGACTTCAGTCGGGCGCGGATGATGCAGCTTGGGCAGAGTTTGTCGAGAAGTATGGCGTTGTCGTCCTTCGATGGTGTCGGAATCGCATCAAGAAAGACGAGCTAGCAAAAGAGATTGCCCTAGACTTACTGATTGACCTGCCACGACGATTGAGAAAGTTTCAGCTGGGCAAGGACGCAGGTAGATTTCGGGGTTGGCTGCACGTCGTCGTCGAACGAGCTTGCACCGACCTCCTGCGAAAACACCAGCGTGAACGAGCAGCACTCGCACAACTTGTTGCTGCTGATTCGATGGATGAATTGAAGCACCAACTCAATCAACTTTTTGATCAGGAAATCTACGATCTTGCCTGCAATGCAGTCAGGCAACGTATCGAGCAACATCCCCAGGGTAATGAAAAGACCTGGGCAGCATATGTCTTGACTGCTCCCGTTGAGTTTTTTCGAGGAAATGGGCTAACAAACGAGGAAGCAGCAGGGATACTGTTAGTAGAAGTCTCCTTCATTGAAAAAGCACGCAGCAACGTCAAGAAAATGCTTGCTGAAGAAATCCTGGTCTTGGAAAAGGTGGATTGAACCATGTTGGAATATGAGCCAATGTCGGGGCTGCTCAAGCCGCCATCAGTTTCCGAAAACAACTTTTTAGAAGAGGCAAAACGAGCTTTCAGCCAAAACAGCTTTGACTCCGTTTCTGGATTCGACATTCTGGAGAAGATTGGCCAAGGGGGTTTCGCTGTTGTCTATCTTGCTCGACAAACTTCGTTGAATCGATTAGTGGCTCTCAAGATATCCCCCTTTAGTCCGAATCTCAAGAGGCAAGCACGCTTCCAAAAGGAATCAGAAATACTTGCCAAATTAAATCACCCTAACGTAGTTGCGGTCTTTGAATGTGGCTCTGCAGGCCGACACTACTATTTCGCATCGGAGTATTGTGCAGGCGGAAGTCTAGCGAGGCTGATTGCTGGTCAAGTAGTACCTCCATTGGAATCTGCTCACTTGGTGCAGTCTGTCGCATTAACTATGTTCGAGGTACACCAGCAAGGTATTATTCATCGCGATCTTAAACCAGGCAATCTGCTGATCGCAGGAGAGAGCACCACTTCTTGGCGGTCATTGAAGATCAAGGTTGCGGATTTCGGTTTGGCGCATGACGAGGATGGGGATGATCAGACGGAGACTGGTGATTCGCTAGGCACCCCGCAGTACGTAGCTCCTGAACAACTGAAAAATGCCAAATGCGCCACAGCATCTGCCGACATTTATTCACTCGGGGCAGTACTGTACGAGTTGATCACGGGACGCCCACCTCACCTGGCTGCAACTTTGCCTGAGATCATACTGCAGGTTGAACGTGCTGATGTGGTAGCACCCCGGAAGTTGGTCGCTCAAATTCCGAAAGACTTGGAGAACATTTGTCTGAACTGCTTGCAGAAAGAACAAGCTGATCGGTATGGCAGCATGAAGGAACTAGCTGATGACCTCGGGAGATTCACAAGAGGGGAGCCTGTTTACGCTCGGCCCATCTCAACGATTCGTCGAGCCTGGCGATGGGGGCGGAAGCATCCCGCCATCGCAGCACTAGGATTTGTTTCCGCCCTCTTAGCTTTCCTGTTTGCTGCATTAGGCGTGAGTTATTGGAGGCAATCGAGTCTAGTAGAGCATCAGCATGAAATATCCAATTCACAGACATACTTGCGTTTATTGACCGATGTCCGCAATCGTGCAATCAAAAAAACCAATGGATGGCGTGAACAGAATGTGCAGGCTTTGCAGAAGGCAAACCTGATCAACACACCGCTTAAAGAAATAGCTACGTTGCGAAATGAAATGGCAAATACGTTGATTGGCTACGACTTAGGGCAGGAGCTTAAATATGTCTCAGACCTTGGTGAAGTCTTTTGCACGGCTGGCCATCCAACGAAGTCAATCCTTGCAATTGGCTACTCCAAGGCTGCTGATTTTGAAATCAAAGTTCGTCAAGGAGATGTCATCGTTGATTTGGTCAACTCGAATGACAGGAAGCTAGTGCAGCGAATCCGTTGGCCTGCTCATCCTGGCCCATTCGGGGAACTCATCAAGAAAGATTGGGATGGAATTCGATCAGTAGCCTTTAGTCCCGATGGTCGCTGGCTTTACATAGGCACACGAGCTGGACGACTGTATCGTCATGAACTCGATTCCAATCAACAACCAGAGTTATTGCATAGCTTTCCGGAGGCTGTATGCACGATTATAGTGGCGCCAGACGGCCAACGCTTGTTCATGCTTTGCAACTTTCTCCCCTATCGCAAAACACTTTGGCATTTGGAGGCCCGACTAGGCGGAAAAACAGGCCAGTGGATTGCCCCGAGTTCAATAAGTAGCATTGCGGTTGGGCTCGACGGCAAGTATCTGTTTTGCACTACAAATAACACTTTGCAAGTGATTGATTCAACTGACTTTCATACGATCTCTTCGATACAGACTAACTGCAGCTCGAATTGCTGTACTTCCAGTTCTGACGTACTGGCTGTACTGACTTTTGACCACTATGGGCTACACCCAGAAAATCGTGACAGTTCGATAAACCAATCGAGTCAAAGCATTAATTCACAGGCACAGTTATCACTTTTTTGTATTCCGTCGTTAATTCCTATCAAGACCATCCGATTGTCGAATATCGATTTGCAATCTCACACATACGCAATACTAAGCTTCTTGCCAGACGGCATTCATATAGCAGTTTTCTTACAAGCCATGGGATATGTGGCAATCTATGACATTGCCAGTGGTCTGGAAGTTGCGAGAGTAGATGTATCTGAAGTTAATTCCTCAATGTCAAGTGTACCATCTACCGGTCAACTTGCCGTAGCGGTCAGCAACGGTGCTTCATTCTTCACACCTGCCCCGCCTTTGGTTCAGCCAAGTCCGTTCAATCACCAAGTACTAATCAACGCTAAAATGAGCAGGGATGGGCGAACGTTCGCAACATTGGATGCGTCAACTGTTCAAGTACATCAACGAGAGCAACGTCGCACGTACCCTTTGAGATCCTTTTCAACAACTACCAGTAACTACCGTGATGGAAAACTACAGACACAATCCTTCATCGACCTGTCCACAAAAGGTGACGCTGTCGCTTGGCACTATGTGCACACACGCGAGTTATCTCAATGGCGTCGAGATAATAGTCGTGCCCCAATTGTTGAGCTCTACCTTGCTCTCGCCTGCATCAACTACGATTCAGACGGTCATCTGTATTGTGTAACGGACAACGAAATTCGGTTGGTACCAGATCAACTGCAGCCAGTGAGAACGGCTTGGCGAATGCCCAGCAACGGTCAAAGTGGCATCTATGAGCTTAACGCAATTGCAGTGGGTAAGGAGCGCTTCGTGGCTTCAACTCGAACTGGCAAGGTATTTTGCTTGCGTAGAGCCAATGACGCATTGCTCAAGCAGGTTGGTTCCTGGCAAGTCGAAAATGATGACATCATTCACTTGTCAGTTTGTTTGCAGGACGAAGCCATCATCTTGGCTACAAGGAGTGGCTGTTTAGAGTTGAGAGATTGTCAAAACGGTACCCTGCTTGATCAATTCGGAGAAAAGCTCAAATCAGTGTCCAACTTGGATGTTATCTCCAATGGCCTTTGTGCTGTTGGAGGACAAGACGGTACGTTGAATCTCTTTGACATTTCTAGCCGTAGCATCAAGCCTCTTCTGGCGTTACAGTTTCCAACTCCCATCAAGAGAGTGTGTCTCACAGAGGATGGAAAGGAACTCATGATCTTTTTCACTGGAGATCACATCGTTCGAGTGCTCGATATTGCTAGTCTACGAAGCATCCTTGGGTCCAATCACCTTGGCTGGTAACCTGGAAGCTGTCTCATTTCACAAATAATCCCACAGTCAATTCAGAAATAGCCGTTTCAAGCTTGTCATATTGAACTACTAGACCTGCTCTCCAATTGAGGTTCTCGCTGACATTGTAATCAAAACCGTTTCACGTCACTTCTGAATCTCTAATTCCGCAACGCCATCAAGAAACTACGAATCACCGACAATGGCCATTTACTTATGCTTCTGATCGCTGGGGATAACGTGGCTTGCCTTCGGAACATCGAGCAACTTTATCAGTCGCTGAAGGCTATGCACCTGGCTTGGTACGGTGGCTGACTCGCTGTTTTCTACCTTTTTTGAAACGACGATAGACCAGCGGAACCATTACTGTCAGACCTAGGCCAGATAGTAATATCGTGGCGGGTTCTGGTACAGCGGCGATATTTGCGATGTAAACACCACCTCGGCCATCAGCAAGCTTCGCTGAGAATGCGACTTGCCCCAAGTCATTCAGGCCTTCTCGATAGAAGAGCAGGTCAGTGACGATCGAACCATCTAATGAGTCTCCCGTAGCTATAATTTTCGAAGTCAAAGGATCAGCGCCGGTGTAGATCCCCTTCCCACTGCCATCTCGAAGAATGCCTAGAAATGCAAATTGTTCAGGATCGTTGAACGACAACTCATTAAAGCTGCTAAAGGCACCTGTTGTCGTAACCAGTGGTGTTATGGAAATGCCATCTGCCTTAAAGATTGCGCTACCAGTAAACGAATAGCCCTGGAATAAGACATGACCAGTATTATTAATGACATAACCATCGGGTATCGAATCAGCGAAATTGTTGTTGGAAGCCATCAACGTATTGGTGCCGCTAGTGTTTCGCCATAATTCCCGAGCACTGCCACTACCAGTCAAGTTGCTCCAGTAGAAGGCAGTTTGATTGAGATCGTTGAGCGAGGGGCTTAACTGCGGAAGATTTCGGGCCTGTTGCACAAGGGTAACCCGCGTGGGACCGTCCTGACGAAACAGTATTTCGTCGCCAGGCGGCCCAAATACGAACGAGCTCTTTTGAGCTGTAAACGCAACACTGCCCTGATTGTTGATCGATGGCAATGCATTATCAAAACCATACTGTGCCAAGTCTCCACTTTGTGTGGCTATCGTTGTGATCGACGACCCATTACCTGTAAAGACTCCGTTGAGGCCGCCTGATATCTTTCCGTTAAATGCTACCGTCCCACTATCATTCATTGAAACTGCTAGACTAGTGGAACTGAAATTGGCCGCATTGATTGCTGCGATGTTAACCAATGGCCCACCTGCTGTTCCGCGGTAAATGCCTGCCGGTTGGGAGGTGACACCCGTGGTTCCGTAAAACGCCACTTGACCAGCATCATTCAAACTGACAGCAGGAACGCTAAACGCCACTGGCCCAGGATTATTCGTCGTCACCCGAACAAAATCATACTGAGCCGAGGCATTTACCTCCATGGCTACAACAACGAACAGTGCGCCTATCGAAACAAGGGAAATATGCATCTTCATGTATCGCCATCCAACGAAAAAACGGACCAACTACATCTAACACGTATCGTAAGTTGCTACCTGAATCTGAAATTCGAAAATTCTTTGATTCACGTCAATCTGGTGTAAATAATCGGATTCAACAGTACCAAATTTGGGGGCCTATCCTGCTTATTGTTGGATCTTATCGTTAAACTCAGGCCGCTGTAGTAGTAGTAACTGATGGCCAAGAAGCTAAGCGTAGGCCAGCCAATGCGGCCCACTCGTCTGCCACTGCTTCAGAGTCCAAAGTCCTCCATTCCAAATCCGGGTGGTGTAGCTCTTGTTGAGCCAGCCGCGATGGCTGAGTTCCTGCACCACCGGGAGCATACTGCCATGTCTGCATACAGGCGGTAGATAGCCTGTACCCTCTGTGCTTCGTCGAAGTTGATGATCAGCTTGTTGGTGGTTTACGTCGTAACCGAGGATCGATCTACCACCGCTCCATTTGCCCTTCTTGCGAGTGGCGGCGATCTTGTCGCGGCTACGCTCGCTGATGATCTCGCGCTCAAACTGGGCGAGGATGTTGAGGGTCAACCGCCCCATACTATGGTGGTGTTAAATTGCTGCGTTACACTGACGAAACTAATCCCTTATGGTCGAATACCCTAATCATGCACGTTACACAGTTACTACACACTTAAGCCCTCAATACACACCAAATTTGCCTTTTTCTGACATCACTTGCATTGTTTTGCAAACGCTGTAAACTATTACAAGCTTAAGATTTAGCTGGATTTCTGCATAGATTGGCAAATGTCAAATTTGGCTTCATAAGCCGCGTGTCAGTGGTTCAAATCCACTCGCCGCTATTCACCTTATTGACCGAGTTGCCCTTTGATTGGTCTTTAGGGGTATCGGGTAGTTTTTTGGGGGTGCAAATAGAGGACTTCTCTATTTGCTCGGTTTTTAGATCAGCATGGCAAGTTGTTTGATGATTGCCAGCCTTTACTGAACTATCGGTAAGAGAATCTGAAGAATAAAACTCCGCAGACGGCATACAGCTATTTTTTGATTCAAACTCAACATTATCCTTTCCGAACGTTGGTACTGGCAATGCAAACCCGCCAAATGCCATTCTGCCATTCTTCAGCTTTTGTACCTCGCGCTTCTTCCCAAAAATGGAAGTACGGAAAAATAGTCCAATCTTGATACCCAGGCGATTGAGCAAGGGTGCTATCTCGGCACGAGCATTTGGATCAGTTGTAATACGGTGCAAGTCATTCACTAATTCGAGGGCTGCATCCACGTATGACTCAGGAGTTTCAGCCACACAACGTTCGATTTCAGACCTAAGAATCTTGATCGAGTGATCTGCGAGAGCGATTTCACTCTTCAAGCCCTTATACTGAGTTTTCAAACCAGCGTAGATGTCTGCATCTGCTTCAAATGCCATTTTGCTCTCAATCAGATCAAGTTGTTCAGACATGAGTTGGCGCTGAGAGCAAACACGCTGTAACTCCTGGTCTTTTTGATTCGACTGGGGAAGCTGCTTTGTTTGTTTGACGATGTCCAGCATTTTAGATCGTAGGTCATTGAGCCCAGCTTGGGTCACAAGTTGCTTGATTGTTCTCAACACAAAGCGTAACATTCCCTCGGCATCAATTTGATTGCTCTTACAACCTGCAGTACCGTACGTCATGTACCTCCCACAAGTATAAACAACGCGATTGTGGTTTGTTCTCCCATGAAATGGCGAACCACAATTGTCGCTCATGTCAAAGAGCAATCTGGTCAGGGGGTATTTTTGTGTGTCCTTCGTTTGTAAACGCCAACGTAAAAGTGTAGCGCGTGCCAGTCTAATAG
>WBZX01000233.1_pt1 | contig 52847 bp, 43 predicted proteins | sample 5204211 | NCBI WGS metagenome assembly WBZX01 (sample SAMN12344362, study PRJNA552823) | activated sludge metagenome | biome: Activated sludge suspended growth; feature: Nitrification reactor; material: Wastewater; isolation source: activated sludge from nitrification reactor of wastewater...
GTGAACACTGACCCTGCACTCCTGGCCTACTCCGCCGAGGTTGCAGCTCAATTGCGACTTATGGCAGAATCGCTTCGTGGTGTGACTATCACTGGTCGTGTTCTCGACACCTACAAACGTGGTGGCATGACCAATGATTTCGGCTGGGGTGGCTGGGGTGGCGGAGTCGGCTTCTCCTCCAACGTGCAACAAGTCGAATCGTCCAGGGCTGAAGTCGCTGCTGCCGGCGCCAAGGACCGCAATGCGATCTGGGTTCGGATCGGTGAACAGACGACTGCCATCCGCAGCCAAATGGCCCAAAAGCACCGGATTGAGTTCTAGACCACTTAATGCAATGCAGAAAGCCGAAGTTTCGACTTCGGCTTTTTGCATTCACCATGTAGAGGATGTCGTAAGAGTTAAACGCAAATAAACCCGAAGCCTCACAACTTCGGCTACAAAAGATAAAAGCCACCAGCTTCACTGGTGGCTTTTTGACTAACGAGGATGACGGGGCTCGAACCCGCAACCTCCGGCGTGACAAGCCGGTGCTCTAACCAATTGAGCTACATCCCCAAATGCACGGAATGAAAGTATAAGCGGCTCAGGCAAAAGGGCAAGTGGTCGACATCCCCCTCCATCGCGTTTTTTGTGGATTGGTATCGATAAGACAGATGAAGTAACTTGTAAGTTCGCTATGTTGGAGTACCGCCTTCAGGCGGCAAGCGTTTCCAGTGACTACAAGATGATTTCCAGTGATCGCAAGAACCCAGCCGCCTCAAGGCGGTACTCCAACACACTTGGTATAATACCTACGACCCTTCGAAGTGAGTTTCTCATGCTTGCAATATTGGCAATACTGCTTACGGCGTTACCCGAAGAACCACTCAAGCTCGGCCTGGGCCAACCTTGGTACGAACAGGAAAAGTCAGCCGTTGCAACCATCGAAGGCATCCTCGACTACCAGCCCACCACCGGACGCATCGGCATCCCCGCCCAGTACTCCCCGTTTCGCCTTGTCCGCAGGGTAGGCGAAACTACCCAGGTCGAACAGTTCACCCTCCACGCCCCAGGTCACGAAGCACAACTGGCCACACTGGTGGGCTATCGTGTCAACATCGTCGGCAAAGTACAAACCCAGGGTGAAGGCGAGCAGAAACGACAAATCCTCTGTGTGGGTACGGTCCAGTCGCTGAGTATCGCTCCATCGCTGGTATTCACCGAAGTGCAGCCCATCGCCCGTACCAGCAAGTTGAATATTAACTCGGGAAAAATACTGGATGCGATCACTAGCTCTGTGATGCGAAGCGATAGTGATGTCGCGAAAGCTATTGGAACGGGAACTGGCTTGGAGGCAGAAAAGGTAGCTGTCGAGCATCTCAAAACCCAGTTCGGCATCAAGAGCATTGATTGGAAACTTCAGATGGTGGTCTATATCGGGCCAACTCCAGGCAATCGCATTAGAGACTACAAGCGGGAAATCACCAAGATTGAAGTACACGAACGGGGCGCCACCATCAGTTGGCGTGGCGATGAATCCATGCAACCAGGTCGCGCCCCCAGTACCGATACGGTTCTGTTACCTCGCATTGATGGCGAAATTACCTTCAAGCAGGTGACTGGGTCGAAGGGGAACAAACCCGCAGCTACCGCACCTGCTACCGAGAAGCTCATTCCCCAGGCACCCGTCAAATAGTAGACCGATTTCTACTGCCCGATCTGCATGCGCTTCGTATCACAACCTTGCTTCCTTGTTCCAGGCAGGTTTGTTATGTCTGCACGTATCACCATCAGTGCCTTCGCTGATGAAATCAGCCCCGAACCCGTTGAACAGTTTGATCTGCTGACCCAGCATGGTGTACGACATGTCGAACTCCGCTCGGCCTGGAAAACCAACGTCCTTGATTTGACTGACGAACAGATCAGCACTATCGAGAAACTGCTCAGCGAACGAGGGATGAAGCTCTCTGCCATCGGCTCCCCCATCGGAAAGATCAAAATCACCGATCCGTTCGAACCCCACTTGAAGCGATACGAACGGGCCTTGCTCCTGGCCCAGCGGTTCGGTGTTCGCAACATCCGTGTCTTCAGCTACTACCCTGCTGACGATAACAAACCCTGGGCTGATCATCGCCCCGAGGTGCTACGTCGCATGGAGATCAAGACAGCCATGGCCGAGAAGTTGGGCCTGCGACTCGTCCACGAAAACGAAGCCCGCATTTATGGGGAAGATCCCATCCGCGTGCTCGATCTCTTCCGCAGCATCAACTCCCCTGCCCTCAAGGCCGCCTACGATGCGGGCAACTACGTCCACGGTGGCTACGATCCGATCAACGCCTGGCACATGACCAAAGATCAGACCGTGCATCTCCACATCAAAGACTGGATTCACGGCGGCGAAAAGGGCGTCCTCCCCGGCACCGGCCAAGGACGCATCCCCGAAGGCATCGCCCTCGCTAAAGCCCAAAGCTACACCGGCTTCGCCACCCTCGAACCCCACCTCCTAGGCGGTGGCCCCACGGGAGGCATCACTGGTCCTGAACTCTTCCCGAAAGCGATAGCTGCCTTCCGAGACATTATGGATGCTGTGGGGTATCCGCATGATTAGTTGTAGGAGAAGTTATTGGTTGTTTGTTGTTGGTTGTTAGTTAAAACAAAAGAGTTGAACGAGAGCAATACTCAGCGTTCTCCGCGTTTCTCTCCTCAGCGTTCTCTGCGTTTAGGATTGAAACGCAGAGGCCACAAAGACCAGACAGCACGCAGGGGCAGCAGAGAAGTATTCAAACTTCCTAACCAACAACAAACAACCATCAACCAACAACTTCTCTCAACATGAAAATCGGCATCACCTACACTCTCAAAGACACCAAGCTCGATACCAGCAACCTTCCTGATGATTGGCAGGAAGAACTGGACAACATGACCACCATTGATGGCATCGCGGGTGTACTCGAAAAGTTGGGGCACACGGTCGTCAAGCTCGGCGATGGCCTGGAACTGCAAGCCAAGCTCCTGGCGGAGAAGCCTGATCTCGTCTTCAATCTGGCGGAAGGCCGAGGGGTCTCCCGTTCGCGAGAAGCCTGGGTGCCTTCGCTGCTCGAATCGCTCGACATCCCCTATACCGCGTCCGATCCCCTCACCTGTGCCATCACGCTGGAGAAGGACTACGCCAAGCGCCTGGTCGCGAGCGCGGGGGTACCGGTGCCACCAGGCATCGTGGTACAACCGGGTGAGAAGCTACCTGCTGTGGAAGATGTCAAACTCCGCTACCCCCTACTGGTGAAACCTGCCTGGGAAGGATCGAGTAAAGGCATCCGCCTGCGTTGTCTGGTACTGAAGCCTGATGAACTGCTCAAGGTCGTCGAAGAAGTGCGAGGTGACTATGCCCAACCGGTGCTCATCGAAGAGTACATCCAAGGCGAAGAAGTCACTGTAGGCCTTGTAGGCAACGGTGCTACTCTCGAATGCATCGGCCAACTGCGAGTACTGCCCCTGAAGCCGACCGAGCACTTTGTCTACAGTCTGGAAGTGAAACGCGACTGGGAAAACCAGGTCCGCTACGAAGCACCACCCAAACTGTCTGCCTCCATCTTGCAGGCCACGGAGGACGCAGCCAAGCTCGCGTTTCATGCACTAGGTTGTCGGGATGTAGCTAGGGCCGACTTCCGTATCCGCGATGGTGTTCCTTACTTCCTTGAGATCAACCCCCTGCCCGGCCTCAACCCGATCTACAGCGATCTCGTCATCCTCGCCCGCCTGATTGAGATGAGCTACGACACGCTCATCACCAAAATCATCACCGCCGCCCGCACCCGCATCGGCAAGTAATCTACTTACGCGCCTTCAAACATTCCATCCACATAGCTGAACGCATCGAACGCTTCCATATCGTCGATGCCTTCCCCGACACCAATGAACTTCACCGGCAGGTTCAGCTTCTGGCGGATAGCAATGATGCTACCCCCCTTGGCCGTACCATCGAGCTTGGTAAGGATGATGCCGGTACACTTCACGGTCTTGAGGAACTCCTGGGCCTGCACCACTGCATTCTGACCTGTGGTCGCATCCAGCACCAGGATGCTCTCATGCGGTGCATCAGGAATTTGCCGTGCGACGATGCGCCAGATCTTCTCCAGTTCCTTCATCAGATTGGCTTGAGTATGTAGTCGGCCAGCGGTATCGATGATGAGATAGTCTGCCTTGCGGGCGATGGCTGCCGAGACTGCATCATGTGCCACCGAAGCGGGGTCGGCATTCTGCGGAGCTTTGATGATCTCGCAGCCCAGCCGTTCGCTCCAGATCGTCAGTTGTTCCACCGCAGCAGCACGGAAGGTATCGCACGCTGCGACGATGACCTTGTTGCCCTTCTTCTGCAATAGGTTCGTGAGCTTGGCAATCGATGTCGTCTTTCCGGAACCATTAATGCCTGAGATCATCACCACCGTGGGTGGGCTAGGTTTCTTCATCAATGCGGTGTCATCAGCAGTGAGGATGCCGATCAGTTCCCGCTTAACGAACTCCTGAACATCGGGGCCGATTTCCTTATCGAGGAAAGCCTGTCGAACCCGCTCGACGATTTGTGGCGTGCACGGGCCCACGTCGGCCAGGTACAGCTTCTCCTCCAGTTGGGCCAGGAACTGTTTATCGACCCGGCCTTTCATCCCAAACAGCCCCGCCACGCCCGAAAAGGCCTGCCTGGTTTTCGTAAGTGCCTTCTTGATACGATCAAAGAAACCCATGACGTTCCACGCTCAATCAGTGAAAAAGAATCTCCCTATAGTGTATGGTTTACCCACGTTTGACGACGTGCAAACAGGCCATTACGTGCTATGCTTGTTGGATACCAACCCGAAGCGTGAGCGAGGGAGGCTCTCGCGAATGTGAGACGTCCCTCGCTCACGCTTCGGGTTAGTGTGATACCCTGGAGTTTGCAGTTGTCATCGCCCAGCCCTGAAACGAAGCCCACCAAGCCCGCCAGACCCCCGTTCGTTCCGCCCCCCCACGGCCTGGCCCACTATGCCTGGCTTGCTGAGATTGGTGGGGCACTCCTCGTGGTCGCCATCCTCGTTATCACCGAAAGTGGTGGCCTGTTCCGCGATTCGTGTTGCCTCTGGCATCCCGTCGTTGGTGAAAAACTGATGACCGAGGGATGGATCAGCACCGATACCTTGAGCCACACCTTCGCAGGCAGGTTCTGGATTCCCTTCCAATGGCTCGGCGAAGTCGCGATGGCCAAGCTCTACCAGTGGGCTCAGTTCGATGGCATCTTCTGGGGTACCCTTGCCCTCTTCGGCAGCATGTTCGGCTGGATCATGGGGCGGGCCGTCCGCATGGGCTGCCATCCCATCCTCGCTGCCCTCATCTGCTCGCTGACGTTCTTTGAATGCTGTCACCACTTTCACGCCCGCCCCCACCTGGCCACCATGGCAGGGATGTGCTTCCTGGCTGCACTCTTGATCGATATCGAAGCGGGACGACTCAGACGCATCCATCTCCTCTGGCTGATCCCCGTCTTCATCCTCTGGGCCAACGTTCACGGTGGTGTACTTGGCGGCTATGGCACGCTCGGCATCGTCTTCTTCGGCTGGGGGGTCTACTGGCTGCTGGGCTGGTCGTCCCCCATTGATTCATGGAAGACCGTCGGCCTGTTGCTCCTCCTCTGTGCTGTCATCACTGCCTGCTTCCTCATCAACCCGTACGGCTACGAGTACATGAAAATGTGGCTCGTGATCATGAAGGCTGATCTGCCCAAGATCATCAACGAACATGCACCACTCGATCCGTTCAGTCCCGTTGGCATCATGATTATCGGCGAAGCAGTGCTCTACCTCTTCATCCTGGTTGGCACCGCACCCAAACGACCACTAGTGATGTGGCTACTTCCGCTCGTCTGGCTCTTCCTCGGCTGTTCCCGCATCCGCCACGCGCCACTGTTCTCGCTGGTAGCGATGATCGCCATCCTCGACATGCTCCCTTACTGCAGGTGGACGCACTGGCTGGCCAAGCGAAGCGATCTCTATGTAGCCCCCAAGGCGGACGACCCGAAGGAACCCAAGTGGGGCATCGTGCTGGCCCGTTTGTTCCCGATCTTCATCCTGGTGGTGCCCCTTTCACTGGGCATTCGCTTCGTCAAACTCGATGAAGAATGGTGGCCTCTCGAACTGATTCCCACGCTGAAAGAAGAAGCGAAAAAGCCTGGCACGAAGCTCTTCAATGAAGACCGGCTGGCGGGGATGGTGATTATGTACGTTCCGGAACTGAAGGTCTTCATCGATGACCGATGTGAACTCTATGGAGAAGCCTTCCTGCTCGACTATATCGATGCCATGAAAGATCGCCCCGAGTACTGGTTCAACGAATGGCACAAGAAGTACGGCATCAACCTCGCCCTGACCCAGGAGAAGGGCAAGTTCACCGAGTACCTGCTCAGTTCACCCGATTGGGTACTAGTCAAGAAAGTGAAAGCGGGGCATGTGTTTCGGCGAAAGTAACTGATCAACCATTTCGTTGCCAGTGCCCTTGCAGTGGTCAGTAAACTAACGACTGACACCAAGGAACACTGGCATGTACAAGAACACCTGGTACACTCGCTTCTCTCGCAAAATTGCCCGCTACTCCGGCCATCCACTGATGTTCGTGCTGGCCTTCGGCACCATCCTCGCCTGGCTGATCACTGGCCCACTCTTCGGCTTCAGCGATACCTGGCAACTGGTGATCAACACTGCCACCACCATCATCACTTTCCTGATGGTGTTCCTGATTCAAAACACCCAGAACCGCGACACGGAAGCGATCCAGATCAAGCTGGATGAATTAATCCGTGCCACCCAAGGGGCGCACAATGCTTTGCTTGATCTGGAAGAGTTGGAATCGGAAGAACTGGATGTTCTGCGTTCTCGTTATATCGCCCTAGCTACAACGGCTCGTAAACAGCTCAAGGCTGGGCAAATAGACACCGATGTTGCTGATATTGCTGAGGCAACGAAGTAAAGCCTGCAGTTCTGAATTACTACGGCTTTACCTTCGAGACCATTTGATCCAACAGCTTCTTTACATGCGCATCCTTCTCTGTTCCTGCAAACTTTTCCAGCCGATTTCGATAGTTACTTCGCAGATCATCATTGAGCAGATTGAGAATATCAGGAACATACTTGTTCATGATCTCGACATGCCTCTTTCTTGTTTCTGGAGTAACTGTAACGTGATCTGCCAGTACGACGATCAGTCCACCAATTACCGTTCCATAGCCTTGCTGCATGGTGCCGTAGCTCTTTTTCTTTGCTGGGTATTGTGGATCACTTTGATCGAGAGAGCCAAAAAACTCCTTCATGCCTGTTTGTGCCTTGACCAGGATGGCCAGCATCGGTTCCTCCAGTTCGATCTGCTCTACAGTCAAGCTGTTTTTGGGCCAGGCTGCCGTCGTATAGACCATCGCGATTGCCTTCAGACACTGCACCAATTCCATACTCAACTTCATTTGTTCAACTACTGAGTGGGAATTCTCCGCGATGGTTCTTTCCATTCCACGAGTATCGATGAATTTGGCAAACACTGTGCCTGAGGTCTTGCTTTGATATCGTGGCAACTTTTCAGGCGTTTTCTTGAGCTGAGTTATCACATCAGCAGCCTTCTTGTAATCGTTCAATTGCCATTTTTTCTTGATCGAAGGTATCCCCAGCTCTTCATATTCTGCAACTGAAAGTGACTTATCTTCCAAAGGTTCAACCTGTTTGCCCGCCTGTGCAAACAATGGATTCACTAGTGCCGCAACCAGCAGCATGGCTATCACTCTACTGATCTGCTTCATTACTGATTCCCCTACGAAATGTGGAACACCGAACTCTTCATCTTCCCAGCCACCATCTCGCACTTCCGCCAGGAACTGTTGTCGTTCATCGGCAGCCAACGGCGATCCTGTTCACGGAAGTACATGTCCTTGTCCTGCTGGTAGTAGAGCTGCAGGCCTTCCACTTCGATGATGTTCAGAATCTCATTGGTGTGGTACTTGGTCTGGTCGTAATCAGTGAAGGCACGCTGGCCCATCTCCGAGTAGAACTCGTTCAGCATCAGCAGCTTGTGCTGCAGATCGGTATCAAGCTCGGTAGCATTCAGACCAATCTCTTTCGCGGTCTTCAGGATGATCGGATACGAATGGCTTGGGTAGCCTGAGTTCAGCTTCTGGGCAATGCGGGTGATCTTGTTCTGATCCTTGAGGTGATAAGCCAAAATCTCTTCACACAGCATGATGGACAGCGACTCTGCACGATCTACCGCACCAATCACCAGCGGATGCACATACTGGTACAGGTACTGGTAAGGGTTGGTCCCCTCCTTCCCCTTCTGTTCCCGCCAGGAACGAATCACCCGGTTCAACTCATCCAGGCTGACACTAACCAGACTGTTATCCCGATCAAGAGGCGACAGCGAATGTGTCAGCGAGGTGTCAACCGCGGTCAGATATGCCATAGGCCCCATCTGAATCTCATCCGCACCGATGGCCAGCATGGTAGCTGCGGATGCACATTCGAGCGGCACAAGGGCAATAATCTTCTTGCAGTACTGCCGGAGCATGTTGACGATGCGTAGCGATGATTTGCCGTTGCCCCCATCCGACTTGATGAAGAGATAGAGCGTGTCGGTCTTCTTCACCTTCTGCAGCATCTCGTAGATGGCAATGACATCGTTGCCACAGATGGAACCGTTGTTGCCATTCCAGTAGCTGACGAAGACACCATCGATCATCTTGTTGATCTGCTTGATGACTTCCTGCGTTTTGGAAAGCAGGACGGGAGGCTGTTTGAGTGTGATGGCAGGTGGCTTAGCGGGGCGCATGGGGTCAATAAGTCCTGAGTGCTGAGTCCTGAGTGCTGAGAATACAGCAATCAACACTCGCGATGATGATGCATCTTACGTAGCACGCCATTCCCACTCAAGCATCAAACACTTGGCTTTTGCATTCTCAAGACTCAGCACTCAGCACTCAGGACTAATCCTCACCCTCCCACCAGATGCACTCCCCGTTCCCCCACCAGCATCTTGAGGTCATCCATCGGTAGCTTTTCGATATCGACCCGATACTCGCCACCCAGTTGGAACACAGCCCGCTGGCCCTGACCGTTATTGAGTTCGATCATTACCGAAGTGGTGCCTCGGGACCGCTTCAGAAGCGTGCCCAGTTGGGCGATCATCGTTGCATCGTGCAGATCCTGCTCCAGACTGATGCGCAGGCTGCCCCCGGTTCTCGAATGCATTCGCCCTTTATCGAGCGGGATAATCTTGTTGATAATAAACCCAGGCTTCTCACGACTGCGGTCCACCGTCGCTTTCACGAAGCAGACCTTGTCGTTCACCACATCATCCTTGTGGTTGCCGAAGGCTTCAGGGAACATGACGCATTCGATGCTGCCGGTCAGGTCTTCAAAGTAGAAGCGGGCCATGCGAGTATCACCGGTCCTGCTTCGCTTGGCATTGGTCAGGCGAACCTGGGTGATCATCCCACCCACCATCACTTCCGAACCTGCCGAGAGCTTCTCGATATCGATGAGACGGTGACTGGCGTAGGTCAATTCAGCTTCATGCTGTGCCAGCGGATGGCTGGAGAAGTAGAAGCCGAGCGCTTCCTTCTCGAAATTAAGCTTGTCCTTCGCTGCCCACGGATCGACAGTAGGCAACGTGCGCGGTGTACTTTCCTTCGATGCTTCCTTGCCACCACCACCATCGCCCAGCAGATCAAAGATACTCCCCTGCCCGTGCTTCTTGTCTTCCTGTAACGAAGTCGCTTCCTGCACCGCACCGGGGAGAGCGATCATTAGCGCTGCCCGATTACCTTCCGGGGCAAGCTTATCGAGAGCACCAGCCTTGATGAGCGATTCCAAGCCTGAGCGAGGCACCAGATGCCCATCCACCCGTTCGCATATTTCGAACAGATCACGGAAGGGTCCATTCTTCTGGCGTTCTTGCACCACCGCTTCTGCCGCCTTGCGGCCCAAGCCACGAATGGCCACCAACCCGAAGCTGATAGCCTGCTCACCTGCGACACCAAAATCCGCATCGCTGCTGTTGATATCGGGAGCCTGCACTTCCAGGTTCATTTCCTTGGTGTTGCGAACGTGCTCCGCCACCTTATCGGTGTCGCCCAGTTCACTCGTCAGCACCGCCGCCATGAATTCAGCCGGGTAGTGAGCCTTCAGGTAGGCAGTCTGGTAGCTGACGAGAGCGTAAGCGGCCGAATGTGACTTGTTGAAGCCGTAACCCCCGAAGACCACGATCTGTTCAAAGATCTGGTCCGCCACATCCTTCTTCACCCCACGTTCCACTGCACCCTTGATAAACTCCGCCCGGCGCTGATCGATCACATCCATCTTCTTCTTGCTGATGGCCTTGATACAGGCATAAGCAGAACTGAGTTCAATGCCGCCCAACAGGTTCAGGATCCGCATCACCTGTTCTTGATACACCATCACGCCGTGCGTTTCTTCCAGCACTGTTTTCATGATGGGGTGGACATACGTCGGCTCCTCACGCTTATGCTTGCGGTTGATGTACGAATCGACCAAACCACCCTGCAGCGGACCCGGTCGATAGAGTGCCGTTGACGCAATGATGTCACGAATATTGTCAGGCTTCAGCGACCGAAGCAGCCCGCGGATACCCTCCGATTCAAACTGGAAGACACCCTGCGTTCTACCCGACTGCAACAGCTTATACGTCGCCTCGTCATCCAAAGGCAACTTGGCAATATCGATATCAATGCCCCGATGCTGCTTTATCAGCTTGATGGCCTTATCCAGCAGCGTCAGCGTACGCAAGCCGAGGAAGTCCATCTTCAGCATGCCGACCTTTTCGAGGTCGTTCATCGTCCATTGGGTGGTGACCTGGTACTGTTTTTCCCCATCCTCATCGCCCTTGTCGCCCTTCATCAGCACCCGCTGCACCGGCACATAGTCCGTGATTGGCCCATTGGCAATCACCACTCCTGCGGCGTGCGTACCAACATTCCGGTTCGTCCCTTCCAGCTTGATGGCGATATCCAGCAGCTCACGAATCTGAATGTCCTGCTTGTACTCCTTCTTGAGATCCGCCACCTTCTCCATCGATTCTTCGATGGTAATCCCCAGCGGAGCTTTCGGAATCAAGTTGCTCAGCATGTTCACACGATCGAGAGGCACGCCCAGCACGCGGCCCACATCCTTGATCGCAGCCCGGGCCGCCATCGTGCCGAAGGTCGCAATCTGGGCGACCGACTGTTCACCATACTTCTGCTTGACGTACTGAATGACCAGCTCACGCCGATCCTGGCAGAAGTCGATATCGATATCAGGCGCCTCCGCACGGTTCGGATCGAGGAACCGTTCAAAGAGCAGATCATACTCGAGCGGATCGACCTGGCTCAGTTGCAGCACATAGCTCAGCAGCGAACCGCAAGCTGACCCACGGGCACCAGCAGGGATGCCATTCTCGCGAGCGAAACGCACGAAGTCCCACACGATGAGGAAGTAGCTGGCAAACCCCAGGCGATTGACCACGCCTAGTTCCAACTCCAACCTATCCTTCGCCTTCTTGTCAGGCTTCTTGCCGTAGCGTTCCTTCAGCCCTTCTTCCGCCAGCTCAAGCAGGTAGTCTTCCGCCTTCTTTTTCTCAGGCACATGGAAGACGGGGAAGTGCCGCTTCTTGAAGTCGAACTTGATCTCGCACGAATCAGCAATCTCCTGCGACCGCTTGACCGCTTCCTCATGCTTGGGGAAAAGCTCGTACATCTGCTCTGCCGTACGGATGAAGAACTGGTTCGAGCCATACCGCATCCGGTTCTCGTCGCTCTTCAACCGCCCGGTGTTGATGCACAGCAGCACGTCATGCGAAACATCGTCCCCCTCTTTCAGATAGTGGGCATCGCACGTCGCCACCAAAGGCAAACCCATTTTGTCCGCCAGCGCAATCGCTCGCTCATTCAACTGAGCCTGTGCTTCGATACCGTTGTTCTGAATCTCAACGAAGAACCGCCCGGGAAACGTCTTCGAGAACCACTCCGCCAGCTTCTTCGCTTCCTTGTCCCGGTCACTCAGCAACATCGTACTGAACTCGCTCGACATGCACCCCGACAGCACCGTGATACCTTCGCTGTGTGCTGCAAGAATGTCCTTATCAATGCGGGGCTTGTAATAAAATCCTTCGAGGAACGCCATTGAGGACAGCTTGATCAGGTTCTTGAAACCCTGGGTGTTGAGGGCCAGCATGGTGAGGTGGTAGCTGTACTCGCCACCGGAACCCTTGTTGTCCTTCTCCTGCCGCTTGCCCGGCGCAACGTAAGCTTCGTACCCCACAATCGGCCGAATCCCCGCCGCATCGGCTTCTCGCAACAGTTCGATGGCCCCATAGAGGTTGCCGTGATCCGTCACCGCCACCGCATTCATGCCCAGCTTCTTGACATGCTCGCACAACTCCGGGATCCGATTCGCCCCATCGAGCAGACTGAAATGCGTATGGCAATGAAGATGTACAAACGGCTTGGTAGCAGCAGTCGGCAGAGGTGCGCTCATGAAGTCTCATCCTGAGTTGATGAGGAAATCTTATCAGAGCATTGCGAGGTTAGCGAGTGGATACGTTTGTTGTTGACACCCAAATAGATCTTGGCTTTAGCCCCGAAGGGGCGTGATAAGATAGCCCAGGGCAACGCCCTGGGTGAAGAAGTCAACGAAATTCCTAAGCCCCAACGGGGCGGTACTACCGCTATCTCGCCCTTTCAGGGCTCTGGTTGCTTATGACTTCTTACCCAGGGCGTTGCCCTGGGCTGTCGTATCCCGGCCCGTTGGGCCTGAGAACTTCTCCCCATGTACATCCCCACCACCACGACTTTCTTGCCAGCTTCCACATGACCTTGCTGAAGCTGAGCATCGTAAGTAACACCTCCCACCTCGACTTTGCCCGTCGGCTGCAAGGCTGTCATCGTGACACCTTCCACTCCAGGTGCCAGCTTGATCTGATGGAGTTGATGATCGGCAGGTGCAGGATAATCCAGGTGTTTCTTGTACCGGACGGCATACAGACCGAAGACAAGCACCAGTGGCCAAGCCATCAACCAAATAACAATGAAAAGGACATCAAATACGCCACCACCTGGAAAGAAATCGAACCCCATTCCATCACTAGGAAACAGATTTTGATTTTTCATGCGATCAGAGGTAATCCCCAACACAAACAACCCAACGACCATCCAGACAAAACAAATCGGGACGATCCAATAGTTGAAGTCCATAAGAGTACCTCCACAGTACTCATCTGGTTCCGCGAGATGCTCGAAGAGGTGTCCCGCCACGAGGCAACTTCTTCCCAGCGAGCAAACGCTCACGACTGCGTTACCAATACTAGTTCAGCCCGACTTCTTCCCTCGCATCTCGGCGGAGCGAGATGGGTACTTTATTCCAACTCACTCATCTGCCCGCCACCACACAGTAGATACAGCACGGCCATGCGGATCGCGACGCCGTTCGTAACCTGATCCAGAATCGCCGAGTTCGGGCCGTCTGCTACCTCAGGCGTCATTTCGATGCCTCGGTTGATCGGGCCCGGGGCGAGGATCAGCGTATCAGGCTTGCACAACTTCATCCGTCGGCCATCCATGCCGAAGAGGGCGGCGTACTCGCCGATGGAGGGGAACAAGCCATTCCGCTGCCGTTCAAACTGGATGCGAAGCAGATTCACCACATCCAGCTGAGGCAGCAACCTGTCGAGGTTGTACTCCACCTCCACCCCCAGTTCACGAATATCGTGCGGGATCAGCGTGGGTGGACCGCAGACAATCACCCGGGCCCCGAGCTTCGTCAGTGCCTGGATGTTACTCCTCGCCACCCGGCTATGGGCAATGTCGCCTACCAGCCCAACGGTCAGGCCTGCGATCTTCCCTTTGCGTTGCCTGATGGTGAATGAATCGAGCAGCCCCTGGGTCGGATGTTCGTGGGCACCATCGCCTGCGTTGATCACACCACACTTCACATGCTTGCTGAGCAGCAAAGGCGAACCGCTCATCGCATGGCGAATGACCATGATGTCCATGCCCATCGCTTCGATGTTCTTGGCAGTGTCGATAAACGTCTCGCCCTTGCTCAAGCTCGAGTTGCTGGAGGCAAAGTCAACGACATCAGCTGACAGACGTTTGCAGGCGAGGCTGAAGCTGGTTTTGGTGCGGGTGCTGGGTTCGAAGAAAAGATTGACGACCGCTTTGCCTTTGAGAACGGGGACTATCTTGCGTTTGCGTTGATTGATTTCGACGAACCCTTCAGCAGTGTCGAGGATGAGTTCGATTTCAACGGGGTCGAGTTCTTCCAGCGTCAGGAGGTGCTTGCGAATCCAGGTGAATTTCGGTTTAGATGTCATCGGGGCCGTGCTACTCGCGGCTACAGGTCGGGGTGGTTCCACCGTGGTCATGGGCTTTCTCAGAGAGCAACTAGCAGTAGTATAGCGAGTTTGCGATTGAGGTGCAGAGTGGATGGTTGTTTGTTGAAGATGAGTGGTTGGTTGCTGGTTGTTTGTTGTTGGTTAAGAGAGAAAGGGAGGGCGAGGCTCCTGCCGAGCCGCAGACCACGCAATGTCTGGAGATGCCTTTGCTCCTCTGCGGCCTCTGCGTTGATGCCTTTGAACGTATGAGACACCATGAGACGTATTGAGACACCGCTTCCAGAAATCTCCACAATTCCGCTGCTTGTACAGGTTGAGTTCCAACACACCCGACTGGTAAAATCTCCAAAGCTGCATCAGCCACCAAGGGGTTTTCGTGCGCAGTGTTGTCGGAGTACCGGCTTCAGCCGGCTAGCGACATCCACACACACGGCGCGCCAAGCATGCAAATGGGCGCGCGCATGGAGTGCTGCGGTAGTTGGATCCTCATTTCCGGACCGCAGGCCGGCTAAAGCCGGTACTCCAACTCGCGCACACGCGTCGCGCCCAACCTAGAATTAGGCTGTGACACGAAAACTGGGCTTATTCACTACTGTACAACCCACACACACGAGGCGCCAAGCTGGTAACTCCTCAACTCATCAACTCGACAACATGACTTGATCGCAGACGCTTGCCGGCTGAAGCCGGTACTCCAACATGGTGAACATTTCCCCTTGTCCCCTATCTTGATGGTATCCTCACAAAAACCGAACCAAGATTGACTATGAACCTGCTCACTCATCTCCAGTCCCGAATCCATGCTGCTACTGCGCAGCTTGTTTCAGATGCCCCCCAGACTGATACCCTCAAGCCCACGAAGGATCCCAAGTTTGGCGACTACCAGGCCAACGGGGCGATGGCTCTTGCCAAACAACTGGGCAAGAAGCCTCAAGAGGTTGCCAGGGAACTCATCACCAAACTGGATGTCACCGGCCTCGATGCCCCCGAAGTGGCAGGTCCGGGCTTCATCAACCTCCGCTTCACCAACAACTGGCTCAGTCAGCAACTCCACGCTATCATCAACGATCCCCGGCTCGGCGTACCTACCCTGGCCAAGCCACTCAACTACGTCATCGACTACAGTTCGCCGAACGTGGCCAAGCCCATGCACGTTGGCCACCTGCGCAGCACCATCATTGGCGACAGCCTGACCCGCATCCTGCGGTTCATGGGGCACCACGTTACTACGGATAACCACCTAGGCGACTGGGGCACACAGTTTGGCATCCTCATCTATGGCTGGAAGAACTTCCTCGATCAAGCTGCCCTCGACAAAGACCCTGTCGATGAAATGGTCCGTCTCTACATCCACGTTCGCAACCTGATCAAAGAAGAAGGTGGCGACGACGAGGATGATGCTGGTGGCAAGTCCATCGCTGAAGCCTGCAGGCAGGAAACAGCCAAGCTTCACCGAGGCGATCCGGAGAACGTTGCCCTCTGGAAGCGGATGATGCCCTGGTGCCAGGCGGAACTTGACAAGGTCTACACCAAGCTAGGTATCCTGAAGTACGATCTCGTTCACGGCGAAAGCTACTACAACCCCATGCTCGCTGATGTGGTGACAGAACTGCAGCAGAAGAACATTGTGGAAGAAAGCCGAGGGGCGCTCGTCATTTTCCATGGCGAAAATCAGCCACCGTCTCTGGTACGAAAAGGCGATGGAGCCTTTACCTACACGACCACTGATCTTGCCACCATTCGAGACCGTGCCGATACGCTGAAAGCCAACGTTGTGCTCTACGTCGTGGACTTCCGACAGTCGCTGCACTTCCAGCAACTCTTCACCATCGCGCGGAAGTGGGGTTACACGACAGTCGATCTCCAGCACATCTCGTTCGGCTCCGTTCTTGGTGCGGATAGCAAGCCGATCAAGACTCGCGAAGGCGGAGCTATCGAACTGAGTGCCTTGCTGGATGAAGCCATCGAGCGAGCACAAAAGATCGTCGATGAAAACAGCCCGGAACTGTCGAGCGACGAACGAACCAAAGTCGCACAGACTGTCGGTATCGGTGCTGTGAAGTACGCTGATCTCTGCCAGAACCGCAGCACCGATTACATCTTCAGTTGGGACAAGATGCTGGCCATGCAGGGCAACACTGGCACTTATATGCAGTATGCCTACGCTCGCATTCAGTCGATCTTCCGCAAGGTGGGCGTTACCCCCGAGAGCATCCGCCAGCTGTCTCCAAGCATCTCGCTCGATTCACCGCAAGAACGGGCCTTGGGGCTGGCTGTCCTTCGCTTCCCTGAAGCACTCGATGCAGCCATTGCGGATTATCGCCCCAATATCATCACCGGGTATCTGTGGGACTTGGCCAGCGCTTTCAGCAGCTTCTTCGATAAGTGTTCGGTGATGAAGGCAGAGACCAAGGAACTGCAACAGTCCCGGCTGGCTCTTTGTGATCTGACAGCCAGGGTACTGAAGCAAGGTCTGTATCTGCTGGGTATCGAAACCAACGAGAAGATGTAACTGCTATTTGGCCAGCAGTTCTTCTTTGAGTGTCTTCCTCAACAACTCCTCCGGCCAACTCATCGTTGGCTGGAGTTGCTGGGTCTTAGCAACCTGCACAGTGACATTGTCGTTCTGGCCCAGTTGCTTGAGTGCTACCGCTTGCCAAAGTAATCGGGTCTGTTCCAGATCGGCTGGCACTTTCAACGTCTTAAGCGTGTCCAGTGCCTGGGATGCCTGGCCGGTGCGAATGAGCAGCCCACAGTGCAAGAGTGGTAGATAGGTTCGCTCCGGATACTGCTTCGCCAACTCAGCAATAGACTGGATCAAGTCTTGCAGTTCATCAGCATTACTAGGAGCGAGCACGAAAGCCCATGCTATGTCCACATTGTCCAACTTCTCTTTGAGCAGCTTCTGACGTTCTGCAAGATAGCTTGCCTTGTCGCCTGTCTTCCAGTGCATGAGGGCAGTCATCACTCGTTGCCATTCGGGTTGCTGCTGTAAACGAGTAGCCATGCCGATGTCACGGTAGGACGAAGGCCAGTTCTTCATCTCACCATGAGCTTGCCCACGAAGCAGCCAAGCCTCTGTGCTGCCCGGCGAAAGGCGAAGCAACTCAGAAGTAACTTCGATGACCTTGGGCCATGCTTGCAACTTCGTGAGTGCCGTTGCCCAGCGGGCTTGGTACTTGCTGTCCTTCGTCTTCATGGAACAAAGTCGTTCCAGATGCCAGGCTGCGGCAAACCAGTTGCCTTCCTTCTCCGAATGGCTGGCATGGTAGTCGTGCCAAACGGCATCGTCGGTGGGAATGTAAGTCTGTTCGGATTTGTCACTGATCTTCAGATACCGCTCGCGAATATCGCTGGCATCTAGCAGTATCATGCCGCCTTGCTTGTCCACCTGCATGCCAGTGAGTGCCTGGGCGAGCGTCTGCAATTCCTCTACCTTCAGCGATGTCACATCCAACTGGTCTTCCCATAGCTGGCCATTCCAGGCCGGGAGTTTGGGAGTGATAGGCTCTCCAGTCGTTGCATCGAAGACTCGAGTGGTACCATCAAGACTGGCACTGTAGATCGATTTGCCATCCTTGCTGAAGGTTAGCCAGTAGAGACCACCTTCATGACGAATCGGTGCAAAGAGAAGCTCACCCGTCGCAGCATCCCAGACACGAATGGTATTGTCATCGCTGCCGGTGGCGAGCACCGTTCCTTGCGGATGAAACGCAGCGACATAGACCCGTGATGTATGTTGCCCAGGCTGCTTCCAGCGAGGTGAGCCATCCCTGGTAGACCAGACCTGCACGATACCTTCAAAGCCACCGGTGGCTACCCAGTTGCTATCGTGGCTGAAGCCCAGCGCCGAGGTAGCTCCGCCCGTTTTCAAAGTGTCGCTTAGTGGCTCACGAGTGACTGCATCTCGCAGACGTACCGGCTGGTCACCACCGTAATTGGCGGCTAGTTTGCCATTCGGGCTGGTGGTCAGTCGAATCTGTGTGCTTAAGCGCTCCTGAGCATACTGGCGCGCAATCGCAGGATCGGTGGCATCATCGATCTGAATAGGTAGAACCCAGTACCGAAGTAGTTGATCCTGCCCCGCTGTCAGCAGGCCTCGGCCATTACTGGTGATCTGGAATGTCTGGGGTGTTCCATTGTGCCGGAACGGCGACACGATCAACTGTCCACTGTTGATATCCCAGATGCGGGCAAAGTTATCTTCGGAAAGGGTGACAATCCAACGTGCATCGGGGGTGAATCCTATATCGTTCACCTTACTTCCGTGACGCAGCCGTGGACTGTACTGTTTCCCTGTCGCAACTTCCCAGACGATGCACTGCTTGTCTTCCGACGCAGAGGCCACGTACTTCCCATCAGGACTGAACTTCAGTTCGGTAATCAGTCCTTCATGTACCCAGGGGGTAGGTAGAGCCAGTTCGCCGGTCTTCAGATTCCAGAGATAGATCTGCCCATTCTCACCACCAGTCGCAGCCAGTTTCCCTTCCGGATCGATGGCCGCAGCTGACACGGGGCTACCCTGTTTCAAAGGTGGGATGCTGGTATCTTCATTGCTCAGACTCCAGTACCGGGTGTACCCATCCTGGCTGGCAATCAGCACATGGTCTCGATCAGGTGCGATACCAACCGCACTGACCGCACCATTGTTATTCAGCATGGTCTTTAATGTGCGTTCCAGTGTATCGCGTTTGTGTACCAGCAAGCCACCTGCTTTGCCCACACTGATAAATCGAATACCATCCTGCAGGAACCGGGCATGTGCTACCCCCTGCCCGACCAGCTTCGCTTCAGGCTTCTCGCCGAGATTCCATAGCTTGCAGTTGCCATCACTACTGATGACGAGGACGGACTTCCCATCACTGCTCAGATCGATGCTGATGATCGGGCTGCCATTCTCGATAGGTGGATGTAACGGCTTGCCATCGCTCATCTTCCAGAGACGCAGCATGCCATCATTGCCACCACTAACCAGCATCGTGCCATCGGCACTAAGCCTGATGTCGTTGATCGCTGCTTCATGTTGCCAAAGATGACCCAGGATGGGCGACCGGGCCAGCACTGCTGCCAATCGTTTGCGATGAACGACCTCCGCATCCTTGTTCTCTTCCAACTTCAACGCTTCGGCAAACCAGGCTGCTCCCCCAAGCATGTCGCCCCGATCCAGCAATTGGGCTCCATTCGAGACAGCCAGACGGATGAGGCGTTGTTTGCTTTCGCGGGCAGAAAGACGTGCCTGTTCACCAGCAATCTCTGCTGCACGGGCTCGTTCTTGAACAGCTAAGTATGCCCAGGTTCCCAGTGTTACGAAACTGATAATTCCTAAGACAATGAGACCAATCAGCGCAGCGGCTAAAGGGCGGCGGTACATCCATTTTATGGTGCGTTCGATGGGACCAACCGGCCGTGCAGTGATAGGCCGACCTTCCAGATAGTGTGCCAGATCATCTGCAAGAGCTTGAGAACTGGCATATCTCTTGGACGGGCTCTTCTCGAGGCATTTAAGCGTAATCGTTTCCATATCACGAGGCAGCTTGGCCACCAGCTTACTCGGTGGTACTACCTCGCCTCGTATCACCTGCATAATGGTGTTCACAGGCGTATCAGCCCGGAAAGGCGGACGACCGGTCAGCATCTCATATAGCATCGCCCCCAATGAATAGGTATCCGTCGCGGGGCCAATCAAGCCAACATCACCCAGCGCCTGTTCGGGAGACATGTAACTGGGCGTACCCATGATCGAGCCAGCGTTGGTCAATCCACTCGATGCCCCTTCTTCCTGCTTGGCCAAGCCAAAGTCAGTGATCTTGGGGGTGCCGTACTCGACGGTCACATGGGTCATGATGCTCTGGCGAGCCGACGATGCTGATCTGCTCTGAGAACGCTGGCTGCTTTTACCACCACTGGAATTCGAGCCGCTGCGGGCATCTCCCAGCACAAATGGTTGCAGAAGAATATTGATCGGCTTCAGATCCCGGTGAACAATCCCTACTTCATGAGCTGAGTGCATTGCTCTCGCCAGCAGTTCAATGAGACGTGCTGCTGCTCGTGGCTGCTGGGGAACGCTGCGAAGCTTCTCAGCCAAATTCCCACCTTCGACAAACTCCAGAGCAATGTAGGCATTCCCTTGATGACTGCCGACATCGTATACTCCAACGATGTTCGGATGTTGGAGTTTGGCTAGCGCTTCCGCTTCTGCTTGAAAGCGTTTGAGTTGCGTTTCATCAGCGAACTTACCCGCGAGAATCATCTTGAGGGCAACCAGCCGATTGAGCGCGATCTGCCTGGCTTTATAGACGACCCCCATGCCTCCTCGACCTAACTCGCCGAGGATCTCGTAGCCTGCAACGGTGAATTCGGTAAAGCTGTTCGCAGGTGGTAACGATAGTGGTTCCGCTGGCGCAGACATCGTCGCTGGCGAAGCCGATAGTGGCTCGCTGGGCTGATACGCCATCGTAGCGTCTGATGCAGTTGGCTGAGGTTCAGTCATGTAACACGAAGTAACTTGGCTAATCTCTATCGATTATGTGGCAGAGCACGTTCAAATACGAGATGAACCTTCACAACCCCTGCTGACTGGCACATTGACTTAATCGATTATGCACGATGTACCAAAGATGAAGCTAAAACGGACCAGGCCCATGATTCTCATCATAGGCCTGGCCCACCACCACCCTAACTCCCCTAAAGGAGTACGCATCAATTCTTGTCGTCGCTATATTCCTTGCTGGACGAATGTGGAACAAAGATCCACGAAAGCCGTTCCGCTACATGCCTGACGAAAAGTTCTCGAAACTGTGATAAGGTCACTTCACTGTCACTGAGTGGACGCATGCCATTAGGAAAGCGGGGACCGTAGGAACTGGGACCCCATACTGGAATGGCCTGATCGCTGTCCGTGCCAATACGATGAACACTGACGGAAGCATCACAGGTGCCTTTATAGAACTGCTTCCAGCCCTCTTTTTCATAGAAGCCGATTCGACGCATTTCGATGTAGACCACGTAATCTACATTCAGACCCTGACCGATTTCGTAAGGCGTCTTCCAGTCCTGATGCTCATCCATCCACTGGTGGACTTTTGCAGCCAGAATAATCTCAGGCTTCTTCTTGGTATAACCGGCAACCAACTGCGATAGCAGGTTGTTAACATCGCGATCAAAATGCCCGACATCGATCTGATGATGCCTGTCGAGATGACAGACAATAGCAACTCGCTTGGCATCTTTCTCAAAGTGATACTGGATATTGCGCTCATCTTCGACACCCATCATATCCATGATGAGCAGACCGGGCGCAAGTAGACTGCAGCCCCACAGACCGCAGGCAACGAGCAGACTAACTGCCAAAGCAAGTTTCTTCATCTCCACTTCCCCCCGTTCCGGATGCAGGCTGGAGGCCTTGATCCAGAACCGAGCGGGACGATACCGAGAATGAGAAAGTGTGCAATAGCAGTTTCTTGAATAAAAAACGAGAGCCAACGGCTCTCGTTCATGGTGGTATTCAGGATAGGTAGCTTAGTTACCGAGTGTGATGGGTGGACTGGTAGGACCAGCCTTCGTGTTCTTGGGAACCTCAATCTTCTCTTTCGAGGAACAGCCCACAGAAGCCATCATCACGAGAGCTATCAACAAAACGCGGATCATGTGATCTCCATCAGTAAAAGGTTAGTCGACAAGACTGGAAACATCCAGGCTGAGGCCATCTCGACGACCACCCAACTGCTGGAAGAGAAGCCAATCGCTTGGCAGTGGAATTACCAGGCCAGCAGGAGTGGCATCGTTGATCGCGGCGGAAGTACCCTTGCGAATACCTCGTGTGGATGCATCACCAAAAGCAAACATCACCAAGGAGGGGTGACGGCTGCCGAAGGCCCACCAGGGGGTTTCTCGGACACGACTGACAAGACCGCCAATGGTTGGCAGCGAGCCAGCGCCCATCCAGGATGATTCAAAATGACGGGTATTGGCTGGCTGAGAAGCCAATGGGGCATTGAGCGGTTCATTTCCAATAGTGGTTTCACCAAACATCAGGGTATTGGATGTTCCATCCTGCACTGTCAGTTGACCCAAGGTTACCGAACTACGATTCGTCAACATACCTTCAAAGGTATTCCAACTGTATGGGAGTACGGTTGGCTGGAATGGTGGACTGAAGAAAGGCGAAGCAGTGTTGGTCCCGCGACCAGCTGCACCTGCTACACCAGCATAATTGCTTCGTCCGAGATTCGGAATCGCAGGGCTGGCAGTCAAGGGGAAGGCATTGGCAGCAATGCTGTAGCCCGTTGCACTGGTATTGTTATACACGTGGAACGAAACACCCACAGCTACCTGGGCATCACCTTGTGTATCGCTGGGACAAAGGAATGTCTTGATCTTGGCTTGTGCAACTGCAAAGTTAGGATTGGTTGGAACAGCCAGAAACCAAGGCAAACCAACTGACTTCAGCCCCAAGTCCATCGGGGCGAATGGGGTTACTGGATTGACAATCAACTTGGCGATGTTATCAGCTTCCATGTAGGGAAGCAGGATCGTCAACACTCCTACTTGCTGGAAGTTGGTGGCAGGAGCACCTGTTTCATTGGGAATCGGTCCCAGGTAACCGGGAGGCAAACGGTTGTAGTCACCGTGGTAGTTATGGGCTGCAATCGCAATCTGTCGCAGGTTACTGCCACAGAGCATACGGTTCGCAGCTTCACGAACCTTCTGAATCGCAGGCAACAGCAGTGCCATCAAGAGGGCGATGATCGCTATCACCACCAGCAGTTCAATGAGCGTGAATGCTTTTCGACGGACAGACATCATCGGAGTCCCCAAACCCAGAGAAGAGAGATGAACAACTTTCCCCATCATACCGCAATCAACTGTTGAAGCAACGACAACTTGATGATTACTGGATGAAATACTCCTTTGTAAACAGAGACAACTGTATCTGACACGGCTAGCATGAATATATCGGCGACACAATAGAATTCAGGTACCCATGCATTACTTCGATTTCAGCGATGTCCCCATGAGCGATCTTCGAGATCCTCGGCATCCATTCCATCAGTATCACATGGAACTGGCTCTGGAGGAAGCTGCTCTGGCCCGTACAGAAGATGAAGTACCTGTCGGAGCAGTTATCGTATCACTTGATCTAGGCATCATTGCCCGCGCTCATAACCAGCGGGAACAGTTACATGATCCCACTGCCCATGCTGAAATGATTGCCTTCACCCAAGCCGCCCAGGCAGTGAAGCACTGGAGGCTGCTGAACTGCATTCTATACGTGACACTGGAACCCTGTCCCATGTGCGCCGGTGCAGCAGTGCAAGCCCGGCTACCCATGCTGGTGTACGGTGCCAAGGATGCCAAGGCTGGCGCATGTCATTCGTTATTTGAGATCACGAATGACGTGAGGCTCAACCATCGTGTAGAAGTAATTGCAGGTGTGGAAGCAGTACGCTGTGGCGGGATACTGTCGGAGTTCTTCAAGCAGAAGCGATTGCTCGGGCAGAAATGAAATGGGACATCCAGAAAGTGATGTCCCCTGTACGATGCATGTCAACTAGTTGTTGCCTGTGCGTTGAGCGAGGCGTCGCCCGACTTTGGCACTGTGCACGGTCTTCAGTGATACTTCCTCTTCAGGCAACTTCACTGAACGGCGGCACCGGGGACAAAGGGAAATGCTCCCCCCCTTCTCGCGACGGTAGCGAATCTTCTGTTCGCAGTGCAGGCAGCGCACATGGAAGAAATCGTTCTGTTCCTGTTCGCCACGCCACCAGGTCATCAGTTTGACTATCATGATCGAGGTCCTCGTTCTCTTCTCTGTACTAGACGATTGACTTTGAAGTTTCGTTTGCTTGTTACTTTGCATGAAACCCCGGATACATACAGCAGGGTTTCGTTCCTCAGCAAACTTTCACGCATGACTGCAGTAATCGCAGCGTCATACAGGCACTTCGATGCAGCAGCAACACCATTTAACCGAAGCCTGCTGAAATGCTGATGAGTACCATCGTGATAAATGGGTGAGGATTCTGCTCTCCGCAGAATCGGAGGACTTGGATGGTCTGGGTAAGTAGAATTTGGGCAGAATAGACCACTTGCACAACACGGATTATGGCTATGCCTGAAACAGGACTGGTAGCAGCAATGACAGGGGTACGTCAACCTTTCCAGTTGATGGAATACCCGGTACCCGAACCCGAACCCGGTGCCATCCTCGTCAAGGTGACCCAAGCCAACATTTGTGGCAGCGACCTGCATCTCTGGCGTGGCGAGTATGTACCAAGCGATAGCGGACGAAGCAACTTCCGCAGCGTCGGCCACGAGATGTGTGGTCAGGTACACAAGCTTGGGGAAGGTGTCACTTGCGATTCCACAGGCACACCACTGAAAGTAGGCGACCGCATTGCTTACCGGTACTTCGTCTCCTGCGGTCGTTGTCGCGCCTGTCTGCGAGGCTTCACACCTCGTTGTCCGCATGGCATGCGCTTCCGACATCCTCCCGATGTCTGGCCCCACTTCAATGCAGCCTACGGCCAGTACTATTACCTCCGCCCAGGCCAGGTGGTCTTCAAGATACCTGATGGCGTGCCTGATGATCTTGCGGCACCAGCCAACTGTGCTCTCGCTCAAGTGGTGTACAGCTTCTACCTGGCCAAGGTGGGCGTAGGCGATCACGTTGTCGTACAAGGTGCAGGCGGACTGGGCGTGCTGGCTGCTGCAGTAGCCAAGGAACGGGGTGCAGCCAGCGTAACTGTCATTGACTCCATTGACGATCGATTGTCACTGGCCAAAGAGTTCGGTGCCGATCACCTCATTGATATGAAGCAGCATCGCAGTGCCTCTGATCGCATCGCGGCTGTCAAGAAACACACCGATGGCTGGGGCGCTGATGTGGTGCTCGAAGTAGTAGGCAAAGCCAACGCTGTTCCAGAAGGAGTGGAGATGCTGGGCAACGGCGGCACCTATGCCCTCGTCGGCTGCATTTGTGCAGGTGATCTGTGTTCCTTCGACCCGGCTGCACTGGTGCTACCCGGTAAGAATGTGCTAGGCATCATGTGGTACGATGCACCAAGCCTGCTCTTCTCGCTCGACTTCCTCGCTAAGCACAAGAACAAGTATCCGTTCGAGAAGCTCGTCTCGCATCGCTATCCACTGTCCGAGATCAACACTGCTATCGCCACCCAGGATGCTGGGCTAGCACAACGATCAGCGTTACTCCCCTGGGTATAAACGAACAGTGGCCGATCAAATCGGCCACTGTTTTTCTTTGACGTTGATCGACGAACCTATTTCTTCCGCTTGGTGTGCTTGCGGTTCCGCCACATCACTGCGGATGTTCCAATGCCAACACCAGCGATCATGATCACTGTCGAAGGTTCTGGCACAGCAGCAAATCCTGAAACGACTACCAGTTCGCTGCCTGACCCAAAGGTGGAGAAGAGAAAATCGTTAGTGAGTGGGTCGATCAAAGCACCTTCTGCCCCACCTAGTCCGGTAACAAAGTCACGGCGACTGGTTGGATCAGGGTGGCCATTGGCATCAAGATCGTAAGCACGCACCATCCCCGCCTGATATTCACTGACCAGTACAGCAGGGTTGGGAAAGAGTGGCGAGCCCAAAGGTACAAAGACAACGCCTTCCGGACCGCCACCAGTGTTGGTGACCAGATTCACGTTAGCGATGTCAAAGGTACCACTGCCATCTGCAATCAGATCAGCAGTGTAGTAATCACCGGAAGAGTAGGAATAGATGCGGAAGCCACCGGCACCCGCGAAGCCTGTTGGCACGAACTGCAGCGAGCCAGTTGATGAAGCCACGCCGAGCGAAGTCAGGTCGATAGCCTTATCAGGGCTGGCGCTGCCTGGCTTGTACTGAAGAATGTTGTTATTCGAGTAGGTGGTCGCAAAGAGCACACCCGTTGGTCCGTAAGCTAGTCCACCGTCAATAAAAGGAGCACTGGCGTAGAGTGTTGCTGGGCCACTGAAGCCGGTGATGCGGTTGTTCCCATCGCGGGTCAACCCTATCTGATAGATAGCTCCACCGGCCGTGTTGGCTGCTCCACCAATCAAAAGAGTATTCGGATCGCCAGCCAGGAAGTTGATGCCACCATAATTGGCGGGAACATTGGGCACATTACCCAGACTCGTGAATGAGTAATTGGTATCGTACGGTGCAGCTATCGCTGGTTGTGCGAACGAACTGGCAGGCAAGGCCATCGCCAGCAACATTGACATACATACGGCACGTTTCATATCAGCCTCCGGGAGATGGAATGATCCATTAGAGAGTATCCATGAAGTCGTTCCATCTTTCACGAACAATTCAAGAAAATGGGAAATGTTACTGCTTAACGATTGCATTACAATACGGCTAACTTCAGGTTTTCTTCAGGATACGTCATGCTCTCCATCCTCCTGCTTGCCACTCTCTCACTCGATGTCGATGCCCAGGCTGCGCATGGCTACGCCGACTCCAACGGCGTGAGGATCCACTACGCAGCCCTAGGCGACTCAGCCAAGCCACTCATCATCTTCATTCATGGCTTCCCTGACTACTGGTACACCTGGCGGGAGCAGATGAAGGCGCTCTCCAAAGAATACTACTGCGTCGCCATCGATCAGCGAGGCTACAACCTTTCGGACAAACCAAAAGGTGGCGAGAACTACCAGATGAAGTTCCTCATCTCCGATGTGATTGCAGTCATCAAACACTTGAAGCGAGAGAAGGTCATCATCGTTGGCCACGATTGGGGCGGTGCGGTCGCATGGGGAGTGGCCATCAACGCCTCACAGTATGTAGAGAAGCTCATCATCCTGAACCTGCCCCATCTTCGCGGAGTTCAGCGGGAACTGGCGAACAATCCTGCTCAACAGAAGAACAGCGCCTACGCCAGGCAGTTCCAGAAGGAAGATGCCCACAAGCTGCTGATGCCTGAGATGCTCGCAGGCTGGGTCAAGGACAAGGACGCTCGCCAGAAGTATGTGGAAGCCTTCAAGCGTTCCGACATCGAATGCATGCTGCATTACTACAAGCAGAACTACCCGAAGGAACCGTACGTCGAAGACAAGTCGCCCGTGGTGAAAGTGAAATGCCCAGTGCTGATGATCCACGGCCTCGCTGACACCGCCCTGCTCCCCGCGATGCTGAACAACACCTGGGACTGGCTCGACAATGAACTGACCCTGGTCACCATCCCCAAAGCCGGCCACTTTGTGCAGCAGGATGCCACCGAACAAGTAAACCGGGCGATGGTGAAGTGGTTGCAGCCGTAATGTTCCAGTAGACAGTCATTTTGAAGCCGGTACAAGATTGATGAAAGCAAAGACAGGGACAGGTGAGTCACGAGTTGAAGAAGATACTTTGCACCGAGGACTGATATCGAGAATCTCGTCTTTATAGCCTGGCTTTGAAATCTTGATGAACCATCGGGGTAATCCATTGTCAAAGTCGCTAACACTCACAAAAAATATCTCGTCCGTCTCACCTAAGTGGTTGGTCGTCTTCTTCAACGAATAGTCTAATCGGGTCTATCTTTAAAGCCCCAGTGTTTAGAGCTATTTTGACATCTTGTACTGGTTGTTTAGTGACAGCATCAAGGATGATGCAACGGAGATCGAAGAAGTAGCCACGAGAACAGCCACTTAAGAAAAGCAACAGTAACAAGGTGGATGAGTAAGCTAGCTTCATAACTGAATCCACAACATACGTGACTAGAATGTTGAGTCAGTCGATTCTGGTTTATTCCTTTGTACCTCAATATTTGTGACAAACGTGGGCCTTACTTGTTCTTCTGCAGAAACGCATTGAACTTCTGATAGTACACTGCATGGTCGCCAGCATGGTCTGCGGTGGGCATCACGACCAATTCCTTTGGGCCCTTCAGTTCATTGAAAGTGGCCAGGATACCTTCCGCGGGGCAGACCGTATCCGCCAACCCAAGGGCAATCTGGCTCGGGCACTTCACTCGGCTCGCGAAGTGCATCGCATCGAAGTAGCGTGCGGCGATCAGCATCTTCTTTTCATCTCGGCCCTTCCAGGTGCGGCTTGCCCACTGGGGCCAACCCGTTTCCCGCCCTGCTGCTTTGCCGGTGTGATCGCAACCAGCAGGGACATTGGCTGACATTGCTGTCACCTCGGGGCAGAGGCCTGCAGTAACGATGGCCTGGTAACCACCTTGGCTGCCACCGTGAACGATGAGCGTTTTCTTGTTCCAATCCTCGCGGGTCAGAATGTAATCAACCGTTCGACGACATGAGAGGAACATTCGTAGGAAGTAACTGGTGTCCCGACTCTCGTTGCCAATGCCTGGATAGTCATCGAGTTCGGACTTGGCCTTCTCCTGATAGAACTCTTGCTTCTCAGTAATGGGCAAGTTGTGAGCGCTGATGTTCACTGCCAGCCAACCGTTACGGGCATGCTGAATGACCCAACTGCGATCCAATGGATACACTCCTGCCCACTGCACCTGCAGCATCGCAGGCAGATTCTTGCCATCCACCGGCTTAGCCAGTTGGCCATAGACCTTGGTGCCATTGATGTGATCGAGAGTGAACCGATAGTACTCGATCTTGGGGTTGCCTACATCGACCCGTTCCAGCGTGGGGTTGAGAGGCAACTTCCGCATGCTCGCGATCTGCTTGGCCCAGAAGTCATCAAAGTCTTCCGGAGCTGGTGTGGAAGTCGGTATCTTCTCTGGAGCAAAGGCTGCTCCACCGAAGGAGGTGACGTCCTTCTTCCCATCTGTTGGCTTATAGGTCACAACGAGTAGCAGTGTCCCAGGCTCTGCACGAGTGCTGGTGACTTCCGCTTTGCCATCCTGCAATATGAGTTTGCCTTGGGAGAGCACCTTGAGCCCACCAGCCTTCACCTGGTAGCTCACCTCACCACTGAGAGGCGTAGCACCATCCATCGCCGTGATGAACCAGGTCACCTTATCTGATGGGGCATAGATACCCGCAGCTCGATCAGGTTTGATCTTAAGCTGCGGTGCTGCATGAAGCAGTGAACAGGCGAGGAGTAGTTGGGCGATAGCAAAGAGGCGGTGGAGCATAGTGGTCTCGTTACTCGTCCCCTGGCTCTGCCGGGGGACGCACTGAAGGCCAGCCTCCGGCTGGCAGCGATGAAGAAATGTTATCTCTTGTTCGATGGTGCGTGCAGTACGCTCACGATTGCAGCCTGCCGGAGGCAGGCATGCAGTGCGTCCCCTGGCGGAGCCAGGGGACGAGGAGTCTTTACTGTCCCAAGCCCAACTTACCAAACTCTTCCAGCGAGATCACACCGTCCTTGTTGACATCCAATCGCTGGAAGAGCTTCTTAGCTTCTTCAGGCTTGTCTCGGAAGCGAGGCAACTGTTTGATAGCATTATCGAACTCGCTTTGCGTGATCTTCCCATCGCCATCGCGATCGACTCGGTTGAACAGGCCGGAAGCACCCAAGCCTGCCCGCATCCCGCTGGCTGTTCCCACCGGCACGAAGTACTCGAGATAGCCCAGCATCATTTCATCCGTGGTCTGCGGTCCCCAGCGGACAGTCTTGTTCGCATCGGGGTTGGCTGGGTTCTTGGTGCTGTTGTCGAACCAGCCTGTCGCCTTCACCACGGTGCCAGGAGTGACAGGGAGCGGCTCAGCCAGGCGGTAGTAGAGTTGCCAGTTGAAGTCGTAGTGGGGAATATCGAGAACCGTCTCGGCCTTACCACCGGGCTTGGTGATTTCGTAGCGGAAGGCTTTGCCTCGCAGGTGCATGTGTGGCAGGAAGCCAAGCACAGTGGCATTCGTGGGCACACGCAGCACCGAGGTTTCGGGGTGATTGTCCGCACCAGCGGGGATGCTCATGCGGGGATTGGCCAGGCCCACCACTTTGACTTCGTACTGCGGAGCCTGCTCAGCGAACACCAACCCAATGCGGGTGCTGTCAGTCGTCGCCGTTCCATTGGGTGTGTAGTGCATCTGGAAGCGAAGCCTGGTCCCCTTGGGCAAACGCTTGGCAAAGCCATCAGGGTAGCTGAGAACACTCTGCCCCGGAACGTAGATGGCAAAGTACCCCGCTGATTCATCAAGAATCGGAAGCTGGTTCTCGCCATTCTTATCGACATCCGTGGGAGGCAACGCAAACACCAGCACATGGTGAACGACCTCTCGTGCAGAAGGCCTCACTTCCACAGCCTTCACCCACTTGTCTTCCGTCAGCTTGGTTTCAACCGTGATGTTCGCATAAGGCATCTGGCCATTGGCTTTGATGGCAACCGGCTTGGCGAACTCGAAGACCGCATCGGGTTTGCCGATGAGCCAGCCATCCGCAAAGGTACGAGGCATCGGTGCATCGCTGGCATCGCCCTTGGGACGATCACTCTTCAGCCAGGCGAACAGATCAGTTTTATCACTGTTCGAGATGGAGCGATCATTGGCCCACGTGCTCAGGTCTTTGCCCGTGGCTGCAACAGCAAACCACGGAGGCATCGTTCCCTTTTCCACTACTTTGCGGATCATTCCTGCATGGGCGACCACATCATCGTAACTTTCCAAGCTGAACGGAGCCACGCCACCGGTGCGGTGACATTCCACACAGTTGGCCTGAATGATACGCGAGATGCGGTTGTGGTACGTGTTGGCCACAGTCGTTGCTTTGACTGCATGCAGATCGAGATCACACCCCGGTGCAGTGGTGGCAGCAGGATCAGCACTACGATTCTTCAGCAGACTGCTGACCGCTTCGAGTAGATAGTGCTGCTTGGCTGCATCACGCGAGTACCCCAACCCATACTGATCATCAAGAGCACCACGATAAATAATGGTACGGTGGCTATCGAGCAGGAAGACTTCAGCCGTCGTGGTTGCACCCAGCGCCTGTGACAATGAACCAGTACGATCATGAACGTACGCACCCTTCAGTTGGTGTGTCGAACGGAAGGCCTTGATGTCAGCTTCTTTCTCGTTGCTGGTCGGATTCACAAAGAGGATGTTGATCCCCTTCTCTGCCAGCGCTCCTTCCAGCTTGGCGAGCGAAGGTCCGTACTTCTTGCAGATCGGGCAAGTCGTGTTGGTGAATGCAATCACCAGCCCGTTCTTCCCCATCAGCGATTTGATCGTCACACTCTTACCATCAACTGTGCTCAACTTACTATCAGCTACCAGCCGACCGACGGTAGTGTGGTTGATCGGTACCACCCGTGGTGCTTCCCGAACAGATTCCTTGTCGCCCAGCAGCTTGGCCTGGCTCGATTGGCCAAACGAGACAGCCTGCATCACGGTCCAGCAGGCAAACACCAGTGAAAGTTGTTTCATGAATCAACTCAAGGGTTAAATCGGACTGAAGTCTGTCAGCACCACGAATGCACTATATCAATGTAACTCATTTCTGTGCCAGATGTTTCGTTTTCCTGAACCAAAACACCTTCATCGATCATTCATGGAGCCAGTCTGGTTGCGGATTATAATTCGTTCTCATGTACCGCTAGTTTTCCCACCCTCCCGACTCGCTACGGCATGAGAGAGTTTTACTCAGGTTGTGTGCAGGCTGCGTAGGCAAAGTTAGTGCAGACCCCGCCACCTGATTCCACGCGTTCCTTCAAGGAGAGCGATATGAAGGCGTTTGTAGGCACGTTGGCTGCCCTGGTACTCATGTTGGGTTCAGCCACTTACGGATATTCTCAGGAAACCGTTTCCCACGAAGTTTTCTGGGAACTGCAGTTGGACAACAGGGAAGTAAACACTTTTACCGAGCGAGACATTGATCGGTTGTCGGAAGAAGCAGCTCGCACTCTGCTGAAATCGAGTTTGTTGACGGTGCGGAAGATCAATGCACTGGGCGACAGCAAAGGCGTGACCATCGTCGGCACCATCAGTGGCCATACGTTGGTTGTGCCCAGAGGCACGCTCCAGTTTGTGCCGAAGGTCATTTCCCGAATCAAAGGCGACCTGCATGCTGCTGGAAAAGATGATCTGGTCGCACTGCTGAATCCAGGATTGCTGCTGGATGCTCCAGGCATGCCCTTCACCTGGTCAAGGATCAACACCGGGCCAGGCACCACCCGTGGGGAAATTTTTGCTGACAAACTCACCCCCGAGGCAGCAGAACACTTCATCATTTCGGTTCTGCCTAACAATCGCCTCGCCATTCGTGCCCACACCGGCTACCTGCAGCCAGCCAAAGGTGGCGCAGGCAATGTGGCAGCCAACACTAATGATCAGAATGTAGCCTGGGAACTGGAAACCCATGCTGATACCACCGTGAGCATGAAACGACTAGGCATCGATGGGAAGTACTGGTATCTCACCGTAGATACCGAAGCACAACGAACCGGAACCCCGCCGGTCCTTCGTGCTGACCGCGACAAGGTGACGAACGCGGAGAAGTTCACGCTCGAATTCAAAGATGGCTTCGTGAGGATCAAGTCGGTAAGCACGGAGCGGTATCTGTCAGTGCTGGAGTAATGCTGACATTGAAAAGTGGCAGGGTTGTGCGGTACTCCGCTCAACCCTGTGGACGAGCAAAAACATCGCCAACTTCAGGGTCGAAACTGAGTACAGTTACGACCCTGCCACAGCTTTGCTATAGAGTTGTAGCCCTAGTCTCTGGTAAACTGAAGCCCAAACAGCTTGCCTCGCTTCATCTTGATATGAATGCGAATCACCTTTCCCGCCAGCGATGAAACATCCGCCTTCCCCTTCCAGTAAACGCATTGGTCAATGAAGTTACCACCGATCTCTTCGCAGTCTGCGAACGTGAAGCCGGGGATGGGTTTACCTTCCTGATCTTGCAGTTCGACAAAAGCAGTGCCCATCGTACCTGTATCAATGTTGAGCCGTAGCCGATTGCCTTGGAAGGTCAGCGGTGGAGTTTTCAGCCAGCCGCCTTGTTCATCTGCATCAGCTGAGACGTAACCATCCAGTCGTTGCTTCACCACACCCACGCCACCAAGCTGCTTAGCCACCTTCTCGTTTTCCGGGCGAAGCATCGCTCCGTCGTGGAGTTGACCTGACGAATAGTAATACTGGTAGACGTAGTTGCCTCGCTTCACCAGGCCTGGGGCCGACACGGTGTACCAGCGATCCCATTCATCAGCCAAGCCATTGGGAATGTACGCCACCCGTTCAGGCCGCTGCCACTTTACTCCATCACGGCTGACCGCCAACTGCACTTCGAGCATGCCGAAGTCTTCCCACCGATCCTTCACCGGCGGACGAAGGTAGGGATTCCGTTCGCGAGAGAAGTGGCGGAAATGGGTCGGGAACATCAGGAACACATCTTGTGCCCACGGGTAGTTGCTCACCGAGTTGTAGTAGACATCCGAATGGAGATCATCCTTCCTGTCAGCAGCATACACCACCGGAATATTCTTGATCGATGGAAACGTTCGATGCTTCTCCGTCTTCGTGAAAGGCCAAGGCTTCAGCGGATCATCGACCTCGATGCGGCCGACCTGCCGCTGGTTCTCTGAATCGTAATCAAAGGCCCGCGTGTAGATGACATACTTCCTGATCCGTTCATCCCAGTACACAATCACAGAGTTGTCCGTGAAGAACGGGAACACCCGCCCGACCTTGGTGAACTTGACCCCATCGGCTGAGTAGCTGGCAAAGACACCATGCTTGTTCGGATCGAAAGGCTCCGAGAACTCCAGATGGAAGAGCTTGTACTTCTTGGCAGGGTCTGCTTCGTATTCATCCAGAAACACCGTCGGGAACCAGCCACCAGGAAGCTGGGCACCCGTGCGACGGAAGTTCAGCCCATCCTCGCTCTCCAGGATCTGCACATTCTTGTGCCCGAGATAGAGGAGTGCTTTGCCATGGTCATCAATCACCCGGCTGATGTGCCCCTGGAGAAGCTTGCCCGTTTCATCCTTAAGCTGCCCCAGCTTCAGCGGAGGATTCACCCGCAATGTGATGCGATCTCGTTCAGCGATGAACTTGTCGTCAATGAAAAGCTGCTTGCGGTCACCCACATCCAACGGACTAGCAGCCAGCAAGAGCAGTATGAGTGAGCACATGGGTGGGTTTCGCAGTGGATTTTAAAGGCGGGGTTGGTGTAAGATAAGTTAAGAGGTGAGCGATGTTGAGCAAAGAAACAATCGAGATGTATCGCCGGATGACACCGGGGGAACGGCTGCGCCTTGCACTGGAAATGACTGACGAAAATCAGAAGTACCTGGCCGTCGGAACTCCAGAAATAGTAGAGCGGAAGTTTGCCTTGATACGTAAGCGGAACGATGAGCACAATACAGCACTGCTCAAAGCACTCAAGGAAGCTGAAGCGAGACGACATGAATTCGGGTATTAGCCACACTGCTCGGGAGTTTGTCGGCTTCTTTCAGAAGTTGAACGTTCGTTACGCCCTCATCGGTGGTTTTGCCGTCAGAGCACATGCCATCCCTCGACCCACCTGGGATGTGGATTTTGTCGCAGAGTTGACTGATGAGCAGTTGGCCAAGCTGATTGAAGAAGCTGAGGAACAAGGTTATCAGGTGGACGAGAGTGTAAAGAGTGGCTGGATTGAGAAAGTCCGTGAGATGCCTGTCATCAAGTTCAAACTCTTCATCGAAGGCGGGAAGATAGACATTGACCTGTTTCTCTCGGACTCGTCATTTCTTCGGCAAATCCTTGCACGACGAGTATTGTCCACTGAATTGGGGATCGATGCCTTTGTCATTTCGCCCGAAGACCTCATCCTCATGAAGCTCATGGCACATCGACGAAAAGACCAGGCAGACGTTCAGGACATCTTCTTTGTGCAGGGGCAACTCGATGTGGCATACCTGCGACTCTGGGCGGATCGGCTCAACGTGAGGTCGCGGCTGGAGGAGTTCCTGGGGGAGATGGGGTAGGGCTCCTAGCTCGAACCATCACCCGCGATACGGCGACAGGTACGGTTCGGGAAACAGACCAAGTTGCCTAGCCATCGCGATCGCGTTGGGGCAATGTACCGGCACTCCTATATACATGTAGTAGTCATAGCCGATATGGACGAACGCTCTAACGCCTTCCAACCGACACCAGAAGTGGTCCCTCAGCATTCGACGAACGACCCTGCCTATTTGGACAAGGCTTAATGCCGAGCCTTCTACGAAGGTTAATGGGATCGTAGCGTGGTTTTCCAGTCCGCATACGGTGAGCGACGACACACCAGCCTCGCGAAGATAGGCGACAGCGGTAGTGGCGTAGGCATCCTCGATTCGTTGGTACTCCGGTTCGGTAAGAGTGACCCCGTTGAACGATTGTCCGATATCGCTGAAACTAGTCCATTCATCGCGTAGATAAGCCACACCGTCGCGGAGGTCCGGATCATACTTCGTCACCCGGTACTCGAACACGCCAAGACCTCCTTCAACAAAGGCTACTCATCCCATCCACTGCTCAATGTTATTTGTTGGTAGCCCAGTAGTTATGGCCTACCTGCAACTCTGGGTGGATTGACTCAGCGTAAGGTCGCGATTGAGAGTTTCTGAGGAGTGGAGGGAATCTTCAACATACTCACGTTGTGTCATGGCTTGGCGGATTCTGTCTTCTGTTAGGGGGAATAGGAGACGAAAAATCTTGTTCAAACTCATTAACCAACTCGGGCGGAATTGGGAACGGCTGGAATGGGTCGTATCCGATACTGTAGTAGTCGGTATCCGCCCAGCAACCGATTTGTTCAGCCAATGCGATCAGCGATTGAGCCCGTTTAGGCGTGATCTCGCCGTGTCCCCAATACTGGGTACGTCCCGACTTGACGGCCCTACGGCATAGTTCGGGGACGATGTACTCGGTGCCGCCTTGCCAGCCTGCATAATAGGACTCCTCCGAGATGGCACTCATCTCTTGGCCAAGTCGCTGTACTAAAGCATGCCGTTCAGAATCGTCCACGGTAGTCCCCCTAGCCAATCAGTTGCTTGCTCCATTCCACAACTCATCGTAATTGGATTGTGGCCTATTGGTCAACAAGCTTATTTAGTAGTCCACAATCGTTCGCTGTGTCGCGGCTGATGTCTCAGTCGAGACATCTGAAATACATCCTGCCCTCGCGTGATCCGCGGCTCGGCCGGAGCCTCGCCCTCCCGGCTTTCCTGCGTCGCCAGTAAATTTCTAACTCCCAAGCCATCCCCTCCTCCCACTGCCCGCTTTCCCTACACTATCCTGTCCCGAAACAGGTTTCCTGGTAGTGCTACTGGGCTGTCTTGGGATGTCGGTGTTTCACTGTGATGGCTCGTTGCCGTCCAACTTCGAGAGACAAATGGTTAACCGTAACCTGATCCGTGATTTTGAGATTGAAGAGCAGGACATTGAGGCAGCCTTTTCCAGTTTCGGCGTTTCTGCCGAGGAAGCCCTCCCCAATATCTATGTAGGTGAAGCTCAGGAATTCGACCCCAACAAGGTCGTTGTCGGTAAGGTTCGCGAAGTGCTCGATAACGACGTCATCGTCGATGTCGGCTACAAGAGCGAAGGCATTATCCCCCTCAATGAATGGTGGGATGAAGGTACGAACAAGGTCACTCCTCCCGTGGTGGGCGACGAAGTCCGTGTGCTCCTCGAAGATATCGACGATGCCAACGGCCTGCTCATGCTCAGCTTCCGCAAGGCCAAGCGCCAGGAAGAATGGGAACGGGTTATCCGACAGCACAAGGAAGGCGATGTCGTCTCCGGTGCAGTCACCAAGAAGATCAAGGGTGGCTTGCTCGTCAACATCGGCGTCAATGTCTTCCTCCCTGCGAGCCAGGTCGATATCCGTCGCCCTTCCGATATTGGCGACTACATCGGCAAAGACGTTCGCTGCAAGATTCTCAAGATCGATGAAGCTCGTCGTAATATCGTCGTCAGCCGTCGCAAGCTGATCGAAGATGAACGCACCGAGAAGAAGAAGAAGCTCCTCGAAGAGATTGCTCCAGGCCAGCTCCGCAAGGGTGTGGTCAAGAACATTGCCGACTTCGGTGCCTTCGTCGATCTCGGCGGCATCGATGGTCTGCTGCACATTACCGATATGTCGTGGGGCCGCGTTCAGCACCCAAGCGATATGGTTCACATCGAACAGGAACTCGAAGTCTACATCATCAATGTGGACCGCGACAAGGAACGCATCGCTGTCGGCCTGAAGCAGAAGCAGGCTTCGCCGTGGGATGGTGTGGAAGCCAAGTATCCTATCAAGAGCCGTCATACTGGCGAAGTGGTCAACGTGATGACCTATGGCGCCTTTGTGAAGCTTGAACCAGGTATCGAAGGCCTCGTCCACATCTCCGAAATGAGCTGGACGAAACGCATCAACCACCCCAACGAGATGGTACACATCGGCGACAAGATCGAAGTCGAAGTGCTCAATATCAACAAGGACAAACAGGAAATTTCGCTGGGCATGAAGCAGTGCCACACGAATCCCTGGGACAAGGTGGCCGAGAAGTATCCTACCGGCACGCAGGTGTCAGGTGTGGTTCGCAATCTCACCAACTACGGTGCCTTCATCGAAATCGAAGAAGGTATCGACGGTCTGCTGCACGTCAGCGATGTGAGCTGGGTCCGCAAGGTTTCCCACCCCAACGAAGTGCTGCAGAAGGGCCAGACGGTTCAGTGCGTGGTGCTCGCTGTCGATCAGGAACGCAAGCGAGTTGCTCTCGGTATGAAGCAGCTCAGCAGCGATCCCTGGGAAACCGACATCCCCGAACGCTACAAGACCAACCAGGTGGTTCAGGGCAAGGTCACCAAGATCACCAACTTTGGTGTCTTTGTTGAACTCGAACCTGGCCTCGAAGGTCTGCTCCACGTTTCGGAACTCACTGAAGACAAGGTCGAGAACCCCGAAGCAGTGGTGAAGGTCGGCGACACCATTGATGTCAAGGTCCTCAAGATTGACCGTGAAGAACGGAAGATCGGCCTGAGCCGCAAGCGAGCAGGCCAGGAAGACGAAGAGATCATTGAGGAAGTCGAAGTCACCGAGAAGGCACCCAAGGAAGCCCTCAAGGGTGGTATGGGTTCCGGTGGTGGCCAGCTCTTCACCCTTCCGAGCGAAGCGAAGGAAGAGTAATTTGATTGATAATCGAACCAGCCCTCGATCTTCGGATCGGGGGCTTTTTTGTTGTCATTGCATCCAAGTGGGATTGTCCCACCTTTTACAATGTGGTACAATCCCTAATGAGGTGAACTATGGCTAGCAAAACAACTCTCACTCGCACGGCTGATGCCAAAGGCAGAATTGCCCTGCCTGCGGAGTATGCCAAAGCGACTGTCGTCATTGAACGAGTGAGCGATACCGAACTGCGAGTACGCAAGGCACATATCATTCCGGAAGATGAGATTGTCTTCCTGGAGGAGAACCGAAAGCCGTTATCGAATCGCGATCGCGACATCATTCTAGACTTGCTGGCCAACCCACCAAAACCATCAGCAGCCTTGCGTAAACTCATGCGAAGCAAAAAGTAACATGATGTCATGGCGAATCGAGCTATTTGATTCTGCTAAACATCGAAGGGCTTCCTTCGATTGTGGGCAACCATCACTGAATAAGTTCATACAGGAGTTCGCATCGCAGTATGATCGTCGATCAATTGGCCGAACCTACGTGTTGACTGAAGAATCCAGCGATGAAGTGCATGGTTTCTACACGATATCAGCGAGTTCCATTCCGTTTCAGCAAGTGCCTGCTACAGTATCAAAACGCATCCCGCATCATCCGCTGCCCGCCATGTTGCTTGGGCGTCTGGCAGTTGATCAGCGTTTCCATGGACAGGGCCTGGGTAACATCTTGCTGAAAGATGCATTCACGCGAATACAAAACCTGGCGATGCAATGTGGTATTTTCTGTATTGAAGTGGATGCTATCGATGATGCAGCTGTTCAGTTCTATCAACGTTACGGCTTTGTTCAGCTGGTTGATCAGCCGCATCGGCTCATACTGACCTTATCTACTCTGAACAAAGCACAGTTGTCTTAGCGTCAGCTAAGTGGCCGAAAACATCCGCCTTACCTCTGCGCTCACCTTCTTCGGTCGCTGCGTCACCGGATCCACCGGACACCAGACTGTCCTGGCAATCGCCAATGGTTTGCGTTCCACTGTCAGTATCTCGGTGTGGCGATCAAACCGTAATCCTTCGGCAGTGCCGATCCACGTTTTGAGAATCAGCTCGTCGTTCAGCCTGGCTGCGGACTTGTAGTCGATTTCGTGGCGAAGCACCATCCAGACCATCTCGGCCTGCTGCTCGGGTGTCGCAATCTTCGACCAGTGCGCGATGGCTACCTCCTGCACCCAGCGGAGGTACACCGTGTTGTTCACATGCCCCAGCTCATCAATATCACTGGCAGCAGCCACGACTGAGAGTTCAAAAGGCTTGCGGAAATCGAGTGGGTGCATCGTGCTACTCGCCTGCGAAGAAGTAGACCTTCACTTCCGGGCTGCCATCCAGAAACGGCCCAACGGTGGCAAGCAGCTTGACGGTATGCTCTGCAGCGAGATGTGCAGCCAGGGCAGGCACCGAAGCCCAGCGTTCGTAGTTGATGTAACGGCTGGCATCCTCGCTACTACGATTCAGATCGTACGCAATACAGCCCGCCTCTTTGCGAGTCATGGCCACACACGATTTGAACGCCGCTTCAAACGCTGTTGCCTGCTCAGGCTTAATCTTGATGTGGACTGCCATGTTGAACGGCTGAGAAGGATCTTTCACCTGCGACTTAACAGCAGTGACGATGGGATGTTCGCTAGCCATAACATATGCTCCAAAGGTGAAGTGATGTTATATGGCTGTCTCGTATGCAAGCAAAAACGGTATTCACCACAGAGGGTGAATACCGTTTCTTCCAAGTAAATGGGATCTTATTTCCCGCTTGTTGCCGTCTTAGTAGCCTTCGCCAGATCAGTCGCCTTCTGCATGCGGGCGATACGGGCTTCGAGTTGCTGAAGTTCTGTCGTTGACACCTGGGCTGCTGCTTGTGCAGCGGGCAACTGATCCTGAGCAGTCTTCAGCGCGGCTTGCTTCGGTGGTAGTTGCTGGTTGGCTGCGTTGTGAGCCACCTGCACTTTGCCCAGCTCGGCATGTGCGCCAGCAAGCTTATCCTGAGCAGGCTTGGCGGCGGCTACCATCTGCACCGCATACTGCTTGGCTGCTGCCAGTTCAGTCGTGTGCTTGGCAGCCAGCGCTGCACTTTGCAGGGCGAACGTCGTCAGCTCAGCATTGTTGCCCAGCTTATCCGCTGCTTCCTTGGCCTTGGCTGCCACTTCATTGAGCTTGGTAACAGCCTGCTCTTTCAGTGGCACCGCATCCTGGGAAGCCTTCGCTGCTGCCAGCGTTGGGTCGATGGCACACTGATTGACCTGATCCTGCCAGTGCTTCACACCAGCAGCGGTATCGGTCACTTGCTTCTGGGCCGCTGTAAATTCAGTGCTGGCTTTCTGCATCGAAGCCTGCAAAGCAACAAAGGTATCGTTCGTCTGCTTTTGTTTAGCCTTCGCTGGTGCCAACTGCTGAAGTGCGGTGGCCAGTCGCTGATCAAGTCCCAATGGATTGGCCACCACCTGGGTGATTTCCTTACCATCGGCAACGGTGTAGACATGCACCTGGCCGATCCAGTCGCCTGCCAGCACTGCCTTGCCATCATGAGCCCAGACTACTTTGAGAGCAACATCGGGGGTGCCGGGCGTTTGCTTCTGAAGTGCTCCGTTGCCATCCCAAATCTTGGTAACCCGATCACGACCGGTGCTGACCAGCCGACCATCATGGTGATAGCTCACGCTGAGCGCACCACCACCATGAGCCCCCCAGGCTTTCACCTGGTTGCCATTCTCCATTTCAAAGAGTCGCACTTGCGTGTCTTCGCTGCTGACAGCCAGCATGTTGCCATCAGGCCGCCAACTGACTGCGGAGATGGCAAGCTGCGGGCCACGAATCTGAATGAACTCCTGCCCGGAACCTGCTTCCCACACAGCGAGACCACCGTTCCGGTCGCCTGATGCAAGCAGCACACCATCCGGACTGAACTCGAGTGCAGTCACCCAGTCGGTATGTTTCTTCAGTTTATGCAGAACGGTACCTTCTTTGGTCGAATAGATACGCACCATCTTGGAAGCGTTCCCGAGTGCAATCTGTGATTGATCCGGGCTGATATCAGCAGCGAGAATCGCATCTGTCTCTTCGCCGACTTCGATCACGCGGTTCCCGGTCTTGATGTCGTAGACAATAGCCTTGCCCGACTGACCGCCGCGTCCGCCCGCCGCCAGAAGCAGCGCTCCATTGCGGCTGAACTTGAGGACGTTCACCTGACCTTCCGGGAATGGCAGAACACCTAGAAGATCATGGGTATCAGTGTGATAAAGCAGGATCGACTTGACGCTGGCGACAGCCACCACTGGTGCCCAGGGGCTGGCTGCAAGTGCAGTGATCGCATTGCCTCGTGGTGTCTTCACCAGAGGATCGATGGAAAGCGTATCGCCAGGCATCGGAGGTGGGCCTTCAGGCTTGCCACGAGCAGCGGTCTTGAGACTTAGATCTGCCTTCGGTTTCTTCGGTGCAGCGGTGCTGCCTGCGGTATCCAGCGCCCCCCCTTTGATCCAGTTCGCCACCAGTTCCAGATCCTTATCTGGCAGCTTCGGTGACTTCGGTGGCATGATCGGCTGCTCTTTATGAGCCATCAACAGGTAGACGGTGCTCTGCTCCGGATCGCCTGGTTCGATGATCTTGCCTCGCGATCCACCTTCCATGAGGGCAGAGAAACTGGTGACGTTCACGCCACCCTGCTTCTTGTCCGGATTGTGGCACCCCGCACACTTCTCCCGAAAGAGAGGCAGCACGTGGTCCTGGAACGTGATCTTCTTATCATCTGCCACGACGGTGCCGAGCAAAGACAGAGTCACCAGCGAACTGATCATCAAACGCATCACCGAATCTCCGACCATGAACAAAAACCAACAACAAACAACCATCCACCAACAACTACTTAATGATTGAACAAGAACTCCCGGCTATTCAGAATCCCCCAGAAGACATCTTCGAGTGCCTTCTGCTGATCGCCTGAACTCGACACGATGGAGCAAAGGGCCGCCTGCTCTTCACGAGTAGGCTTACGGCTAAAGCAGCGAAGATACATATCTTCGATGATCTCAGCGGGTGTCTTCTTCGCAGCCAAAGCTCGGGTGATGACACCACCTGACTGCACACGATTGCTGACGGTATCGCCGTTGAGCAGGTGGAGTGCCTGCGACAGGTTCGGCTCCATCTTCACTTCGCACGAACAGACCGTTTCACGGGTCGCACGTCCGAAGGTTGTTAAGAAGTAAGTGGAAGCCTGGCCATCTGCAATCTGCACAGCTCGAGCACCCAGAGGCAAACCCTGGAACTTGTTCTTTGTCTCAGTGATCTGGGAGACCACATCGAGTAACACTTCCGCTCGCAGGCGACGGACCGAAGCCTTGGCAAAGTTACGGGTATCGAGTTCATTGGTTTCGTTCGGCTGCGTGACGAGTTGATAAGTGCGTGACGTGCAGATGTCACGAATCAGCTTGCGGAAGTCGTACTTGTAGCCACTGAACTTCTTCCCTAACTCCTGCAAGAGTTCGGCATTGGCGGCCGGGTTACTGACTCGCACATCATCGACTGGTTCGACAATGCCTTTGCCGAAGAAGTGAGTCCAGACGATATTAGCCAAGTTAGTGGCAAAGTATGGGTTCTTATCGGAGGCCAGCCATTCTGAGAGCACCTGACGACGATCCTTGCCTGTAGTATTTGGAGTTTCACCACCGAGGAACTTGGGAGGGAGCGGCTTGGCCTTGGTTGGATGATTGATCTCGCCACCACCTGCATTGAAGATGATGAGTTCGCGGGGGTCTTCACCACCCTTGCGGCCGACCTGCGAGAAGAACGACGAGAAGCTGTAGTAGTCATCCATCGTCCAGCGGTCGAACGGATGGTTGTGACACTGGGCACACTGGATTCGCATGCCCATGAATACCTGGGCTACGTTCTCCGTCAGCTTGAGCGTATCGGTTTCCACCTGGTAGAAGTTGGTGGCAGGCATCGCGAAGGTGCCACCCTTGGAGGAGAGTAGCTCACGCACCATTTCATCCATCGGCACATTGTTCGAGATGCGTTCCTGCAGCCAGTTGAAATAGAGCAACGTGGACTTGTAGCTGACGTTAATGTTAGAACGAATCTGCAGTAACTCGGCCCACTTCATCACCCAGACTTCAACGAATTCCTTGCGGGTGAGAAGCTCATCAACCAGTTTATCTCGCTTCTTAGGGTCGGTATCATCCAGGAACTTGCGGGCTTCATCAGCCGTCGGGACCATGCCCACGATGTCGAGATAGACACGTCGCAGGAAGGTAGCATCATCGCAGAGGCCAGATGGTGTCATGCGCAGTTTCTTGAGCTTGCCCATCACCAGCGTATCGATGTAGTTGTTCTCGGGAACATTGGGGAAAGTAAACTGCAAGCCCTTGGGCAGCACAATGAACGGCGAGCCCACATTGAAGGTTTCAAAGCGGGCCGAGACGAAAGCTTCGCCCCGTTCGCCAGCGGTGATCACACCTTCCTGATTGACTGCAGCAGAGCGATCATTGTTCGACATGAAGAACGCGAGGTGAGTTACATCGCGATCGGTGCCATCGGAATACTTGGCCCGCACGGTCAGCTTTTGCTTGGCATCTTTGCCATCAAGCACACCGTTCTTGGGGAACAGTTCCACCGCAACTGGCGTGGCCACCGTGGCTGCATCCTGAGGAGCGCCAGCTTCGAGCCAGCGGACGATCTCCCGATAGAGTTCGCCACCCTCTTCCATCTTCTTGCCACCGGTGTGCGGAACCTTGCCCACACCCTTTTCCAGCAGCATGCTATCCGTCGGCACCGCCAGGTTAATGCGTCTACCATTCAGTTCACGAGTCAAGCGATAGTGATCGCCATCGGGATCGAAGCCGAACAGTGATAGACGAAAGCCATCCTTGCCGCGGGCAGCGCCATGGCAGGATCCGACGTTGCACCCCGTCTTCATGAAGACAGGCATCACATCTAGCTTGAAGCTGATCGGTCGATCCGCAGTTGCATCCTTCACCACCACGGGAACAACAACTTCCTTGCCAGCGTAGCTCACCTTCAGTTCAGTGGTGCCATCTTTGGCAGGGTACAGGGTGCCCTTATCCAGCTTGACCAGGCTGGCATCCTTCAGTTCAGCCTTCACTTCAGGGGTAACATCACGAGTGATGCCATCACTGAAGGTCGCCTGCACGATAAACGATTGCCGATCGCGGAGGGTGTTAAGGTTCACATCGGGCGGATAGACGGCAACCTGCGTGAGCGTGGGGGCACTGGGTGCGGGAGCGGGTTCACTCGCATTGCCAGCAATGGCCAGTATGCCAACGGTGAGTGTGAATATGGTGAATCGCATGCTACCTTCCTGTCGGTTCAAAGTCTTCGGTGTAATTCGCAACATCAGGTATCCTGCTAATCTCCAGTAATCGTTCCGCAAGTTCAGGAACGTAGCGCTCGGCCCACGATGCGTCGATTAACTTCAGTTTAAACAGTTGTTCCAAGTGATCTTTATCGTGGTTTCGGAATGCTGTCAGTTTGATTTGGACGAGAGCCTGCAACGACAAGACACGGTAACCATGCGGGTGCATCACACTATCATCGACGCTTGGATTCGCGACTGGTTCGTGCTGTCTGACCTTCTCGTTTTCAAAAATGAGATGAACGGAATCTCGTGCACCGGCTTCAACTCCGTCACGGAGCATGTCAATGCCCATTGATCTCGCATGGTAAAAACCAGCATCATTGGCAACGGTGATGAGCTTGGGTAAGTCAACTCGCCGAATCATGATGTCTACATCCTTGGTAGGCATCACTGTGGCAGTTGGTTTGAACTGAACTATATGTGCAGCTACGGCATTGCCACCAACGACGGCGTAGGGAATCTGACTCTTGTTTAAGATGTCAGTAATTCGGATGAGACGATCTTCTACGGAGTCCATAGATCTCTGCACCCTCTCCCAGGTATCAGCCCTCAGCATGGTGGTCGCTGACATTACTGCTTCCCCCCCGCGGCTGCTTTCTCCTTCTCTGCTTGTTCCAGGCGTAACTTCTCCAGTCGCGAGAGCTTCTTCTCGGTCTTCGCTGGTGCAGCCGGTGGTGGTGTGGCTGCGGCGACGACTGCTGGCTTGTTCGCTGCGGGTGGTGGCGGTGGATCGATACGGAGTACCGTGCCACCGATCTGGTGCAGCATCTGCTCGCCACTCTCGGGAATATAGACCTGGGCAAAGATGCCCTGATGCTGCCCCGGTGGGCTATCCTTCTGCGTGGTCACCTTGACCGTAATCTCTTTCGTATCCTTGGTGATGTCCATCACCGGCGCCTTCACGTTGTGAGGCAAGCCGACGATATGGACTTTGCCAACCCCGGTGAAAGGCTTGGTCTGCGTGAGCTTGCAGAGCAGTTCGGTTTCCTTGCCCTGCTCGACCGCGGGGCGATCCATGGTCATCGCCACATAGGGTGCTGCCACATCTAGGGTGATGAGTTGCGAGGAAACCCAGGCTGGCCCGAAGCCCACATCAGCATTGGCAATCACGCAAATCTTCCACTTGCGGACTTGAGCATTGGGGGCCGCATTGACTGGATAGTCAAACTCCGCCTTGTCACCAGGGATGGTGATGCCACTGGCTGAGCCGATGCCGGGTGGGTTCCAGAGCATATAGACATTCACTGGCTGCTTGTAGTCCTTGTTGCGTTCGACACGTACCTTGAGGTTCATCGCCCCGTTCTGCACCAGCGGAGCCTTCGGTTCCACCAGCGTCACCTTGAAAGGCACTTCCTGGGTGACAGCTATCGCAGCACGGTCGGTATCGAAGCCGATGTAGCTGCCGACATTCTGCACGTAGACAAGATCAGCTTTCAGCTTCATGCCACCGTCGATGTTCACCTTCGGATCAATGTGCTTGGCACGGAAATCAATCAGGCCACCTGCAACGGGTGCATCGGCTGCAGCATTGAGCACCACAGGCACCGCATCGACGTTGTCAGCCATCACATCAGATTCGAGCGTCATTCCCTTAGGCAAATCCTTGGCGTAGACCTGCATCGCTCCGCCAAAGTTGGCTCGGCTGGCATAGGTCAGGACAGCCATGCGGTTGCCCCGGGGCACTGCCACCATCTGTCGTTCCTGGTTAGGCAGATTGTTGCCATCCGCCTTCGGGAAGAAGAGGGACACGCTGGGTGCTACCGGAGTGAACTCGACACGATAGGTGAAAGTCTCACCACCCTTTTGCAGGTGATCGTGCAGTTGCAGCACGTATTCCTTGTCTTCGGGAGCGGTGAAGCGAAAGTAGCAGTCGGGCTTCACAGCATCGTCGTCGCCTTGAATATAGCCACCCTCACCCTTGTGCATGTGCATCACAGCATCAAGTGGAGAACGGATGCGACGGGCATAGCAATGCACATCGAACACCTGTCCCTTCTTCGCCTTGAAACGGTAGAAGTCGTTCTCGCCCGGCTTGCTGATCGTGCCATTGATGGCCTGCGTGTTCACATCGAAGACGTTGGCTTTGCTGAATTCGCTTGGCCCTGCTTCGATATAGTTACCGACCGTGCTCAGGCGGAAAGGCAGCGGTGATGGCGAGATGCCACTGGCATCCTGCACGAAAACACCAAAGTTCGGATCAAGCGTGGTGGGCAGTTTGATCTTCTGCTTGAATGGGCCGCCGGCATCGCCAAGGAAGGTCACTTCCACTTCATCACCCAGTTTGCCACCTGCAGGTACGCAAGCCACGGGGCGAGGGAAGTTGCCTACATGCAGGCGATAACGACATTCGCCATTGCCACCGTAGCTGGTCTCACGGACCATGATGGTGTAGGTGCCATCTTCGGGAATGATCACGCTCATCACCCCATCCTGAGCACCGAAAGCACTGTCATCGGAAGCTGCAATTTCAAATCGCTTGCTATTAAGGATGGCAATCGCTGGATCAAACACCGTTTGATTGGCGAGCCGCATACCTTCGATCTCAACCGAAAGCCGCTGGCCCTTCTTGCAGTCAACCGAGAAGTAATCAACATCTTCGTTTTCGATGGTGCCATTCACAGTGACGTTGAGTGCTATCTTCTGTGGTGTCTTGAACTCGTTGTTCGGTTCCTTCTCGACGATCTCAGGAAGCGCTCCCACGAAGAGGGTCTTGAGATCGCTGATGCCTGAAGCAGTGCGAACCCGGAAACAGTGCTGGCCCAGCCGAGCATCTGCTGCAATCTTGATCTTGGTCTTGATCACGTTGTCGTTGACGACTTCGATCTTACCGATGGTGAATCCCGGCGTGTAGCAGAGGATTTCCTGTGCATCCTTCAGGCGTGCCCCGTGGAACATGAATTCCACTTCGGTCCCCCGCTGACCACCACGTGGCGTGATGACACCCAGCGTCGGCGAAGCAGCCCAGGTAATAGCGGGAACCAGCAGGGTCAGGAGTAAGCTCAGTTGTCGCATCATAAGCCTGTATTCTCGTCCCCGGTCTCCGACCGGGGATGCCTGGATGTCCGGCTCCGCCGGTTGTCTTCTAAAACGTAGCAAACGCAATTCTCATACCGGCAGAGCCGGTGATGCAGTGCGTCCCCGGTCGGAAACCGGGGACGAGTTGTTTAGGTCTACGCCAGCAGTTCCTTCTTCACTTCGCCACCATAGACGACACGAATTGGTCGGCTGCCTGGGGCAAGGAGTTGCTTCTTGGGTTCAATACCCAGCAGCGTGTAGATGGTTGTTGACCAATCATCGATGCTCAGCGGATCATCCTGTGGTTCGCTGGCGGTCGAATCGCTCGAACCGAAGACCGAACCACGCTTGACACCACCACCAGCCATCACGATGCTGAAGACCTTTGGCCAGTGATCGCGACCAGCATTGCTGTTGACCTTGGGCGTACGGCCAAACTCGGTGGTCACCATCACCATCGTCGAATCGAGCAAACCACGCTGATCGAGATCGGTGATCAAACGAGCGAAGGCCTGATCGAAGGCAGGCATCTGCCCTTCGGTGCCACCCTTGATGTTGTTGTGCAGATCCCAGCCGCCGTAGGTCATGCTGACGAACCGCACGCCTGCTTCAACGAGACGACGAGCCAGGAGCATACGCTGGCCAGCAGTATTGCGGCCATATTCATCACGCAGCTTGGCTGGTTCAGCGTTGATATTGAACGCTTCCTTCGCCTTCTGTGATGAAAGCAATCCGTAAGCTCGCTGGTAGAAGGTGTCCATCGCAGCTATGTTGTCAGCCTTTTCCTTGGCGGCGAAGTGGGCGTTGACCGCTTCGAGCACCGTACGACGAGTCTGGAAACGTTTCTCGTCCACACCACCTGGCAAATTCAAATCTTGAACGGTGAAGCCACCATTGGCAGGATCGCTACCCAGGCTGAACGGTGCATAGGCTGCACTCAGATACCCGGTGCCAGCATAGTTCGTCGGCAGGCTGGGGATACATACATAAGGTGGCAGGTTATTCCGCACGCCAAACTCATGGCTGACGACCGAACCGAAGCTCGGATATTCGAGAGCCGGGCTGGGGCGATAGCCAGTGAACATGTTGTGGGTGCCCCGTTCGTGGGCCGCTTCACCGTGCGTCATCGAACGGATGATGGTGAGCTTGTCCGCAATCTGGGCCGTCTGCTTGAGAGCCGAATTGATGAAGACGCCCGGCAGCTTGGTGGCGATGGAACCCATCTCACCACGATATTCAATCGGAGCGTTCGGCTTCGGATCGAACGATTCCTGATGAGCCATACCGCCCGGCATGAAGATCTGAATGACCGACTTGGTCTTCCCTTCCTTGCTCGGTGGCTGATAGTAGCCATCGGCCCGGGCCGTCGATTGCAGCCGGAAGAACTGATCGAGTGTCAGCCCCAGGCAACCGAGGAAACCAATATTCATGAACGAGCGTCGGCTCGGCTTCTTGAAATGAGCAGGGTCAGCAAACCAGGTACCTGGCTGAATGAGGGACATCATTGACTCCGCAGGGCGTGAGTTAAATAGTAAGGATTAGGATACGAGTAACGTCAGGTGGGAAACAAGCGGGAGAGGCACTAAAAGCGCCCCCGAACTGGCAGGTTAGTGAGAGTATACACGACTTTACCGGAAAGGGAAGCCCCGGTCTTAGGAAATTAGGGGTTGGGATGCTCCACATTCGTAGTCTCAAAGTCCCAAATAAAATCAATCAGATCATCGACACCGACGTTTAGCACAGGTTTGTTGGTCTTCTCCAATATCCATTGTGCGTAACGATGGAAAGTGTGCCAAATGTTGATTTCATAGTGAGTACCTTCAAATTCTTCCATGTTGGTGAATTCAACGGAGACGTCGATGTTGTTGCTTTGGACAAGAAATGCCAGATCAACCAATTCACCTAAAGCTTGTTCCGATTCTTCTGTCAACAGTTCCTTACTATGGTAATCACGCAATCTGTAGAACTGAACAATGCAGTTGAGCAATACATCTCGCGGTGTTTTGGCATACCACGGACCATCATCCCCCAATATCGCATAGTGACATGGATAGCACTTACTGGAAGCTGCTTGCAGGTGGTACTCCTTGGCAAGCACAGACAACAGTTTGTAAAGTGTTTCATCCATTGATGCTCTCTCTACGAAGGCTTCTTCGCCACATACTCCTTCAACAAATGCAACTTCAACTCCAACTGAGTGCCACTCCATTCATCAATGGCTTTGTACGCTTCATCCCACGTACTGTGATGCTCGTCGCGATATTGTTTGATCATCTCGTCCCGTTTGCCACTCTTGATCTTCTCGTTCATCTGCCAGAGTGATTGATCTTCCCAGCGCAGCCCCAGCGATGCTGCAATCGCATCCACGTCTTGTTCGCAGTACTTGGCACCGTAGCGGTATCGGAGGATTCGGACGTAACAGGCAATGATGGCAGGCCACAAGAGAAAAAGAGGGATGCGAAACTGGTAGAGTTCAGGAAACACACCACCAAGTACCATCAAGACAAACAGGCCAGCCATATACGCAATCGGCCACGAATCCCATTCTTTTGGGTTGATCAAATTGATCGCAATCATGAAGTAAGCAAGCCAGAAACTGCTGAACGTATTTCTACTACCATCATCCAGGAGATGAATGATCGCCACAAAGATACCGGAACCGACTATGCAGTAGATCAGACTCAGTACTATCTTTCGGAAAAAGGTCTTGCGGTCTGCTTCACGGATCAGTGTTTGATTCAGCATGGCATTCCTTATCTGTCTCCCCTCTCCAAACGGGAGAGAAGATAGTAGTCATCACGCTCCGTCGTGATGACAGCGACGATGAGCGTCCAATACTTCCAAACGATAGCGACCAGTACTACTGCACACCCTTGCGTTGGTAATGTAGATACTCGCCACGCTTCAGTCGTGCCTTCTCAGGATTCTTAGCCACATATTCTCTCAGGTATCGGTATTGTTGCTCACTTCTCAAAAGATGATCAAAGGCATCTTGTTGCCAATATCGACTAGAGCGACCAAGTATGCGATTAATCTCGCGGGCGGTGAAATGCTTCCACGATTCGCATTGGTACAGCATTGAATCCTGGTCGGGAAATGCAACCAGAATGTGGACGTGATTGGGCATGATGACAAAGTCAGTAAGCAGCTTCGTCGAAATGATGCAAACTATCTGCAACGACCTTGGCAATTTTTTGGATCTCGAAGGTCGCATGCTCCATGACATTCGTCCAGTCGATCCATCCAGCGATTCGCGATGTAGCCCTTGAACGCTATTTGCTTGTCGTAAGGTAGGTCTACTTCTGGATTGCGTGATCGAGCCTGTGCAACTGTCAGGCCGGCTTGAACCAGCCAAGCTTCCCGTTCGTTTTGCCATTGTCGCAAGATAGCTTCTGGCATGGAATCGTGGGTTCGCCATGTGATGAAGCAGATTGCGCCTGGTTGTTGCCAATGGGGCAATCGTCGATCGATAATCGTGGTTTCCGCATTTGGATCGTAGAACGTTAACTGATCTGGATGCATGGGAAGAGTTTGGCATATTCACTTCGTTGATGCAAATCGTGTTGTACTCTCACCCCCGCTGTCATCACGACGGAGCGTGATGACTACAATCTACCCCTTCAACTCATACCGCACTTCCCCGTTCACTATCGCCATCACGGCTCGGCCGGTCACGGGCCATTGATGGAAGGGCGTGTTGCGGCTCTTCGACTTGAACTGTTCCTTGTCGATGCTCCACTTCATATTCGGATCGATGATTGTCACATCCGCATCCATGCCGGGTTTGAGGGAGCCCTTCCCCGGCAGACGCAGGATACGTGCGGGGTTGCAGGTCATCTTTTCGATCATCTGTGACCAGGTGAGGTGCCCTGGTTCGATCAGGCCGTGAATGCACATCGGCAGAAACGTCTCGACGCCGACGATGCCGTTGGGTGCCTGATCGAGCTCGCGAAGCTTCTTCTCCGCAGCGTGCGGGGCGTGATCGGTGCAGAGCACCTCCAGCGTGTTGTCCTTCAACCCAGCGATGATGGCGTCCACATCCTTCTTCGTTCGCAGCGGCGGCGACATCTTGTAGTTGCTGTCGTAGTTCCGCAAACATTCATCGGTCAGCAGGAAGTGATGCGGGCAGGCTTCCCCGGTCACCCGCACCTGCTGTTCCTTGCCTCGGCGAATCTGTTCGACTGCCCCGGCTGCGGAAACGTGCAGCACGTGGAGTAAACCACCTGTGAGCTTGGCCAGGATGATGTCGCGGGCCACCATAATCTCTTCCGCAGCAGCGGGATAACCCTTGAGGCCCAGCTTCATCGACCATTCGCCTTCGTTCATCACGCCATCTTTGCAGAGGTCGAGATCCTCGCAGTGATTCAGCACCGGCTTATCAAACATCTGACAATACTCGAGTGCCCGCCGCATGATCTCAGCACTCTTGATCGGGGCACCATCGTCGGTGAAGGCCACAGCTCCGCCAGCCACCATCGCTCCCATCTCAGCCAACTCTTCGCCTTTGCGACCCTTCGTCACCGCACCAATCGGGAAGACATGAGCCTGATGAGCCCGCTTGGCTTGCAGGACCACGAACTCCGCTGCAGCCTGGCTGTCGATAGCTGGTTCGGTGTTAGGCATGCAGGCCACCGAAGTGACCCCACCCGCAAGAGCCGCAGCCGCACCAGTAGCGATGGTTTCATCTTCCTCGCGGCCCGGCTCGCGCAAGTGTACATGGATATCGATCAGGCCCGGCGTCACGATCTTGCCATTAGCGTGAATGGTCCGCTCAGCTTTGAGATCAGGACGGTGGCCCACATGAAGCACCTTGTCGCCATGCAACCAGACATCGCTGACGGCATCAAGACGCTGGCTGGGATCAATTACACGTCCGCCGGTGATGAGGATGGTCTTCACATGCATGGAAATGTCCTGGTTGGCCTGGATAGTAGTCATCACGCTCCGCCGTGATGACAGCGGCGGGTAGAGTACAGTGCAACAGAACCGTGCGTCATGGATAACTCTCAGTTCAATTGCAGCGGAATCTCGCCGTCGCCGTCATCACGACGGAGCGTGATGTCCACATACTAG
>WBZX01000234.1_pt1 | contig 52372 bp, 50 predicted proteins | sample 5204211 | NCBI WGS metagenome assembly WBZX01 (sample SAMN12344362, study PRJNA552823) | activated sludge metagenome | biome: Activated sludge suspended growth; feature: Nitrification reactor; material: Wastewater; isolation source: activated sludge from nitrification reactor of wastewater...
ATTGGCGTGACGCTGGCCCTGCTGCGTGGCCGCGCCGTGCTCATCGCCGACACCAGCGTCCACGACATCCCGACCGCCGAGGAGCTGGCCCAGATCGCCATCGAGGCCGCCCGCGCCGCCCGCAACCTCGGCCTGGAGCCTCGTGTCGCGCTGCTCGCCTACTCCACGTTCGGCCACCCGACCGGCGAGCGCACTGACGTCGTCCGCCGCGCCGTCTCCCTGCTCGACGAGCAGCACGTCGACTTCGAGTACGACGGCGACATGGCCGCCGACGTCGCCCTCAACAAGGACCTGATGAAGCACTACCCGTTCTGCCGGCTCTCCGACACGGCCAACGTGCTCGTCATGCCGGCCTTCCACGCCGCCTCGATCTCGACCAAGATGCTCAAGGAGATCGGCGGCGCCACGACCATCGGCCCCATCGTCGTCGGCTTGTCGAAGGCCGTGCAGATCTGCACCCTCGGCGCCAAGGACGCCGACATCGTCAACCTCGCCGCCCTCGCGGCGTACGACGTGGGGCGGTGAGCGGCCAACCCGCCTACCGCTTCTCTTCCGTCCAGTCGTAGCGGCCTTCGGGCGCCGGGATCTGCTGCGTGCTCTTCGGCCCGAGCTCGACCGTGCAGCCACCCTTGCACGCGCCCTGGTCCCAGCGCGTGACGGCGATCGTCTGATTGCAGGCATTGCGGATTTGCCAGACACTACCGGGCTTGAGCTCGAACTGCGCGCAGCCGGCTCCGGCCCAGGCCGCGTATGCGCCGGTGAGCACGGTCGCTATGACGAGACCGATCCTTGTCAGCATGTCGTTCCCCCTTCGCGCCGACAGGCGCCGGGAGCCAGTATTTCCCCATTCCGCACAACCGTCCAGACCCACTCACCGTACCCGGTCGCCGCACCCGGTCGCCTGTGACGGCCTACCCCACCTTCGCCTCTTCGCCGAGCTCGATCATGACGATCTCGGGCGGGCGGCCGAAGCGCAGCGGCACGCCGGAGCAGCCGAGCCCGCCGGACACGATCAGGTGCCGCTCCTCCTCCTCGATGTGGCCGTAGAGGTAGCGGCGGCCGTAGACCGAGGGAACGATCGGCGCATAGCCGAGAAGCTGGACCTGTCCGCCATGGGTATGTCCCGAGAGCGTCAGCGCCACCCGGTCCGGCACCTCGGGGAAGATGTCCGGCTCGTGCGCCATCAGGATCAGCGGCGCCCCGTCCTTGGCCTTCGCCAGCGTCCCCGCGAGGTCGTCGACGCCATGGTAGCCGTAGTTGCGCGCGTGGCGGTTGCGGCGCAGCCATTGGCCGTCGCGGCGCAGGAACGCCCATTGGTCGCCGAGCCCGGCCAGCCACAGCGGTCGGCCCTGATGCGACAGCCTGAGGCAGGTGTTGTTGTGCAGCGTGATCCCAGCGGCCTTCAGCGCCTTGCCGGCCCTGGGCAGGCCGGATTCGCGCCGCTGCACCTCGGCGTCGTCCCACCAGTCGTGGTTGCCGAGAATGGCGTGGACACCGAGCGGCGCCCTGAGGCCGGCCAGCGCCTCGGCCCACTGCGCGTCGGGGATGTGCCGCGAATAGCGCCCGATCCGGGTTCCGGCCACGTAGTCGCCGAGCAGCACCGTGAGATCAGGCTTCAGCGAGTTGGCATAGGCCGCGATCTGGCGGATGCGCGCCAGGCCCATCCACGGCTCGCAGGCATGGATGTCGGCCAGCGCCGCGATTCTGAGGTGCAGCCCCGCCGGCCAGCCCTTCGGCGTCAGGCAGTAGCGGGTGACCGCCAGGCGGAACGGCTCGGCCACGGCGTAGCCGCCGGCCCCTGCCGTCGCCAGCGGCAGCGCCACCAGCCCCTTCACCACCTGTCGTCGCGTGATCACGTCTCGCGGACTCCCGCCGCCCGGCCGAACAGGCCTTCAATCGTCATCCGGCAGGCTAATACGCGGCGCCTGCAGCGAAATTATGGAGTGTAGCGCCACAACCACGCATCGTGGTGAACGGCAGCTTTACGCCCCTGCTCGCCCCGGCTCACCTCTTGGCGCTCTTGCCCGCCGGACGGTCGTCATCCTCCTCGTCGCCGCCGGCTTCGAACAGGTCGGGCGTGGCGGTTCGGGCGGGGCCGGAGAGGCCGAGGTGGCGGTACGCCTTCAGCGTCAGCACGCGACCCCTCGGGGTCCGTCCGATGAAGCCCTGCTGAAGGAGATAGGGCTCGACGATCTCCTCGAGCGCGTCGCGCGGCTCCGATAGTGCGGCCGCCATCGTCTCGATGCCGACCGGCCCGCCGTCGTAGTTCCTGGCAATGCAGTTGAGGTAGCGGTGGTCGAGCGCGTCGAGGCCCTCGTTGTCCACCTCGAGCATTCGTAGAGCCCGGTCCGCGACCTCGGCCGTAATCGCGTTCGCGTCCTCCACCGCCGCGAAGTCGCGGACGCGGCGCAGCAGGCGCCCGGCGATTCGCGGCGTGCCGCGCGAGCGCCGCGCGATCTCCTTGGCGCCATCCGGCCGCATCGGTGCCCCGAGCACGCGGGCGCCGCGGCTCACCACCTCCTGCAGCTCGTCGATGGTGTAGAAGTTGAGGCGGATCGGAATGCCGAAACGGTCGCGCAGCGGGTTGGTGAGCAGCCCCGCGCGCGTCGTGGCGCCGACCAGCGTGAACTTGGCCAGATCGATGCGAACCGAGCGCGCCGCCGGCCCCTCGCCGATGATGAGGTCGAGCTGGAAGTCCTCCATCGCCGGATAGAGGATCTCCTCCACCGCCGGGTTCAAGCGGTGAATCTCGTCGATGAACAGGACGTCGCGCTCTTCCAGGTTGGTCAGCAGCGCCGCCAGATCGCCCGCCTTCGAGATCACCGGCCCCGAGGTGGCGCGGAAGCCGACCCCCAGCTCCTTGGCCATGATCTGGGCGAGCGTCGTCTTGCCGAGCCCCGGCGGCCCCGCGAACAGCACGTGGTCGAGAGCGTCGCCGCGCGACTTCGCCGCCTGGATGAAGATGCGCAGGTTGGCCCGCGCCTGCTCCTGGCCGATGAACTCGGCGAGCGACTGCGGGCGGATCGTCGCCTCGAAGGCGTCGCCGTCCTTTTTCGCTCCGGTGAGCAGCCTGTCCGTCATGTGCGCTCGGTCATGGTGTGGGGTAGCCAGTTGCAGCTTTGTTCCACCAATCCCCTAACACGATTTGCCCGCGCCGGGCGAGTGCAGGTCCGACGGCCCCGCGCCGGAGAGCCAACGCCATCGCCCCTTTTGCGACGATCGGCTAATCTGCCCTCATCGACTGCCACCGCCGAGGCCCAAATGACCGCCGCACCCATCGACCTCGACCAGCTCGACCCAGGCTGCTTCATCAAGATCCCGGCCGGCGAGAAGGTCTTCCTCGAGGACGACGCCGGCCGCGCCATGTATATCGTGCGCTCCGGCCGCGTGGATATCATCACCTACGGCACCGTGCTCGAGAACGTCGGCCCCGGCGGCATCTTCGGCGAGATGGCGCTGATCGACGATGGCCCGCGGAGCGCCGCCGCCATCGCATCCGAGGACACCGAGGTCGCGGCCATCGACAAGGGCACCTTTCTCGAGCTCGTCCGCAAGCATCCGGAGTTCGCGCTCTCCGTCATGCGCCTCCTCGCCGTCCGCCTCCGCCGCATGAACAAGAGCCTTTGACGGCCCCTACCGGCGCAACCCGAGCCACGACACGCAGAGCCGCCAGCAGGCCAGCGTCGAGAGCAGGTGCACCGCCAGGGTTTCGAGCATGATGTCGTCGGCCGGCTGCGGCGCCGTCAGCACCCTGCCGCGCGTGAAATAGAGCCACGCGATCCAGCTCGCCATCCCGACCGCCAGCGCCATCCACCACGCCACGCGCCCCCGCCACCACGCGATCCACACCGTGGCAAGTCCCGCGGCTGCCGCGTAAGCGCCGCCGACCAGATGCGCGAACAGCAGCCCGTAGATGAGGAAGAACGGGATGACATAGAGGGAATCCGTGCCCTTGCCTGTAACGAGCCCGCGCGCGGCCAGCGCTGTGCCGAACACGGCGAGCCCGATCAGCGGCCCGAGACCGGCGAAGATCACGACGATGCCGAGGAGCCGCCGCCAGCCGGGAATCTTGTCAGCTCCCGAAACCTGGGCGGCCTTCATGCTCACCGCGCCAGCTCCTTCAATCCGCGACGGATCAGCTTGGCCGTGTCGGCCTCGGCGCCGAGCTCGTTGACCGCCGCCGCCACGGCCGCCGCCGCCTGCGACGGCTGGTAGCCGAGGTTCGTCAGCGCCGAGATCGCCTCCGCCGTGGCGTTGCCCTCGAGCGGAGCCGTCGCCGCACCCGCCGGCATCTTGCCGCCCGCCGGCACGTTGAGCCCGGCAACCGACAGCGCCGGCGCCTTGTCCTTCAGCTCCGCCGTGATGCGCATCGCGAGCTTCTTGCCGACGCCCGGCGCCTGCTCCACCGCCTGCCAGTTGTTGAGCGCGATGGCGTTGGCGAGGTCGTTGGGCGACAGCGTCCCGAGCAGGCTCAGCGCCACCTTTGAGCCGACGCCCTGCACGTTCTGCAGCGTCCTGAACCAGCTCCGCTCGACCTCGCTGGAGAAGCCATAGAGGCGGATTGCGTCCTCGCGCACGTGCGTGTCGATCGTGAGCGAGGCCTCGTCACCGGGCTTCAGGTTGCGCAACGTCCGCGCCGACGCCTGCACCTCGTAGCCGACGCCGTTGACGTCGATGATGAGATGGCTCTCGCCGATGGCGTCGATCTTTCCGCGCAGCTTCCCGATCATGTTCTCTCCGGTGACCCACAGGTCAATCGTGCACTGCTTTGTTCGTAGGCTCGCTGTTCGATCGCGAATTGCGCGCTGGCGGGAAAAGCGGCGCCTCACCCAGAGCCCGGCGGGCGAAGAAGGGCACATAGTCGTAGGTGCGCATCCGCTTTCTGGCGGCGAGAATCGACTCGATGTCTTCGAGATATTCGACAGTGAGCACCAGCTTCCCGGCGCGCCGCGCCTTATCGAGTAGTCGCTTGGTCTTCAGGATTTCCGGTTCCGAGTTCGGCTCACCGTCCTTGAGCGAATTGCCACCGTACAGCAGATCCTCCTTGGCAATGCCGTCGATGACCGCGACATAGTCCGGATATTTGAGGAGATCCTCCCCATTCTGCGGCACGATGCGGAAGCCCTGCCGCTTCTGCCGCGCGTATTGGGCAAGCTTCTTGACGAAATCCACCATTTCCCTTTCCGCCGCCGGCCGGGTTTTCTGCCAGTCGTCGTTGGAGTCGATCTTGTCGAGGTAAACGCCATCGAAGCCGGCCTCGATGATCTTGTCGAGGTAAGCCGTTGGCGAGCCGAAAATGATGGCCTGCCATCCAGCGTCCCAGTAGCGGACGAGATAGTTGCCACGCCAGGCCTGGTTCTCGTCGGCCAGCCAGGGCGGAGCCGCCGCCCCGAGCTTGGCGCGCGGAGACTCCCTGTTAGGCATGCCGACGGAGACGCCGTCGGAAGCGCCTGCGAAGCCCTTGGCGGCCGGTTTGCCGGTGCCATCGTCAGCCGGCTTCTCCGACCAGTCGGAGTGCCAATAATAGCGGTAGTCCTCCGCCTCGCCGATGCTCAGATAGGCCAGCACGATGCGGTCCGGCTCCCGCGTCCGCTTGCGCAGCGTGTCGACATCGGCTCGATTGAGCGCACCGGCCTCGGTGCCATCCCGCGAATAGTCGACCACCAGCAGATCGAGACCATCTTTGGTGACCAGCCGCGGCCTCACGTTCTGCAGCTGGTAGCCCCAACTGTCGACGTGACGCATGGCAATCTGGCCGGGCTTTGCCGGTGCCACCTTCTCTTCCTGAGCCTTCCGCGCGTGTTGAGTGCCGTGACCATGCCCTGGCTTCGCGAGGCCCGGTGCCGAAGCCATCGCCAGTGACCCGGCTGCAAACACAGCCAAAGCAATCCCCAATGGACCGCGGACAGGGTTCGGCGTCATGCAACGGCCTTCTGTCGAGTTGAGCACCATGGCGAATTCTAAACCCGGCACACACGTCCGGCTATCGTCTACGGCCTGCCCAATGCGGCCTTTTCCAATTGCCGGATCCCGCGGTGGTTCGCGTGACATATCGCGATGGCCAGCGCGTCCGCCTCATCGGCGCTCTCGAACTTCGCCTTCGGCAGCAGGAAGCCGATCATGGCCTGGATCTGCTTCTTCTCGGCGTGCCCGGCACCGACCACGGTCTTCTTGACCAGGTTCGGCGGGTACTCGGCGACGCGCAACCCCTTCATCGCCGGCGCCAGCAGCGCCATGCCGCGTGCCTGCCCGAGCTTCAGCGTCGCACGCGCGTTCTCGTTGACGAACGTCTCTTCGACCGCGGCTTCGGCGGGCTTGAAGCTGGCGATGACGCCAGAGATGCCCTCGTAGAGCTCCCTGAGGCGGTAGGCCAGATCCTCGTCGCTCGTCGACGTAATGTGCCCCGAGGCCACGTAGACCAGGCGCACGCCGTCGCTCTCGATGACGCCCCACCCAGTGCGCCGGAGTCCCGGATCGATACCGATGATGCGAATCGCTTGTCCCTTCATGGCACTCACATACCACGGAGCACCGTGGCATCGGCGCACCGCTTCGCGGCTTGCTTTCCCCCCGCGAAGGCGCATCGTGATCGGAGCAAAATGATTCGACACCGCGTCGGCGCTTGCGCTGGAGCGGATAACAGGACCCGCATCGGATCTCCATGCTCTCCGACGACGTCTTCCGCGCGCATCTCCAGTCAACCACCGCCGAGCTCTCCCGCTGGGCGGAAAGCGTCCGCGACGTCGCCGCTGTCAGCGTTGCGGAGGGCCCGGGGTTCTGGAAGCTTACGGCAACGCCGCACACCTGGGGCGCGTGCCCCTTCGAGCTGCTGCTGCGCACCGACCAGAAGCTCGACATCACCCTGGCCAGGGAGACCTACGAGGACCGGCCGATGCCGTCCCTCGATCGCCTCCCCGCTCTCGTCCACGCCATCGGCGACGGCCGCGTCATAGAGCGGCACTGGCGCAGCCTCGACACAGGCGCGCTTGCCGTCGTCGAGACGATCATCACGCCCGCCATCGGCGAGCCATGGCGCGACCACCGCCTCGTCACCTGCGACCGGCACGCCGCCGCGCCCGGTCCCCGGCTCTCCATGCTGGACCGCCACTTCCTCCCGTTCCGGCGGTTAACGCCAACTTAATTCCCCTCGGGCATGATCTCCGTGCGCGGCGTCGGGATCGCGCGCTTCGTATGAGTCAGGCCGCAGATGATCGAGAACCGCCGCATCCGCTTCAACGACATGGACGGGCTCGACCGCACCGACCTGCCGCTTGCCGCCGAAATCTGGCTCGACACCGTCTGTTCCGGCCGCTGGTCGAGCGCCGAGGTGCAGAAGGTCGCCGCCATCCTCGCCGGCTGGATCCGCGACCCACAACTCGCCGACGCCGAGCACCGCGCCATCGAGGACAAGTACCGCCTGACGCGCGAGGAGGTGTCCCGCGCCTTCAGTCTCCTGAAGCTGTTCGGCTTCATCGAGGCTTTCACAGTCGATCGCGAAGGTATCAAGGCGGCGCTGAATCTCGGCACCTTGATCAAGATCCGCGTCATCGAGACCCGGCAGAAGTACCGCGACCTCATCGCCGCCGCCGAGGCGAGCGCCGACGCACGCTGGCTGCCCCGGGAGGTGCCCGCCGCCGACGACGCGCCTTCGGAATCAGAGCCGGACGCCATCACCGGCGAGGCCGCCTGATCGCCTTCACGCCGTCGGCCGCGTCGCCTCGAAAGCCGGCACCGCCGCCGCGAACGCCTCGAGCCACGACACCAGCCACGGCCGCCCCGCGCGCCACTTGCCTTCCAGCCGGAAGTCGAGATAGCCGAGCGCGCACGCGAGCGTGACATCGGCGTAGTCGGGCGTGCCACGCCATTCGACGGGGTTGGTCTCCAGGTGATCGAGCGCCGCGATGATCTTCGCATTCTGCCGCTCGAGCCACGAGCCCACCCGCTTCTCCTCCGGCCGGAACCGGTTCTCGTAGACGATCAGGATCGCCGCATCGAGAATGCCGTCCGCGAGCGCCGCCCGCGTCAGCATCTTGGTGCGCTCGAGGCCCTGCACGCCGAACAGACGGGGCGTCTCCGACAGGCTGTCGAGATACTCGCAGATGACCGGGCTGTCGTAGATCCGCGTGCCGTCGTCGAGGATCAGCACGGGGATCTTGGCCAGCGGGTTCTGCGCCATCAGCGCCTCGTTGACCGCCTTCGACGTGTCGACCAGCTCGACCTCCATGCGGTCGGCGACGCCCTTGAGATGCGCGGTGATCTTGACCTTGCGGCCGAAGGGCGAGGGCAGCGCGGAAAGGAGCTTCATCATCAGGTGTCTCTCGATGGGGTTTGTGAGGCTGAGAGTAGCCGCAACGGCCGCCACCGCAAAAGGCTCCTGTCTCGCGGATGTGACCGTCGCCCGTTATGGCTCGTCCCGCCCCGCGGCATGGCACGAGGCGCGCACTTTATGCTGATGAGGCGGAGACTTGCACGACGCTCCTGGGTCAACTTAACCGTGCGCGGCGCGCATGGCCGCGAGTTCGACCCATGCAGCGGATGGCCTAACCGGGGCAACGGCGCGGGTCTAAATGCACCCCCGCCGCGCACACCGGTGCGGTGCCACAAAGGGAGCCCGCCATGGGCGATCTCACCGTTCCTTTCTCCGCGATCCTTGTGCTCCTGGTCATCACCGCCCTGTCGAGCATCAGGATCGCAACCCAGTACCAGCGCGCCGTCGTTTTCCGCCTCGGCCGCTACGTCCGCACCTCCGGGCCGGGCCTCTATTTCCTTCTCCCGTTCGTTGAGTGGGCCGTGACGCAGGATCTGCGCACCACGACCGCCGCCGTCGAGCAGCAGGAGACGATCACGCGCGACAACGTACCGATCAAGATCAACGCCGTCATCTGGCAGCGCGTCACCGATCCGAGAAGCGCTGTTGTCGAGGTGCTCGATGTCAACAACGCCGTGATCCAGGTCGCACTGACCACGCTGCGTAGCGTCATCGGCCAGCACACGCTCGACGACGTGCTGAAGGAGCAGGACGCCATCGCCCATCACATCGAGCGCGAGGTCGACAAGGTCACTCAGCCGTGGGGCGTCAAGGTCGAGCGCGTGCAGATGCGCAACGTCGAGATCCCCGAGAGCATGCAGCGCGCCATGGCCCAGGAGGCCGAGGCACTGCGCGAGAAGCGCGCCCGCCAGATCAAGGCCGAGGCCGAGCTCGATGCCGCCGTGCTGCTGAAAAGTGCCGCCGAGACGATCATGCAGAGCCCTGCGGGCCTCGAGCTGCGCCGGATGCAGATGATCACCGAGGTCGGCGCCGAGCAGAACACCATGACCATCGTGATGATGCCGAGCGAGTTCGTCTCCATGGCCAAGAGCATCGGCACCGCCTTCGCGACCAAGAGCGGATGACGGGCGTCGTCCACCCGCGAGAAAACAGTCGCACCCCGCGCCTTCTGCCGATAATCAGGCGCCATGACGAACAAGGATGAGAAAACCAGCGACGACCTCGAGATCTTCCTCGTTGCCGTGCCCGGACTCGAGAGCGCGCTCGCGGACGAGGCACGGCGCAAGCGCTTCCACGGCGTCAAGGAGGGCAAGGGCGGCGTCACCGTGACGGGCGGCTGGCCGGAGGTCTGGCGCGCCAACCTCGAGCTGCGCGGGGCGAGCCGCGTCCTCGCGCGCTTCGCCGCCTTTCGCGCCTTCCACCTCGCTCAGCTCGATAAGCGCGCCCGCCGCGTGCCGTGGAGCCTCATCCTGCGCAAGGAAGTGCCGTTCCGAGTCGAGGCTTCGTGCTCGGTGTCGAAGATCTATCACTCAGGCGCCGCCGCCCAGCGCATCGAGCGCGCCATCTGCGAGGAGCTCGGCGCGCCCGCGTCCGAGGACGCCCAGCTCGTCGTCAAGGCCCGCATCGAGGACGACCTCTGCACCATCGCCATCGACACCTCCGGCGAGCCGCTGCACAAGCGCGGCTACAAGGAGGCCGTCGCGAAAGCACCGATGCGCGAGACCATGGCGGCGCTGTTCCTCCGCCAGTGCGGCTTCGATGGCCGCGAGCCCGTCCTCGACCCCATGTGCGGATCGGGCACCTTCGTCATCGAGGCCGCCGAGATCGCCTCCGGCCTGCTGCCCGGCCGAGCGCGATCGTTTGCCTTCGAAAGCCTCGCCACCTTCGACGCCGCGGCTTGGGAGCCGATGCGAGCCGGCGGCAAGCTCACGGCCCCGGCCGTGCGCTTTTTCGGCAGCGACCGCGACGCCGGCGCCATCGCCATGAGCCGCGCCAACGCCGCCCGCTCCGGCGTCGCCGAATGGACGAGCTTCACGCAGCAGACCGTGAGCGAGTTGCAGCGCCCCGAAGGACCCGCGGGTCTCGTCATCGTCAACCCGCCCTACGGCGACCGCATCGGCGACAAGCAGCGCCTCGCGGCACTCCATCGCTCATTGGGCCAGGTCCTCATGGAGCGCTTCGCCGGCTGGCGTGTCGGCCTGATCACCAACGAGGCGCATCTCGCCAAGGCCACCGGCCTGCCGTTTGCGTCGACGTCACCGCCGATCCTGCATGGTGGCCTCCGGGTCAACCTCTACCAGACTCGGCCCCTGCCGTAGATGTCGCCGCCATCCGACTTGCCTTTCGAATCCGGCCGCAAAAGCACCGGAATCGGCGCAAAACGCATCGGTTCGGCAAGGTGATCTTCGCGGCGAGTTATCCCCGGTGAATTGCTGGTGTCCAAGGCGCCACGCTGAGCCAGCATCACCAATAGAAATCACCAGGACCAACTCACACCGTGCTGTCGAACGCCACCAGCGCCCGCTGCTTCAGCCGGTAGAGCTGCGCCGGCCGCCGCCGCGCCGCCGTCGCCGGACTTTTCGCCTCCGGCACCTCCTCGATGATGCCGAGATCACCGATCTTGCGCCGGAACGCGCTGTCGTTGAGCGGCGTCCCCATCACCGTCTCGTAGGCCGCCTTGAGCTCCGGCAGCGTGAACTGCTCCGGCAGCAGGAACGCCGGCAGGCTCGAGTACGACGCCTTCCCCCTCAGCCGCTCCAGCGCCGCGGAAACGATGCGGCCATGGTCGAACGGCAGCGATGGCGGCGCCCCGGGTTCGACGAGCCGCAGATCCTTGGAGACGCCCGCCTGCGCCAGCACCGACTCCGGCACCAGCGCATAGTAGACGATCGACACCGACCAGCCGCGCGGATCGCGGTCCGCTCCCGAAAAGGTCATCAGCTGCTCGGCGAACACGCCCTCCAGCCCCGCCTTCTCCCGGAGCAGCCGGTGCGCCGTCTCCGTCGCGTCCCGGTCCCGGTCCGGATGGATGTAGCCCCCGATCAGCGCCGGCCGGCCCTCGAACGGTGCCCGCTTGCGATCCAAGAGTGCCAGCTTGAGCGCGCCGCCCACCACCGTGAACAGGACGATATCGACGGTCACGATCGGCCGGGCCTGCATGCGCCCCTCTTTTTCTTGAAATCACGCCGAATCTAGCACGCCGCAGCACCTCGCGCTAATCATTTTGCATTTTGCAACTTGCACTTTGATTTTTGAAGGCCTACGTTGATGCTTGTGCAGCGGGCACCAGCCACTCCGCCGCCCGCCCCACGCAGATGTTCAGGAGTCCGCCATGGCCACCATTCACAGGTACCCCTTCCTCAAGCAGGCCCGCGTGGAAGCTTCACAGTTCCTCGCCGTGTTCCGCAACGGCCGCCCGGTCCAGAGCGGCCGCGGCCTCGCCGTCTGGTTCTCGCCGCACGGCGCCACCTCCCTGGTCGAGATTCCCGCCGACGAGCGCGATCACGAGCTGCAGATCTCGGCCACCACGCGTGACTTCCAGACCGTGAGCGTGCAGGGCACCGCGACCTGGCGCGCCGCCTCCCCGATGACGCTTGCCGACCGCATCGACTTCTCCGTCGATCTCGCCAGCGGCGCCTGGCGCGGCGATCCTCTCGTCCAGGTCGAGGGGCTGATCGACGGCCTGGTCAAGATCGCCGTCGAGCGGTGGGTGTCCGCCCGCACCGTGGGAGAGGTGCTCTCGGCCGGTGTCGGCCCGCTCCTCGCCAGCCTCGAGGCCGAGGTCACCGGCTCACGCCGCCTCGCCGACATCGGCGTCGAGCTCGCCGGCGTACGTCTCACCACACTGACGCCGTCGCCCGACCTCGTGCGCGCATTGCGCCAACCGACCGTCGAGCGCCTGCAGCAGTCGGCCGACGAAGCCACCTTCGCCCGCCGCGCCGCGGCCGTCGAGAAGGAAGCCGCCATCGCCGAGAACGAGACCAAGGCGCGCATCCGCCTCGAGGAGGAGCGCGCGCTCCTGATCGCCCGCGAGCGCGATAACGAGGTCGCCCGAGCCGAGGCCCAGAGCGAGACGGCGCGTGTCGCCGCCGAGGGCGCCGCGCGCACGCGCCACATCTCCAGCGAGGCGGAGGCGGCATCGATCCTCAAGCTCGACGAGGCCCACCTGAAGGGCGAGCGCGAGCGCGCCGATATCGCCCGCAGCATGCCGGAGGTGGTGGTGCTGGCGGAAGCGCTGAAGACCGGGCTCGGCTCGTCCAACATCGGCACGCTGAACCTCGGCCCCGACGTCGTCAGCCTGATCTCCGGCGCCCTCGTCCACGCCGCCAATGGCAAGGCCGTATGAGACATGTGTTCCTCACCCCGTGTGACGTCCCTCCCCGTTGCGGGGAGGGGCCGGGGTGGGGGGATGCCGCCGGCAACTCGCCGTCCGGTCAGCTCCTGTCCCACCTCTCATCTCCCTCCGAAGGAGACCCCCATGTCCTCCATTCTCGCCCCCCGCGTCGTCATCGTCCGCCGCGAGACCGACCTCGACCGCGTTCGCGCCACCTATTCGAGCCTTGCCTCGGCCCGCTTCGTCCTCGAGCGCCGCGGCCTCACCATCGAGCGCGTCGAGGCGGCCCACAAGGACTTCGCCGAGGTGCTCCGCCGGGTGCGCGCTGCCGTGCCGCCCGACTGGCGCCAGGCCGTGCTCCCCCGCTCCGAGGTCGAGCGCTTCGTCTTCGGCCCCGACGACATCGTCGTCGCCGTCGGCCAGGACGGCCTCGTCGCCAACGTCGCCAAGTATCTCGATGGCCAGACCGTCGTCGGCGTCGATCCCGCGCCGGGCTCCAACGCCGGCGTGCTGGTGCGCTTCCGCGCCGAGCAGCTCGAGGCGGCCCTGATCGCGGCCCACGAACGGAAGCTCACGATCGAGCCGCGCATCATGGCCGAGGCCACGCTCGACGGTGGCGAGACCCTGCTGGCCTTGAACGAAATCTTCATCGGCCACCGCACGCACCAGTCGGCGCGCTACACGATCCGTGCCGGCGACCAGGCCGAGCGCCAGTCGTCATCGGGCCTGATCGTCTCCACCGGCACCGGGCTCACCGGCTGGGCCTCGTCCATCCTGCGTGCCACCGGTCGCCAGCTGGACATCGCGCCCACCCGGCCCGAGCTCGGCTACCTCGTCCGCGAGGCCTGGCCTGGCCCGGGTGTCGGCACCAGCCTCGTCGCCGGGCTCGTCGGACAGAAAAAGCCGCTCGTGGTCACCTCCGAGATGGACGACGGCGGCACCGTCTTCGCCGACGGCATCGAGAGCGACCACCTGGCCTTCGCCTGGGGTCGCAGCATCGCCGTCCGCCCCGCCGCCCGCCGCCTGAACCTCGCCGTGCCATGAGCAATTGGCGAAACAGTCGAGCCAGCGGCCGGCTTGCCCTCGCCCCGCAATCCGATCATCATGCTCGTGATTGCAGACATAGACGAAGGACGGGCGCCATCATGATCGACAAGCTGATCCCGGCGGCCATCGTCTTCCTGCCGCTCGCACTCCTCGCCTGGCTGCTCTTGCGCCGCACGCGGCCCGTGATGTGGTTCGCGCTCGCCTGCCTAGGCGTCGCCACCGGCTATCTCACCGCGACCGGCGCCACCGACGACATCGCACGCATGCTCCTCGGCGCGAAATCCCCCGCCACCAGCCCAGCGCCGGCCCGCTAGAGCGCCCCTGCGCCGTCTATGCCGCGTTGGCCGCCTTCACCACGCGGTCGATCGCCATTAGCTCCCGCATCAGACCCTCGAAGTCCTTCAGCGGCACCATGTTCGGCCCATCGGAGGGAGCCCGGTCCGGGTCCTGGTGCGTCTCGATGAACAGGCCCGCGACGCCCACCGCCACCGCCGCCCGAGCCAGCACCGGCACGAACCGGCGGTCTCCGCCCGAACTCGTCCCCTGCCCGCCCGGCTGCTGCACCGAATGGGTGGCGTCGAATATCACCGGCGTGCCCATCTCGGCCATAATGGCCAGCGACCGCATGTCGGCGACCAGCGTGTTGTAGCCGAACGAGGCGCCGCGCTCGGTGACGAGCACGTTCGGATTGCCGGAGCCGACCACCTTGGCGACCACGTTCTTCATGTCCCACGGCGCCAGAAACTGCCCCTTCTTGACCTTGACCACCCGCCCGGTCTGCGCCGCCGCGATGAGCAGGTCGGTCTGGCGGCAAAGGAACGCAGGGATCTGCAGGATGTCCACCACCTCCGCCAGCGGCGCGCATTGCGACGTCTCGTGCACGTCCGTGACGACGGGCAGCCCGAGGCTCTCCCGGATCTCCGCGAAAACCGGCAGCGCCCCCTCGAGCCCCATACCGCGCCGTCCTGAAAGCGACGTCCGGTTGGCCTTGTCGAAGCTCGACTTGAACACCAGCCCGATACCGAGCCGCGCCGCGATCTCCTTGAGCGCGCTCGCCATTTCCAGGGCGTGCGCCCGGCTCTCCATCTGGCATGGACCGGCCAGCACCGCGATCGGCGCGTCGTTGGCGAAAGTCACCGGACCAGCGGTCACCGAGGCGTTCGGCTTCAAGGGGGCTTGCTCTGTCATGGCGCCGTTATAGCGGTCCTCGGCCGCCGCCGCGAGCCATCCCGATCGGGTTTTGCACGCCCGCCGCAATCCCGACCCGCTGTGGGGCGTGAACGGACCGATTGTCGCACTGCAACATGACGGTCACATTCTCGCCCCGCCGATTAACCATAGCCGCCCCGTCGCCAGCGGGCGGCCGTCCGGTCTCCCGCTCCTGTCAACCAGATCAGAGCGAGTAGATAAGGATGAAGTTGAGCTTGAGCACCGCTCGGATGGGCGCCATCGCAGTCCTGTGCTGCCTCTCCGCCCCCGCCTTCGCGAAAACCCACCATCACGGCGGCGGCGGCGGCACCGGCTGCCTGCCTTCCTCTCTGCGTAGCACCCTGGCCCAGGTCAGCCAGCGCTTCGGTCACGTCGAGGTCATCTCGGCCCACCGCCCCGGCGCCACCATCTCCGGCTCCGGCCGCCGCAGTCTCCATGCCGACTGCCGCGCCGTGGACTTCAACCCGCCTCCCGGCAAGTACAAGCAGGTGGTCGCCTGGCTGCACGCCAACCATTCCGGCGGCGTCGGCACCTACAGCTGCGGCATGCACCACATCCACATCGATAACGGCCCCAGCGTCCACTTCCACAAGTGCGAGGGCGGTGACGGCGGCGGTCGCCGCTATGCAAGCCGCGGCGGCAAGAGCAAGCGCCACGCCTCGCGCTCGGGCGGCAAGCGCCGCTACGCCAGCCTCTGAGGCTTTCCCTCTCCCCATGCCGGTTCGCGAAGGCATGGGGAGAGGAAGACGCTACTGCTGGCCCTGTACGCAGGCGGTAGCCTCGCCCTTGAAGGACAGCTTCGAGGCATAGTCGAGATCGATGCGCATGACCCGGCGGGCGCGATCACCCGGGAGGTCCATGCGATCGGAGAACTCGCCGGGACGGATCTTCTGCGGCCGCGCGATGTCGTGCGTCTCGCCGCCCCGGAAGCTCACGCGCACCCGCCTCAACTCGATCGTCGCTCCCCGGACACCAATCCGGATGGCGCGATAGCGGTCCTCGCGCGCACCGAGCTCGATGACGTCGTGATCCGCGCCGAAACCGACCTTCTGGCAGCCGAGATCGACCCAATGGCCGCCGGCATGCGGCGCGATGGCGGGCCCGCGCGCCTTCTCGCCATAGACCTCGACGATCGCCTGCCCCTTGAAGCTCGGTCGCGAGCGGTAGACCATCTCGATCCGGTCGATGAAGCGCGCCTCGCCCGCGAGATCGAGGGTGCGCGTCCGCTCGCCCTCGCGCAGGTTGTCATCGACGCGGATCATCTGGCGCTCGCCGTTGCCGAACACGACGGTGATATTGTCGAGGTGGATATCGGCCTTCTGCACCACCAGCACGATCTGCTTGTACTTGCCCTTCTCGATGCCGACCCGGATCGTATCGCGGTCGACGACGAACCCGACCTTGCGAGAGCCAAGCAGCTCCCACCTGTCCTTCTCATGCCGCCAGCGCCGCTCATAGCCTTGGTCCGGCGCGACACGTTCCGGAGCCGCTCCGCGGCGGTCGTCGCCGCGGTCGCCGCGCCGCTCGTGACCTTGAGCGAAGCTCGATTGAGTGGAGATGGCCAGGGCGAAGAGCCCCAGGCACAGAAGTGTCAACCGACGCCACATGGCGTTCCTCCGTTTTGATGTGTTCTTGGTCCCCAGCCGCCAACGCGGCGAGCATAGGTTGCCCTCCGGACACGTTTGTGTCCACGGAAGATATCCGGCTGCGGAGAAGCGGACGATACACTTTCAACGGCGGGAGAGGTACGGCTATGGCCGCTCAGGCCAGGATCACGTGCGGCACGAACCGTGACGTGTTCTTGGTGATGGGGCTCACGTCCTCGCGCATGCCGAGCCCCGCCGGCTGGCCTGCCACCAGCCACGAGCCGATCACTGCGTGGTTGCCGTCGAAGCACGGCAGCGGCGCCAGCGCCTGGCGGATGTGGCGCCCGCCGCCGTAGGGCCCGCTGTCGCTGTCGATCACCTCGCCCGCGACGCGCAGCTCGACGTTGGCGCCTTCGCGCGAGAAGAGCGGCTTTCGCGCGTAGCTGGTCCCGAGCCGCTCGGCGGCCGGCTCGCCCTCGAAGTAGGCCGGCAGCAGGTTTGGATGCCGCGGCTCCATCTCCCACAGGAGTGGCAGGATGCCCTTGCTCGACAGCACCGCCTTCCACGCCGGCTCGACGATGTGCGTCGGGCTGGTGGCAAGACCCTTGGCGAACGGCTCGGCCAGCATCCACTCCCACGGATAGAGCTTGAACAGCTTGGCGATGGGCCGGTCGGCGAGATCGTAGAAGCGGCCGTCCGAGCCGAGTCCGATCTGATCCATCGTCAGCAGGTCGGTGGTGAAGCCACCCTGCCGCGCGCATTCGCCGATGTAGTCGATCGTGCCCTGGTCTTCCGGCGCATCAGCCGCGCAGGCCAGATGGAAGAGCCCTCCATCCGACAGTTCCGTGAAGCGCGCCACGAGCTTCTCGTGGATCGAGTTGTACTGATCCGCCTCCGCCGTCAGCGTGCCGTCCTTGATGCGGTCCTCGAGCCAGAACCACTGGAACACCGACGCCTCGTAGAGCGCCGTCGGCGTGTCGGCGTTGTACTCGAGCAGCTTGGCCGGTCCCGAGCCGTCATAGGAAAGGTCCATGCGGCCGTAGATCGACGGCGCGCCGCGCTGCCAGCTCGAGCGGATCAGATCCCACGACTGCTGCGGCAGCCCTAGCTTGGCGAGCAGCGCCTCGTCGCGGATCACGCGGTCGACGAGATGGCGGCACAGCGCCTCGAGCTCCGCCGTCGCCCCCTCGATGTCCTGCTCGATCTCCTCGAGCGTGAACCCGTAGTAGGCCGTCTCGTCCCAGTAGGTCTCGCCGCCCGGCGAATGGAATGCGAAGCCCAGCTCCTCCGCCCGCACCCGCCAGCCGGGCCGCTCATCGGTCGAATATCTGAGCATCGAGACGCCTCAGCCGCCGATCCGGCCGAAGAACGAGCTCGACGACCCGAAGCCCCCGCGCTGGACGGTTTGATTGGCCGTCTGCGCCCCGGTCGCGCTCGAGCCCATCGGCGATAACGGGGTCTGCGAGCTGCTGCCGAAGAATTTATGCGCCAGGTAGCCGCCAAGCAGTCCGCCCAGCAGTCCGCCGCCGCCGAGACCGCCGCCCGTCGCCACCAGCGCCATCAGGAACAGGCCGGCCACGGCACCGATCGCCCATTTCGGGAAGCCCAGCGCGCCACCCCCGCCATCGGATAGCCCATCTCCGGGCGTACCGGGCAGCCGCTTGGGCGCGGCAGCCATCGTCACGGCGCCGCGCTTGCCGAACGATCTCGCTGAGTTGGCATGGGCTTCTGGCATGGACGAGCCTCCGGACTTGGACGGCCAGACTGCCAAAGCCCGGATAATTCCGAGTAAATCGCCGCATCCACGGCACGTCGGAACCGTTGCCGTGGCCGCCGATAGATGGCAATCCTGCATCGGGTGAACAGGGGGAGCTCTCTGGTGTTGCGTTGTTTCGACCCTTCGACGGGCCGCGGGCCGCGTCAGTTGAGCCATGCCGGTCTCCTGGCCGCGGCCATCGGCTTCCTCGCCGCCTTCTGGCTCACTGCCACGGCCCCCCCGGCGCTGGCCGCCGCCGAGGCCGCCCCGCCCCCCTTGAACGTCGCCGTGTTCCTGAGCTCCCGTCACGACGTCTGCTACGACCCCGGCGACGTCGGCGCCATCACCACGCTCGCCCGGCGCGAGCAGGACCGCATCAACAAGGCTGGCGGTATCCATGGCCGCAAGGTCCAGCTGCGATTCCTGGACGATGACGGCAAGCCCGAGGCCACCGTGTCGAACGTCCGCGCGGCGCTTTCCGACCCGACCACCGTCGCCATGATCGGCATCTCGAACTCCAATCGCGCCAAGGCCGTCTTCGAATCCGCCGGCAAGGAGCTGCGCGACAGCGGCATTCCGTTCCTGTCCAACATCTCGGTGACCGGCATCTTCAAGGATGCCCCGAACGTCCTCACGACCCAGGCGTCGCAGGACGAGGAGCGCGTCCCCGTCATGGCGCAGTTCATCCGCAAGATGAAGTTCGAGCGCGTCGCCTACGCCGGCCTCAAGGATTCCGTCTTCAGCGCCGCCCTTGGCGACGGTCTCAAGAAGCAGCTCGGCAATGGCGCCCTCGTCGCGGACCAACGCATGAAGGCGCCCAACGACGTGCTCGACACGGAGGACCTCGCCGCCGCGGTCGCCGCCATCAAGGCCGCCAGCCCCGATCTGGTCGTGTTCGGCACCGGCGGCGACCGCGCCGCGGCACTCCTGACCGCCCTCGTCACCGCGGACGTCAAGCCCGCGCTGTTCGTCGTCGGCCGCATCGAGCAGCTGCCGCAGGAGCTCGTGAAGACCTACCCGAGCCCGATCTACCAGCTCGCCTGGGACCGACTGCCCGAGGCCGACAACGACCGCCTCCGCCGCGTCATCTCCGCCGGCGACCCGCAGTCCTGGATCTTCGAGGGCCGCAAGATTTCGGAAGCTCCCGGCTGGTCCAAGGGCAAGTGCAAGGCGCGCCCCGAGACCACCGTGCCCGACCCCATGGAGAGCACCAACCAGCGTGCCATCGGCCTTGGCGCCCAGTTCGCCGACATGGTCGCCCTCGTCGCCGAGACCGCGCGCTCTGGCGGCCCCGGCCTCAGCACGGCGGGTCTTCGCCGCCACATCCTGAAGCAGCTCTCGACCACCTACGCCGCCGGCAAGGGCGTCTTCAAGGGCAGCTTCGAGACCTGGTCGTTCCATGCCGATACCCGCACGGCCGACCGCACGCCCTTCGTCGTCATTCAGCCGGCCGGCCTCGGCCGCACCCAGCTCGCGCCGATCCAGTTCGTCCGCGTCAAGGACGGCACGCTGCGCCAGATCGATACCCTCTACCTCGACATCGATCTCATCCGCGCCCAGCGCGTCGACGACAACGCCAAGACCTTCTTCGCCGAGTTCTACCTCGCCATGCGCGACCAGAAGAACAGCGGCATCGAGCACATCGACTTTACAAACGCCTTCCTCGATCCCAGCGCCAACGGCCGCCAGATCACCATCGAGGTCCTCCACAACGGCGGCCCGAGCGACAGCTATCCGGAAGGCATGAAGATCTACAAGGTCACCGGACGCTTCACCTTCGAGCCGGAGATGACGCTCTATCCTTTCGACACCCAGCGCTTCGCCATCAACGTGCAGCCCAAGCGCGCCGACCAGCCGTTCGTCATCCAGCCGCCGCCGCTTGAGCTCCGCGACAAGGCGGTCGCCACCGATGGCTGGGATGTGAAGCTGCAGTATGTGGGCTACAGCGCCGACTTCGTGCCCCTGCTCGATGCCTACAGCCATTCCCCGAGCGTGGTGCCGTTCTACAAGGCGAGCTTCGTCTGGATGATGAAGCGGCAGACGACCGACTACTTCCTCCGCGTCGTCGTCCCCTTGGGCTTCATCCTCATCATCGCCTACTTCTCCTATTTCATCTCCACCGCCCACTTCGAGGCCATCGTCACCATTCAGGTGACGGCGCTGCTCTCCGCGGTGGCGCTCTATCTGTCGCTGCCCAAGCTCGACAGCGACGACGCGACCATCTCGGACCGCCTGTTCGTCATCAATTACCTGCTGATCACCGTCATGATCGGCATCTCGATCCTGCGCGTCAGCCCGTATGTGACCGACCGCAAATGGTTCAAGACGATGCTGCGCGCAGCCCACACGCTCGGCGTTCCGCTGCTGCTCGGCGGCATGGCGCTCTATGTCTGGCGCATGACGGAGCTGTAGCTCCTCAGCGCTGACGCGTGATGAATTGAGCTTGTCATCCCGGTGCTTGTCCCCGGGATCCATCGGCCCCAAGGCGCGAGAGGGCCGGTGACTGGCGCCGGCTCTTTCAATCCCGATACGGCGCCGCGCGCGGGTCGTCGGCCTCGACGATATCGAAGTCGAGCCGCATGCCGGCAGATGTCTGCCGCTCGACCGGGATGATGTACTGGTCGTCGCGCACCTCGCCCAGGTCGCGCTCGCCGTCCGGCAGCACGATGGTGAGATGCGCGCCGCACCAGACGAGCACCGGCGCGTTGCGCGACCATTGCCTCAGCGCCGGATAGAACGGCTTGGCCCTCCACGCCTCGGGGCGCCCGGCATCGACGTGGATCACGATCCGGTTGGCCGCGCTCTCGTAGTTGACCAGCAGCCGCGCCTGCGACGGCTTCCACCGCTCGTCCAGCGCCGGAATGCGCCGCCAGCCGCAATAGAACGTGCGGCACGCCTCGGGCCGCGTCTCATAGCTCTTGCAGCCGCGCTTCTGGTCGCAATAGCGGCACCACACCCCGCGCGCCTTCTCCAGCGGCTCCACCTGCAGCAGCTTACAGCACAGCGTGCAGCCCTGGCACGACCGGCCCGGCACCAACTCGCCGCTGTCGTACCCCTCGCTGCCGCCGTCGATAGCCATGCAGTCCTCGAGCCGTTTGGGCAAACAATGCGAAGCGGTTTGCTGTGAGAGGCTGCTCGGCGACGAGCGTCCAGCAGAACACCCAAATGTCATCCCGGTGCTTGTCACCGGGATCCATTGCCCCGCATGCTCCGGAGCATGATGCTGGATGTTTCCCGGCAACAAGTGCCGGGATGACAGCGCTAAGAAACGTGAGTGCTAGACCAGGGCACGCGAGCGGAGCGAGCGTGCTTTAGATCGGCAGCACCGAGCGAATCTGCTCGTCGTAATGCTTCACTGTCTCCAACGCCGCCGACTTGGCCGTAGTGCGGTGCTCGGGCGTGCCATCCGGATCGAACGCGGCCACTGCATCGTGCGCCTCCTTCATGATCTTGGTGGCAAAAGCGGATGGGTTCATCTGCACCTTGCAGATCGACTGCAGCAGCTGCGCCAGGATGATGCCCGTCGCCAGGATCTCGCCCCTGAGCTTGGCGTTCTCGCGCGCCAGCTGCGCCACCATCGCCGCTGTCTCGTTGGATTCGCTCATCACGTCGGCTCCCGTTCCGGAATGTTCGATGCGCCGAGCCATTGCAGGCCCGGCGCAGAGCTAACGCCTATATAGCGGATGCACGGGCCGCCGCTACACAAGCCGGCTCTGCTCGACGGCGGCGGAGATGAAGCCCCTGAACAGCGGGTGCGGCTCGAATGGGCGGCTCTTGAGCTCCGGGTGGAACTGCACACCGATGAACCACGGATGCGCCGGGATCTCGACGATCTCCGGCAACAGCCCGTCCGGCGACACGCCCGAGAACCGCATGCCGGCCTGCTCCAGCCGCGACCGGTATCGCATGTTGACTTCGTAGCGATGCCGGTGCCGCTCCGAGATCCGCTCGCCGCCGTAGGCCTGCGCCGCCCGGCTGCCCTTCTCCAGGATGGCGTCGAACGCGCCGAGCCGCATAGTGCCGCCAAGGTCGCCGCCCGAGCGCCGCGTCTCCAACTCGTTGCCGCGCATCCACTCGGTCATCAGTCCGACCACCGGCTCGGTCGTCGGGCCGAACTCGGTCGAGGACGCCGCCGAGATGCCGCTCGCGCGCGCCACCTCGATCGTCGCCATCTGCATGCCGAAGCAGATGCCGAAATAAGGCACCTTGCGCGTCCGAGCGAAGCGGGCGGCGAGAATCTTCCCTTCCGCCCCGCGCTCGCCGAATCCGCCCGGCACCAGGATGCCGTGCACGCCTTCGAGATGCGGGGCCGGGTCTTCGCGCTCGAAGATCTCGCTCTCGATCCACTCGAGGTTGACCTTGACGCGATTGGCGATACCGCCGTGCACCAGCGCCTCGATCAGCGACTTGTAGGCGTCCTTGAGCCCCGTGTACTTGCCGACGATGGCGATCGTCACCTCGCCCTCGGGGCTGGCGACCGTGTGCCCGATGTTGGCCCAGCGCGAGAGATCCGGCTTCGGCGCCCCGGTGATGCCGAACGCTTCCAGCACTTGCGCGTCGATACCCTCGCGGTGGTAGGCCAGCGGCACGTCGTAGATCGACGCCACGTCGAGGGCCTGGATCACCGCCTCCTCGCGCACGTTGCAGAACAGCGCGATCTTCTTTCGCTCCGAGCGCGGGATCTCCCGGTCCGAGCGGCACAGCAGGATGTCCGGCTGGATGCCGATCGATCGCAGCTCTTTGACAGAGTGCTGCGTCGGCTTCGTCTTCAGCTCGCCCGCCGACGGGATGTAGGGCAGCAGCGTCAGGTGGATGTAGACCGTCGACCCGCGCGGCAGCTCGTTGCCGAGCTGGCGGATGGCTTCGAAGAACGGCAGGCCCTCGATGTCGCCGACCGTGCCGCCGATCTCGACCAGCACGAAGTCGATGCCGTCGTTGCCGCTGGTCACGAAGCTCTTGATGGCGTCCGTGACGTGCGGGATCACCTGCACGGTGCCGCCGAGGTAGTCGCCCCGGCGCTCCTTGGCGATGATCTCCTGATAGATTCGTCCCGTGGTGATGTTGTCGCTCTTTCGCGACGCCACCCCCGTGAAGCGCTCATAATGGCCCAGGTCGAGGTCGGTCTCCGCACCGTCATCGGTGACGAACACCTCGCCGTGCTGATACGGGCTCATCGTGCCCGGATCGACATTGAGGTAGGGATCGAGCTTGCGAAGGCGGACGGAGTACCCGCGCGCTTGAAGAAGCGCGCCGAGCGCGGCCGATGCGAGGCCCTTGCCGAGAGAGGAGACCACGCCGCCGGTGATGAAGATGTACCGTTGCATGGGCCTGCATGAATACACGATATGGCGCGGATACGAAGTGGTTTTTTGGCCTCATCCACCGCCCGTTTCGGGACCCCGCCATCCTGCTCTGGACAAGGATCTCCCACGAGCCGCGAACGGTGCGTAGAGCTTAGCTCAGTTGTCGGCAGTCGGGCCGTCGGGGCCCGAAGGAGCCAACAGCCCGCTGCTGCAGACCAAGGCATAGGCAGGCTAATCGATCAGCGGTTCTGCGGAACCAGCGGACCCGACGGCTGCTGCTGCAGCTTGTCCAGGATGCCGCCACGTCCGGGCGCCGCCTTGTCGCCCTCGCCGCCGGCCGCCGGAGCCCCGGACGTCGACGTGGTGGGTGCCCCGCCCTTCTGGTCGAGGACCGAGCCGGTATTCGTGCCCTGACGCGCCAGGATCGTCAGCACGATGCTGGTGATGAAGAAAGCGATGGCCAATGCCGCCGTCGTTCGCGTCAACAGGTTGGCCGTGCCGCGCCCGGTGAGAAATCCGCCCGCGCCGCCGCCGCCGATGCCCAGCGCGCCGCCTTCCGACTTCTGCAGCAGGACCACCGCGACCAGCGCGGCCGCCACCATGAGATGGATCACGAGCAGAACATTCAGCATCGGCGGAATCCCGGATTGCGATCGAGCCTACGAACTTTGGATTGCGGGTACGAGTGCGGCCGTTCGGAAGCCGCGCTTCTACACCAGAGACGCGCGGGCCGCCAGTGCCCGCGAAAGCGGCTCCTGAGAAGGTGATGCAAGGCCAGGGACGCCTGTCGACATGTCCGTAACTCCGATTGCCTCCGTTCCCCGGCTGATCGATGGGCTCGACGCATCTGAGGGCGGTGCCGATTCGAGCGGCCAGAAGCGGCGATCCCGGCATCGGTCACGGATCGACAAGTCCCGCCAATAGGAAATTCACCGAGGGAACAAGTACTGCCTGTCTCGTTTGACACCCGGTGCGCACCGTTCTACGGTCCGCACAGGTTCATCTTGCCGGAAGCGGCCCGATGCTTTGTGGGGCTATTCCGCTGCCCTGTTGAGTATTGGCTCCCATCGCAAGACCGAGCCGTAAGTCTTTCCAAAATGAAACCTACGAGAACGCGATGACACTTCAGGTCACGGGCAAGAACGTAGACGTTGGCGCTGCTTACAAAACCTACATAGCCGACAAGCTGGCTACCGTGCTGGAGAAGTATATCGGGCCCGAGATCTCAGGCCATGTTCGTCTTGAAAAGGAGCGCGGGCGTTTCCACACCCAGTGCTCGATTCGCCTCAGGACCGGCCTGATGCTCGAGGCCCACGGCGAGGGCGGCGACGCCTACGCCAGCGCCGACGTGGCGGTGGAGCGCCTCGACAAGCGCGTCCGGCGCTACAAGCGTCGAATCAAGGACCATCACGCCGGACATTCGAACCGCGATGCCGCGGCCTTCGAGGGCGGTATGGCCCGTGACTACACGGTCCGCGTCGACGGCGAGGACGCCGAGCCGGCCACCGGCGAGCATCCGGTGATCATCGCTGAAACCGAGCGCCGCATTCGCGAGTTGCCCGTCAGCGAGGCTGTCATGCACCTCGACCTTACCGAATCCGCATTTCTTGTGTTCAAGAACGCGGCCCATGGCGAGCTCAACGTTGTTTATCGCCGGCCGGATGGTCATATAGGCTGGATCGACCCCCAGTCGGACGGTGCCTCCATGCCGTCGAATGGGGCCGGTAAGGCTCGGTGACGTGCTGGTGCCACGCTCGGCATGGTTAGTGCATGGCTTTTAGTGCATGGCACGTGCGCGTTGTTTGATGTGGCGCCGTTAAACTAACACGGCTGATGTGTATGCTTGCGTGGTGCGCCCGACGACGGAGCGCGGCGTTCAGGCTCGGGGAAACCGGTGGGGAACACGGATGGCGATGGACCTCGGTGATCTGCTGGCGATCGACGGCATCGTTCCTTCCTTGAAGGCGAAGAACAAGAAGCAGGTGCTGCAGGAGCTCGCCGAGCGCGCGGCCGCGGTCACCAGCCTCAACCCACGCGAGATCTACGACACGCTGCTGCAACGCGAGCGCCTCGGCTCGACCGGCTTCGGCAGGGGCATCGCCATACCCCACGTGAAACTAAGGAATATCAAGAAGATAACCTGCGTCTTCGCGCGCCTTGCTGAGCCCGTCGACTTCGACGCGCACGACGGCGAGCCGGTCGATCTCGTGTTCGTGCTCTTGGCGCCCGAGCACGCCAGCGGCGATCACCTCAAGGCGCTCGCCCGCATCTCGCGCATCGTCCGCGATCCCGTCATGCTGGAACGGCTCCGCAAGGCGGCCGGCCAGGGCGAGCTGCGCACCTTCCTCACGGCCAGGGCGACGTCTCACGCGGCCTGACTTCCCGTCCCTCGGGGGCCTCGATACCGGCTAAGCCCACATGCCCGCGCCGATTGCCAAAGGGCTATGATGCTCTGCGCGCTGGTGCCCACACAATAGGCAACCGGCTGCGATGTTCCGCATGCACTCCGGGCGGCTCCTTAAGGTTGCAACAGCCTTAACTTGGCATCACACCGCGCAGTGGTCACCCTGGCCGAGCACCAGCAGCGCGCCCAGCGCCAGCCCGCCGACGATCAGCCGCCACCACGCGAACAGCGCGAAGCCGTGCCGGCTGACGTAGTCGAGCAGGTAGCGCACCACGATCACGCCCGAGATGAACGCCGCCACGAAGCCAACCGCGATGTCCGCCGCCGCGTCCGCCCTGAGCCCCGACCAGTTCTTGTAGAGATCATAGGCGAAGGCGCCGGCCATCGTCGGCATTGCGAGATAGAACGAGAACTCGGCCGCCGCCCGCTTCCCCACGCCCATCAGCATGGCGCCGACGATCGTCGAGCCGGAGCGCGACACCCCCGGGATCATCGCCAGGCACTGGAAGAAGCCGATCTTCAGCGCCAGCCCAGGCGGGATCTCCGTAACCTCCTTGTAGCGCTGATCGAGCTGCATCCGGTCGACGATCAGCAGAATGACTCCACCGATGATCAGCGCCACCGCCACCACCATTGGCGTATGGAACAGCACGCCCTTGATGAACCCGTGCAGCGCCGCGCCGATCACCGCCGCCGGCAGGAACGCCAGCAGGATGCCGAGCACGAACCGCTGCGATCCGCGATCGCTCGGCAGCGTCACGAGCAGGTGCCACAGCTTGCCGAAGTACACGGTGACGATCGCCAGGATCGCGCCGAGCTGGATCAGCACCTCGAACGTCTTGCCCGGCGAGCAGAAGCCGAGGAAATGCCCGGCGAGTAGGATGTGCCCCGTCGACGACACCGGAATGAACTCGGTCAATCCCTCGAGGAACCCGAGCAGGGCCGATAGCCAAGTCTGCATCTCTCGATCTCCGATGAGGGTGCGCAATCGGCACTCGATCGCCCGCGGCCAGGGCTTAGCAGTGTTCGCCCGGAATGAGTGCCGCCGCGCGGCCACACATGCCCGGCACAATGCCCGCACGGCGGTTTCCACGAGCTTGACGAATCACATTCAACCGCCAGCACTGACTGAACATCGTGCGAAAAGCATGAGACAGCCGCCACGGGCTGCTCGGAGATGTCCTGCAACGACGTGCCACCAACCGAGGCGCATGCTCACGCTGACGCACTTCCGGCTCTGTCCCCGCTCGCGCTCGATCCGCATCGCGCTCGCAGAGCTCGACATCGACGTTGCGCTCGCCGAGGAGCAGCCGTGGCAGTGGCGCCCGGAGTTCCTGCGCCTCAACCCCGCCGCCGAGTTGCCCGTTCTCGTCCTTGCCGGCGGTCAGGCCCTGTGCGGCGCCTACGCCATTTCCGAGTTCCTGGCCGAGGCGCCCGCCCTGGCCGGCGCTGCCACGCTGGACCTTTTCCCGGGTGACGCCGCGGCGCGCGCCGAGGTCCGCCGCCTCGTCGACTGGTTTCATGGCAAGCTCGACCGCGAGGTCACCCGCGAGCTTCTCGCGGAGAAGGTCATCACGCATGCCCAGAGCGGACCGAGGCCCGAGCCCGACGCCGGTGTGCTCCGCGCCGTGCGCAGCAACCTGCGCTACCACATGAGCTACGTGTCCCACCTCGCCCACCACCGCCGCTGGCTGGCCGGCGAGGCGATGAGCTTCGCCGACCTCGCCGCCGCCGCCCACCTCTCCGTGCTCGACTATCTCGGCGAGGTGCCGTGGGAGGACCACCCCATCGCCAAGTCCTGGTACGCGCGGGTCAAGTCACGCCCCTCCTTCCGTCCGCTCCTCGCCGATCGGCTCCCCGGCCTCCCCCCGCCACCCCACTACATCGACCTGGATTTCTGAGCCGCTTCACACGCAATTTCGCTCCTGCATGATCTCTGGGCAGCGCGCATACCGTCTGCTAGCCTTATAGGCACGCAGAGCGAAATGATCCTCTAGAACTCCGCTCTCTGATCCTGCTCTCCGACATCCTGGGTCAATCGGTTGGCACGCTGTTCGCCGCGGCGCTGTTCCCCGGCCTCCTGCTCGCCGCCGTGTTCTGCATCTACCTGCTCGTGCTCGGCATGGTGAAGCCCAAGCTTGTCCCGCCTGTCACACTCGAAGAGAGCGCCAGCATGTCCGCCGGACAGCTCTGGCGAAAGGCGCTGCGCGTCGGACTGCCGCCCGTGGCTCTCGTCCTGGCCGTGCTCGGCTCGATCGTCGGCGGCGTCGCGGCCCCGACCGAGGCGGCGTCCATGGGCGCCCTCGGCTCGATCGTCGTCGCCATCGTCGGCCGCCGTTTCAGCTTCGCCGTGCTGCGCGAGACCGCGCTCTCCACCACCCGCATCACCGCGGGCATGATGTTCATCCTCATCTGCGCACAGGTGTTCGCCCTCGCCTTCCGCGGCCTCCACGGCGAGCAACTCGTCGCCGACCTGTTCAACGTCGTGCCCGGCGGCGTCAACGGCGTCCTGATCTTCATGCTGGCGCTGATCTTCGTGCTCGGCTTTTTCATCGAGTGGATCGAGATCAGCTACATCGTCGTGCCGCTGTTCCTGCCGCTCATGAACAACCTCGGCATCGACCTCGTCTGGGCGGCGACACTCATTGCCGTCGTGCTGCAGACCTCGTTCCTGCCCCCCCCCGTTCGGATGGGCGCTGTTCTATTTGCGCGGCGTCGCTCCGCCCGAGGTTCCGACCGTCGACCTCTACAAGGGCGTGATTCCGTTCATCGTCCTGCAGCTCATCACCCTGGCGATCGTCTTCATGATGCCGGGAATCGCCACTTGGCTGCCACGAGCCATCGGATGGTGAGGCAGCAGGCGACGGCGTGTCTCTCGCCGCTCGCCAGGCTGCAAGTATGAGTGGGCGTCATCCACATCGAACAGCGTTTCATAGTCCATTTACCAAAGTGCGGTCAGATTCCCCTGGCACACGGCCGCCATCCCGCTATGCTGCCCACATAGACCCAAGAGCTTCCATGACCGCCAAACCGTCCCGGCTTCCCGTTGCGCGCATCCTCCTCGCCGAGGACGACGATGCCATGCGCGGCTTCCTCGATCGCGCCCTTCAGAAGGCCGGCTACGACGTCGTGGCGTTCGCCAACGGCGCAGAGGCCTTCGAGCGCCTCCAGCAGGAGCCGTTCACGCTTCTCCTCACGGACATCGTCATGCCGCGCATGGACGGCATCGAGCTGGCGCGCCGCGCGAGTGAGCTCGACCCCGATATCAAGATCATGTTCATCACCGGCTTCGCCGCCGTCGTGCTCAACAACGACAACGCCGCCCCCAAGGACGCTCGCGTCCTGTCGAAGCCCTTCCACCTGAAGGATCTGGTCCGCGAGGTCGACCGCCTCCTCGCGGAGTGACGCGTCGCCGCTCCGGTGAAATCGCCACGTGTCGCCGTGGCAGCCATCCGGGGCACATGCCCGCACGATCCCATGCGCGTCTGGCCCGCTCCCCCACTCGGCACCTGCGACCTGATGCGCTTGGACGGACGCGTCGCGAACGGGCGCTCGGTCAGCATGCCCCCGCGCTTGGCTATGAAGCGCGGAACGGAGCTTCCGCGCCCCGGGTCCGAGGTCCGCCCCGCACCCTCCCCGAATATCGCGTTCGGGGGCTTGCGCTAACGGCGGCAACCGACTAGAAGGACGCCTCTTCCTTGCCACGGGCGAGCCGGCCGGTTCGGATCATCCTGGCGCAGGACGGAAGGCGCCCGTAGCTCAGCTGGATAGAGCACCAGACTACGAATCTGGGGGTCAGAGGTTCGAATCCTTTCGGGCGCGCCACAAATTCCAGTTCAAAATCAGAGAGTTGGCCGGGGAATAAATGTTCTCACCGGTCTCATTCTGACTCGCGTTTCCGGTGCTCATTCTGACTCTCGTTCCGCGCGTGTTCTAAATCGACCACCCAGGCGCGGCGCTTGCGCGCAGCCGCGAGGCGCTGGGTCTCGGTCTTTTTGACGTAGCCGCGGGCAGCCTCGGGACTACGGTGCCCCGACAGGCTCATGACCCCCTGCTCGGTCAGTTCGGCATCGCCCAACTCGGTCATGCCGCCGTGCCGGCAAGCCGTCATCGTCACGTGCTCCGGGAGCCCCGCGGCTCGCCGCGCCTCGCGCACGATCCGCTTGGCATACGACAACGAGTAGGGATGCGGAGGCGCGCCGCGTTCGCCGAGGCTGACCACGATCGGAACGGCCATGCGCTCGAGCCCCGCCAGCCGGTCCTCGAGCTCGGGGTAGAAGCGCTCTCCATTGGCCTCCAGCGGATGCCAGACCACTTCACCCGTCTTGTGGTGGACGATCCTCACGTGCGCCGGACGCTCGGAGGGCCGGTAGTCGGTCCAGCGCAGGTAGCCCGCCAGAATGTTCTCAGGCCGTTGCAGCCACTCGAAACAGACAAGCGGCACGATGGCGAGGTGCGGGTGGCCGTAAGCCCGGATGGCGTCGCTGAGCGCGAATGCCTGCTCCCTCGTCGCGTGCTGGATGGTCGCCGTGCTGCGGAACCGCGTTAGCCCGACAAAGGGGTTGCTCGGCCCGAACAGCTGCGGATGTGTCCGCTGCACGACGCTCCAAGCCTTCTTGGCAATGTCGATCGTGTGATTGGCGCGGCGCAGCTTGGTGCCGGCCTTGCCGCCGCGTAGCGTCTCATAGAGCTTGTCGACCGCCGCCGGCGTAATGGAGCGAACAGGCAGCTCGCCCAACCGGCCGCCTGTTCGGGTCGGTAGGTCCGCTAGCAGCCGCATCTGGAGTGCCGCCTTCTTCTCCGCGGCTATCAGCAATCGATGATGTGTGACTTGCGAATGAGTTAGTCTTTCCGCCGCTCGCGCCGGTGCCGGGCGCAACCCGCTCATACGCATTTACCATCGGCAACCTCGGCGGGCCGCAACAGCTAAACAAACACGAATGCAAGGCAACGAAAGTTAAACTAGCATTGAATCAAACGCAATGTTGGAAGCGCGCCTGACAACCCGCAGTGGCGCCACTCCTCGCCTGCTACGCCAAAACCACCGCCCATCCGCTGACGGCCCCGCCCAAGTCGAGCCGCCCGGCCGTAGCGAATCTAGGTGTCAGAGGTTCACATCCTGTCCGGGGCGCCTCTCCACGAATTTTCAAGAATCTGCATCTGTGACGCATCGGCCCGCTTCAGCGGTCGATGCGTGATCGCGAGCGGCCTCGCCAGTCACCGATCCGGCCGCAGGCACATCGAGGCAAGCCCGCAAGCCGCCGAGGGGCGAACTGTCGAGCGTCAGCCGCCCCCCGTAGAGCTCCGCCAGATGCGCGACGATGGAGAGGCCGAGACCATGACCCCGCGCGCCGGCGCTGTCCGCCGGCCCGCAGCCGTCGAGCCGCTCCCCGCGAGCCATGGCCGCCGCCCGCGCGGTCGCGTCGAGCCCCGGCCCATCGTCCTCGATCGTGAGCCTTAGGCGGCCGCCGCTCGCCACCACCGCTATCGCAACCCTGCTCGCCGCCCATTTGGCCGCGTTGTCGGCCAGATTGCCGACCATCTCGCCCAGATCGTCGCCATCGCCGGCGAAAGCAGCGCCCGCCGTCACGTCCACGCTGAGCGCGAGCCCCGGATGCAGCTTCGCGAGCGAGAAGCGGATGTCCTCCAGGACCGGCGCGAGGGAGGCCCGCGCTCCCGCCGGGCGGTATCCGGCCGCGGCACGCGCGCGCACCAGATGATGCTCAACGACGCGCTGCATGCGTTGCGTCTCGGCGCTCAGCGTCGCGCCGGCCGGACCGCCCACACGCACCGCCTCGTTGGCGATGATGGCGATCGGTGTCTTGAGGGCGTGCGCGAGATCGCCCGCCTCGGCTCGGGCGCGCTCGAGCTTGGCCTCCCGTTCGGCAATCAGCGCGTTGATCTCCTCGATCAGAGGCCGCACCTCGCTCGGGCTCTCGTCCGCATCGATGCGTGTGCTGTCCCCGAGGCGGATTGCGCTGAGCCCCCGCCGCACCGTGCCCAGAGGACGAAGCCCGTAGCCGACCTGCACCACCGCGAGAATTCCGAGGGCCAACGCGAGCGCCCCGAGGGACGCGGCCAGCAGGCGAGCGAAGCTGCGCACATCGGCGCGGATCTCCCGCCGCGGGCCAGCGACGAGTACGGTGAGCGCCTCGTCCTTTTCTGGCAGCCGGATCTCCTGCAGGATCACGCGCAGGCACTCGTCACCCGGCCAATTGATGTCCTGCAGCTGATGAGGTCCGGCACCGGGGCTCTTAACCGGCAGCGCTTGGTCCCCAAGAGACGCCGAGCGCCGCAGCACGCGATCTCCCGCCCTCACCTCCCAATACCAGCCCGAGAGCGGCGGCTTGAAGCGCGGGTCGGCGGGCTCCCACGTCAGCTTCAGGCTTCCGTCCTCGCCGACTTCGGCCGCCGCCGCGATCTCCTCGAGATGACCGTGCAGACCGGCGTCGAAACGGCGCTCGATATGAATCCGGAATAGCACCACCAGCACCAGGCCGGTCAGCACGAGCGCCACGGCGATCCAGGCCAGCGAGGCGATCATGAGGCGCGCACGCAGCGAGGAGCCGGCCGTCGTCATGCCGCGCTCCCCGGCATGAGCTCGTAGCCCAGCCCGCGCCGGGTCTGAATGAGGTCCGCACCGATCTTCTTCCTCAGCCGCGTTATGAGCACTTCGATGACATTGGAATCGCGATCCCCGCCATCTCCGTAGATGTGCTCGAGCAGCTCCGTCTTGGAGATCACCCGGCCCGTATGATGCATGAGATACGACAGCGCGCGATACTCGAGTGCCGTGAGATCGAGGAGACCACCGTCGAGGCTGATCCGCTGGCCAGCAGGATCGAGCACGAGCCCACCGGCGGAAATGATCGCATTGGCATGCCCGCAGGCGCGCCGGATCAGCGCCTCGAGGCGCGCCAGCAACTCCTCCATCTCGAATGGTTTGGCGAGGTAATCGTCGGCACCCTCGCGCAAGCCGGTCACTTTTTCGCGCCACGACCCGCGGGCGGTCAGCACCAGGACCGGCATGGACCTCTGGGCTTGTCGCCAGCGGCGGAGCACCGTGAGCCCGTCGAGCGTCGGCAGACCGAGGTCGAGGATGACGGCGTCGAACAGCTCGCTGTCGCCGCGGAACCAGGCGTCCTCGCCGTCGCTGGCCCGGTCGACACTATATCCGGCGCGACCCAGCGCGTCGCAAACCTGTGCGGCGAGACGATCGTCGTCCTCGGCCAGGAGCAGGCGCATGTGCCGTTTCCTACCAGTTCCCGCGCCGTCGCTCGCGACGCCGTCGATGCTCGCCGTCTCCCGCGGCGTCATCGCCATGCATCATGGGCGCCAAAGTCGCGGCATCATAGTAGAGCTTCAGCACCTGCCCGTCCCGGCGCAGCAGCTTGACCTCGTACACTCCGGTCTTGCGGTCGCCCTCCGAGCGCTCGTGCTCGACCTTCAGGATGCTCGCGTTCGGATGCTCCGCCTTGACCTTGGACAGCAACTGCTCGAGGCCGGCCTCGCTCATCGAGATCGCGCGATCAGCGTTTACTGGCCCGGCTGCTATCAGAATCGCCGCCAAGGCGGCGCCGGCGCGAGTAACCCGCGCGAGGCTGGACCGCCACAGGATGCTCGCGACTGCCACCATCTGCGCCTCCAACGGAAACTCGCTGGAAGACTGGTAGCAGCAGGAACCTTGCTGCAAGCTGAAATCCCGATTTGCAGCGCCCGCCCTCTATCCCCCGACCAGCCGCCGGAGCTGGAACGCCTCCGCGAAGCGGGCAGTCCCGCTTTCGGCCCCTCGTAGCCGCATCAACGACCAGAGCACGTCCTCGGCGACGGCATTGCCCGGCTCGTGCTCCCCATACGCTTCGCGCAGCTTGGCAATCTTCGCCTGGCAGGCCTGCTCGTCGAGCGGCACGTAGAGGCTGGCCGGCCGCAGAACCGTGTTTCCGGAAAAGATCTCGTACTCCAGGATCGTCCGGTTCCACCATGTAGCCCACGTCATCTCGCTGACCAGACGGTGGTCGAGATCACCATCGTCCCGATGCGTCAGGATGAAGTCGGGCCTGAATTTCGCGGCCAGCTCCTCGAACATCTCCCGCACCTGCTCCCCCTGGAACTGCAGGTAGCCCTCGCGGAAGCCGTGCACGACCACTTTCGACTTGCTGGCACCCTTCAGGAACAGCTTGGCGGCACGCCGGGCCCGCCGCGCGCGGTTCGGATCCTCACAACCCATCACGACCCACCAAACCTCGATGTGCGGCGACTGGGCGATGATCTGCGCCACGGTTCCCCCGGCGCCTCGTTCGATGTCCTTGCAGCACGCACCGATGCAGAGCAGGCGATCGATCCCGCCCAGGGCAAAGCGGGGGGCTCCTCGAAGCGGGTTCGCAGCCCGCTCCTGGCTATGCGTGGAGCGATCGCCTTTACCCCCTCGCTTTCCAAGTTGCGCGGACTGCTTTCCACACGGCTCACGCTGCGACGACGGGGCTGGCGCCTCGGCGGTCGCATCCCTGGACTGAGCCATCGGGAGCCGGCTTTCCACGAATCGAACCTGGTTGGAGCTTGCGATCCAGTACGAAACGCTCGGCGAGCATAAAGCCTTCCAGACAGGAGTGTGATCGCTTGGACAAACCCGTTCAATAACTCTGGAGTGGGATTTGGCCAGACCGGCCCAAAGAGACACCAGCGGTATCGACCGGCTGTACCTCGCGTCATGCGGGAGGGGTACTTCCTCCCGTGAGATGACGCGCGGCCGAGCGCTTCATGTCGCCCCCGTCGGGGTAGCGGCCCCCCTTCGGAAATGGCGCGGCGGCCACTAATGCGCGTGAGCCGACACCTTCACGGGCGTAGGCGCCTGCGCCGGTTCCTCGGCGACGAGGTACTTGCTCGCCCACATCGCGGCCTGTGTCCTGTTATGCAGGCGCAGCTTCCGAAGACAACCCTTGATATGAACCTTTACGGTCGCCTCCGTGATCACCAGCCGGTGCGCGATGACCTTGTTCGACAGCCCTTCGATCAAGAGGCGCAGGATCGCTCTCTCGCGCTTGGAAAGGCATCTCAGGGCCAGCGCTTGCGGCTGCTCGAGCCCCTCGTCGGTTGCCTCTCCGTCCTCGAGACCGTCAGGGTCGAAATCAGAATGCGGAAGGGAGGCGATCGCGGACGCATCGGGTGACGTCAGCACCCCCGCGCTCGTGGCCTTCGCATCGGCCAGCGCGCAACAGGTCCCTGCGGGCGATCCCTGAATGTCCTGCGGCTTCGCCGTCCGACCATAGCTTTCGGCGCGTCCCCACTCGAGCGGCCCGCCGCACTCTCGCTTGCCTGCTGCAATGTACTGGCCCAGGGCCGATTGGCCGTGCAGCACCGTATCGCCCAGCGCCACGACATGCAGCGCTCTGACGAGGCGTTCACTGTCTATGTCCTGATCCAGGTAGCCGCTGACCTCGGCCTGAAGCGCCCTGGCGAGCTGATCTATCGAACGCTCCCGTGCGAGTACAACGGCCTTGAGCTTTGGAACGCAGCTTTTCGCGTGGCGCCACTGCGACTCCGCCGCAGAGCCGAATTCATCGACGCCCATCACCCAGATCGCCACCGCTGCCGCCGACAGCGTCTCGAGCATGTCGTCGGTCAATATTGCAGTTGCGATGACGGATCTGAACGGAGTACCCGAGAGGATGCGCTGCAACCCGTCCCGGAAGAGAGCGGAAGAGTGAGTGACGACGACTAGACATGGCGAACGCACAGACATCCTGACCTCGCTCGAGTACGCCGCGCATTCCCCCCGAACGACTCTGGCATCCTCGACCCGCAACCCCCGTTACAGGTCGGGATTTATCCTTGAACGTTGTCAAGTTAAGCGCCAATTAACTACCCTGGCAAGCGGAACAACTCGTCCCGTTCGAGGTATTGAGCATACGTTATCAGAATGTTTTTGTGCGGTGCACAGTTGAACGTCACTTGGCTCCGCGCGCCTGCAGCACCGCCGGTACGGTCTCGATCAGGATGACTAAATCCAGCCATAGCGACCAGCTTCGGATGTAGACCAGATCCTGGGATGCCTGGACGCCGAGGTCGCCGTTGCTCCGCGACGTGATCTGCCACAGTCCTGTTATGCCCGGGAGAACGCTCGCTCTGATGGTCTGGAAATCGCGCTCGAAGCGCTCCACGTGGTAGGTGGGAAACGGACGCGGTCCCACCAGGCTCATTTCGTTGAGCACCACGTTCCAAAGCTGCGGCAGCTCGTCGAGGCTCAGGCTACGGATGACGCGGCCGATACCCGGCAGAATACGCGGGTCATCAGTAAGCTTGCAAAACCGGTCCCACTCACTTTGCGCCTCCGGATTGGCGCGAAGGTGGTACTCCAATCGTGCCTCCGCGTCCTGATACATCGAACGAAGCTTGAACATCCGGAACGTCCGGCCACCCTTGCCAACGCGATGCTGGACGAACAACGCCGGGCCCGGGTCGATCAGCTTGATCGCCAGCGCAAGTATTCCGATGACCGGCAGCGTCAAGATGCTGAGAACCAGCGCGATGCTAAGGTCGAGTACGCGCTTGATCACACGATCCCGCTCGGCACAATTGGTGACAATCGCATCTGCCTCGTCACGCTCCGGGATCAAGCTCTGCCTGGCTTCCAGCGGATCGGACAGTGCCCACGCCGCGAGCGCGCGCGCACCGGAACCCGCATAGACGCCGAGCACGACGATCAGCATCGCGCTGGCGAGCACGGCCGCCCAGGTCCCGGAGCTTCCTGCTGCGTTGTCCATCACGAGGCAAGTGCAGGCGAATGCCCCCCCGCTCAAGACCCGCGCTTTGAAGGCCTCGACTGGCGCCATCTGCTGCGCCCGGTGCAACCCGGCGAGCCCGCCCGAGGCGAGAAGCACCGCGATGCCAACCGCGAGTGTCCACCCTGCCGGCCGTGGCAAGAGAGCCCCCACGGCAAGGCAGCACAGCACCGCAGTCATCAGTTCGGCACCGGCCAGGATGGCCCCATGCGAAAGCGGAGCCCCACGAAGCGCCATCACGGCGTCGTCACGCCAAGTCAGCCACCGCGCAGAACCGCCGAAACCTGATCGTTCCCGAAAATGGTGATCGTTGAGCAGCGTCATGTGTTGATCTCTACAGTCTCGATCGCACCGAAGCCGCTGGCGTGCGCCAACCGTCGAGGTGCGGCGACCACTGCCTCACTTCCGCGAGCGCCGACCGCGCGGCCGTGGCGGTGGATTGGTGCACCGCTCTGCTCCCAAAGGGCAACGGTCATGATTGCCTCTCCAGTGGATGACGGCAGACGAGATCGTCGAGATCCGACATGATTCACTATGCGGCCAGTGCGTCGCGCCCGCGGACGGCGACAACCTGCTCGGCGATCCACGGGTAGGTGCGGCGCAAGCCCCGCTCGAGATTCTCGTCAGGCGCCCAACCAAGCATCTTGCGGAAAAGCGCGTTGTGCGAGTTGCGGCCTCGTACCCCGAGCGGCCCCGGCACATGGCGCAGTGCCAGCCGCTTGCCTGCGATGCGCATGATCATCGCGGCGAGCTGATTGATGCTCACCATCTCCTCGGACCCGATGTTGACGGGGCCGGCGAACTCCGAACGCATCAGCATGATAGTCGCCTTGACGCACTGGTCGATGTAGAGGAACGAACGCGTCTGCTCGCCATCGCCCCAGATTTCGATATCGCCCCCGTCATGCGCCTCGGCGACCTTGCGGCACAGAGCCGCCGGAGATTTCTCCTTTCCGCCGATCCACGTGCCTTCGGGGCCGAAGATATTGTGATAGCGGGCGATGCGGCATTGCATTCCGTACCGCCGGTTGAACGCCAGATAGAGCCGCTCGGAGAACAGCTTCTCCCACCCGTACTCGGAATCCGGCGCGGCTGGATAGGCGCTGTCCTCCCGAGTGACCGGGTGCTTCTCGTCCTCCTGGTTGTAGGCCGGATACATGCAGGCAGACGACGAGTAGAAGATGCGCTTGTTGTTCCTCTTCACACAAGCATCCAGCATGTTGAGATTGATCGTCGCCGAATTGTGCATGATGTCGGCGTCATGTTCCCCGGAGAAGACGTATCCGGCGCCGCCCATGTCCGCGGCCAGCTGGTAGACCTCGTCGAAGCGGCGATCCACTGTCATGCGGCAATTCTGCGGGTCTCTGAGATCCGCAATGGCGAAGTCGTCGGCGACCGTAGCTCCAAATTCCGGGTATTTGAGATCTACGCCGCGAACCCAATAGCCCTGCTGTTTGAGTTCCTTGACGAGGTGCGAGCCGATGAAGCCACCCGCTCCGCACACCAATGCCGATTTCATGCTCGTACTCCCATGCTGATCTGGTCTTGCCGTACACCGCCGGTCGCGCGACGGCGCCTGCTCAGGCTGCCCGGCCGATGATCGTGCCGTCGTGCCGATCGTTGCCCCTCAGCAGCTCGTCGAAATAGGCGATCGTTTTCATAAGCCCGTCTTCGAGCGCCACGCGCGGCTGCCAGTTCAGCAGCGATCGCGCCCGCGCGATGTCGGGCCGCCGCTGGCGCGGATCGTCCTGCGGCAGCGGCATGCGCTCGAGCGTCGAGCGGGACCCCGTCAAGGCGATGATCCTTAGCGCCAACTCCTCGACCGACACCTCGACCGGATTGCCGAGATTGACCGGTCCGTCGAGATCCCCGCCGACGTTCATGAGCCGCAAGAGCCCCTCGATGAGATCGTCGACGTAGCAGAACGAGCGGGTCTGCGAGCCCTCCCCGTAGATTGTGATTGGCTCGTTGCGCAGCGCCTGGACGATGAAGTTCGACACCACGCGCCCATCCTGGGGATGCATCTTCGGCCCATAGGTATTGAAGATCCGCGCCACCCGGATGCGCAGCTTGTGCTGGCGCTGATAGTCGTAGAACAGCGTCTCGGCGCAGCGCTTGCCCTCGTCGTAGCAGGCCCGCGGCCCCGCCACGTTGACCATGCCGCGGTAGCTCTCCGGCTGGGGATGCACCTCGGGATCGCCGTAGATCTCGCTGGTGGAAGCCTGCAGGATCCGCGCTCTGAGCCGCTTTGCGAGCCCGAGCATGTTGATGGCACCCATGACGCTCGTTTTCGTCGTCTGCACCGGATCATGCTGGTAGTGGATGGGCGATGCCGGACAGGCGAGGTTGTAGATCTCGTCCACCTCGACATAGAGCGGAAACGTCACGTCGTGGCGCATCAGCTCGAATGATGGATTGCCGAGAAGCCCCCCGAGATTTCGCCGCGAGCCCGTGAAATAATTGTCGACACACAACACCTGATGCCCTTCTTCGACCAGCCGGGCGCAAAGGTGAGAGCCGAGAAAGCCGGCACCGCCGGTCACGAGAATGCGCTTGCTCATCGTGCGGTTTCCTCTTTGCGGTCGGCCGGCGACGGGCCTCCGTCGGAGCAGATGGCGCAAAGGCTGGCGCAAAAAGCTTTGCCTGCCAATGATCGCGATGGGTGATGTTCGAGCGCGATGGCAGCTCTCGTTCGAGCTACCCCAACCCGAAAGCTCGGATCGGCCGAGAATTTCCGGCGAGAGCACTGGCGTGACGGAAATATTGACGCGAGGCAATCATCTCCCCGATGGGGTACTCGGTCGCGTCGAAATAGATCGACTTGAAAAACACCTGCCAGGAAACACTAAAACGAAATAGGTCGCACGAATGACCTTCGGCGAAGTACCGCCCCATTTCGCCGCCGACCATGTACGAATTTGTGAACCGGGCCGAGGGGTATGCCAGATCGAGCGACATCAATAGCGCTCCACACGCTCGCTGGCATTTCTTTTTCCGCCGGTGCTCCCTGAACGGGCCGCCGCCAGTGCCGCGACATAGATGTCCAGCAGCGCCGCGTGGTTGACCTCCGCGGTGTACCTCTGCTCGAACTCGGCCCTCGCCGCCCCCCGCATCCGCATGAGCGTCGGCGCGTCGCCCGCCAGACTGCACACCTTGCGGGCAAGATCGGCGCCATCGCCTGGCGCGAACTGCACTCCCGTCACGCCGTCTCGCACGATCTCCGCCATGCCGCCGAGGCGCGGGGCGATGACCGGTGTCCCCTTCGCGAAGGCCTCAATGATAACGCGCGGAAAGTTCTCGTAGCATTCCGAGGCCACGATGAGCAGCGCGGCGTCTCCCATCAGGCGGTAGATTTCGTCCAGCGAAACCTGGCGCGTCCAGGTGATGCTCCCTCCTCCGGACACCGCTGCGGCGACATCCGGTGCCAAAGGTCCGTCCCCGACGATCCTAAGCGGCACGCGTTCTCCAACGTGCCGCCAGGCGTCGAGCGCCACACCGAGCCCCTTCTCGCGCGACAGCCGGCCCACAAACAATGCAAATTGCCCGGCTCCGGTCCCCGGTCCGGGATCGGGATAAGCGAAGTTCGGCTTCACGGCGATCTTGTCCGCCGGAAGTCCGCCGGCGATCAACTTGCGCCGTGAGAACTCGGAAAGCGCGATGTAGGCATCCACCTGGTTGCGCCATGTGCCGATCAGGCGGTGGGTAGAGGCCATCGCGGCGACCGTCGCGGTCGCGGCCCGGCTATCACGATAGCATTTTCGCGCGATGCCACGCCACGCCACGGCCTTGCCCAGGCAATCCTCGCAAGGCGCGCCATCACGGAAGAGCAGTGCGTTCGGGCAGGTGATGCGGAAGTTATGAAGCGTCTGCACGACAGCGGCGCCGGCCACCCGGGCGGCGTAGTAGACCGAAGGCGACATCAGCGGAAACGTGTTGTGGAAGTGGACGATCTCGGCACGGTGCCGCGACACGAGGCTGTGGAGATCTTTCGCCGCGCTCCCGCTCCAGATCGTCCGCGCCGCCAGCGCCAGCCGGTTCATGCCGTCGGTGGCGTTGTTGCTTAGGCTAAAGCGCGCCACGTCATGGCCATTGGCCTCGAGCATCGCCGCCTCGGCCGCGACGCACTGATCCTCGCCGCCCGGCTGCTTATAATAGGTGTGCGCGATCACGATCCGCATCGTCTGCGCTCCGTCACGCCGGCACCGTCTCGCCGATCTCCGCCAGGCAGCTCAGCGCGAGCGCTCCGTTGCTCGAGGCGCGCGCAAGCCGCGACTGCTCGCCCAGAGACCGCAGAACCTCTTCGAGCACCGGCCATTGCCCCGTCGCCTCGATCTCCCAGGAGTGCCCCCAGAGGTGGAACACGCCGCCCCGCCGCATCACCTCGTCCAGGAGAGCCATGGCCAAGCCCGACCAGTCATGCGGTGAGCCATGCGACACGAGGCGCAAGAGGTTGCCGATGGCACCGCGGCGCAGGGCGTTGCGCGCACAAGCCGCGAGCGAGTGCGAGAATACCTGAACCGTCGTGGGCTCGACCAGGATGCCGCCTTCGCTGCGCGGAAAGTCCAGCGACACCAGCTCGACCGTGCGCACCCCCGCGAAGCCCGCCTTGCGCGCCATATCGAGGTGGCGCCGCGCGAGCTTGCCCGAAGGCGGGCAGAACATCGGGCACGTCCGCCCGGTCACGTCCTCGACCCAGCGCTTCGAGCCCGTGATCTCCTGCTCGGCCTCGGCGTCGCCGATCCGCGTCAGAACGCGATGGTTGAGCGTATGGGCACCGATCTCGAACCGCCGCGAAAGCTCGCGCACCTCGGCCGCACCCATGGTGCCGAACTCCGAGCTGCGGGGAATGTAGAACGTCGCGGGCACACCGTGGCGATCGAGCATGTCGGCCAGCCGCAAGTCGAGCGGATGCCCATCGTCCCAGCTCGTCGTGATGCAGGCCTCGCGCCGTCTTGCCGCCACGCTCCGCTCCGCTGCAACGCTCCCTTGCGCATCAGTGATGCTCATGGCTCACGTCCTCCCTGGCTCCGCTCCGTCTCGCGAGGCTCGCATCTCCACTTGCCAGCTCGTGAGAATGGCGAGTGACGCTCCAGAAGGCGGCCCAGCGCCCGAGTGACCCCGTGAGGCTTCCCAGAAGCACGCCCTGCGCGGCTCCGAGAACGCCGCCGACGGGGATCAACGCCGCCACCAGCGCGATCGTCACCGCCGCGGCGACCGCATCGGCGAGGAAGACGGGCTTGGGACGGCCGATCCCCTGCAAGGCGAGACCCGCTGGCGAGCCGACCGCCGACATCAGGGCAGACAGCGCCAGCACCACAACGACATCGCCATGCCCGGCGAACTCACCGCCGCGATAGAGCAGGTGCATCGCCTCCTCGCCAGCGAGCCAGACGGCGACGCACACCGGCACCATGGCTCCACCCATGAGCAGGGCTCCGGCCAAGGCCTCTCGCCGCAGGCTCCGCGTTCCGCCGGTCCGGAAGGCCTGCACCGCCTTCGGCACGATCGTATTGCCGACCCCGATGATGACCGGATTGGCCAGCATGGCCACGCTAAGGCAGGCGGCATAGACGCCCGTCGAGGCAGAGCCAAGCGCCCGGCCGAGAAGCCAGAACGCCGCATACCCCTGCACCAGGAGCCCGAGCTGGCTGACGAGCAGCCACTGCCCATAGCTCCAGCTCTCCCGCAGTGTCGGCAGGACACGCGAACGCCTGAGACGGAAGCATCCGCGCTCACGGGCGAGCCATAGGCCACAAGCCAGGATGCACGAGGCACCGGTAACGGCGAAAGCCGAAGGGGCGCACAGCGCGCCGCTCGACGCCAGCAGCAGCAGGCCCGCGATTTGCGGTACGGCCACCGCAGCGTCGACCGCCAGAGCCTGCCGGAACAATAGGTGCGCGAAGCAATACCGCCGGATCACATCGCGAAGCAGCGCCATCGGCGCAACGACGGCCAGAACGAGCAGCACCGTATGCAGTCGCTTGCCCTCGGGCACCAGCGCCGCCGCCACGAGCAGCCCGATCGCGGTCAGTCCCGACAGGAGCAGCCAATGCATCAGCGCGTCACCGGCACGCTCGGCACTTTCCAGCCGGGCGGTGCCGCCCCGCGCTACCGTGTACGGCACCGCCACCAGGGCATCCTGCAGCGTGATGACCGAAACCAGCAGCGAGGCCGCAATGGCATAGTTGCCGAGCTCGCTCGCGCTCGACATGCGCCCGATCAGGAGCGTGGTCAGGAAGCTCATCCCGCTGACGAGCGCCTGGTCGAACAGTGCGCTGGCATGGTCTCCTCGCAGAACCCGCATAGCACGGCCGGCCCAGCCCGCGACGAGCCCGGACACAGCCCCCCTGCGCGCTTTCCCCGCGTCGGGGATCCAGACGGCGCTCCTGGGCCGACCGTGGGAGGGGGAGACCATCTCGCTTCCCGCTCGCCCTATTCCATTGCCGACGAGGCAGTACCAGTTCGCCACGTGCGAACGCGGTCTCGAAGCAGAGCCGCAGCGGCGAGCGTCGCGAAGGCCGGCACGATGTAGGCGTAGCGCCGGTAGAGCCGTCGCGGCTCCGTGGCGAGACGGAACAGCCATTCGAGACCGTTGCGTTGCAGGACCCGTGGCGCCTGCCGCTTGCTCCCGGAAAGGAAGTCGAACGCCGCGCCGACCCCGATCAGCACAGGCGCATCGAGCCTCGCGCGGTGCTCGGCCATCCACCGCTCCTGCTTCGGCGTGCTCAGGCCGACCCACACGATGTCCGGCTTGGCCGCATTGATCGCGGCGACCGCCGCTTCGTCCTCGTCCCGCGTCATCGCGCGGAACGGCGGGCAGAGCGTGCCCGCCACCCGCAGCGCCGGATGCGCCGCCACGAGCGTCTCCCGCAAGCGCTCCGCCACGCCGTCGTTGCCGCCATAGTAGAACTGCCGGTAGCCACGGATTGCCGAGACCGCGGTCATCCTGCGCATGAGATCGGGCCCGTAGACCCGCTCGGTTCGCCTGGCGCCGCTCAAGCGTGAGTACCAGACCAGCGGCATCCCGTCCGGCGTCACCATCCCGGCGTCGTTGTGGATCCGCCGTAGCCGCTCGTCGTGCCGGCTCTCGAGAATGCCGTGCGCGCCGGTGATGCAGACGTACTGGCGATCCCTCCTGGCGATCCAGGTCTCGATCGTCTCCACCGCATCGTCCAGGTTGATGGCACTGACCCCGACGCCGAGGACATTCGTGCGCGGCCTCTTGGCTGTCATCGGATGCATGTCCCGCTTACGCTACGCAGATTGCGCTCACCCAGGGGCGGCGCCTCGCTGGTCAGTGTCACCCTGAAGCGGCAACGCGAGGAAGCGGTGCAATGGGGGGCGGGACGCCGCAAGCTGGCCGCTGCGGAGTACACCGTCCGCGCCCCGATCGCTGAATTGGTGCAAAAGGAGTGGTACAGGCGTCCAGTCGAGCATGCCGAGCTCATCCGAACGTGTTGCAAAACGTCGGCAAGCCTCTGCCGCTGCCAAGAATTTCCTAGATCTGGCGAGCTCATCTTGAGGTACCCCCAAAGCCCGCTACGCCGTAGCCCAATGACCTCTCGGGACCGCAGCGGCGGGGTCTAAGCTTCGTCAGACAATTTGCGCGAGCCTCTATGCTCGGAGCCCGCCGCGGCGCAAGCCAGCAGTCTCCCCGGAGGTCGCTTGAAGGTTCGATGGAGGTCCCCATGTCACGGAGCACCACAAAGCCGGCCGACACGCGGCTCTGGACTGGCGGCCGGTGGGCGGCAATCATCATCGGCGCGTTCGTCAGCCTGGGCGCGCTTCAGGCCGCCGCTCCCGCCGTGGCCGAGACAGGGCCTCTTCAGTACCGGGTCTCGCCGGGCGATCGCCTCGCCATCACCGTCCTCGGCCAGCCCGAGCTATCCGGTGATTTCGTCGTCGACGGGCAGGGCAGCATTCAGCTACCGCTGACCGGACCCATCACCGTCGGCAATCTCACGGTCGAGGACGCACGCCAGCGCATCAACCAGCTGCTCGCCGATGGCATCCTGACCAAGCCCGCCGTGGCCGTGCGCGTCAGCGAGATGCAGCCCATCTTCGTCCTCGGCGACGTTCGCACGCCGGGCGCCTATACGTTCCGCTTCAATTCCACCGTGAAGTCCGCCCTGGCAATGGCGGGTGGCGCTCCCGCGCCGGGTGCGCAGAATGCCGTGCTGGGTGAGTTCCTCCAGGCCGAAGAGCGCTATCGCCAGCTCGCGTCGCAACGCCGGTCGCTTCTCGTTCGCAAGGCGCGTCTCGAGGCGGAGCGCGACGGCAAGACGTCGTTCGTCGTGCCGATGACCGGAAACCCCGAGGAGCGGGCAGACTTTCTCACGCTGCTCGGCGAGGAGCGCGACAGCCTGCGCGCCGCGATCGACGACCGCCGCGAGCAGGTCGAGCAGCTGGCCGCCCAGAAGCAGCGCATCAAGGAAAGCATCGACGCGCTCAATGGCCAGCTGACAGCCATGCGAAAGCGGATGGCGCTGGCCCAGGAGAAGACCGAGATCTACAACAACCTCGAGCGCAAGGGCTACGGACGCCGCGCCACCAAGATCGATGCGCTCCTGGTCGAGGCCGGCAATGAAGGCGATGTCTGGCGGTTGCGGTCGGAGATCTCCGTTCAGCAGTCCCACCTCGCCGACGTGGACAGCAGGATCAGGGAGCTGACAACGACCCACCAGCGCAAGATCCGCGCCGAGCTCAATGATCTCAGAATGCGCCTGCGCGACGTCGATGCGGCCTTGCCGACCGCCCAGGAGCTGCGCGAGGTGCGCCTGCAATTGGCCTCCTACACGTCCTCGTCGGACGCGGGCGACACCCGGCAATACACGATCACGCGCACCCGCAACGGCGTGACCAGCGTCATGCAGGTCGGCGATACGGCGCTGCTCGAGCCGGGCGACGTGGTCGAGGTGAAGCGCCCGGCGTCCCCAATGGCGCAGATCCAGGCCAATCTCGCTGCAGGCACTCCCGACGGAGGCACGCTCGGCAAAGTGACCGCCCACCGCCTCAGGGCCGCGCAAGCTCAGCTTCCGCGCCAGCCGGTCGTCGAGCGCTAGAGGCGTTGTCGCGGGGGCTGCGGAGCGTTTCGGAGAGACCGCGTTCGTAAGGTCCGGAAAGGATAGGCGTGCACTCCGCGTCCAATCCCTTGAACTGGACAGTTCCCGCGTCGCCGCATCCATCTGGCGCCGCTTTGCTGGCACTCGCCGGCGTGATCTACGCGCTCGCCTACGCCGGCTATGGCTTCGGCCCCAATTCGACCGTCCAGGACCTACGCTACCTGGCTTACGCGCTGCCCTTTTCGCTGTGGCTGGCCTGGACCTTCGGCGGGCCAATGCACGTCAATACTGCGGCGGGCTGCTATCTGGTGGCCTATTTGCTCATGACCGGCCTATCCCTTCTTGCAGGGCCCGGCATGAGGCAGCCGTTCTGGTCTGATTTCATCTCGACGACTCTCATCCTCGCGCTCTTCGTGCCGCGACTGAACGTGCAGCTCTGGCATCTTCGCCTCGTCCTGATTTTGACGGCTGTGCTCTTCGCGCTGAGCTTTATCCTCTCCGAGAGCAAGGACATTCGCCTCTTGCATATCCTGAGCAGTGCAGCAGGCGCCGCCTCCGAGGAGGGATTCGATAACGATGCAGGCGGACTGGTCGGTCCCGTGCTCGCGGTGTTCTTCTATGCGATCGGGCCCAGGCTCGAGTTCGTCACGGCCCTCGCCATCAGCATCGTTGGCGGCAAGAGGATCGCGATTGTCGCGATTGTCATAGCGCTGGTGGCCTTCTACGTCGTCACCCGCATGCCCGTGCTACGTTCCAACCGCGCTCGCTTTATCGCACTTCTACTCGCACTTTCAGCAATCAATGTCGTATCCTGTAACTTGCAGGCTATTTCCGAGACTGCCTACCATCTTCTGCGTCCAGACGCTGCCATGGAGCAGATAATGCTGGGACGCTACGCGATCACTGCCGAGATGACCCGCCTGATCGCCGAGCGTCCGACGACGGAATGGCTGCTCGGCACCGGACCCGGCAGTGCCCGGTCTCTTGCCACGCTCGTGACCGATGGCACGCTCACCCTTCCCCATAACGACTGGCTCAAGCTGCACTTCGATCTTGGAGTGGTCGGCTCGGTACTGGGCACCGTCTTGATGGCCGGTGTTTTCTGCTCGTCACCGCTGAGCTTCTGTCTCGCGCTTGGCGTTGGCGTGATGATGATGACCGACAACGTGGCAATCTACATCTACTATCAATTCCTTCTGGCCTTGTTCATCGCCTACGGAGCGCGCTACCCCGCCGCCGCCACCTCAAGCTCTGTCGAGCAGAGGACGCAGATCACCGGAGCCCCGTCCGCGAGCACCCTCGCCGGAGTGTGCGGGCTCTTGCTCGTTGCATGTCAGCTGATCGCCGCACGCCCCTCGCACGCCGCCGATGCAGCCGACCTCTTCGTCTCCACCGATGGCCGCGATGACTGGTCCGGACACCTCCCGGCACCAAATGCGTCCGGCAGCGACGGCCCATTGGCCACTCTCGAGAACGCACTTCATCGCGTTGCCGCGCTTCGCCGCTCGGAGCCGCATCGCGAGCGCCCGATCGTCGTCGGAGTGCGCGGCGGCACCTATTATCTCACTCGCCCTCTCAAGCTGACGCCCCGCGACTCAGGTACCGAGCAGGCACCCACGGTGATCGCTGCAGTGGGCGGAGAGCGGCCGATCATCAGCGGAGGCGTGCGCATTCTCGGGTGGACCACGACGATTGATGGTAGATGGCAAGCACGCCTTCCGGACGTTCGCTCCGGCGCTTGGTCCTTCGCCCAGCTCTTTGTGGACGACCAGCGACGCTATCGTCCGCGACTGCCGGCACGAGGCTACTATCGAACCGCGGCAGACCTCGGCCGTAACCAGATGGGCGTCGCGCCGGGGGACGTCAGCCCGCAATGGGCGCGGTCTGCTGACATCGAGGTCCTCGCCTTCCACGATTGGTCAGCCACGCGGCGCCACCTCGTCTCCGTAAGCCCCGGCGACGGCCGGCTGATCGTTGATGGACGCGCCTGGACTGATGTTCCGCCGGGCAGCCGATACTTACTCGACAATGTGCCGGGCGCGATGAGTACGCCGGGCCAGTGGTATCTCGATCGTGCAGCCGGCCTGCTGACATACTTGCCGATGAGCGGCGAGCAGCCGGAACGCACCGACGTCGTGGCGCCGCGATTGGCCAATCTCGTCGTCCTGCAGGGCAACCCGCGCCAGAAGCGCTGGGTCGAGCATGTCGTGTTCCGCGGCCTCACGTTCGCGCATGCCAACTGGACGCTCCCCCCGCACGGACAGTCGTTCCCACAGGCGGAGGTCGGCGTTGATACGGCGATCGTTGGCATTGGCGCGCGCAACGTCCGCTTCCAGGGAATCGCGGTTCGCCATGTCGGGGGCTACGCGATCGGCTTTGGTGCCGGCTCGCAAGGTAACCGGCTCGAGGACTGCGAGCTCGCCGACCTCGGCGCCGGCGGTGTCAAGATCGGCGTCGCCGGAGCGGCAACCTGGGCCTCGTCCATGCTCTTGCCGGACAGCCCCGAAATGGTCGTCTCCGGCAATGTCGTGCGCAACTGTCTCATCGCCCATGGCGGTCGTCTCCACCCGGCGGGCATGGGAATTTGGATCGGTCAATCACCGGACAACGTGATCGAGCACAACACCATCCGCGACTTCTATCAATCCGGCATCTCCGTCGGCTGGACGTGGGGGTTCGGCGACAGCCGGGCCCATGGCAACGACATCGGCCGAAATGAGATCGACACCATCGGGCAAGGGGTCATGTCCGACATGGCCGGCATCTATACTTTGGGCACCCAGCGAGGAACGCGGGTGCACGACAACATCGTGCATGACGTGCGCGCCTTCCGCTACGGCGCTTGGGGTCTCTATGCCGACGAGGGGTCCTCGGATATCGCATTCGAGCGGAATATCGTCCATCATACGGGTAGCGCCGGATTTTTTCAGCACTTCGGGCGGCGCAACATCGTCCGCGGCAACATCTTCGCCTTCGCAGCGGACATTCAGGTCGAGCTGGCCCGCGGAGAGCGGTCCGATGACGTCACCTTCGAGCGCAACATCGTCTATTGGAGCGGCGCCGGCAGCCTTGTAGGAGGCTGCTTCATCGCATCGGATCCATGCCCGGTCAGCTTCACCTTCGATGACAATCTCTATTGGAACACGAGCGGAAATGTCTCGCTCTTTCCGCACAATGCGGATATCCCGGAATGGCGCCGAAGGTACGGTCAGGACGCCCGCTCTGTGGTCGCTGACCCGGGTTTCGTGAACGCCGAGGCAGGCGATTTCAGCTTTTCCGGCATTTCAGCGGCGACAGATATCGGATTCGACGTGTCATCGGCCGCGACCGCAGCAGGACGGCTTTCTCCGCCGTGCCTTCTGAGCCGGTTACCGCCGGTTCCGCCGGGCTTCGAGTAGCAGGCCATCCATTCATTGCCTGCTTGGCACCTCCCACCAAGAAGCGGCGCCGCAAAAGGGGTATCCCTTCCGGGATTGCCTCCCAGTCTAGTTAATTCATATGCCCGATCCCGCCTGAGCCAAGCTGCGCCTACCATTCATGCCATGCTTCTGTGTATGGGGTAGACGTCCACATGAGTGCTTCCCCGATTTGGGACCAACAGCCAGCCGGCATGCGGGTCGTTGTCGATGGCCCGCACCAGTCGGCGTTCGAGGCTCTCCTCGCCGTCTTGCCGAGCCTGCTCCGCCGCCACGGGTTGGTCATGATGGCCGTCGCCGCCATAAGCCTAACGGTGGCATCGCTCGCAGTCGCGCTGATGGGTCCCCGCTACTCGAGCGAAGCCCTCGTCCAGCTGAGCTTCACGCGAGAGTCCCCGGCTCCGGGAGCCTCAAGCCAGCAGATCGCCAACGTCGACGGCACCACCATGGTCGAGACAGCGGCAAGGCTGATCCGCTCGCGTGGCACCGCGCGTGCCGTCGTCGACCGCTTGCACTTGGCCGATGACCCCGCCTTCGTGCGGCCCTCGCGTCTCGCCGGACTTCTCGAGGGCATTCTCCCGGCCGGAATGTTGCCGAAGCCTGTTCCGGAGGATGTCGCCACCGGCACCCTGCTCTCGTCGTTGCGCGTCAGCTACGAGCCGCGTTCCTATCTGATAACCATCAACTGTACCCTCGGCAGCGCCCAGCGCGCCGCCACCGTCGCCAATGCCGTTGCGCTCGAGTATTTGCGCGCGCAGTACAAGACCCGCTTGATGGAGGACGTCGTCGTCGCCGACCGCCAGCTCGCCGAGCTGGCGCGCACGTTCGGCGAGCGCCACCCGCGCTACGAGCATGCCCGCGAACGCCTCGACAAGCTGCGCTCGCAGGTGGCCATGTTGGGCTCGAGCACGGAGCCAGACGGAATGATGGCGGCTGTCGCCGGCGAGACGTTCATTCCTGCCACCGCCGTCTCGGTTCCCTCCGGGCCGAATGTGCCCCTCCTGCTCGGCTTGGCGCTTCTCCTCGCGCTGCCGCTATCGGTCGCCGTGGCACTGACACTCGACCGCTGGATGGACGCGGCCCCGAGTATTCCCACACTGCCGGCCGGCAGTGACTCCGGACCCGGCTTGAGAGACACCGCGTCACGCTCGGGCTCGGGCGTTCGCACAAGGGCGATCGCAACCGTGACCAGCGCGGCGGCGACAGCTCTGGCGCTGCTCCGGACCACATTCAACCCCGCAAGCTCCGCCGTCGCATCACCGAAAACGGCGGACACCTCCGCCACATCCCCGCACGAGAGGATTTTTGAAGCTCATCGCTTCGACGGCATCGCGGAATTCCTCGCCCAGGCCGACGAGCTCGGCACCAAGTCGGCGCTCACGCCCTTCCAGGCTGCGGCTTGGCTGAAACCTTTCTACGCGGGGTTGGCGCCCCGCACAGGTGTTGAACCGGTCCTGATTGGCGTGCGCGAAAAATCGGGCGGCCGTGTCGCGATGCTCCTGCCGCTGGTCTTGCGCCGACGCTTCGGCGTCTCGGTCATCGAGTTCGCCGATCTCGACGTTTGTGACTATGCGTTCCCGGTACTTGGCCCCGCGGCACCCGCGACCGCCGCGGCCGCCACCGACGCATGGCGAGCGGTGCTCGAGTGCCTGCCTCGAGCCGACCTCCTGCGTCTCGACAGGCAGCTCGTGGCTGCCGGCGAGACACGAAACCCGCTCCGCTTCCTCGCAACCCGTCCCTCCACCGCCATCCGCAACGCCACCGGCTTGCCGGAGACCTGGGAGGCCTATCTCGAGACGTGCTCTAAGAAGCAGCGCAAGGAGCTGCGGCAGAAGACCAAGCTGATGGCACAGCAGGACGGAGCAGTCTTCAGCATCGTCACTGATCCTTCCGAGGCGATCGCAATCGTCGGCAAGCTCGATGCCATGCAGCGGGCGCGCTTCCATGAGCTCGGCGCTAATTTCAAGCTCGACCATCCTCCCTATGACGATTTCTACCGGGAGGCGGTCCGCCTCGGCATTGCCGATGGCACTCTGCATCTCGCCATCCTGGCGACCAAGGATGAGGTCATCGCCGCCGCGATGGTCCTTCTCTGTCCCGGCACGGGCACCATCGTGCGCTTGTCGCACGTCGGCGGGATCTGGAGCCGGCGCTCACCGAGCGTCGTGCTCACCGGCCTCGTCATCCAATGGCTGATCGAGAACGGCTACCGGACGTTCGACTTCGGCACCGGCCATTACGCCTATAAGCAGCGCTTCGGCTGCGAGGTTCTGCCCCTCGATATCATCGAGCAGCCACTCACACTGAAAGGGCGCGTGGCCGCCAACGTCATCGCCGGCGCCGAGGCGTTGCGCGCGTCCCCTCTCGCCAGGACGGTCGCCGCCCGCTTACGGCGGCGCGCCGGACGCCAGCCAGCCACGGCCGACGAAGCGGATTGATCAATTGACCTTGGAGTGGCGTCGATGACCGAGTACGCGCGCGGAGACCTCGTCGAGGTGCTGTCGGAGCACGAGATCCTGGCCACGCTCGACGCGCGCGGCGCCCTCGGGGGCCTCCCCTTCATGGCGGAGATGAGGCAGTTCTGCGGCCGACGCTTCCGGGTCGCGCGCCGCGCCAACCGGACCTGCATCGAGGGACCGGGTGAGCAGCTGATGGACGACGCAGTCTTTCTCGAAAGCTTGCGTTGCAGCGGCGCGGCGCATGACGGTTGCCAGCGCGGCTGCCTGATATTCTGGAAGAGCGACTGGCTGCGTCCCGCCGGAGATATCGCGGCCACGGTCGCCGCTCCGCCCGCCGGTGGAGACGGGAGCGCTCGCGACTTCCCTCATGCCGTCAAGACCGGGGACCGCTACTACTGCCAGTCGACGGAGCTGGCGCGCGCCACCCGCCCCGGGCGCAAATCGCTGCTGGCCTCCCTGAGCCTGATCCTGGACGATCTTCGCCGGGGCGAGATCCAGTTCTCCCGCTTCGCCTGGATGCTCGTCTGGTCGCTGGCGCAGAAGGCCGCTCAACTCGCGGGCCGTGGTCCATTCGGTCAGCTGGCGGGGCCCGGAAGCGATCGCTCCAAGGGCGATCTCGGTCTCCAGCCTGGCGATTGGGTCGAGGTACGCCCTGCATCCGAGATCAGCCCTACGCTCGACCGCGATGGCAGGAACAACGGCCTCACCTTCGATCCGGAGATGGCATTCTATAAGGGCCCGTTCCAGGTC
>WBZX01000236.1_pt1 | contig 52336 bp, 38 predicted proteins | sample 5204211 | NCBI WGS metagenome assembly WBZX01 (sample SAMN12344362, study PRJNA552823) | activated sludge metagenome | biome: Activated sludge suspended growth; feature: Nitrification reactor; material: Wastewater; isolation source: activated sludge from nitrification reactor of wastewater...
GTTCGTCCACAGAGCCAGCTCGTACGAGCGGTCGCCGAGGAAGGCGAGCCACTTGGCGTAGCGCACCACCACGTCGAACTCGTCGCCGTGCATGATCAGATAGCGCCGGCCGTCGGCACGCTCATGGATCGCATCACGCACGATCTCGATGCCGCCGAAGGTCTGCCCGCAGTAGTCCCGCAGCGCCTCGTCGTGATTGCCGGGGATGAAGACGATGCGCGCGCCCTTGCGCGCCTTGCGCAGGAGCTTCTGCAGCACGTCGTTGTGCGACTGGTGCCAGGCCGGTCCGCGGCGGATTTTCCAGAAGTCGATGATGTCGCCGACCAGGTAGATGACGTCCGCCTCGTTGTGCCGGAGGAAGTCGAGGAGCGCCGGCGCCTGGGCGGCCCGCGTTCCGAGATGTAGGTCCGAGATGAATATGGCCCGGTGCCTCTGAGGCCTTTCGCGGTCGCTGTCCACCCGCGCTCTCCACCGCTGCATCACTCGATGGCGGAGAAAGACCAGACTCGTATTTCAGGGGTGTGACAGCACCGGCGCTCGGGTTTCGCGAGCAGGCCGGCGCACGCCGGCTCGCTGTCGAGCCGCCTGGAATCTTTCCGACACAGCCGGAAGCATCGCCTGCCCGCTCCCCCACCCGGCCGCCCACGACATCATGCGGTTGGGTGGCCGGGTGGGGGAGCGGGCGGCTCGACTCCAATCGGAAAGATATAGCCTACTCCGCCGCCGCGTTCTTCGTCGCGGGGGCCGGCGCGGCCTTCGCGGCGGCAGCCGGCGCCTTCTTCGCCGCGGCGACCTTGCGCTTCGCCCTCGCGGGTGGCGCCGCGGGCTCGTCGCCGCCCCAGTTGAACAGCGACGACAGCGGCGCGCTCTCGCTGACGCCGCCCGCATAGGCCTGGAGGACCTTCACCTTGGCCCCGACCTTGGCGATCGAGGCGAGATGCACCACGTGCTCGTTCGTCAGCCGGAAGCAGCCCGACGAGTTGGCCCGCCCGACCGTGCGGTCGTTGTTGGTGCCATGGATGCGGTAGACGGTGTTGCCGAGATAGAGCGCGCGCGCGCCCTGCGGGTTGAGCATGCCGCCGGTGACGGTGAGCGGCAGGCCGGGCACGCGCTTGTGCATCTCCGGCGGCGGCGTCCACGACGGCCAGGACTGGATGCGGCTGATTTTCTCCGTGCCGCTCCAGGTGAAGCCCTCGCGTCCGACCGAGATCGGATACTGATACGCCTTCTTGCCCGGCAGCACGAAATAGAGCTTGTGCGCCTGAGTATCGATGATGATCGACCCGGCTTCCTCGTTCTGGTCGAAGTAGACGATCGGCGGCTCCGCCGGCTTGATGTCCGGCCGCTCGCCGCCCTGCATGAACTTCGGATAGACCGTCGGCGCGTAGGACTTGCGGCGCTCGGCGCGCGCGGCCTCGTCCTGCTCGGCCTTCTGCTTCATGTCGCTTTCGAAGACCGGACCGCGATCGCTCCAGCCGCTCTGCGCCAGGGCAGCCCCGGCGGTAAGCAGGAGACCGGCGGCCACCGCCGGCAGAATGACGAAGGAGCGTCTCATGCGGAACCCTCGAGTCCAGGCCCGATGCCGGTCGCATCGCGGGAATTGAGCCTCCTTGTATCCGTGCCGGCCGCGCCACCACAAGTTGATCTCCACGCCTCTGGAGATCGTTGCCCCCGACTGTGGCTCCATTGCGCCAACGGCCGCCGCCATGCCGGATCGCCACACCACCGAGCAAAGGCGCAAAAAACGCATGCGATTTCATAGAGTTGATCAGATGCCTGCGGGAGGATCGGCTCAGCGGGAGACCCGCCGCGCCGTCTCGCGCGCCTTGGCGACGAACTCGACGAACATGGCATCCATCATTGCCACGCTCTCCTTCGGTGCGGTCGCGGGTGTGCCGGCGTTGAAAGGTGGCGCCGGTGCATATTCGGCCAGCAGCTGCATGCCTTGCGCGTAGAGGTCGTCGCGCATCCGGGCGACGAGAGTCAGCCCGAAGTCGATGCCCGCGGTGACGCCGGCTCCCGTGATGCGGTTGCGGTCGATGACGACACGCTGGTCGACCGGCTCGGCGCCGAGATCGCGCAGCACCTCGCGGGTCACCCAGTGCGAGGTCGCCTTGTAGCCCTTGAGCAAGCCCGCCGCGCCGAGCACGAGCGAGCCGGTGCACACGCTGGTGACATACTTGGCGCGGGAACCGCGATCCTTGAGAAAGGCGATCGTCGCCGCGTCCTCCATGGCCGCCAGCGTGCCCGTCGTCCCGCCCGGAACGCAGATGACGTCGAGGTCCGCGGGGCACTCATCGAAGGTCATGTCGGGCACGAAGGTCAGCCTGGCGTCGCTGACGACCGGATCTTTCGTCTTGGCGACGATGAATGTCTTGGCCCCCATGAGCCCGGACAACATGTAGTGCGGGCCGACGAGGTCGAGCGCCGTGAAGCCCGGATAGGCGAGGAACGCAATCTGCTCCTTGCCGTGCCAGGACGGCGGAAACGCCGACATGTCGTGCTCTGCCGCCGCTTTTCCCGCGCCCGCGGCCGGACTCTCGGCGGCCGTGGCGGCAATCCGTCCGGCCCCGAGCGCGGCGAGAGCGATGAGCGGCGCGAGGTCGCGGCGGGTCAACGGCATGCGGCACTCCCTGTGCGCGGAGACGGGCGGCGCCGAGGCCGCCCGGTCATAGCGACGTGTTTCAGTACTTGTAGGCGATCGTGCCGTAGAAGGCGCGGTCGTCGCCTGGCGCAACCGCTCCGCCCAGGAACGGATAGGCCACGAAGTACTCGTTGCCGGTCAGATTCTTGACGTGGAGCGCGGCTTTGAAGTGCTCGGCCTCGTAGGCGATTTTTGCATCGATCGTATAGAAGCCGTCTACCGAGAACACGTTGTCCGCATCCGTGAACTGGCGAGAAGCGGCATAGATGCCGGCGCCAACACTCCAACCCCTGAGCATAGGCTGGTCGAAGGCGTAATTGACCCAAACGCGGCCGGAATGCTGCGGCACGATCGGGAATTTGTTTCCGGCTGGAATGCTGCCGATCAGATTGTCGGCGAACTCGACGTCGGTGTAACCGTAGCTTGCGAGCACCTGCCAGTTGCGCGTCGGCTGCCACAGCACGTCGGCCTCGTAGCCGCGGCTGCGCTGCTTGGCGAGCGCCGTCGCGCCGAGGCCGAGGACGACGCCGACATTGTCGCGATCGATCTCGAAGTACGACACGGTGCCGCTGAACTGGCTGCCGACGTTGAATTTGAAGCCGACCTCGCGCTGCTCGGAGTATTCGGGCAGCTGTGTGCCGCCCGGTAGCGGACGCGGCACCGCCCGCATGCCCTCGCTGTAGCTGGCATAGGCCGACAGTCCGGGCAGGAGATCGACGAGGATCCCGGCACGCGGCAGGATCTTGTGGGCCTCCTTCGTCGCGACCTGCGGGAAGCCGAGGTTGCTCTCCACCTGATCGATCTCGACATGCGACGAGCGCACGCCTGCAAGGATATGGATGCGGTCGTAGATCGTCGACTGCAGCTGAGCATAGACCCCTTTGGTCGTGAAGATGTTCTCCACGTCGTTGAATAGCGTGTACGTGAAGAAGGGGATGCCGGGCCCCTTGGGGTCGCTATACGGAACGCCAAATGCAGGATTGGGATCGGCAAGATTGACGAACGCCGCCAAGCCCAGATAGTCGGCAGAAAGGAATCCCTGCTCCTTGACGCGCGAATAATCGGCGCCGACGAGGACCTTGTTCTTGGTCGGTCCGGCCTGGAATTTGGCCAGCAGATTTGCGGCCACCGAGACTTCCTCGACCTCCTCGTGAAGCTCGGAGTTCGCCAGGAACCATGTCGACGGTGGAATGGCGGGCACACCGGCCTGTACGAAGTCGCCGACCAGCAGCTGCGTGTTCTGCTCGAAACCGCCTTTGCTCCAGCGCGCCTTGGCGTTCGCCGACCACACCTCGTTCAGCTTGTGGTCGAGCGTCACCGTGACGCCATGCACCTCCGAATAGCCGCGAGGAATGTCGGCGGGGCCGATGAACATCTCGCGGTCGATGCGGAAGTTACCCGCTATGGTGCCTGTGACCGGGAGACCCTGGTAGGTCTGCTGCTGCGACTTGGACAAGCGTCCCTGCACCGTCAACGTGGTGTCGGTTTTGTTCGTGAAGGTCAGCGTCGGGTTGATCGAATAGCGGTCCTGTTCCAACACCTCGATGAAGCTGTCGGTCGCCGTGTACTCGCCCGTGACGCGGAACAGCACCGTGCCATTGGATGTGAGCGGCTGGTTCACGTCGAAGTAGGGCTGCAGGAAATTGTGGCTGCCGAAAGTGAAGCCGAACTCGCCGGATGCCCTGTCGGTCGGGAGCTTCGAGACGATATTGATGGCGCCGCCGATCGGCGCGCCGCCACCACCTCCGTAGAGGATGGCGGCTGGGCCCTTCAGCACCTCGATACGTTCGACATTGGCGAAGGCGTCCCTGTCGCCGAGGCTGAACGGCATCACCATGCCGTCGAGCCAGGCCTGGGCACCGAAGCCGCGGATGGTGTACGGGTAGAGCTGCGTGTCGGCGATGCTTCGCGTGTTCGGGCCCTGGACGTTGGAGACGTTCTGGATCGCTTCGGAGACAGTGATCGGCTTCTGATCCTCGATCACGCTCTTCGGCACCACCTGGATCGACTGCGGGATCTGCTCGATCGGCGTCGCCGTCTTGGTCGACGACATGGCCGAAAGCGCCCGGTAGCCCTGCACCGGGCCGGCGGTGGTCAGCGTCGTGCCGGGCGGCAGCTGGAGCCCGCGAAGGTCGAGCGCGGGATTGTAGGTGCCGAGCGCCGTGGCCGGCGACGGGCTCGCCTCGGCAGTGGCGACGGTGGGCGCGGGCGGCGGTGGGGAAGCGGCAGCGGGAGCCGGCTTCGGCTTGCTTGCCACCTTTTTGCGCGGCTTCGGCGGCGGCGCGTCCTCGACAACGGCCTTCTTGGGTGCGGGCTTCGCGGCGGCATCGGCCGCCGGCTTCTTCTGCTGCACGACGACCGGCGGCAGGCTCTCGCCGGCCTTGCCCGACGCTGCCGCGGCAGGAGCATCGCTGGCCGGCTTGGCCTCCTGGGCAAGCGCCTGGGACTGATGCGCGACAATGGCCGCGCCCGCGAGCGCCGCGACGATGAGCTTCGACATGATGGCCGGTCCTTGGAAGGCGACTGCGCGCGCCCGAGTGAGAGCACGCCCTGATCTGGGATTGGGTCGGGATCAGGCCAGCGCCGGAGGACCGCGTCCGGGCGGGCGAATGCGCTTCAGCTGCTCGACGCTCTGGTCAGGCCGGACGAGATAGACCCCGGCGGCCGCGGGCGGCTCGGGAATCTGCCAGCCGGAAGGCGGCGGCAACGCGAAGGCGGAGGCCAAGCCCGAGCAGAGCGGGCAGTGCTTCGCCGCATGAGAAGGACTCGTCTTGCCGCCTTCTGCGTCCTCGGGGTCGAAATGGCAGATGGTCGCGAGATCCGCCGCGAGCGCGACAACGGCGGGATTGACCGCGTCGCTGAGCATGGCGCCGTGATGGCGAACGACGGCCGCGGCGTGCGCGAGCACACCCACCACCGCCAGAATGCCGATCCACCGACGCCAAACCATAGGTACCCCCAGGATCGGATATCGTTATCGGCAGCGCGTTTTGGGAGCAATACTGCATTCCCGATTTGAGGCCCGAGGCATCATCATGTGTGGCAATTCCCACACATACTCGGCACGCCGGCTCAACGCTTGACGAGCGCGAAGTTGCCCTCGCCCGGCGTGGTGAAGAACTCGGGTGTCTGCCGGCCGCTGGTGGCCCGCTCGACCTCCTTGCTGACGTAGGAGGCGAGGTCGTAGAGCAGGATCGCCCTCGCCTTTTCGTCGAGCGCGCGCCCGCCGAGCCCGTTCATGAGCGCGTACGTGAACTGGCCGTGCTTGACCTTGGTTGCTTCTTCCGCGAACTGCTCGGCCTTCGCAGCGGTGAAGGCGAAGAAGCGGCTGACCTTCGCGTCCTCCGTCAGGCCGTGATAGTAGGAATTGCTGGCGTGGCAGGCATCGAGGAACAGCAGCCTGCGGCCCTGCACGCGGTTGATGGCCGCCTGAACCTCGCTCCATTCGATGAACGTGTCGGTGCCGTCCTCGCCTTTCTCCTCGCGCGCGTCGGTGGGCACGAAATAGTAGCCACCGCCACGGTTGATGCCGTGACCGGCAAAGAACAGCGCCACCGTGTCATTGCCTTTCGCGTCTCCGACGATGCGGTCGAGCGCGGCCTTGATGTTGGCCTTGGTCGGCGCCTCCGCCTCGCCGCCGAGATTGGTCAGCAGGTGCACCTGGACGCGGCCGTGGGAGCGCTGCATCTCGCGCTCGGCGATGGCGGAAAAACCGCGGGCATCGCTGCCGGCATACTGCAGATCGCAGGATCCCTCCGGCCCCAGGCAGCGCTTCGGCAGGCCAGGATAGCGGTCGACACCGACCGCCAGGATGTAGAGCGTGCCGCGCTTGTCGAGCGCGCCTTCGCCCCGGTGCTTGATCTTGATCGAGAGCGCGGTCTCGGTCTGGTCGCTGCTGCCGATCTCGTTGGTCGCGACCACGCGCACGACGTTGTCACCCCCGAACAGCGGGATCACCAGGGCGCGATACTCGACGCCCGGCTCGCGCGCCAGGTCCTCCGGCAGCTCTCCAGGCTCCGCGGCGACCTTGCGGTCCTTGACCCAGACATCGATGCTGTCGACCGGAAGGTTGCTCTCGCGCACACCGACGACGATCGTCGCCCGCCCTCCGCTGGCTTCCGGCGCCCCTTGCAGCGCCGTGATGATAGGCGGCCGGCCGAGCTGGAGGATTTTCTCGATCGTCATGGCCTGCGGAGCCAGCGTCTCGACGGCCTCGCTGGCGCTCACTGAGAGGATGGCGCGCTCGACGATGTCCGGCCGCCGCAGATGCTCGCGAAGCTGCTGGCTGCGCACGTAGTCGGCGGCCTTGTCCGGCCCCCGGTTGACATGCCAGCCGACGAGCTCGCCGCCGCCCTGCGAGCCCGTGTAGTAGCCCTGCGGCGTCCACATCACCCACTCGCCGTCGGTGCCATGGAACAGTGTGGCCACCAGCTCGCCCGTGGCCAGGTTCCACAGCTTGACCGTCTGGTCGCTGCCGCCCGACACCAGGAGGCGCCCGTCCGGCGACGGCGTCTGCGTCCACACCGCGCCGGAGTGGCCGGTGTAGGCGGCAAGCCGGCCGCCCTCGAGATCGTAGGCCTCGAGGAGTCCCTTGTCGCCGCCGCCCAGCACCACCTCGCCGGACGGCGCGAAGCCGTAGGTCCGCCAGGCCAGCCGCTCGCCCTTATCGCCGGCCGGTGGCTTCAGCAGCGAGCGGATCTCGCCGCCTTCGCGGATCTCGAGCGCCGCTGCGCCTGGGCCGCCCGCGCCGCCACCGCCCGAGCCGGGCCCCTTCCTGCCCCCGCCACCGCCTCCTCCCGATCCCGAGACGGCGGCCACGCTCCATTCGCCGGCCTTGTCCTCCGCGTGCACGAAGCCCTTTGCCGATTCCTCGTCGACCGCCAGCGGCGTGCCGAGACGTGCTCCCTCGCCCGGCAGGTCGATGGAGACCTCCATGGGGCCGCGCAGCAGATGCGACGTTCCCTCGAACGTATGCGACCACGCGATGGTGCGATTGTCCGGAAAGAAGCCCGTGGCCGACACCGTGCGTCCGGTGCCCTTCAGGGTCTCGATGGTCTGCGTGTCCTCGAGCTTCCAAAGGTGGATCTCGTGATCGAAGCCGCCGGCGGTCGCGACCAGCCCGTCCTCCCGGATGGCGGCCGGCAGCACGAAGCCGTCGTGCCCTTTGTAGGACGCGACCTCGCTGCCGTCGGCCACGCTGAGGACACGCTGTTCGAACTTGCGCCGGCAGCGCTCCGCGCAGGTGACGACGAGCCGCCCGCCTTCGCCGTCCGCGGCCAGCGCGCCGGGAACGAACTCCAGGCGGGCCAGGTCTTTCTCCGCCCAGCCGTCGCTGCCGCTCCACAGCTTGACCGATCCATCCTGCGCTGCCGTGGCGATCGAGCCGCTGCCAGCAAGCACGGCCATACCCGACAGCGGCGCGCCGTGCCCTGAGAGCGTCGCCGACGCCTCGTCGGAATCCGGCGACCACAGCCGCGCCGTCTTGTCGAGCGACGCGGTGATGGCGCGCTGGCCGTCGCTGGTGAAGCCGACGGCGACGATGCCGCCTTCGTGCCCGCGGTAGACCCGCGCCGGCTGGCGCGAGGCCATGTCCCACAGCACCGCGAGGCCATCCATTCCACCCGACAGCAGCTGCCCGCCGTCGGAGGAGAACGCCAGCGCGCGCACCTCGTCCGAATGGCCGGCCAGCACGAACGCGATCTCACCCGTCCTGAGATCGTAGACCCGGATGACCTGCCCGCCATGCTCGGGAGAGTCCATCGAGCCCGCCGCCGCCAGCAGGATGCCGTCCGGCGACAGCGCGAGGGCGTGGATGGTCCCCTTGGCGCCGGTCTCGATCTCTCCCCTGAGCACGCGCTCGCTGCGCGCCTCGGCGAGGTTCCAGATGCGGATCGTCTTGTCGTCGCCGCCGGAGATGAGACAGTTGCCCGAGGACGTGAACACCAGCGCGCGAATGGGAGCCGTATGCCCGCCCGTGTCGAGCACAAGCTGAGGCGGCGCCGGAGCCGTCTCTCCATCCTGATCGCCGGCAGCTGGCTTCTCCGATGCGGCTGACTTCTCGGGCGGTGTCGTGCAGGCATCGAAACGCGCGCCGCCGATGCCGCCGAGCGTCGCCAGGGACGGTGCCGCGGCGTCCTCCTGCTGGCCGTCTTGCTGCTGAGCGGTGTCCTGCTGGTCCTCCGGGGAGGCAGGTGCGTCAGCGCTCTCGGCCGCCTCGCTTGCGGCGGGTTCAGCCGACGATGCAGGAGCATCCCCGCCGCTGTCCGCCGCGCTTGCCGTCTCTCCCGGCGACTCGCCGGGCGGCGCGCTGGCTGGACCGGGACCCGAGGCCGGCCCCGTTTCCGGCGGCGGGTCGTACGTCGACGGAGAGCTCTTGCTGCCGCTGCCGTCACTCGGACCCTTGACAATCGGGCTAATGACATCGCCGGTACCGTCATCGGGAGCGTAGTAGACGTCGTCGTCGCCACCCACGCCACCGGGCTGGTACTCGAAATGGTAGGTGTCGGGCCCTGAGCCCGTCTTGATGAACAGGAAGCCCGTCGAGCCGCCCCAAGTGTAAGGCACCCAGGCCGTCTTGACCCCCCACATCATCGACTTGCAGTACTTGTAGAGCTGCGGATTGGAGGCTTGTGAAACCTGATAGGATTTGAACTTGTCCCGCCACGACAGGTACGGCTTGGCCGCGTTGGCGAGTCCGTACCACTTCCGCTTCGTGATCGGCGACGCCTTGTAGGCGCCGTTGGCCGCCTTCGAGCCGAGCTTGTAGGCGGCCTGCTTCGACGCGAAACCAACCGCCGGCGAGCCGCCGCCACCTTTTGCCCAGGACCCGGCCGCGGTCTTCGGCTGGAACTTGGCGCCGGCATTGCCTGCGCCCAAATTTTTTACCGCCGCCGCCCCAGGCAAGGCCGGGTTCTGCGCGTTGACCGCGTTGACGGCCGGCCCCTTCGGCCCCGGCACGCCCTTGAATTTCGCCAAGGGCCCCTGCAGCCCCGCCGGAGCCTTGCCGCCCGCCATGCCGGCCATGCCGCCGGCCTGCCCCTTCCGTTGCAGGACAGCCTGCCGCAGCGCCTGGACGCGCTGCAGGCGTTGCGCCTCGAGCTTCTGCGCCGCCGCGCTCGGCACGGCCTGAACGGGCTTGAACGGGACGACGGCCTTCACTGCAGCGCCGGTTCCCGTTTTTGCATTGAGCGGCAGCTTGCCGAGTCCCGTCGGCCCCACCGGCCCGGCGGCGCCCACTTTGGCGGCCGGGTTTTGCACTTGCGGCGGAGATCCCTTGGCCGGGAATTGCCTTCCGCCGGTGTTCGGTAACCGGTTGAATTGCTTGAACTGATTGGCGATGGCGTTGTTTTGGCCCTTGTGGCCGTTGCTGTTCGGGCCGATGGCGTTGTGCGATTTGGCGATACCCTGCGACTTCACAACACCCTGGCCGCCGCCCTTCTGCGAGCCACGCGACGAATGCTGCCCCGAGCCTTGCCCGGAGAACGATTTGACATAGGCCTTGGTGCCGGGCCCCTTGTTGCCGGATCCCTTGCTGCCCGAAGAGGCGTTCGCGCGCGACTTGAACAGCTGCTGTTTCGCCGCCGAGTGGCCCGCGCCTTGCCGGGACGGCTGCCGCTGCGCTCCGCTGTTCCGGCTGAAGGTCTTGAAGCGATTCTGCTGGACCGCCCTTTGCTTCGCGGCGTACTGCGCGACCGCGCTCGACGACCCGCAGATATCGATAATCCAGAATGACAACAGAAACGAAATCAGCAATCCCAGGACGCGAATACCCATACGCATACGCGCCTCGCTGATTTCCAGCTCGACTTCACAAACGACATTACATCATTCATTCATTTCCACTGAAGGCTACGATTCCACTAAAGAATTGTCAAGCAACTGGGACTGACTACCTATTCTCCATATCATTCAATTCCCTGCGGCAATCTCATCGACTCATTTCCTCCTGCATCTGACTGACGTCCGGACCGTCTTCGGGCTACGCGGACGCCGGCTCGTTGACATCGGGTCGGGGCCTGTCGGATGATCGCCGGCAGCACAGCTGGCTGAAGTGTACGACGAGGATTTTCTTGCCTGGTCCGCTTGTCTCGCCTGACGGCATCGGACCGTTCCGAGGAGTTTTAGTGTGATGCGGTCGACGGTTGTCAGGCGGGGCGCGGCGGCGCTCCTCGCAGTTCTCCTCTCGCTCGACGCCGCGCCATCTCGAGCAGCCAGCTGCAGCGCCGGCGCCAGCCCCTCCACCGCCCGCATCGTCCGCTTCGGCGACGAGACCATCGATCGCTGGCCCGGGTTCGCCGCCATCCGCCGCAAGCTCGGCGGAGCGGAAAGCTTCTTCTGCGGCGCCACGGCGATCGCCCCGCAATGGCTGGTCACCGCCGCTCACTGCGTCGATGCCTGGAAGCGGGACGCGGACGGCGGCTATGTCGACAGCGAGGGCTGGAAGCTCGAGGCGGTGCTTGGCACCGAGGACCTCGATCTCATCCCGTCGACGGGCGTCTTCCAGCCGCGCGAGATCATCATCCACGAAGGCTATCGCCAGGTCGTTTCCAAGGGCCGCTTCCTCGGCCTCGACAACGACATCGCGCTCATCAAGCTCGACCGACCCTGGGAGGGACCGCTGGCCCCGGTCGGCGCCGTCGCAGCCGCCAGCACGCTGCTGCGCGTCGCCGGCTTCGGCATCGATGTGCGCCAGGGCTCGGGCGTTCAGGCCCGCGTCCGCGCCAGCGACGGCACCAAGTACTATGCCGGCTCCCAGCGCCTCAAGGTGGCGACCGTTCCGCAGGTGCCGCTCCGCCGCTGCAAGGCGGCCTACAGCGAGGCGACTATCATCGGCGACCGCCAGATCTGCGCCGGCTCGATCTGGCAGGGAGAGGATAGCTGCAACGGCGACAGCGGCGGCCCGCTGATGACCCCGGAGCCCGACAGCGGCTGCCCGTATCTCGTCGGCGTCGTGAGCTGGGGCCCGGAGCGCTGCGGCGCGCCGGAGAAGTACGGCGTCTATACCCGCCTCTCCGAGTTCGTGTCCTGGATCCATGCCAAGTCGGGCGTGGCCATCAAGGTCCGCGAGACACGCGCGCTGTCCCTCAGCGACCAGCAGAAGGAGCTGCTCGACCAGCTCGACAAGACGCTGCGCCCCGTCTCCGGCCGCCTCGACGTCTACATCCCCGGCCAGGGCCGCCTGAAGAGCGGCCAGTTCTTCCACTTGACCGTCGACAGCGCCGTCGACGGCCGCCTTATCCTGATCGACATTCGCCCGACGGGAGTGATCCGCCAGATCGTGCCGAACACGTTCTCCAAGGGCCCGGTGCAGATCGAGGCATCATCGCCCGTGCGCGTGCCCAACAAGCGCGTGCACGGCTTCGAGGCGTTTCAGGCCGAAGCCGCCGGAGGACGCGGACGGATCGTCGCCATCGTCGTGCCCGAAACATTCGCATACGATGCAGCCGTGAAGGGACCACAAGCCCTCGCGGGCGGCGCCCCCGACAGCAAGATCATCGCCTTCGACGACAAGACCGGCACCGCCTACCTGACCAGCCTCGTCGACCAGGTGCTGCGCAACCTGCCGGCGGACAAGACGGGTAAGGCCTCGGGCTGGGCCTACGGCACGGTGGACTACCGGTACGTCGATTGAATTGCGCTAGACGGCATACTTTCTTGCCGCCGGCGCACTGCTCATCCGCGACGCACGTGTGCGAAAGGAGCGACTTTCATGACCAGAAAATGTTGCGCGCGGCCCGCGATCCCGGCCGCCAGTCTGGCCTCGGCAGTCATTCTGGCCACCGCCGTCGCGCTCGCCGGATTCCCCTCCGCGCCGGCCGCCGCCGACCCGGGTCAGGCCTCCGAGAAGGCCACGAAGACCAAGCAGAAGACCGGCCGCAAGCGCGCAATTGCCGTGTCGTGCTCGCCCGAGGAGTACTGCGATCTCGACTTCGACGCCGGCCGCTGCGTCCCCAATGAGAAGGGAAAGGTCAAAAAGGTCGACTGCAAGCTTCTGAAGGACGAGTAGAGGATCAGCGGCCCAGCCGCCATCGCAACCGGCGGCGCTGCGATCAGCGTGCCGGCATGGCCGCGTCTGCTGTCGATAGCGCGTTGCGGTCGGCCGCGCCGCCGTCGGGCGCGAGGCAGATGAAGGCCGCGCGCCCGCCCTCGATCGCATAGGACGGCAGGTTGGAGTGGCTCGAGCAGACCTCGCCGTCGGAGGTGAGCGAGAAATCGCGCAGCACGGTGACGCGGGTGGGCGACGGATAGCTCACGAACTGGCCATTCTCGGGCGTGAAGCGGATGATGCGGTCGGAGTTGTTGGCCGCCAGCCAGATCGCGCCGCGGGCCGGGTCCGGGATCAGCGCGTACGGCGTCTCGTACTCGCCCTCGCCGACCGCCGGGATGCGGTAGGTCTCGAACTTCTGTGTAGCCGGATCGAAGCGCATCAAGCCGCTCTCGTCGAACGCCGGGATCCACAGGATGCCCTTGTCGTCGAAGCGGAGCCGCCGCGGCCCGCTCATCGGGGTCGGCCATTCCTTGATGGCCAGCGTCTTGGGATCGATGCGGCCGATCTTGTTGGTGTTGAGCTTCGCGTACCAGATGCTGCCGTCGCCCGGATGAACGTCGATGCCGTAGGGGAACGACACAACCGAGTAGCCGAAGATGCGGTGCGTTGAGAGATGCAGGTGCACGGCGGTGTGAGGGAACCACGAGCCGATGCGCATCAGTGTCGGCAGGCCGCGCTGGCTGATGTAGTTGATGATGCTGTCCGTCGGCAGGTCGATCACCTTCATCTGCCGCGTCTTGGGATCGAAGCGGCCGACCTGATTGGAGGCGAGCATCGTGAACCACACGATGTCCTGGCGATCGACGCGGACGGTGTGGGGATAGAGCGCGTCACGGGGGACGGGGAACAGCTCGAAGCGCCGCGTCGCCGGGTCGAACGACATCAGCGTGCTGGACAGCGAGTTGGTGATCCAGATGCGGCCGTCGCTGGTCTCGGCCATGCTGTGCGGGCCGTGCTTGCCGGTGAAGACGCCGATCGGCAGCTTGAGGCCGGCGAACAGGCCACCGCGCGGCAGATCGATTTCGGGGAACGGAACCTTGTCGATGGCCCCGGTCGCGCGGTCGAGAATCCACAGAAGGTCGTGGCCCTCGTCCGTGCCGTAGAGCTTGCCGTCGCGCCCGACCATGGCGTCGTGGACGAACGTGAACCCGTCGCCGACAGGCCATTCGCGCACCTTGGCGCGGGCGAGCCACGGCCCGGCGCCATAGCTCTGGCTGGCCTGGATCGGACGCCCGTCGAAACCGCGCTCGAGCACGCTGACGACCGTGCGTTTCTGCGGCGTCGACAGCAGGGCCATGAGGCCCTCGTCCATCTTGTCGACGGCCGCCATCCACGCCTCGTGGCTGCGCGGGGCGCGAGTCGTCTCGTTGCCGATCTGATGGCAGTAGTTGCACTGGCTGATGAACGGCAGCCGGTCGCGCTTGACGTCCGGCCACGGCAGGCGCGCGTTGAAGGCCGAGGCCGAAAGCGCGTCGGAAGCCGCCTCGGCGTTGGCGAAGGGCGCGAACGTCAGCGTCAGTGGCGGGGCGTGATCAGCCGCCGGCTGCGCGACATTGACATCGGCGAAGCCGGCGAGGCGCGCGCGGATCTTCACCGTCCCGGTGTAGGGAACCCGGATCGCGAAAACGCCCGCGGCATCGGTGTAGACCGTCTCCCGGCGCTCCGTGCCGGCCTCGAAGACGGTCACCATGGCGCCGGCGGCGGGCTGGCCGAGGGGCGTCGTGACCCGCCCGGTGAAGGCGGCGGCGCTCGCATCGCCGGAGGTGGCGCCGATAGCGGCCAGGGTCGCGAGTAAGGCGAGCAGCGAGCGGGCGAGGATGCTGCGAGCGATGATCATGCGCGTGCCTCCCGGCCGCCGATCCAGTCCCGGAGCGCCGCGCTCCACCAGTAGGAGGCGAGAAGCGGAACGGCCAGGAACGTCATCATCGGGCCCCCGAAGGCGATGTTGACGAGCAGCGCCATCGCCGAGATGTCGAGCTTGCGGTGGCCGAGGCCGTCGCCGAAGTCGATCACCAGATCCATCGTCAATTCGCTGAACAAGGCCACCATCGCGATCGCCAGGATCACGCGATGGCCGCGGCCGAGCCAGACCAGCGCCGCCACGATGGCGAGACCCACGGCCGGTACGAGATAGCCCAGGGCCATCATTCCGACGTAAGCGGTGGCCAGCGCCGCCAGCATCAGAAGCCCGGCAAGGACGGTGGCGATCAACGGTCGCTCGGAAGCTTGCATGTCAGTCGACGCCCGACGTTGGCTGCCGGCGCATCCCAGCAGGAAATCGAAATACACGGGTCTCATAGACAAAAACACCGTTCGTGCCAACTCGGCCAGGCCGTGCCGGACGGCCGCGAGCGGGGCGGATGAAGCCGAAAACAGCGTCCGTCCAGCAGATTAACCCTCCGGCCAATCTCCCTGCACAGGCTTCGGACAATCGGTTGCGATCGGTCGTTGGGCGACGGTCGAGTTAACGGTCGGCGCGCCGTCCCGCCTCCTGCACGCGGGCGCATGCCTTTCCTTTGACCGGATGCGTGCCGCCCCCTACGGTCCGCGTCATGATCGACAAGCTCGAGCTGTTGCTGTTTCTCGCTCAGGAGCGCCACTTCGGCCGCGCCGCGGAAGCCGCGGGCGTGACACAGCCGACCCTCTCGTCGGCGGTGAAGAGCCTCGAGGAGCAGCTCGGCGTCCTGATCGTCGAGCGGGGATCTCGGTTCCGCGGCTTCACGGGCGAGGGCGAGCGGGTCCTCGAATGGGCGCGCCGTCTGGTCGGCGACGCGCGCAACATGCGCCAGGAGATCGACGCGCTGAAGAAGGGACTGGCGGGCACGCTGCGCCTGGGCGTCATCCCGACCGCGCTGCCGTTCGTGCCGGAGATCACGGTTCCCTTCCGCAAGAAGCATCCGCACGTTGCGTTCTCCGTCCTCTCGCTCACCTCGAACCATATCCTGTCGCGGATCGAGAACCTCGAGATCGACGCCGGCATCTCCTATGTCGAGGGCGAGCCGACGCGCGGCGTCACCACGCTGCCGCTCTACGAGGAGCGCTATGTGGTCCTGGTGGCGCCCATGAGTCCGCTCTCCAAGCTCGAGGCGATCACGTGGGCCGAGGCCGGCCGGCTGCCGCTGTGCCTGCTCACCCGCGACATGCAGAACCGGCGCATCATCGATCGTCATCTCGAGGAGGCGGGCGGCGCCCGCGCGCCGACATTGGAGTCGAACTCGCTGCTGCTGCTCTACGCCCACGTGCGCCATGGCGAGTGGGCGAGCATCATTCCGGCGCGCTTCGTCGAAACGCTGGAGGAGCCGGGCCGGTTGAAGGCCATTCCGCTCATCGAGCCGTCGGTGACGCAGCGCATCGGGCTCGTCGTCGACCGCCGCGAGCCGCACTCGCCTCTGGTCGAAGCCTTGAAAGCGCAGGCGCGGCGCATCGCCGGGCAGCTCGCGACGGTGCCGATCTGAGCCGCGCAAACGGGCGTTTTTCAAGGCCGCGGCGGTCACATCCTGACATTTGAATTTTTGATTTTCTGCTCTTCGCGCCGCTTCGATCGGCTTTTCCTATCGACGGACGGAACAGCTTTATTGATCCGGAGACTGCGACAGGTTGTCCTGATGGTCGGATGAGAAACGACCGAGGGACGCCGCAGATGGGCCATCATGAGCCATGCCTCCGCGAGCCGTGTCATGAGCCGTGGAGCGAGGCGCGCACCCGGGACATCGTCGCCCGGCACGCCGGCATCGAGGGGCCGCTGCTGCCCATCCTCCATGACGTGCAGGAGGCCTTCGGCTACGTGCCCGAGGCCGCCATTCCGGTCATCGCCGAGGCGCTGACCCTGTCGCGCGCCGAGGTCCACGGCGTCGTCACCTTCTACCACGACTTCCGGCGTGAGCCGGCCGGGCGGCACGTGCTCAAGATGTGCCGCGCCGAGGCCTGCCAGGCCATGGGCGGCGAGCGGCTGGTGGCCGCCGCCGAGGACCGCCTCGGGGCCCGCTGCGGCGAGACGAGCGCCGACGGCCGCGTGACGCTGGAGCCGGTCTACTGCCTCGGCCTCTGCGCCACCGCGCCCTCGGCCATGATCGACGGCCGCATCGTCGGCCGCCTCGACGACGACAAGCTCGCCGCCATCATCAAGGGAGCGATGTCGTGAGCGTGCGCCTCTTCATTCCCAGGGACGCCGCGGCGCTGGCCGTCGGCGCCGACGACGTGGCGGCGGCGCTGGCGGAAGCGGCGAGAGCGGCCGGCGTCGAGGCCGAGATCGTGCGCACCGGCTCGCGCGGCATGCTGTGGCTGGAGCCACTGGTCGAGGTCGAGCACGACGGCATCCGCTACGGCTACGGGCCGGTGGAGCTGTCCGACATCGGCGAGCTGGTCGCCGCCGGGCTCCTCACTGACAAGGTCATCTGGCACGGCAAGGCGCTCGGCCCCGTCGAGCAGATCGGCTTCTTCAAGCGCCAGACGCGGCTCACCTTCGCCCGCTGCGGCGTCATCGATCCCCTCTCGCTGGACGGCTATCGCGCCCACGGCGGCTACAAGGGGCTCGAGCGGGCGCTGTCGATGCAGCCGCTGGAGATCGTCGACGAGGTGACGCGGTCGGGGCTTCGCGGCCGCGGCGGCGCCGGCTTCCCGACCGGCATCAAGTGGAGGACGGTCCACGACGCGCAAGCCGATCGCAAGTACATCGTCTGCAACGCCGACGAGGGCGACAGCGGAACCTTCGCCGACCGCATGATCATGGAAGGCGATCCGTTCGTGCTCGTCGAGGGCATGACGATCGCCGGCCTCGCGGTGGGCGCCACCAAGGGCTTCATCTACGTCCGATCCGAATATCCGCACGCCATGGCGGCCCTGACTTCGGCGATCGCCATCGCGCGCGACGCGGGACTGCTGGGCGTGCGGATTGCAGGCTCCGCGCGCGCCTTCGACATCGAGGTGCGCAAGGGCGCCGGCGCTTACGTCTGCGGCGAGGAGACGTCGCTGCTCGAAAGCCTCGAGGGCAAGCGCGGCATCGTGCGAGCGAAGCCGCCCCTGCCCGCGCACAAGGGCCTCTTCGGGCGTCCGACGGTGATCAACAACGTGCTGTCGCTGGCCGCGGTGCCGTTCATCCTGGCCGAGGGCGCGAAAGCCTATTTCGACTACGGCGTTGGGCGCTCGCGCGGCACCATGCCGATCCAGCTCGCCGGCAACATCCGCCAGGGCGGACTTTTCGAGACGGCGTTCGGCATCACGCTCGGCGAGCTCGTGGATCAGATAGGGGTCGGCACGGCAACGGGCCGTCCGGTGCGCGCGGTGCAGGTGGGCGGCCCCCTCGGCGCCTACTTCCCGCGCGCACTGTTCGATACGCCGTTCGACTATGAGGCTTTCGCGGCCAAGGATGGCCTTATCGGCCATGCCGGCGTGGTGGTGTTCGACGACACGGTCGACATGGCGCGGCAGGCGCGGTTCGCGTTCGAGTTCTGCGCCGCCGAGAGCTGCGGCAAGTGCACGCCGTGCCGAATCGGCTCGACCAGGGGCCGCGAGGTGATGGACCGCGTCATCGCCGGCGAAACCGGCAAGGCCGCGAGCCTCGAGCTGGTGGCCGATCTTTGCAACACGATGAAGTTCGGCTCGCTGTGCGCGCTCGGCGGCTTCACGCCCTATCCGGTCCTGAGCGCGCTGACGCACTTCCCGGAAGATTTCCGCCGCGCACCGCGGCTCGCCGAAGCCGCGGAGTAGGACCCATGACCCTCTACAAGGAAATCGACTTCGGAACGCCCGTCTCGCGCTCGAAGCGGATGGTGACGCTGACGATCGATGGGCGCGAGGTGAGCGTGCCCGAAGGCACCTCGATCATGCGCGCGGCCATGGAGATGGGGACCGAGATCCCCAAGCTGTGCGCCACCGACATGCTCGACGCATTCGGCTCGTGCCGCCTGTGCCTGGTCGAGATCGAGGGCCGCGCCGGCACGCCCGCATCCTGCACGACGCCGGTCGCGCCGGGCATCGTCGTCAGGACACAGACCGAGCGGCTGGCCCAGATCCGCCGCGGCGTCATGGAGCTCTACATCTCCGACCATCCGCTCGACTGCCTCACCTGCGCCGCGAACGGCGACTGCGAGCTGCAGACGCAGGCCGGAGCCGTGGGCCTGCGCGATGTGCGCTACGTCGCGAGCGGCGCCCAGACTTCGACGGTCACGTGCGCCAGCCACGTCTCGGCGCGCCACGCCGACGGCACCGCGAATTTCGACTGGAAGCCGAAGGACGAGAGCAACCCCTACTTCACCTACGATCCCTCCAAGTGCATCGTCTGCAATCGCTGCGTGCGGGCCTGCGAGGAGGTGCAGGGCACCTTCGCGCTGACCATCTCCGGCCGCGGATTCGATAGCCGTGTCTCGCCCGGCATGGACGAGGCGTTCCTCGCCTCCGAGTGCGTCTCCTGCGGCGCCTGCGTGCAGGCCTGCCCGACCGCCACGCTGTCGGAGAAGTCGCTCATCGCCATCGGCCAGCCCGAGCATTCGGCGGTGACCACGTGCGCCTATTGCGGCGTCGGATGCACCTTCAAGGCCGAGATGCGCGGCGAGCAGGTCGTGCGCATGGTGCCGTGGAAGGACGGCAAGGCCAACCGCGGCCACTCCTGCGTCAAGGGCCGCTTCGCCTACGGCTACGCCACGCACAAGGAGCGCATCACGAGGCCGATGGTGCGCGACAGGATCATCGACCCCTGGCGCGAGACCACGTGGGAGGAGGCGATCGGCCGCGTCGCCTCGGAGTTCACGCGCATCCAGCAGCAGTACGGCCGCACGGCCGTCGGCGGACTCACCTCGTCACGCTGCACCAACGAGGAGACGTTCCTCGTCCAGAAGCTGATCCGCGCCGGTTTCGGGGTCAACAACGTCGACACCTGCGCCCGCGTCTGCCACTCGCCCACGGGCTACGGCCTGAAGACCGCGTTCGGCACCTCGGCGGGCACGCAGGACTTCGACTCGGTCGAGCGGACCGACGTCATGCTGCTCGTCGGCGCCAACCCGACCGACGGGCATCCCGTGCTCGCCAGCCGCATGAAGAAGCGCCTGCGCCAGGGCGCCCGGCTGATCGTCATCGACCCGCGCCGCGTCGACCTCGTCAAGTCGCCGCACGTCTCCGCCGCCTACCATCTGGCGCTCAAGCCGGGCAGCAATGTCGCCGTGCTCACCGCCATGGCCCACGTCATCGTCACCGAGGGGCTGGTCGACGCGGAATTCATAGCCGCGCGCTGCGACGCCGACGAGTACGCCGAGTGGGCGGCCTTCGTCTCCGATCCCGCCCGCTCGCCGGAAGCGGTCGCCAGGTACACGGGCGTCGACCCGGATCTCGTCCGCGGCGCCGCGCGGCTCTACGCGACCGGCGGCACGGCCGGCATCTACTACGGCCTCGGCGTCACCGAGCACAGCCAGGGCTCGACGACGGTGATGGCCATCGCCAACCTCGCCATGGCGACCGGCAACCTCGGCCGCGAGGGCGGCGGCGTCAATCCGCTGCGCGGGCAGAACAACGTGCAGGGCTCGTGCGACATGGGCTCGTTCCCGCACGAGCTCTCGGGCTACCGCCACGTCTCCGACGCCGCGACGCGGGCGCTGTTCGAGCGCGAGTGGGGACGTCCGCTCGACGCCGAGCCGGGATTGCGCATTCCCAACATGCTCGACGCCGCGGTCGAGGGCACGTTCAAGGCGCTCTACGTGCAGGGCGAGGACATCCTGCAGTCCGACCCCAACACGCACCACGTCTCGGCCGGCCTCGCGGCCATGGAATGCGTGGTGGTGCAGGACCTGTTCCTCAACGAGACCGCCAACTACGCGCACATTTTCCTTCCCGGATGCACCTTCCTCGAGAAGGACGGCACCTTCACCAACGCCGAGCGGCGCATCCAGCGCGTCCGCCGCGTCATGAGCCCCAAGAATGGATACGCGGACTGGGAGATCACGACCATGATCGCCAACGCGCTCGGGCTCGACTGGAAATATGAGCACCCGTCGGAGATCATGGACGAGGTCGCGCGGCTGACGCCGTCGTTCGCAGGTGTGTCCTACGCCAAGCTGGATCGCGACGGCTCGGTGCAGTGGCCGTGCAACGACGACACCCCGGACGGCATGCCGATCATGCACGTCGGCGGCTTCGCGCGCGGCAAGGGCAAGCTCGTGCTGACCGAGTACGTGCCGACCGACGAGCGCACCCGCCCGCGCTATCCCCTCATCCTCACCACCGGCCGCATCCTCTCGCAGTACAATGTCGGCGCCCAGACGCGACGCACGGCCAATGTCGTCTGGCACGAGGAGGACCGGCTCGAGATCCATGCCCACGACGCCGAGCAGCGCGGCATCGAGGACGGCAACTGGGTGCGCATCGACAGCCGCGCCGGCAACACGGCGCTGCGCGCGCTGATCACCGACCGCGTGGCGCCGGGCGTCGTCTACACGACCTTCCACCACCCGAGCACGCAGGCCAACGTCATCACCACCGACTTCTCGGACTGGGCGACGAACTGCCCCGAGTACAAGGTGACGGCGGTGCAGGTGTCGCGCTCCAATGGCCCGACCGGCTACCAGGAGGACTACGAGGCCTTTGCCCGCAAGAGCCGCCGCATCACCAAGGCGGAGGCCGCCGAATGAGCGCCATCACTCTCGCCGCCGCCAGCCTGCCGGTGCAGCGCGCCATGCCGTTGAAGCTAACGGCTTCGAATGCGGCGCACAGTCCGCGCAACGTCGCCGAGGAGGTGCCGGTGGCCCTCGTCTACGACGGCTCCACGCACGCCGTGATGATGGCCTCTCCGATCGACCTCGCCGACTTCGCGTTGGGCTTCAGCCTGACCGAAGGCATCGTCAGGTCGGCAGCCCAGATCCAGTCGCTCGACATCGTCGAGCACGGCTGCGGCATCGAGCTCAGGATGTGGCTCGTCTCCGAAGCCGGGCGTAGCCACCGCGAGCGGCGACGGGCGCTGGTCGGACCGACAGCCTGTGGCCTGTGCGGCATCGAGAGCCTCGAGCAGGCGGTGACGGCGCCGCCGCGGGTCGAGGCCGAGGCGGAATGGACGGCGGACGAGATCCGCGCCGCGGTGGAGTCTCTGGCGCCGATGCAGGCCCTCAACCAGATGACCGGCGCGGTCCACGGCGCCGCGTTCTGGCGGCCGGGCGAAGGTCTCGCTGTCATCCGCGAGGACGTCGGACGCCACAATGCGCTCGACAAGCTGGCCGGCGCCATGGCGCGAGAGGGCATCGATGCGGCGAGCGGCATCGTGGTGCTGACCAGCCGCGTCTCGGTCGAGATGGTGCAGAAGGCGGCGGCGATGGGCGCCGCGGTGATCGCCGCCATCTCCGCGCCGACCGCGCTCGCCATCCGCACCGCCGACGCGGCGGGCATCACCCTCGTGGCCGTCGCGCGCCGCGACGCCTTCGAGATTTTCACGCACGGGGACCGCATTGCCGCCATGCCCCGCGCCGCAACGGCACGTCAGCGGGAGATCGCCATCCATGCGGGCTGAGACACACGGGGAGGAGGCCGCCGCCCGGCCAGAGGCGGACGAGCCTCGGACGCAAGCTCCCTCGAAGGCCGATCGGCTCGTCGCCATGGCCAACCAGATCGCCCGGGAGCTCGCGCCGCAGGGCGAGGAGCGCGCCGTGCCGCAGATCGCCGATCACATGCGTCAGTTCTGGGACCCGCGCATGCGCGCCCGCATCCGCGACCATCTCGCCCAAGGCGGCGAGGGCCTCGGCCCGCTGGCACGCCAGGCTGTCGGCCGGCTCGGGTAGCGCTTCCGGACCGTCACATCATCGACCGCCACCGCTCAGTCGCCGGTGATCTGGCCGCCGTCGTAGCCGCAGGCGATGCGCGCCAGCGCCGCCCGGAAGGTCTCGCCCTCGATGTGCTCGAGGGGCGGCGCGGTGCCGCCGCCGCGCTCAATCAGCCGGGCGACGAGCTCCGCGTCCAGCTCGGGCAGGCTCGCCCAGAGACCGCGCGCAAGCGCCTTCGCCAGCTCGTGATCGGGATGATCGGCATTCTCGGGCGCGCGCCCGATCTCGTACATGTGCGTGACGGCGTCCCACGGCGCGCGCCGCGAGGGCAGGCGCTCAAAGACCTCGGGCGCCTCCTCGGCGACGTAGAAGCGGTTCAAGGTGTCGTCGAGCCGGAAGCGGTAGCCCTGGGCGAGCAGGAACGGCTCCCAATCCTGCCATGCGGGCTCGTTGCGCGCCGCGTCGATGGCCTCGGCGACGACGATCTTCGGCCGCCAGCGCGTCCAGTCGTTGCCCAGCAGCACGTCCTTCTCGCCGCCCTCGACGTCGATCTTGAGGAAGCCGATGGTCTCGACGCCGTGCGCGGCGCAGATCGCGGAGAGCGGCAGCACCGGCCGGCGCTCGATGCGGTAGTCGTCGCCGTGGACGCGCGCGCCCTCGGCGAGACCGGCGATCGCGGTCGAGAGGCCGTGCAGCCGGTCGAAGACGTGGAAATCGGCCTCTCCCGCCGCGCGGCCGACGAGATCGGTGACGACATGGTCGCGGGGGCGGACGCGGGCATACATCGCGGCCAGTCTCTCCTGCGGCTCGCAGACGATGCCGCGCCAGCCGCGCTCGTAGAACCAGAAGGAGACGTTGTCGGCGACCGGGTGGCCGCCGCCGATGTCGATGTAGAAGCCGCACGCCTCGTCCGCGAGCGCCAGCCACAGGTGAAAGTCCTCCATGTTCTGCGTGTAGGAGAGCGGCTTGCCCTTGGCGGCCATCGGCTCTGCTTTCATCGCTCCTGGTCTCCGGTCACGAGCAGCGGGTGCGGCTCTCCGCGCGTGACATGGCTCGTGACGGCATCGGCCAGCACCGGGGCGAGAAGGAAGCCGTGGCGGTAGGCACCGTTGACCAGGATGCGGCGGCCGCGGGCGACGGCGCGCGGGATGTTGTCGGGAAACGCCGGCCGGACACCGGCCGAGAGCTCGACGATCTCGGCCTCCGCGAACGCCGGATGCAGCGCATAGGCGAGGCCGAGCAGCTCGAGGCCGGAGCGCACCGTGACGGGGCCGAAATCCTCCCGCTCGATCAGCGTCGCGCCGATCATGTAGAGCCCGTCGCCCCAGGGCACCACGTAGAGCGGAAAGCGCGGATGCAGGAGCCGGACAGGGCGCGTCAGGTGCACCTCGCGCGAGCGCACCACGGCCATCTCGCCGCGCACGCCGCGCAGGTCGCCGAGATCGTCGCGGGCGGCGATGCCGCGACAGTCGACGACCAGCTCGCCGGCGGCGCCCGCCATCCACGTCGGCGACGGCACCGGATCGCCGAATCGCACGTGAGCCCCCAGCCGCCGCAGCTCGGCCACCAGGAAGGCCATGGCCTGGCGGGTGGCGACGTGCGCCTCGTCCGGATAATGGAGGGCGCGCGTGAAGCGGCCGACGAGGTCCGGCTCGAGACTTGAAAGCTCTCCGGCATCGATGGCGCGGTGGCCGCGCGTCATGCGCGCGAAGCGGGTCAGCTCGCCGGCGTCCCGGGCCGCCGCCACGACGAGGCTGCCGCGCGGGATCGTGCCGGGATAGACCTCGCGCCAGCGGGCGAGGCCGTCGAGCCCGAGCCGGAGCACGATGTCCTCGGCCGCCTCGGCCTCGCAGTAGGGCGCGAGCATGGCCCCGGCGCAGCGGCTGGCGGAGCCGGCGTGCGCCTCGTCCGCGGCCTCGCGCAGCGTGACACGGTGGCCCGCGCGAGCGAGCGCCAGCGCCTGCCACAGGCCGACGATGCCGGCGCCGACGACGGTGACGTCGAGCCCGCTCATTGGGTACAGGCCATGGGTCGCGAGTTCTTCTTCACCGGGTCTCCCTCGATCAATCTCCGAGCGCCACGCCCTCGCGCCGCGGGTCGGCGCCGCCCTCGATGCGGCCGTTGCGGCGCGCCAGCACATGCGTGCCCGACGTCATCAGCGTCGGCCGGATGGAATGGCCGTAGCTCTTGAGGCCGAGCGCGAGCCGGACCGTGTCCCAGCCCCACTCTATGTCCACGGCTCCACCCAGCGACCCAACATGCGTGAGCGACACGGCCTGTTGCGGGTCGAGCCGCCAGTCGATCAGCGCCACCAGCGCCTCGACGACGTAGACGATGATGTGGTTGCCGCCAACCGAGCCGGCGACGATCTCCACATTGCCGGCGGCGTCGAGGACGATGGTCGGGGACATCGAGCTGCGCGGCCGCTTGCCGGGGCCGACGGCGTTGGCGATCGGACGGCCCTGGGCGTCGGCGGGCTGGAACGAGAAATCGGTGAGCTCATTGTTGAGCAGGAATCCCGCCGCCCAGATGTGCGACCCGAAGGCCCCCTCGATCGTCGCCGTCAGCGCCACCGCGTTGCCGTCGCCGTCGATCACCGACAGATGCGTCGTGCCGGGACGCTCCCGGGTTGCATCGGTGCCCATGGCCGGCGCCCGTGCTCCGGGCGGCACGCCGGGCTCCGGCTTGGCCATGGCGCGCGTCGCGTCGATCAGCGCCCGGCGGCTGCTGATGTAGGCCGGATCTAGGAGGCCTTCGGGGATGGTGACGGCGCCGGGGTCGGCGAGATAGCGGTTGCGGTCGGCGTAGGCGAGGCGCTCGGCCTCCGCGATCAGGTGGCGCGTGGCGAGGCTGCGCGGCGAGGTCGCGAGATCGAACGGCTCCAGCAGCATCAGCGTCTGCGCCACCGTCGTGCCACCCGACGAGGGCGGGCCCATGCCACAGATGCGCCGCGCGCGATACGGGAAGCAGAGCGGCGCACGCTCGATGGCGCGGTAGCGGGCGACGTCGTCGAGGGTCAGGTCGCCGCCCAGCGGCGCCGCGGCCACGGCGTCGACGATCTCGCGGGCGATCGGTCCCTCGTAGAGCGCGCCGGCGCCGCCCAAGGCAATCGTCTCGAGCGTGCGCGCGTACTCTGGGTTGGCAAGCTTGTGGCCGACGGGCCAGGGCCAGCCGCCGGGCGAGAAGAAATAGCGCCGCGCGCCGGGCGCGAAGCTCGCCGCGCCGTGCCACGTCAGCAGGAGGTTGAGGCGGCGCGAGACGCGGAAGCCCTCTCTGGCTAGGCGGATTGCGGGCTGGAGAACCTCGGCCCAGGCGAGCCGGCCGTGGCTGCGATGCGCCAGATCGAGCATGCCGATGAGGCCCGGCACGCCGACGCTTAGGCCGGAGCGCACGGCGGTATCGAAGGCGAGCGGGGCACCGCCCTCGCCGCGCAGGAAGCGGTCCGGGCGCGCCGCCATCGGCGCCGTCTCGCGCCCGTCGTAGGTGCGCATCTCGCGGGCTTTCGCATCCCACGCCACCAGGAAGCCGCCGCCGCCGAGGCCCGAGGACTGCGGCTCGACCAGCCCCAGTACCAGTACCGCCGCGATGGCCGCGTCGGTCGCCGAGCCGCCTTTGCGCAGGATCTCGCGGCCGGCCTCCGCGGCGTAGGGGTTGGCGGCCGAGACCATGTGGCGGGAGGCCGTGGCCAGCCGGCGCTGCTCGACGCCGGTCGCCGCCTCGGGCTGCGGACGCGGCGCCTCGGCGCGGCTGCCGGCGGCAACGCCCAGCACCGCGATCAGCAGGGCGGCCACGATCGCGGAGAGGCGCCGGCTCGGCGCACGGCCGCCACGCGGGCGCGGACCTCGGCTCACGGGGCGGCGGGCGTCGTGCGGCTCGGGACGAGGAAACTTGGGACAAGTCATGGCCCGGCCTTGCTAACACAATCGAATCCTGATGCCGATTCCGGTGGCTCGTGAGCCTTGCGCGGCACACCAGTTTTCCGCCGCAAAGCCTGATCATACGGCCCGCCTCGCGAGCAAAACTCGGCTCGTGCCTTGGAGCATGCCATGCCCACGCCACCGGTTTCCGACGCCTCTGTGCCCGAGTATCGTCTGCGCGCCACGTTGGCCGGCACCTGGGTGCTGAGCGGCCGGGGCGGCCTGGAGGGCGGCACCTTCCGCTCGCGGGAGGCGGCGATCCGCTTCCTGCGGCACGCGAGCGGTGGCGCGCCGGTGCGAATCGCCATCGATTCCGGCGGCGTCGAGGCGTTTGCCGCCTGAAGGCGCACTGCGGACGGCCGCGGCCGTCAATGGAAGTCGCGCGATCTGGGGATGACGCGCTCGGCCCGCGGATGGCGGGCGAAGCGCGGGTGCTCGGCGGCCTTGCCTCGCGCGCTGCCGGGATCGGGGTGCAGCACCTCGTCGGCGTTGGCGAGCGGCACCTTCATGTCGCGTCCCCACTCCGACAGCAGCGACAGCCAGCCGGAGAGATCCTCGAGGCGCGCCGAGACGACGTGGATGATGTCCTCGTGGCGCTGGATGCGGCCGCGGATGAGCACGAGGCGCGCCGTCATGACCACCTTGCGGAAGCGCTCGAGCGTCTTCGGCCAGATGACGGCGTTGGCGATGCCCGTCTCGTCCTCGAGCGTCATGAACACGACCCCCTTGGCCGAGCCCGGCCGCTGGCGCACCAGCACCACGCCGGCCACGGCGACGCTCGTGCCGTCCTTGAGACCGGCGAGGCCGGCGCACGCGAGGATGCGGAGATCGTGGCAGCGCTGGCGCAGGAAGCTCATCGGGTGGGCTTTGAGCGAGAGCCGCAGCGTCTGGTAGTCGTTGACGACGTGCTCGGAGAGCGCCATCGCGGGCAGAGCCACCTCGGGCTCGGCACCGGTATCGCGGGTTTCGGCCCATTCGAACAGCGGCAGCGGCCCGGCGGCGGAGAGCGCCTTCACCTCCCATAGCGCCTGGCGGCGGTCGAGACCGAGCGAGCGCATGGCGTCGGCCGCGGCGAGCCGCTCAAGCGTGGGCAGGCGGCAGCCGGAGCGGCTCCAGAGATCGTGGACGTCGGCGTAAGGAGCGTCGGCGGTCGCTTCACGAGCAGCCCGCCCCCCCTCTTCTTTGCAAAAGCTGGAGGGTCTGGGAGGCTGTGCCTCCCAGCGGGGTGCGGGGCTGGCCCCGCTCGCGCAGCGATCGTCGCGGGCGGCAACGAGCTTGTCGAGCTCCCCCTGACGCAGGCCGTCGATCTGGCGGAAACCCAGGCGCAGGGCGACATGCCCTTGCGCCTCATCCTCCAGCGTGCAGTCCCAGCGGCTGTGGTTGACGTCGATCGCGCGCACCTCGACGCCGTGATCGCGGGCGCAGCGCACGATCTGGGCCGGCGCGTAGAAGCCCATCGGTTGCGAGTTCAAGAGCGCGCAGGCGAAGGCCGCCGGGTAGTGGCACTTGATCCAGGCCGAGACGTAGACCAGCAGCGCGAAGCTGGCGGCGTGGCTCTCGGGAAAGCCGTACTCGCCGAAGCCCTTGATCTGGCTGAAGCAGCGCGCCGCGAACTCGGGATCGTAGCCGCGCGCCACCATGGCCGAGACCATCTTCCCTTCGAGGCGGCCGATGGTGCCGACGCGGCGGAAGGTGGCCATGGCCTTTCTCAGCTCGTTGACCTCGGCGTCGGTGAAGCGGGCGGCGACCATGGCGATGCGCATGGCCTGCTCCTGGAACAGCGGCACGCCCTTGGTCTTGGCGAGGATGTTGCGCAGCTCGTCCTTGTCGCCGTGGGCGGGCGACGGCGAGGGATAGACCTCGGACTCGGCGCCGGAGCGGCGGCGCAGATAAGGGTGCACCATGTCGCCCTGGATCGGGCCGGGCCGCACGATGGCCACCTCGATGACGAGGTCGTAGAAGGTGCGCGGCTTGAGCCTCGGCAGCATGTTCATCTGCGCCCGGCTCTCGACCTGGAAGACGCCGATGGAATCGGCGCGGCACAGCATGTCGTAGGTGGCGGTGTCCTCGCGCGGCACGCTGGCGAGCGTGAGCCGGCGGCCGTGGTGGGCGGCGATGAGATCGAAGGCGCGGTGGATGCAGGTGAGCATGCCGAGCGCCAGCACGTCGACCTTCAAGAGGCCCAGCGCGGCGATGTCGTCCTTGTCCCACTCGATGAAAGTGCGGTCCTCCATGGCCGCGTTGCCGACCGGAACGACCTCGATCAGCGGGCCGCGCGTGAGCACGAAGCCGCCGACGTGCTGGGAGAGGTGGCGGGGAAAGCCGATCAGCTCCCGCGTCAGCTCGATGACGCGGGCGATGAGCGGGTCGGAAGGCTCGAGCCCCGCCTCGCGGATGTGCGCCTCGGGCAGCGCGCCGCCGCCGCGCGTGCCCCACACCATGCCGGCCAGCGCCGCGACGGTGTCCTCCGAGAGCCCCATGGCCTTGCCGACGTCGCGCACGGCCGAGCGGGCGCGGTAGCTGATGACGGTGGCGGCAAGGCCGGCGCGGTGACGGCCGTAGCGGGCATAGATGTACTGGATCACCTCCTCGCGGCGCTCGTGCTCGAAGTCGACGTCGATGTCGGGCGGCTCCTTGCGCTCGGGCGAGACGAAGCGCTCGAAGAGGAGGTCGATCTCGGCGGGGTTCACCGAGGTGACGGCGAGGCAGTAGCAGACGACCGAGTTGGCCGCCGAGCCGCGGCCCTGGCAGAGGATGCCGCGCGAGCGCGCGAAGGCGACGATGTCGTGGACGGTGAGAAAATAGGGCGCGTAGCCGAGCTCGGCGATCATGGCGAGCTCGCGCTCGAGCGTGGCGGCGATCTTGTCCGGGACGCCGCCGGGAAAGCGCCAGCGGGCGCCTTCGCGCGCGAGGTGCTCGAGATGGGCTTGCGGCGTCTTGCCGGGCGGCACCGGCTCGTCCGGGTACTCGTAGACCAGCTCGTCGAGGGAGAAGCGGCAGGCCTCCGCGATCTCGAGCGTGCGCGCGAGCGCGTCCTCGTGGCCGCGGAGCAGGCGGGCCATGGCGGCCGGGGACTTGAGGTGGCGCTCGGCGTTGGCGGCGAGGTCGAGGCCCGCCTGCATCACCGTGGTGCCGAGACGGACGGCGCTGAGCACGTCCTGCAGCGGGCGGCGGTGGGGGGCGTGATAGAGCACGTCGCCGGTGGCGACGAGCGGCGTGCCGATGCGGCGGGCGAGGGCGGCGAGCGCGGCGATGCGGGCGCGGTCGTCACCGCGGTAGGTGTGGTGGGCGGCGAGGTAGACACGGCGGGCGGCGGTGAGCTCGGCGCGCAGGCGGGCGAGGGCGGTCGCAAAAGGAGGTGGGTCCCTCTCGGCCTCGCGCCAGTCCCAGTCCTCCGGCGGCAGGACGACGAGGATCAGGCCCTGGGCGTGGGCGGCGACGTCGTCGAGGCGCAGCGAGCACCGGCCTTTCTCGGCGCGCATCTGGCCGAGCGAGATGAGGCGGGTGAGACGGCCGTAGGCGGCGCGGTCCGTGGGATAGGCGAGGAGGCTCGGCGCGTCCTCGAGGTCGAGGCGGGCGCCGATGACGAGCCGCAGGCCGACATCCCTGGCGGCGACGTGAGCGCGGACCACGCCGGCGAGCGTGTTGCGATCGGTGACCGCGATGGCGGAGAGGCCGAGCAGCTTGGCCTGCGCCACCAGCTCCTCGGCATGCGAGCCGCCGCGCAGGAACGAGAAATTGCTCGTCACCTGAAGCTCGGCATATTTCGTCGTTGCCTCGGTCATCCGTAGAGCCCGTGCAGGAACCAGCGCGGAGCCCCGCCGCTCTCGCCGTAGAGGCCGCGCCGGAACACCCAGTAGCCGCCGCCACCCTCGGCCTCGACGCGGTAGTAGTCGCGCGGGCGGCTTCCGGGCGCGTGGTCATGGTCAGGCGCGGCGGCGGCGTCGCCGGCGGCCGCCGGAGCCTCATCCGGAGGCGGGTCCACGCGGCCGATGTCGCGCCACCACTCCGGCGCGATGCGCTCGGGCCCCTCGGCGCGGACGACGCGCACGTTGAGGCGGCGCCAGGTGAAGCGCAGCGGCGCCCCTTCCGGCACCTCGGCCATGACCTCGATCGGCTCCGGGCGCGGGAGCAGCAGCGGCGGCCGCGGCGGCCCGGCGCGGGGGCGGGCGGCACCGCCGTCTCCGGCACCATCCGCCGCTTTGGCCGCGGGGGAGACGGCCGGCACCCGCCTCTCCGCGCCCTCGGGGATGTGGCTGGCGCGGGCTTCGAGCCGGCTCACGCGCCCGGCGCCGAGGCGGTTGGCGAGGCGGTCGATCAGCTCGGTGATGCCTTCGGACCGGTCGGCGCCGGCCGCGAGCACCGTCTGCATGGGGGGCGCGGACTCGGCGCGGACGGCCTCCAGCGCCAGGGCGTCGATGCCGAACCCGGCGTCGATGGCGCCGAGCTTCTCGGCGAGCAGCCGCACGAGGTGGCGGACGTCGTGACAGGGAGCGCTGGTGCCGGCGGAGACCTCGGCCGTGGTGCCGTCGGCGCGGTAGAGCGACAGACGCACGTGGCGCGCGCCGAGGCCCGCCTCCTGAAGCGCGGCGGAAAGGTCGGCCGTGATCCGCTCGACCTCGGCGAGGAGCAGCTCGCTCGAGATGAACGGCTCGGCGTAGGCGCGGCGCACGGCGAGCACCGGCGGCTCGGTGAGCGGATCGAGCGCCTCGGCGCAACCGTGCCCCGAATGGCCCGAATGGGGCCCCAGCACCTCGTCCAGACGGGCGAGCAGCGCGCCCGCGAGCAGGCCGGATCGCACCCGCCTCGCCTTCGAGGGGGCGGCGTCGTGGAAGCGGCGCTCGAGCGCGCCGCGCGGCAGGCCGTAGAGCTGGCCGATGCGCTTCAGCCCGAGGCGGCGCAGCAGCAGGACCGTCTCGGGGGCGAGGCGGAGCGCCTCGACGGGAAGCGGCTCCAGCGCCGCGGCCGTGCCGCCGGGCGGGGCGACAGCCGCCGCGCCGGCGCCGCGTGCTCCGCCGCGGGGACCATGACGGGCGAGCGCGTAGGCGGCGCCGGACGTATCGGCGAGCCCCAGCCGGGCGGTGAGACCCATGGCGGTGAGCCGCCTCGCCATGTCGGCAAGGAGGGCGGCTTCGCCACCATAGAGGTGCTCGACGCCGGCGACGTCGGCCCACAGGCCGTGGTCGAGGCTGGCGAGAGGCGACGGCGCGGGAAGGACGGCCGCGTTGCGGGCCGGGCCGTAGCGGCCAAGCCAGCCCGCGAGCCGGACCAGCGCCGCATGGTCGGCCTCCGGCTCGGCGGGGCGCGTGACGAGACCGGGGTGCCCGGCGCGGGCGTCGCTCAAGGCCACGCCGGCGCGAATGCCCGCCACCGCGGCGGCCCGGTTGACTGAGGTGATGCGGATGCCGCGGCTCCCCGTCTCGACCAGCGCCAGGGGCGTGTCATCCGGCACCGAGCCGGGCCGGTGATGACCCGTGTGGCGGCGCATGCGCTCGATCGGCCACAGCGGCAGCCACACGGAAACGATGCGTCTCATGACACCACTCCAGGACGCGGGACGGCAGGTCTCCCCTGACGGCCCCGAGACGGCAGCGGTCGAGGCCGAGGGCCACGCGGGGAGCCCCGGGGGCCTGGGGGTCGAAGGGATGCGGCGCGCTCGGAGCGGGCGCGGCGCGCCAGCGGGTGCCGGCCGCGATCGTGCCGCCGTGGCGCGGCCCGGTGAGCAGCAGGCAGGGCGTAGCGCCCGCCTCGGCGGCGAGCGAGAGGCGGCGGGCCGGCGTGGCCTCGACGCCGTCGAGAAGACCGAGCACGAGCGCGGTGGCGGCGGACCTGAGGCCCTCCTCCATCGCCGCGAGGACGTCCGCCGCGCGCCGGGCCTCGACGAGGATCAGCCGGCGGGGGTCGAGGCCGAGCCAGAGCAGGCCGGGACCGTAGGGCCGTCCCAGCTCGGCGAGGACGGCGTCGGTGGCGCACATGAGCACCGGGCGCTCCCCGTCCCGGCCCGTGCCGGCGAGGAGGTCGAGACGGCGGATAGCCAGGCACAGCGCGACATGAAACGCGGCGGCGCGGGCAGCCGCGCTGGAACGGCCGGACGCTGATACAGCAGACAGGGATGGCGCGGCGCCGATCTCGTGCACACCGGCCAGATCGAGACCACCAGCGAGCCGGCTGTCGATTCCGTCCTCGCCGAAGCCCCAGAAAGGCGCGGAAACGCGGGAGGGCTCTCCCTCCGCGGATGGGTTCACCCAGGGCCGGGCGATGCCGGCGCGCCGCTCGCGGGTGGCGATCTCGGCGCCAAGACGCGCCAGCAGGACGTCCTTCGGCGGTCGCGCGCCCTTCGGCAACGGCTCGGCTGGGCTTTCCTGGATCGCAGTCCCGTCCTCGATACGAGCGGCCGGGGCGGCGGGGGGCATCCCGCCGTCCCGGCCGGAGCCGGACCAGCACCTGAGCTTCAACGCGGACTGACGCGGTGCCGGACCTGCCTCGGAGAGCCGCAAGTGGCGGGCGTGTGTGGCTTCGAAATGGGAGACCGCCCGGCTCACTTGCGACGCACTCTCGATGAGAGGGACTTTCTTGCGATTGAGAAACCCGGCCTCGATGAGAGGGCCTTCGAGAGCGGCGATGACGATACGCCGCCACTTCGCCGTTCTTTTTTTGTTCTAACCAACATCAGCCCGGTCGTCAAGTACAAAACCGGAACGGAGAAGCAGCCGCGGGCAGAATCAGACGCGCCCGAAGGGCCCGGACAGACCCATTGCAGATAGGTTCCGGCAAGCCCCCGCGCCGGCCACGTGCACGCCGTGCACAGCCTTGATCTGCCGGGAAAACAGGCAATTTTCGCACTGCGGGGATTTCAGCCGCGAGTGTGGCCGGTCTGCTATCCCGCCCACAACGAGACTAGGCTATACGTTTCCTTCACGTCCGTCGCGGACAGTGCCTTGCGCGCTGACGGGACCAGGCAACGACCTCGGGCCCCGGCCGACGGATCCATAACGAAGACGAGCAGATAGAATTCGGAGCTGCCGAATGACCTTTCGCCAGATCGTGAGCCGCGCGTTGTTCACCGGAGTGGCCGCCGCCACCATTGCCCTGACCGTCACGGCGGCACCCGCCACCGCGCAGAGCCTCTGGGGCGGTGACGCCGAGTGGGGTGGCGGCAAGCAGACCGTCGCCTTCGCCCCGCAGTACAAGACCGGCGAGATCATCGTCAGCTTCGGCGACCGCCGTCTCTATCTCATCACGCGGCCGGGCATCGCCATCAGCTATCCGATCGCCGTCCCGCGCGAGCAGAGCCGCTGGGAGGGCGTGACCAGCGTCTCCAACAAGCGCGAGAATCCATCGTGGACGCCGACGCCGGAGATGATCAAGGAGAACCCGCGCCTGCCGAGCTGGGTGCCGGGCGGCCATCCGATGAACCCGCTCGGCGTGCGCGCCATGTACCTCGGCTCGAGCACCTACCGCATCCACGGCACGGACGCGCCGTGGACCATCGGTCAGGCCGTGTCCAAGGGCTGCATCCGCATGTTCAACGAGGACGTGCTGGATCTCTATCCGCGCGTGCCGGTCGGCACCCGGGTGACGGTGACGTGGCAGCGCTTCAACGGCGGCAAGGGTCCGGTCACCGAGCAGGCCACGGCTCCGCAGGAGGAGAAGGCCAGCTACAAGCGCAAGGTTGCCAAGTACCTCGGCAAGCGCAAGCCCATCGAGAGCGCTGCCGTCGAGTGAGACGGGCCGCAATCCATCCGTGAATTGAAAAAGGGCGGCTTCGGGCCGCCCTTTTTCGTTGCAGAGCAGGTCTCCTGCGCGAGCCGAGAGACCTGGAAGCGGCGCTCCGCTGGCATGGTCCAGACCGCTCCCCGACCGGTCACCCGGGCCGGCAAGCGACTGATCCGACATGTGGTGAGCGAGCCGCTCGACTCGTATCGGAAGAGCTCTGGAGCGGCGGGGCGGGCATGAGAAAGGGGGACCACGTCCCCCTTTCCCTGGCGCCCGCCGCCGGTTGCTCACCCTCAGAACTTGACCGTCACGCCGGCGTTGAACGAGCGCCCCATGCCGGGCACGTTGCCCTTGTCGACCCGCGCCGCGCCGGGCCGCATCGTCGGCTCGAGGTAATGGCCGCCGAGCGGGTCCTCGTAGTAGCTGTCGAGCAGGTTCTCGACACCCAGGTCGAAGCGGAAGTTGCCCACCTCGTAGCGGGTGCGCAGGTTGACCAGCGCGTAGGCACCCGTCTTGAGCTCCTCGCGGACCGTGTCGACGTTGTGCTTCCCCGCCACCATCTTGACCTCGATGGCGCTCGACCAGCCGCCGATCTGGTGCGTCAGCGCCAGCGTGCCGTGCAGCGGCATCATATGATAGAGGCTGACGTGGGTGTCGGCGTTCTCGCCGTGCACGTAGCCCGCCACGCCCGTCAGCATAAAGCGGCCGAAGGCAGGGCTCGTCAGCAGCGGCATGAAGCCCTCGGCGTTGGCGCCGTAGAGCACCGCGTCGTGGTTGGCGAACTGCAGGTCGACGAAGCCGGCGTGGGCGGCGCCGACCGAGTTGCCGATCTTGCGCACGCCGATGAAGTCCTCGACGTAGGTGAAATAGGGCGTGATCTTGAGGCCCCAGTCCTTGCGCGCGCCGTCATGCCAGCCGGTCGTGAACGAGATCGTGTGCGCCACCTCGGGGTTGAGATCGAGGTTGCCGGTGTAGCCGTTGCCGTCGCCGAACCAGCCGATCATGTTCATCGCCATCTGCGCGGTGCCCATGGGGGTTCCGTTGTACTTGCGGCTCCAGGCATAGCGCTCGTAGAAGTTGGGCGAGCGCGTCTTGCGCGCGTAGCCGGCCTCGTAGGTGGAGTTGAGGTCGGGCTCGAAGCGTACCAGCGCCGTGGCGTCGAAATTGACGTCGGTGCGCGCGTGCTCGCGGGCATTGAAGGCGTTCGCATCCGCCACGTACACGCTCATCGGCGAGTTGTTGTAGCCCTGCACGTCGCCGGTATCCATCCACACCACGTCGTTGCGGACGCCGACAAGAGTGGTCCAGGCCCGCGTCCACTTCTTCTCCCACTCGAGGAAGGTGCCGAGCCGCGTCCGCTCGCCGTCGTTGATCGTGACGTAGGTGTTCGGCCCCATCATGCCGACCATCATCATGGTCGCCGGCCACCAGTCGTCGAGCGTCTGCCTGTGGAGCTCGTTGCCGACGCGGATGAGGTCCGACGATGAGACCGGGATATCGGCCTTGATGCTGTAGCCGATGTCATGACCCTCGGTGCGCATCGGCATATTGCGCGCGGGCGTCGTGTTGAACTTCTTGTCCTCGAGGAAATTCATCTCGTGGCTGGTGTGCTGGGCGAAGAAGCGGGCGTCGATCACGCCCCAGCCATAGCGGCCTACCCAGCGCGTGTTGATGAACTGGGCGTGGTTGTCGATGAGGTCCATGCGCTGGTTCACGAAGCCCTGGTACGGCATGTACTGCACGCCGCCCTGGACGATGAACAGGTTGCCGCCGTCGCGCATGGCCAGCCGCACGGCGTGGTTGGCCGCCTCGTACTCGGTCGAGGTCACGGTGTTGCCGTTGCCGTCCTTGTACTGGTCTGCCCTGGTCCAGGCCCCCGTGTAGCTCATCGAGAAGTTCTCGGTCGCCGCCTCGCCGGTGGCGGACGTGGCGATGCCGTGGCCGTTCGAGCGATAGAACGCCGACGCGCTGCCGGAGAGGCGAGTCCCCTCGCCCGGAGCCGCGAAGCGCGGCGCCGCCGGCTCCACGATGATCGTGCCGGCGATGCTGTCGCCACCCTTGGAGACCGGCGTCACGCCGCCCACCACCTCGATGGCGCCGACGTTGGCGGGATCGGCATACGACAGCGGCGGATTCATGTGGTTGGCGCAGGCCGACGTCACCGCCATGCCGGACAGGAGGATCTTCACGCGGTCGTCGTTGAGACCGTTGATGACCGGCAGGCCCGAGACGCCGCCCGCCTGATAGATCGAGACACCCGGTGCCTGCGTCAGCAGCTGGGCGGTGTTGCTCGTCGCCGGCCGCTGATCGGCGATCGCCGCGCCGGTGATCGTCGTGGTGGACTCTGGAACCGCGAGACCCGTGGCTGCGGCGCCCGCCTGCGTCAGCGGCTTCACCTCGACCGCCTCTGGTGCGCCGCTCGGCGGCGGCGCCGACTGCGGCGCGCTGGCCTTCTTGGCCGGCTTCGCCTTCGGCGAGTCGCCGCTATCGGAGGAAGATGCCGACGACTGCGGCTTGCTCTTCTTCGGTGCGGCAGTGCTCGCGGCATCCTTCTTCTGCTTCACCACCACCGGCGGCAGCGTCGACTGCGCTCCGCTTCCCTGCTGGGTGCTCTGGGCCTGCACGGCCTGCGCGCAGGCGGTGAGTGCCACGACGCTGGCGAGCGTCGCGAAAATCGGCTTGGTCATCGGTATTGCGTCCCCCGGATATCGTCCATGCCGCCGCAGCCTGGCTGAGCGGCTCCCCTCGCGATCGGTATCGATGTCAGGCGAGGGCGGGGGGCCCGCGGCTCGGCGGCCGGATGCGGGCGTGGACGTGGACGCGCTGGTCCTCGGCGGCGAGGCGGTCGAGATGCCGCGCCGGAACAGGCGGCGGCAGTGCCGCGATCGAAGGCGCCAGTGCCACGGCCGAGACGAGTCCGAGACAGATCGGACACGAGGACCTCGGCCCCGACGGAGCCGGCGCCGCCGGCGCGCCGCTGTCGTCGAGGCTCGCATGACAGATTGGAGCGGTTTCGAGGCCGTCAGCGGTGGCGATCGCGATCGCTGACATAGGCGCCGCGGCCATCACCGTGTTGTGGCGCACCACCGCGATAGCGTGCACGAGCACGCCCACGAGGGCCAGCAGGGTGATCCAGGCACGCAAACGCACGGCGACGCTCCTTCAGCGTTTCGCCATGCTTAAGCGGCAGGCCGGCACCGGACCAATGACACCGGTCAGGTGAGGCGCGATTTTTGGTGTCGGTGATGCGAACCGGCATCAGATCGCCTGACTTTGGTCAGTCAGGCTGCGGCGTCCTGTCAGTTGCTGATGTTCGTGCTGATAGCGTCGAACTTGGCGATCTCCGAGTTCTTGATGGCCTGCAGGCTGGAGATGATGCCGACCCCAACGATGGCGGCGATCAGGCCGTACTCGATGGCGGTGGCCCCCGATTCATCGGAGAAGAAGCGCGCGACTAGAGACATCCGTGGCTCCCGGCAGCAGTAGCAGATGGCGCGGCACCACCGCCGGCCTACATCTGCTCTGCATACATGCCCGCTGGTTGACGGACCTCTAATCCGCCCTCGGATATGCAGCACAAATGCATGTCTCAGGTTCGCACCGGAGCGCCGTTGCCGACGTATTTCTACAACAACCGGGAGTTAGGTTCGCCGTTCAGTTGCTGAGATTGGCGTTCACCTGGTCGAACATGGCGGTGAGCGAGTTCTTGAGGCTCTGCAGGCTGGCGATGATGCCGACACCGAGAATGGCGGCGATCAGTCCGTATTCGATGGCGGTAGCACCGGTCTCATCAGCGGCGAAGCGGAACAGGGTGGACATGGCGGACTCCAATCGAAGGGCTCACGGCGCCAATGCACTGTGTAGCCACCTCCGTATTTGTACGATAGAGACCTTGCCGAATGGTTTCGCGCGGGGCCGCAATTGTCCGCAAATCCTGCCGCTGGTCCGGCTCAGCCGGCCTTCGCCCTCGGGTGCGCGGCGTCGTAGACCCTGAGCAGCCGCTCGCGGTCGACCTCGGTGTAGACCTGCGTCGTCGACAGCGACGCGTGCCCGAGCAGCTCTTGGATCTGCCGCAGGTCCGCCCCCGCCGAGAGAAGGTGCGTCGCGAACGAGTGCCGCAGCGCGTGCGGCGTCGCGGTGTCCGGCAACCCGAGCTCACCGCGCATCCGCTCCATGGCGAGCTGGATGAGCCGCGGCGACAGCGGCCCGCCCTTCGCCCCGCGGAACAGCGCATCGTCCGGCCCGAGTGGATAGGGCAGTAGCGCCAGATAGCGCTGCACCGCCTCGCCGATCACCGGCAGCATCGGCACCAGCCGCTCTTTCCCGCCCTTGCCCTGGATCACCAGCACGTCGCGGCCGGCCACCGGCGCGTCGCGCAACTTGAGCCCCAGCGCCTCCGAGATACGCAGCCCCGCCCCGTAGAGCAGCATCAGCACCGCCGCGTCGCGCGCCGCGATCCAGTCGAGCTCGGCCTCCGCGCCGGCCTCGACCACGGCCATCGCGCGCTCCACCGTCAGCGGCTTCGGCACCGAGTGACCGACCTTGGGCCGCGTCACCTGTTGCATGGCGCGGTTGTGCGTCAGCGCCTCGGTCTCCAGCCAACGGGAGAAATGGCGCAGCGCCGACAGGCTCCGCGACAGGGACCGGCTGGTGACGCCCTGCCGCCGCCGCGCCGCCAGGAACCCGCGCACCGTCTTGGCGTCGAGCCGCGCGACGTCGCCGAGACACGGCGCCCGCCCGAGGTGATGCGCCAGCCAGTCGTGGAACTGCCGGAGGTCGCGGCCGTACGCCTCGAGCGTCGCCGCCGCCAGCCCCCGCTGATGCGCCAGGTGGCCGAGCCAAGCCTCGCCCGCCCGCTCGAGGTCGCCCCCGAGCGCCAGCTCGCCCGTCCCGCCGCCGTCGCGCTTGGCCATGTGCCCCTCTTCTCCCTCTCCCCATTCACGTGCAGAGCATGGGGAGAGGGAAAATTGATCCTCCCGCGAGCCTCCGGTGCATCGGTTAACGAGAGGTTAACACCCGCCCTTCGAGCCACCGCGCGGTTCGGAGCAGCGCCGCGTCCTCGCGCCGCCGCCCGACGAGTTGCACCCCCATCGGCTTGCCGTCGGCGGTGGTCATCAGCGGCAGCGTCACCGCCGGCATGCCGAGATACGTCCACATCCCGTTGAACACCGGATCGCCCGTCTTCGCGAGCCCGGCCGGCGCCGCCCCCCCGGCCGCCGGCGTCAGGATTGCGTCGAAGCCCTCCATCGCCGCCAGCACGTGCGCGTACGCCGCCTCCCGCGACGTCACCGCCTCCAGGTAATGCCGCACCGGATGCTTCGTGCCGCCGATCAGCCGCTCGCGCATCTCGCCGCCGAGCGCCGCAGGCGCGCCGTCCAGGATCATGCCGTAGTAATGCGCGTTCTCGGACCACTGGATGATCCGCTGCCACGCGATCACGCGCTCCAGGATGGCGATGTCGACCGTCACGCACGCCGCGCCGAGCCCCTCGGCCAGCGCCGTGATCGCCGCCGTCATCTCATCGTCCGCGCCCTCCCACGCCGGCGTGCGCACGAACGCCAGCCGCGGCGGAACAGTCGGGGTGCTACGCGAGGCGGCCAGCAGCCCCGGCGCCGCGCGGGGATAGCTCACCGCGTCCGCCGGGTCGTGCACGGCCATCACGTCCGTCACCAGCGCCACGTCGTCGAGCGACCGCGCCAGCACGCCGGCCGTGTCGAGCGTGTGCGACTGCATCAGGATGCCGGTGCGCGGAATGAGCCCCAGCGTTGGCTTGAAGCCGTAGAGCCCGCAGTAGGCCGCCGGCCTGAGCACCGACCCCGCCGTCTGCGTGCCGAGCGCCGCCGGCACCATGCGCGCCGCCACCGCCGCCGCCGAGCCAGCCGACGACCCGCCCGGCGTGTGCCCCGGCACCACCGGGTTGTTGACCGCCGACGGCGTCAGCGAAGCAAGCTCCGTCGTCTCCGTCTTGCCGAGGATCACCGCGCCGGCCCCGCGCAGCGCCGCCACGCAAGCCGCGTCGCGCTCCGGCTGGTGCCCCTTGAAGAACGCCGACCCGCACTGCGTCGGCATGTCGGCGGTGTCGATCACGTCCTTGACGCCGACCGGCACGCCGGCGAGCGGCCCCGCGGGGCCCTTTTCGCGCAGCGCCTTGTCGGCCGCCCGCGCCTGCGCCAGCGCGTAGGCGGGATCGATGTGCGCCCACGCCCCGATGCCGGGATCGAGCCGCGCGACGCGCTCGAGGCACGCCGCGGTGACCCGCTCCGACGTCGTCGCGCCGCTCCGGATCGCCTCCCCCGCCTCGATCGCCGTCAGCTCGCTGAGATCCGTCACGCTGTCCCCGCTCCTCGTCCGTTGCCCCCCGCGCATGGCCCCGAGCTTCGCGCATGGCCAAAGCTTCGCCCACGGCCCAAGCTCCGCGCCATTGCGCGTTGCTCGTCGCGCGTGACGCTCGTCGCGCACCACGCGCGGTGTCCGTGACCGGAGGTCACGGGCACCGAGGTTCACCAGAACCCGCCGCGCGACGCAATGGGGTTTGGAGGGAAGCGGCACCCTCACCCGCGACTTGCCGGCGAACGCCCGCTCCCGCCCGCCGAGCTGACGCCGCCAAGCCCCCCCTGCAGCTGCCCGACGGCAGCCGCGCGATCGGGGGCCGGGAGAGCGGGAAAATTCTGTGGGCTCAGCTACGGCTGCTCACCGCTCTGTGCGGACATCACCCTCCCGGCGCCCGTCGAGTTTGGACCCAATCCGGCCCTGCGCAGGTGCAGTATGGGGGGCTTGCAACTCAACAACTCAATGCTGGGACCAGGCCAAGACTTTGCTTGTGAGCAACACATGAGTTCCGTCGAGTAACAGCTGGTCGTGCAGAGCACTATGCACCGCAACAATACGCTCTTCTGCTACCCCTCTGCCGGATGACCCGATTGATCTTAAAGACTTCTTTGCCCTTTCACTGCAGACGCTTGCCGTTATCCACCGTCCCGATTTGCGCACCCGCACGATCGCTTCGAATCTGCTGCTATATTCCGATCTAGGCTGAGGGCCCAAGCGGATCCGAGTGATGGTTATAGAGCCGTGGCCTTTTTGAGGCGAGAACGATGCAGAAACGCGGACCACATCCATTGCTTGCCTTTTCCTCAGCATTGATGCTGGCGTTTCTGTCAACGCCGCGCGTCGCAGCCCAAGGCGTTCCAAGCGCAACCGTTGTCGATGGTTTCACTATAAAGACCGTGAAGCATGCGAGCGGTACGTTCCACCAGGACAACACATCCAAGAAATGGATCGAGGAAGGCAGACAGGGCCAGCAGAATACATTTGCCGAGGAGAAGCGCGATAAGATGTCTATCATCTTATACGACGCCGGCCGGGATACGCGCTTGCGGATCGACCTCCAGAAGCGGCAGATCCTGCTCGCCGAAGGAAGGCGGCTGTCCCCCCTGTACGACATCGTGAGCTTTTCGACGGCCGCGAAGCCGGCACCGCGGGCAGCCAGCGCACCCAAGGCAGCAGCGTCAACGGGGTCGGGTGTCAGCGGGCTCACTCTCAAGACCGCGACCTACGCGGGTGGATTGTTCCGCCAGGATGGCCCGAACCAATGGATCGAGGAAAATGAGAAGGGTCCGTCGCACGCATTCGTCGAGGAAAAGCGTGATGCAACGTCAGTTACGGTGCTTGAGCCGAGAAGCAGCAAGCGCGTTCTTATCGACCTCAAAAAGCAGCAGATGTTCATATCTTTGAAGGAAGCCAGTTACACCCCCCTGCATGCGATCAAGACTGCTTCGGCGACGGTGACCCCGCCTCGCACCGCCGAGCAGAGATGCCACGAGGCCATCCAGGGGAAGGTGGCATGGAACCGCCAAGGTAACAAAAGCTGGGCGCCCAAAGACCTGAAACAGCTCTGCAGCACCACGACACTGATCGCCAAGACCATTGAATGTTTCGAAGGTGCGATCAAGGCCCACGGCGACACGCAACGTGCGATTCGAGCTTGCACAATTGATCGCCACCGAGTCCAAGCTGTCTACGTGATACCGAAGGGGCAGCAGCCGCGGCCTGACGCCGAAAAAGCGATCGAGGCCGCCATGGCGGTGGTGCAGCGCCACTATTTCCAGCAACTCGGCGTGACTTTTCAATTGACACAGCCGGTCGTAACCACGGTGCACATCGCCGATGATGCCGAAAAGGTCAAGGAAGCCGTTCACGCGCATGCGGTCAGCCTGGCCCAGAAGGATTTCAAGAGCGAATACGAGTACCAGGAGAATGTGATCATCGCGATCTTCGAGGGGGTCGTATCTGGAACGGCCCATGGCGGGCAAAATGTCACCAGCATTCCAAACAATTTCTGGAAACCGATCTACGAGACCTTCAAGAGGTCACCTGCCGAGTTGCCTGCCGCGAGTATTCTGCATGGATGGTCGCACGAGATTGGCCATTCGCTCGGATTGATGCACACCGAGGATACGAAGAATTGCCTCTCCCGCTTCGGCGTCAACCTGGGAGAATTGCCCAGCTTGATCATGCAGAAGAAGGAGAACCTGCCGACCGTTTATGACTATCCGTTCATGCCGCAGGAAAACCGCCTCCTACTCGAAGAGAGCTACTATCCGGCCTGCCGGCCACTCGTGGCCGGTCGCCCACACGCCCGGTGGCACCTGCAGCATCGGCTTCCACAGTAGACGCAAGTTCTAGACTGTAGCGAGTATGCCTTTGCTCGAGGCTCACAGCCTCCTATCGACGTCACGCGAGCCGCCGTCTTCTCGAGGGAAATTCGACATGCGCAACCTTGCCGCCGCTGCACTGCTGCTCATTGCGTTTCCCACGCCGTCGTCGGCGCAGGCCGTCGATGGGCAGAGCGTCAAGAGCGTGAGCTACGCAGGTGGCGTCTTCCGACTCGCCGGCCCCAAGAAGTGGGTTGAAGAAAGTACCCGGGGAGGGCGCTTCAGTTTTGTCGAGGAGAAGCGCGACAACACGTCGGTCGTCTTGTTCGACGCCAGCCGGAACCTTCGTCTTCGCCTCGATCTTCCGCTGAACAAGGTCCTGCAGGCGCCCAACGGGACCAAGTCGTTCACCGCATTGTATGAAATCACGAGCGCTTCTGCGGCGGCCACGGCACCGGCGACAGCAAGTAAGCCAGGGAACCGGCAACTCGACGCTAAGGATCAGTTGGCGGCAGACATCGCTTACGTTGTTGCGCAGAAAAGTCCGCTGTTGCCTGCGGCTTCACGGACGGCGATTTCCCAGGACTACAATGGCGCCCCATTGAGCGGAAAGCCTGCCGTACATGCGGTTCATGCCGAGACGGTATCGTGTCGCGCCAGGAGCCAGGATCAAGAAGGTACCGGAGCGGCCTGTCAGATCACCTTCAGCAAAGGCAAGTCCGTCTCCCTGGCCGGAACGGAAGCGAAAACCCTCTATGTGGCGCTTGGCAAGGCGGGAGTGATGGACGATCCGGGTGCAGGAAGCATCGTACGCAAAATCAACAGTGTCTCCTGCACGGTGGACGATAAGGTCGCGCAATCAACGCCGGGAAACGTGCTCCTCGGCTTCGCCTGCAAGTTCAGTACGGAATGATTTGCGAGAAGCAGGGATGATGACGGCCGCTGTCGCGCGCCGAGCATCGCCAGCCCCAACCCGCCCGGAGAGCAAGCCGCCCTGAGCCCCAGCCCGCGGCGTGGGAGCAGCACTGGCGCGCGCGCCGCCGCTGGCCCATACTCTCCGCACGCGGCCGTCCGCGTCGGGGAGATGACAGCATGACCGCACGATCGCACGGGATCGCCGTGTTTTTCGCCCTGTTTTTGGCTATGTTCGCGGCGTTCGCGGCCATGTTCGCGGAGGTGATCGTAACCCCCGTCTCCGCCGCCGGCCAATCCTCCGCCGGCGCGCCCCAAGCCGCCGCCAAGACCAAGTACCCGCCGCTGAAATGCCGAATCGGCAAGCCGTCCTACTGCTTCAAGTACGGCGGCTCCCGCTGCCTCGCCACCAATGCCGTCCCGAAGCGCGAGGCCGCCTGCGAGTCCTGGACCGAGGCCTGCCTCGAATGCCACCGCGACATCCCGGATTGCTTCGGCAAGGTCCGCCCGCTGGCCGGCACGCCGCAATGCGCCGCTTGCGACCAGCGCTGGCTCGACTGCATGCACCGCGCCGACGCCAGGTACTGGCCGGACCGCCTCAAGCCGACGCCAGAGGATTGATCCGGCTTATTTTTCTCGCGTCAGCCGGGCCACCGCATCCGACCGGAACGACACCTCGACCGTGTCGCCCGGCAGCAGCTCGGCATCCTCGTCCGCCGGGATCCGCTGCGCCCGCTTGGCCGCCGTCCGCACGATCGTGATGTCCGGCCGCTGCGGCTCGCCGAAGCCGCTGGCCACCCCGAGACCGCGCGTCAGCCGCAGCTTGTCCACCGCCGCCTCGACCCGCGCCTCGATCTCGGCGAGCTTCGCCTTCGACCCCGCGAGATCGCGCAAGATGTTGAGCTTGCGCTGACTTTCGAGCTTCGCCTGGCGCGCGCCCAGCTCCTCGCGCTGCTGCCGCGCCCGGATCAATTCCACCTTCACCCGCATTTTCCGGCTCGCCGCCAGCTGCAGCGCCCGCCGCGAATCCGTGGCCCGGGGCATCGTCGCCGTGCCGCGCGCGACCAGCTTGCCGACGCGGTCGCGCTCCTCCATCTCGGCCTTCCAGCCCTCGGTCTCCTCGGCCTCCTCCGACGTGAGCAGCGCGACCTGCTCGTCGGCCTGCGCCACCGCCCGGTCGATGTCGCCTTTTTCGCGAGCGAAATCAGCGAGGCTGATCTTCAGCGCTTCGGTCTCGGCCGACACCAGCTCGTTCGTGGTGCGCTCCGAGACGGGCGAATCCAGACCCCGCTCGAACGACAGCGACGGCTCGCCGGCAAGCTCCGCCTCGAGCCGCGCCGCGTGGATTTCCTCGCGCGCCTGCTCGATCGAGGCGAGCTTGAAGTCGCGCTTCACCTCGACCGGATCGTAGCGCGCCGGCGTCAGACCGCTGACCAGCGATACGCCGCCCGCCAGCGTGATCGCCTCGCGCGCCGTCATGTTCGGACGGAACGCGTACTGCATGGGCTTGAGAACGTTGCCAGCGACATAGATTGGCCGGTACTCGGCGATCGTCGCCGCCACGTCGCCCGGCTGCACGATGATGATGCGCTCGCGACCTTCCGCCGTCGTGCGCCGGATCGGCTTGCTCGCGAACGCCGTCTCGATCCGCGTCTGCATCTCCTCTGCGGTCAGACCCTCGAGGCGCACGCGGCCGATCATCGGCACCGAGACGTAGCCGTCGGCCTGGATCGCCGTCCGCTGCCGGATTTCGAGCGGCCCCGCGACGGAGATCTCGACCGTGTCGCCGGCATTGAGCCGGTAGGCCGATCCGCCGCCGCTCGCCGGCAGCGTCAGCATGGAGATCGCCGCCAGCGGCAGCGCCAGGTGCACCAGCTTTCCACGGCGGGCCGCCATTCCTCGAGGCGCGGGCTTGCCGCCACCGCCTTTGCCACCCGTGCTCCTGCCTGACATGACGCGCCTCCAGAGGGCTTGCTTCTTTCACATTCCATCGGCCGCGCGGGCCCGCTGCGCGACGCTCGCGAGCACCGGCGCCGCGCTCCGCCGCGACCGCGCGCCCTCGATGCCGAGCACCGCCTGCACGCCGCGCAGGATCCAGGTGATGTCGCCGATGAGCGAGCGCCGCTCGAAATAGTCCAGATCGATGCGCGCCTTGGTCGGGAAGATCACGTCGCGATAGAGCGCCGCCGGATCCGTCACGCCGGCGTAGAGCGCACTCTCATTGCGGAACAGCACCTGGCTCGGCCCGAGAATACCCGGCTTGTGCTCCAGCACCCGGCGATACGGACCGTCGAAGCAGTCGGCGAAAGCGAGTGACTCCGGCCGCGGTCCGATGATTGCCATGTCGCCCGTGAGCACGTTCCAGAACTGCGGCAGCTCATCGAGCTTCGTCGCGACCAGCACACGCCCGACCCTCGTCAGCCGCGCATCGCCCGCGAGCGTCAGAGCCGAGCCGCCCCTACACGCCGCATGGAACTTGCGGAACTTGAGCATGTGGAAGTGCCGCCCGTTGCGCCCGAGCCGCGTCTGCACGAACAGGATCGGCCCGCGGCTTTCGAGCCGGATCGCCAGCGCCACCGCCGCCAGCAAAGGCGAGAGCAGCACGAGCGCCGCGGCGGAAACCACCACGTCGAAGGCCCGTCGTGCCATCTCGTCCACCGCATTGCGCGTTCGCATCCGTGCCGTCATGCGCTCAACTCCATGCTGGTCGATTGAAGCGCCCCCGAAAGCGCGCCCACCACGCACGCGACGTCCTCGTCGCGAAGCCCCGGATGCAGCGGCAGCGTGATTTCTCGCGCCGCGTAGTCCTCGGTTCGAGGCAGGCACAGACCCGGCATCATGCGCCGGTAGATCGCCAGCTGATGCACCGGCGGGTAATGCATGCTGGTCTGCACGCCCGCTGCGAGCATCGCGCGGGCCACGGCATCGCGATCCGCACCGCCGGGCAGCAGCACCGGCATGATGTGGAACGCGGACCGTTCCATCACCGCGAACGGCACGGTCACCTCCGGCGCCATCGCAGGCAGAAGCTTCCGATACAGTTGCGTCAGCTCCCGCCGCCGCGCATTCCATTGCGCGAGCTTGCCGAGTTGCACGAGCCCGACCGCGGCCCTGAGCTCGTCGAGCCGGTAATTGAAGCCGAGCATCGTCACGTCGTAGCCCGCGGCCTTGCCGTGACGCTGGAACGTGCCGCTGGTGAGCCCGTGCCCTCGCATCTGGCGCATGCGCTCGCGCAGCCCGGCATCCCGGGCGAGCACCAAGCCGCCTTCCGCCGTGGTCATGTTCTTGTTGCCGTAGAAGCTGAAAGCCGCTGCGGCACCGATTTGGCCCACACCATCGAGCCCGGACGCGTGCGCTGCGTCCTCGATCAAAAGGAGGCCGTGACGGGCGGCGAAGTCGCGCCACTGCACCTCGTCACAGGCATATCCCGCGTAGTGCACCAGGATCACCGCGCGCGTCCTCGGACCGACCTTGGTTTCCGCGTCGGCGAGCGAGATCAGCGGCTGCTCGGCGGAATGAATGTCGACCAGAACCGGCACCGCTCCGGTGTAGAGCACGCTGTTGGTCGTCGCCACGAACGTGAGGCTCGGTACGAGTACCTCGTCGCCGGAGCCGATGCCCAGCGCAGCCAGGATGAGATGCAGTCCGGCGGTACAGGATCCGACCGCAACGGCATCGTCCGCGCTATGCGCGCTCGCGAAGTTCCGCTCGAAGCGCTGCACCTTCTCGCCCATGGTGATCCAGCCGCTCTCTATCACCTCGCTGAGCGCGGCCTTCTCGTCCTCGCCCAGCAAGGGCTCCGCAACGCTGATCATGAATTTCCTCATCCTGCCGCCCCACAGAGCGGATCACATCCTCCGCCGGGCCGTCAGCGCCGCTCAGACCGCGACCGCCTCCATCGAGGGCGCCTGATCCGTCCAGTCGATCTCCTGAGCTTGCTGGAAATCGTCGACCCGGCCGATATCGAGCCACAAGCCGTTGTGCTTGAAGATGTGCACCGGCGCATTCTCCTCCATGAGCCGGTGGACGAGATCATCGACGCCGAAGGCCATGTCCGGCGGAATGAAATCGAGAACTTCCGGCTCGAGGCAATAGGCGCCCATGCTCACGCGATTGGAAAAGGCCGGCTTTTCCCGGAAAGCCGTGATCCGGTCGCCGCCATCCGCATCGATGACACCGTAATCCATTTGCGTCAGCCGGGTCGTCGTCGCGATCGTGAGCATTCCGCCGAGCTTTTTGTGGGATGCGGTGAAAGCCCGTAAATTGAGGTCCGTAAGCACGTCGCCGTTGAGCACCAGGAACGTCTCATCGAGGCGCCCCTCGAGCAGCCGCAACGGCCCAACCGTCCCGAGCGGCTCCGGCTCATGGGTATAGCTGATCTCGAGGTCCCATTGCCGGCCGTCTCCGCAGAAGCTGCGGATGAGGTGACCCAGGTATCCGGTCGTTATGAAGACCTCGCGGATGCCGTTCCGCCTCAGCCACTTGAGCAGATGCTCGAGTACCGGCCGCGATCCGATCGGCATCAGAGGCTTGGGGAGCACCGAGGTGAAAGGCCTGAGCCGGGTTCCCTTGCCCCCGGCCTGGATCACCGCTTTCATCTTCACCTCCGAAACGCGAAAAGAATACGGGAGAGATGACCGATGCATACGGCATCGAAATCCACCCCCATGCGCCGTTGCCTCGACTAAGGCAGCGATCGCAACAGGGTTTCTGAAATGTAATTTTTGCCGTGACGCGCGTCATCGTGCATTTGATGTACATAGCCGCTGGCGGCGCACTTTCCTTGTCGCGGAAAGTGCCGCTGTCACCACAACATCGACGTACGGGCCAAGAGCGAGACGAGCTCCGCTTGCCGGCACGTATGCGTCTTCGAGAAAATGGAGGCGAGCTGCGACCTGACGGTCGAACGGCTGATCTCCATCTCGTCGGCCACCTCCGTCGGACTGAGTCCGCAGGTCAGCGAGATCGCGAGCTTCGTCTCGGCGGCGGTCAATCCGAACAGACGCTGCAGAACCGCGGGCTGAGGCCTCAGCGGCCGCTCGAGATCCACGACGACCAGGATCGTCCGCCCGGCGCGCTCGTTTGCGATCAGCGGAAGCAGGATAGCCGGACGTCCCGTATCCCGCTCGATCAGGCACCAGGAGGTCTCGCCGCTCCGGCGGCTTTCAGCGATCAGCGCCGTCAACTGCTTGGTCCGCGCCACCACGGCAGTGTCGTCGACCACTTCGGCCCCAACCGACTGCTGGCCGTCCAGCACCAGGAGCACCGCGCTGTTCATGGCCGTGATTCGCCCGGTGCCGTCGAGAACCACGCCACCGCAGCCGAGCCTGTCGAGAAGCCGGAGCAGCGCCTTGCAATAGGCATCGGCATCCCGTACCGCCCGCTCCGCACTGGCGGTGTCCGGCGCGCCGCAGCACCCGCCCGTCGCATGACTTGACGCAATCGTCCACCCCGCCCCCGGCCCCGCGACGTCGTTGCTCATGGTCGCATTACCCTCTGAAACCGTCGTTACGCATACATACGGAACAGCGTGCCCGTACCTTCTGTGTTGTTGTAAATGACCCTCCTTGTTTTCTGACTACGGGCATAACCGCAACGAAAGCTACCGCGATACGCATTCCCGGCTATCAACTCCGCCCTTTCCTCGGCGTTCCGTTGCTCCGTCACCGCGAGTCCGATTTGACATTCCACTCCGGGCAACAGCGATCGCCCGGCGCAAGCGCCGAATCCTCAGCCGACCGACGGCTGAACACGGCCAACAAGCCGGGTCAGATAGCTATAAATTTACGTTGTTTTTCGGCACGTTCACTAGCACAGCTTATTTTACATAGCAACGATAAACAGAATTTCAGCGCACTGGAAAATAAGACGCAGACTGGAAATCAGCGACCAGTATTTCGCGTTTCGAATAAGCGGATTTGAATTGCACCAAACGAGCAATGCAGCATACCAAGAATTCATTGCGCGGATTTCATTGACAATGCCAGCCGGCGGTCGTAGCCGCTCATGCGTTTGCATGATGACGCTCGGCAGACCCGGACCTACCCTTTGTTGCGTTCGCAGGAAGGCACGAGGGCTGCTGTGGGAATTGATCACGGAGTGACACTGCGGCGCATCGTCGATGTCGACGACCGCGAAACGGCCACGCGACTCGACGTGCGCCACATAGCCTCCGCGGTGCGACGCCGGATCGGTCTCGTCGTCACGATTGCCGCCATCGGAACGCTGATCGCTGCCGTCGCGGCCTTCTCGGTGCCGCGCCGCTACACCGCCACGCTTCAGATCGGCGTCGGCACCCCTGGTGCCGAGACCAGCGCCTCTCCCCTCGATGATTCACTCGTCGACACGCATTGGGCGATGCTGACGTCGGATAGCCAGCTTCGCCGCGTGGCGGCCCGCATCTCCAAGCCCACGGAGCCACAAGCCCACGACGCTGATCCGGGCAGCTCGCACAAGGTGACGACGGCCTATCTCCGCAAGGGCCTCAAGGTCTATCAGGAGCGCCGGTCCCGCGTCATCGTCGTCGAGTTCACCGACGATAGCCCCGTGCGCGCCGCGGAGGTCGCCAACATCTTCGCCGAGACCCACATCGCATCGCTGCGGCAGCGGCAGAAGAGCGAAAGCGAGCGGGTCCTCGAGCATCTCACCAGCCAGCTCGCCATCGCCTCCAAGGATGTCGAGCAGGCCCAGTCCCGCCTGCAGGCCTACCGTATTGCCCACGGCCTCGGCGCCGCCGACAACACCGACCTCGACTCGATCGCCGACACCGAGCGCCAGCTGGGCATCGCCCGCGCCGAGGAGGCCCGTCAGCGCGCACTGCTGGAGCGCATTCGGGCGCTTCGATCTTCGGCATCGCCCGACGCCGGCGCGGCCATACTTCGACTGCTCGACGATCCCTATCAGCCATCAGACTCCGACGCCGGCCCTGGCTCCCCCGCCGCGAGCGAGCCCCAGCCCGGAGGCTCTGCCGTCATCCCCGAGCAGAGGAGCGCGCTCGCTTCGGCGGTGACGGGCGCCACCACGCGGCTCGAGGCACAGTCCGAAATCGTTCACAGCCAGGTGCGCCAGCTCGAGGAGCGGCTCCGGGCTCTACGCAGCGCGGCCAAGCTGAAGCTCGACGAGAAAGCCCATCTCGAGCTGCTCGAGCGCCAGGCGTCCTCCGCCTCCAAGACGCTCGACGAGCTCGTCCACCGCCGCCAGGAGGTGTCGGACCGGGTCGTCCTCTCCCCCATCGACGCCCGCATCTTGAGCGTCGCCTCAGTGCCCGACAAGCCAAGCTCCGTCGAGCCTGTCCTGTTGTTGCCGCCGGCGCTCTTCGCATTCTCGCTTCTGGGCTGCGCGATCGCATTCACGCTCGACCGCCGCGACACCAGCATGCGCTCACCGGCAGCCATCTCCGAATGGCTCGGCATAGCCTGCGCCGGCGTGCTTCCCGGCGGACCCGCCAAGTCGCGCCGGGCACATCCCTTCACCGCTCTGGAGGCGGGCTCGCCGTTTGGGCAGGCCATCCGCTCCATCGTCGCCGCTTCGCTCTATCCCGGCAATGGCCGCGCCGCGCCAAAGATCATCCTCGTCACCTCCAGCTCCGCGGGCGAGGGCGGCACCATGCTTGCCTCGTCGTTCGCCGCCTGCGTTGCCGGCCTCGGTCGCAGCGTCGCGCTTCTCGATCTATCCTCGGCCCCGCAAGCCGCTGCCTCTCCATCTCCCGCGCCCGCGTTTCCTTGCCTCCACGCCGGGGACATCGGCATCGAGCCCGGCAACCTCGAACGCGAGCGCATCGCCGCCGCGCTCGCAGGCCTGAGACACGCCCACGATTGCGTGGTGATCCTTTCCCCGCCTGTCCTATCCGTCACTGTCAGCCACGTCCTCGTCAGCCTCGCGGACCGCGTCCTGCTGGCGGTTCGCTACGGGGCGACCCGCCGCGAGGACGCACGCCTCGCCCTTCGGCTGTTGCGCGAGGCCTCGCTTCTGGAAGGCACGCCACCCGTGCCCATCGCGGCGGTCATGACGCGCGCCGATGCGGCGGCGTCCCTGGCTCGCGATGGCGATGGCGCGCGAAGCCTGTTCTTCGAGGCTGACAGACTTTACGGCACGCCACCGCCTACCCGTCTCGGCGAGCAGCGCCAGGACAGAAAGGCCTCGGCCGGTTGACGCGCGACGGGAGCACGCCAGGACACCACCGAGGGCGACACAACGAGCAGCTTGGAGTGCCGATGTTAAACCGCGTCGACTTCACACCATTCGTCCATGCGCCGCCCCCACGCCGCGTTGCCGTCGTCATCGGCCAGCTGGGCATGGCTGGAAGCGAGAAGCAGCTCTATAATTTTCTGGCCGGCTGCGACCGCAGCCGCTTCTCGCCGGTCCTCTACGTCTCCGGCCAGCTCGGCTATTGGGACGAGAGAATTCTCGCCCTGGGCATTCCCATCGTGCTGCTCCGGGGCAGCCGTCCGGCCAAGCTCTGGCGTTTCCGCCGCGAATGTCTCGCCCGCGGCACCGATTGCTTCTTCTCGTGGTCCTCCTACACCAACGGCTACGCGCTTGCGCTCAAGGGCACCGGCATTCCTTGCATCGGCTCGTTCCGCAACGCGCTGTTCGCCGACCTGCCCGAGCGCCACCGCTGGCTCTGGGCTTGGTCGAGCATTGCAGCCGTGACGACGGTGGTCTGCAACTCCCGCCGCACCGAGGCCGATGCCGCTCGCCGCTGCCGCGGT